>Ga0073936_10002629_pt1 | contig 26570 bp, 14 predicted proteins | sample AliMusrvi5mmetaG_FD_87041 | JGI IMG/M metagenome (GOLD analysis project Ga0073936, IMG submission 87041) | Freshwater lake bacterial and archeal communities from Alinen Mustajarvi, Finland, to study Microbial Dark Matter (Phase II) - Alinen... | ecosystem: Environmental > Aquatic > Freshwater >...
CGCCGACGACCACGAGAAGATCGCACGTGTTCTGGAGACTCTGCACCACGCTCCCCGCCCCGCCATTCTTTATGTGACCACCAAGGAAGACGCCCGCGCCTGGCACCAGCGCTGCTTGAACGAAGGGTGGCGGCGCACCGGCCTGGTTCATGGCGACTGCTCCAGCGCGGAAAGGGAGGCGGCGGTGATCGCGTGGCGTGATGACAAGCTGGACCTCATGGTGGCCACCTCCGCCTTCGGCCTGGGAATGGACAAGGGGGATGTGCGCCTGGTGCTGCACGCCTGCGTGCCCGAAACAGTGGACCGCTTCTACCAGGAAGTGGGACGCGGCGGGCGCGATGGCGTGGCCTCGGCTTCAATCATGCTCTGGACATACCAGGACCGCAGCATGGCAGAAAGGATGAGTTCGTCCTCCACCATCAGCAATGAACTGGGGCTCGACCGGTGGCGCTCCATGTGGAATGACCCGCGCACACAAAAGCAGGGAGAGATCTGCCTCGTCAATCTGCGGGCGGTGCGTCCGAGCCTGCAATGGGACAGCGACGTCAATGAAGAATGGAACCTGCGCACCGTGCTGCTGCTGGCGCGTGCCGGGGTGCTGGAGCTTCACCATCATTCGCCGCCGCCCCTGCTCGATGACCTGGGTGGAACGGAGGATGAGCGCCAGGCGCGCCGTGAAGCGCACTGGCAGGCATACGCGTCCCTTTGCTCGGTGCGGTTGCTCAAGAACAACCCGCTTACCGGGGCGGACTGGGAGCTTTCAGTGCATCAGCACCGGCAGCAAAGCCAGGAAAGCGGCGCCCGCAACTGGCGGCGCATGGAGGCCATTTTGACAGGCAGCAGGCCGCTGGCACAAGTGTTGCAGGAGATTTATTCGGTTCCCGCCGCAGGCATCCACCATGTGGGGCTGGACAGTCATGACGTCACCCTGGTGGTCCCTACGGAAGCCTGCGGCACGGTGAAGGAAGTGCTGCGCGCCGCCACCGGCGGAGCGCGGACGATCATCATTACCTACCGCAGCAATGATGAGAAACTGGCAATGCTCATGGTGGAAACCCTCCTGCGTGCCAGTGCCCTGGGCATCCGCGAGTTTGCACTCCCTGCCGGCTGGCGTGACCTGCCCCGCTGGCTGGGCAGTCGTTTGACCAACCCCCTTGAGGAAATGCTCCGCAAAGCCATGGAGAAGTTCATCATCGTGCGCGATGTTGAAGAAGAGGCTGAATCCTTTTTTTCGGGCGTGGTGAAGACACCCCGCCTGTCCCTTCTTCCACCCGGCCATGCCACGCGTCCCATCCCGGATCATCTGCTCACGCTGGACCGGCCGCTGCACGTGATTCTTGCCTCGGAAGAATGTCCTGATCATCTTCATCCCCACCGCTTCTTGAGAGACGGCCCCCATGCGCGCCTGGAAACTTTTTACCGCCTACTGCAACAATGAGCATCTTGAACCGAGCCAGCGATGGAACGCACAGCGTTCTCACGGTGATCTATAAACTGCTGCTGCAGGAGGGCGCGACGGAACGTGAACGGATCATTCAACTGTGCGCGCCGGCGGGCACCGTCGCCGACCCAAGACATGTCAGGCAGACCCTTGGCACCTGGATCGAGCTCGGACTGCTGCAGGAAGCGTCGAATGACCGGATCAAGATTCACGGCGACATCAGCAAGGCCGACTGTTCTGAGGCAAGGCTGCCGCACGTGGCGCGCCGCATGGTGATGGCACCCGCAAACAACTCCGACCTGTGGAAGCGGGAAGAATCCCGTGCGGCGGATTTTTCCCGCGGCATGGCCTGGCTGCTGGCGCAGGATGTTTATGCGACCGAACTGATCAGCTGGTCGGATGCGGAAAGAATGCTGATCAACCAAGTGCCTGACGTTCTTATGCAAAGAGACGGCAGCGGATTGAAGGACGGTGGACTGATCCAAAACGACACACGCTGGCCCGGACTGAAAGCCTACGCTCCCTGGCTGGGATTCGCGTGGACCGCCCGCCCGCCCAAGGGTGCCAGCGGGGTGCTGATGATTGATCCCACCGCAGCGGTGCGTGATGTGCTGCCCGATGTGTTCGGCAAGCGCAAGAGTTTGACCGCGTCTGACTTCGTGACCGCCCTGGCCGAAACGCTGCCAGTGCTCGATGGCGGTGACTATCGCCGGCAGGTGGAAGAAAAGCTCCGTGCACGCACCGGCGTGGACGCCTGGAAACCCTTGCCTGAAGGGCATCTTTCCACCAGCCTCAGCCGCGCTTTGCTGCGGTTGCTGGCGGATGGCACGTTGCGGAAAGAACTTCAGGCTGACAGCCCTTCCCGCAAGTTTCTAATCGGTCGCAACGGCAGCATCATCGGGACGATCACCCATCTCACCTTCAACTCTTAAATCCATGCCGACAACCCTTGCTGATTACTGGCCCGGCGAAGAGAACTGCCGCGAATGCCTGGTCGTGGAGGCGGAGGCGGCGCCGGATGCGGTGGTGCTGGCGGTCCATCAGCCCATGCGCCTGATGCGCAAGTTTCACGGCGTTGCAAACCGTCCCGAAGAAGCGAAGTCGGAGGCGGATGTTCTGGAGGCTTTTCTCATCAAGCACCCGGCCAGCGGCACTCTCGTGCTGCCTCTCACCGGAGCCTCGGGCGCAGGCAAATCACACCTCATACGCTGGCTGGATGCGAATTTGAAACTTCGCCCTGACCACGCCACGCGGCATGTGGTGCGCGTGCCCAAAAGCGCCAGCCTGCGCGGCGTGCTGGAACTTATCCTGCGCGACCTGCCTAACAAGTATGACGGTCTGCGCCAGGAATTGAAAACGGCACGGCTGACCCCGGATCTCCTCCAGGCCACTCGCCAGATTCAAGCCCACCTGCTGACGCAAATCGAACTGGCCGGCAATGCGGCGCAGGCACGCCTGAAGGCTGGTGAAGGAAAACCCAACGACCGCGCGCGCGCCGCTCATTGTTCGAGAACCTACCTCATTGCCCTGCTTCTAGACCCCGCCATCGCAGATCATTTCACCGCCTGGGACAACGAATCCAAAGGGGTGCTGGCAAGATTTGCGGAACGGTTCCTGCAAGGCAGCCACGACCACAATGAGGGACCGTCAAATCAGTTTCGGAAAGCCGATTTTGATTTTGTCACCCAGGAGAGCGGCAAGGATTGGTCAAAGATGGCCAGCGATTACCTCAAGCTGTTAAAAATTCCAAAATCTTTCGCCGAAGCGATCGAGTTTCTCAACGAAGTTACCGAGACAGCGCTCGCCCAATACTTCAATGATTTGGGCGGCCCTTCGCTTGCGGAACTGTTTGTCACCCTGCGCCGTTTGTTGCTGGAGGACAGGCTCGAACTTGTCCTGCTGATTGAGGATTTTGCGGTGATGGCGGGCATCAAGGATCAATTGATCCAGGTCATGACCACGCCGGATATTGTGGATGAGCAGAAGCTTTGTGTGATGCGCACAGCCCTCGCCGTCACGGAAGGGATGCTGCCTGAAACGGTGAAAACCCGGGCACAGACTGAATGGCGGATCGAAAGCAGGCCCTTCGCCACCGATGAGGAGGCGGTCGACAAGTTCTGCGACTTCATCGGCGGCTACCTGAATGCCGCGCGCTGCGGCACGGCGAAACTGCAAAACGCCTTTGTGCAGCTTTCGGAATCGAACAACCGGGAAGGCGACTGGGTGCCTTCCTTCCATGATGAGCATGGAGAGAATTTGGGCGATGCGGACTCGGCCCGCCTGCGGGCGTTCGGCACCTGCCAGCACCGGGGCCATCCCTTGTTTCCCTTCAACCGGGGCATGGTGGAGCAACTGGCGATACGTTACTTGCGGGAAGGACCCGTATTTCGGTTTGATCCCCGGCTTCTGATTAACAGACTGCTTCGCGCAACCCTCATCGACTACCGCGCGAGCTTTGTATCAGGCGAATTTCCGACCAAGGATTTCGACGGCTTCGAAGGCAGATTTCTCAAGCCGGCCGTCAGCACGGAAATACGTAGCCGCTGCGGTGGCCAGGCGGAGCGGGCCTCGGCCCTGCTTTACTACTGGGGTGGCAATCCTCAAACACCTGGAGAAGCGGCGAGGCTTCCCCAGGGAATCGTTGAAGCGTTCGGCCTTCCTCAAATCAACTGGAGTGTCGCGCCCGAACCGCCTTCGGAGCCCGTGAAGGAAGTACATGATCCCATAAAGGGTCCGCCTTTGATCAAACCCAAAGTCCCCCCCAACAAGTGGGAGGGCCTGCTGGATGACTGGCGCAAAGGAGGCACCTTGCCGCAAAGCGATGCGGCGGCTCTCCGTGAGAAGCTGGCCACGGCCATCAAAGAGTGGCTGGACTGGGATGGGATGCTGATGAAATCAAGGTTGCTTCTGGGCGAAGGCATTTACCTGCCCAATGTAAAAAACAATCCTTCGGAAGAGAAGGCAATGGCGGTGCTGGCGCTGGAAGCGGACCTGAAGGACACGGCGAAATCGAACCTTTTGTTCACCGCCCTTGAAGCCGTCATCCGCCATGATGGGGGAAAGACCTGGGACTATGAGGGCGGTGAGAAAGATGCTGCGGTCTATGCCAACCTGATCGAAGGCCTGGTCCGGCAAACCGAGGCCTGGCTGCGAAAACAGGGCGCGGAAATGCGCCCGCAGTTGATCAAGCCCGTGGCGCAGACACTGCTCATTGACGCGAGGACGCTGAACCTTGAAGGTTCAACCTCGAATGCGGATGTGGATAACCTCCACGCCATGCTGGCAATGGCTCTGCCAGCCGACGGCATGCCTGCTGCCACGGACTTGTGGAGCCGTTTCAAGAACGCATCGAGGACGGAGCGGGCATCACTCCGTGAATCGTTGCTCAAGCAAATCTCCGCGCGCCAGGGCGGCGGTGAGCCGCAGGCAGTGGATGCCGCACCGCTTCTGGAGGCCATCAAGGAACTGCGGCAGTCATGGAAAATGAACACGCTTGACGCCCTGCAGACTTCGGATCCGACCTCAGTGAAGGAGGCGCTCCGCCGTGTGCGAGACAAGCTGGAGCCTGCTGTGGCAGAGCGCCGCAGCAAAGTCGAAACCTGGCAGAAGACAGTTGTGGATGCCTTTGGCGACGCCTTCAACCTGGACGCCCTGAAGGACGATCTGCGCCAGACGGCCTTGGCGGCGAATCAAAACGGGCTGTTTCGCTGGCGCGAAGGTGAAAACAAGTATGATACGTTGCGCGACAGCATCCGGGACGTGGGACCCTTGAATGAGACGCTCAATGAAGCCACCAGGGCCTGCCAGCATGATGCGGCCTTTGGCGTGATGCTCTCCGCCCTGGCGAAGCTCGACGACGGCACGATGGACAGGACCGAAAAACTGATTACTTCCTATTCCCGCTTCCTCAAGGAAACCGGGGCCGAGGTGACGGAGCGCCTGCGCGATGCGCCACCAAGCCTTGAAGACGAGGCGGCCAGGGTTGCGACGGTTCTCGGCGATCTGGGCAACGCGTGGGCCGGCATTGAAAAGGAGGTGGCGGCGTGAGCGCGATTTTAAACATGTGCCGCGAACTTCGCGAGCAGATCACCCGCATCGCGAGCATCAAGACCGATGCTCAACACGTCGAAGGCCTGGAGGACGTGCATAAATCGCTGGAGAGCCACGCCCGGCGCACTCAAGATCTTGTCACAAGCCTGAAGGTGCAGAACGCCGGCGGCCTGATTCCAAAAAACAGCCTGCCGACAAAGCCCCAGATCGACGGTCTTCAGAAAAAAATAGAGGCGGTGAGCAAGCAGTTGCGCGACAAACGGACCTCCGTCAGGCAGGGCAGTACCTGGGCCCAATGCGACAAGGCAGCGCAGGAGCAGATCAAGCTACTCGACCAGGGCCTTCGCGATTCATGGAAAGCCTTCGTGCGTGGCAACATGGCGGATGTGAGCGGCCTTAAGTCGTTTCGCAGCCTGGATGCCTGCAAGGAAGCCTTCCGCAAGGTCGATGAACTGAATGGCCTGTTGCAGGGCAAGACAGCGGCCTTGCCGGCCACCAAGGCGGAGGTTGATGAGGTTGAAAGCCTGGGACGGCAGCTCAAAGAATGGGTTGGAAAACTCAACTTTGGTGAGATACCGCCAGCCGTTGAGGACTTCTTGAAGCATGCTGCCGCAGGCGGGATAAGGCTAGTTTTCCTGACGGATGAAGTGCTCGCCTGGCTGCGGACAAAAAAAGAATTCATGGAGAGCCTGAAAGTGATTGCGGGAGGGAGCCGGTTCTAAGATGGCCATGCATCCGCATCACGCCGAGTTTCTGGGAGAAATCGAGAGGTCCGAGGCCGCGCTGCTGTCCTGGGGCCTGGTTGACGGCTGGTTGTCGGAGGATGAGTTGGCCGGGCGGGCTGAACGCTTTCTGGATTCCCATGAAGCGTGGGGGGAGCATGATGACGCCCTCGCCTTCATCGATGCGATGACCGAGCAAGGCCTGTTTTTCAAATGGCTGGAAGGCGGGGACTACCGCTACCGCACGCGCATGGCGGAGGCGGTGCGGCTGATGGCGAGGCTGCGGCAGTTGTTTCCGCAGCATCTGCGGAAGGCGGGCGTATGGGCGACGGCGCCCACGCTGGTTTCGGACTACCGCTTTGTTCTGCGGGCGCGACAGTATCCCCGGCGTGATCAGGATGCAGCCCAATGCTGCGAACACTGGACGGCCCATGTGGGAGCAGGGCGGCTCACTCCGTTGCAGGGGAGCGTGCTGCGGGCGCTGCTTGGTGTGGCTGCTGGTGGCGGTGGATTCGCGCTGGCGGGCTTTCAGGTCCGCGCCACCTCACGCATTCTTGCCATGGCTTCAGGCTCCAGCGCGGCCGGCACAATGATTTGCGCAGGCACGGGCAGTGGCAAGACGCTGGCCTTTTACCTTCCTGCCCTGGTCCACCTTGCGGGCATGATTGAGCGCGATCCATCCCACTGGACGCGCGCGCTGGCGATCTACCCGCGCAATGAGTTGCTGAAAGACCAGCTTACCGAGACTTGCCGGCAGGCGCGGCGCATCAGGGCCTTGCTTCTGGCTTCGGGCAGAAGACCCCTGCTTGTGGGCGCTTATTTTGGCCAGACGCCGCACAATGCCGCCGCCGTTACAGAAACAGGCCGGGGCAAGCCCTGGGACCGCCTGGGCAGCGGGCGCGTGTGCCCGTTTCTGACATGCCCGGATGCCAGTTGCAGCGGAGCCATGATCTGGCCGGATGCTGACCGGGAGCGGCAGGTGGAACGCCTTGTTTGTCATCGCTGCGCCATCACTCTGGAGTCCGACGAGATCATTTTTACCCGTCAGCGCCTGGCCCTGTCGCCGCCGGATGTGCTATTTACCAGCACGGAGATGATGAATCGGCACCTGACTGATTCACGTAACTGGCATCTCTTTGGCGTGAATGTACCGCCAGGAAAGAAGCCCGCCCTGGTGCTGCTTGACGAGGCACACACTTATTCCGGCACCCATGGCGCGCAGGTTGCCCACCTGCTTCGCCGCTGGCGGCATCGCACCCAGGCGAAACCTCACTTTGTGGGTTTGTCCGCGACCTTGATGGAGGCGGCGGCTTTCTTTTCCCAGTTTACAGGCCTCGCCGCTTCTTCCGTGCAGGAGATCGCACCTGAAAGCTCGGAAATGATCCATGAAGGCATGGAATACATGCTGGCCCTCCGGGGTGACCCTGTTTCGGGGGCTAGTCTGCTTTCCACCACCATTCAGGCTGCCATGCTGCTGCGCCGTGTTCTTGATCCGCTTAACGGCGCACGGTCACAGGGCGCCTATGGGCGCAAGGTGTTCTTGTTTACTGACGATCTGGACGTGACGAACCGGATGTATTTCAACCTCCTGGATGCGGAGGGGTTGGACAGCCGTGGAAGGCCAGACCCGAGACGGCACCCTGAAGGCTCGCTGGCGGCCCTGCGATCCTCCGCGCAAGAGGATGACAACCGGCGCTTCGGCCAGGGGCAGTCATGGCGATTGTGCGAAGCCCTGGGGCATGAACTCTCTGCCCAGGCCTCCCTCCGCCTGGGCCGTGTGAGCTCGCAGGACAGCGGTGTGGATGTGGCGGCGGAAGTCATTGTGGCCACCGCCTCCCTGGAAGTAGGCTTCAATGATCCTGACGTGGGGGCGGTTTTGCAGCACAAAGCCCCGCGCGAAGCCTCTGCCTTTCTTCAGCGCAAAGGCCGTGCGGGCCGCAGCCGTGAGATGCGGCCGTGGACCGTGGTGGTGCTCTCGGACTTTGGCCGCGACCGCCTGGCCTATCAAGGCTACGACCAGCTTTTTGATCCCGAACTGCGCCCACGTGACCTGCCCCTGGCCAACCGCCACGTGCTGAAAATGCAGGCCGCCTATGCGTGCATGGACTGGATCGTGACGCGACTGCCACCGGGCGGCAGCGGGTGGTTCTGGGACGAAGCGAGCTGCCCATCCGATATTCAAAGGGTCCGGGAGCGCCAGCAAGCGGCGGCAAGGGTGGTGGAAGGGGTGCTGGCGGGCGGTGATGACCTGGCCATGCTGAGCGAGTGGCTGCGCGGCGCGCTTGGCCTGTCCAGGGAGGATGTGCAGGCGGTGCTGTGGGAGCCGCCGCGTGCGCTGATGACGGCCGTGCTGCCCACCCTGCACCGGCGCTTGAGCACGGAGTGGCAGAGCGGATCCAGAGCCGGGGCGGAGTGGCATGTGCGCTACCACCCCTTGCCGGAATTTGTTCCCGCCGCGCTGTTTAGCGACTTGCAACTGCCCGAGGTGCAGGTCCGGGCAGCCCTCGGCCAGGTGGATGGGCCCGATGTCTTCCCTATGCCCGTGGCGAGTGCCTTGCGGGAGTTCGCACCCGGGCGCATTTCACGGCGCTTCGGCATCCGGCATGGGTTGTCGCGCCATTGGTTGCCGCTCGAACCCAATGGACCGGCGGAGCAGGAGGTAGATGTGAGCACCTTTTGCCGTCCGGATGAGCGGGAGGAACTGGGAGTGTTCCACTACCGCGAGGATCAAGAGATTCGTGCTGTGCGGGTATTGCGTCCGTTTGTACTTCAAGTGAGTCGTGATGCCCCTCGGGAGGTAAAGGATTCGTCCAATGCTTTCCTCGACTGGCACTCCCAAATCCTGGCTCCCATAGGAGCGCTCGCGGGTTTGGCCATTGACCTCCCGTCCAGTTCAACCTGGTCACCATTGATTGAGGAGATTCGCTTTTTCACGCACTTCCTCCACCAGCCTGCGCGTGTGCGGCGTTTCTCCGTCGGATCGAGGGCGCAAATTAATCTTGGCCAAGGAGTTACAAACGAGATCACAGCGCGCTTCGTCGCCAATGATGAAGGTGCGGACGGACAGCCTGTTGCGCTTGGTTTTGCCTTCGAAGCTGATGCTGTTCGTGTACGCGTTCGAGTGCCGTCAGACTGGCGGTTGACTGGCGGGAATGTGTCTCCAGGCAAGCTTCCATCGCTGCGGGCCGCACGGTTTCGGTGGCTGGTCATCCAGGCACCGGGTTTGGACGGCATTGCCAATGTTTTTGAGCGGGGCTGGCTGGCAGAAATCGTTTTCGCGGCGGTCACCGCGAATGCGGTACAGGGGGCAAATACCTTGCAGGATGCATGGACCCAGTTGCGTACTGGACACGCCGAACTGCCCCTGGCTGCGGTGCTCGATGTGGTGTTCCAGACACTTCCCACCGAGGATGAAGATGATGCCGCACGGGTGGAACAAAAGCGTATTTCCGATCTGCGAGCGCTGCTGGGCGATCCCGGCACCCTGTCCATCATGGATGCGTGCGTGCAGGTGCTGTGGGAAGCCCCGGGCGAGGACTGGAACCCCTGGCTGCGGGAAAAGTACCTGGCCACCATCGCTGCCGCCTTCCGCGAGGCGGCGCAGCAGACCTGCCCAGACATTGATGCCGAAAGTCTGCGGCTTGATCTTATTCCAGGCCCTGATGAAAACGGCATTCTGCCAGATGTCTCTGAAACGACGGATCTCTGGATCACCGAGGATACGCCCGGTGGTGGTGGCATCGTTGAACGGCTGCTTCCGCGTCTTGCGGAAGCGCCCCGCCGTTTCCTTGACCTCATGCGGAGTGCGATCAGCGAATCTGATTCCGAATGTAGTGACCGTGAACTCTGCCGCTTCACCCAATGGGCGGTCAATGAGCAGGATCAGGGGCTGGGCGAACATCTCAGGCGTTTCCGGCAGGCTAGCACCCTGGATGAACTGACCGCCTCGTTCCGCAGCTTACATGCTTATTTGCGGCAGCGCGGACTGCAGACAAGCCATCCGGTCATGGCCGCGCTTTCTTCGCGGCTTCTCAGGGCCGGAAGCACAGGAGGCACAGGAGGCACGGATTCCCTCGTGTACGAAACCATGGCGCGCTGGCGGGGGGAGGAAGAGCGCCTGGGTGTGGAGTTGGAGGCCCGTGCGCTTGCGTATGCTTTAAGTGGCGGAGAGGAGTTGGATCAAGCCCTTGGCGATGATGTGCTTCCCATAGGTGCAGGCCAGGATAGGAGAACCTGGCGCTTCAACGCCTTGTCAAGCCTCTTGTGGCCGCGCGGCAGCCTGGCCCGGAACCATGCGCTGGCCGTTCGCCAGCCGTTCTTCCAAATGCCTGATCCTGAGCGCCTGCTGGTGGCTGATCTGCTGGAAGCCTCCGAGGTAGATGTGGCATTTGGAGCAGAGGGCTGGCGAATGGATTTCGAAAGAAGCCTAGTTGAGCACCAACGGGTGGCCCTGGTCACACCGGCAGATGATTTGGGCCTGTTCAAGAATGCGCTGCACAGCCTGCTCGTGCATGCCGTGGACGCCGGTTCGCTGCTGGTTTATCCGCGCCTGCGCGGCATAGAACACCGGGGTGCCAACATTGCGGCCATTTTTGAACTGGTGACGGTCGGCCATATCATTCCCCCGTCAGACGAGGAACTCGACCCAGACACCAGCAGGTTGATTGTAAAATCGGCAAGGAGCAACCGTGACGAAATTCGTGAACTGCTGGAGAGCCTGTTCGCGATTGAATTGCTGCAGCCGGGAGAGGAGTTATGGCTGGTATCCCCGTGGATATCCGACATTCCAGTGCTGGACAACCGGGCCGGCAGCTATGCCGGCCTGGAGCCTTCCTGGCCGAAGAGGCACCTGACCCTAGCTGAACTGCTTGCCTTTGCCCTGCGGACACAGCCGAACTGCCGCCTGCATGTGGTGACGCGGCCGGGAGAGCATACAGCACGGTTCTGCGATAGACTTCGCATGCTGACAGGCCTCGATGGAAATGCTGACCGGTTGAGCCTGGATGATGATCGCCCGGAACTTCACACGAAGGGACTGGTGGCGACAGGATTTGCCCTCAACGGCTCCATGAATTTCACCTACAACGGCGTCGAAGTTCTTGATGAGACGGTTCAACTCGAAATCAATCCGGCGCGGGTTGCGCAGTTCCGGCACAACCTACACGGGCACTACGCATGAACCTGAATCAATGGCTGGAAACCGATCGCGCGGCATTGCAATCCTTTTACGAGGCAGGGCAGGCGTGGTCCTGGGCTGAGATTGAACAGGCCTCAAGCACGCGGGGCCGGAGCACCCGCGACTGGATTGAAGCCTGCCCGGCCCCACGGAGCCATCCTCTCATCCTTCCAGCGCTGCATACCGACGGCCGAAGCGAATGGTTCGCCATCGCCTTTAGCGACGCGCAGGGCGAAGAGCTTCGGGAGCATCTAAATGCTTTCCTCGGTCCCGTGGGTTCTGACTACAACGGCCAGCGCTCTGTGTTAGCCGCTGGAAACATGCTGCATGCGGTCGTAGAGGGCTGGGCCGGGGGACACCGAGTGTACCGTTTCAGTCCTTTGCCACAATGCGAGGCGCAGGTGCGCGGTGCATTGAACCGGATCAGACAAGTATGGCGCTTGCGCCCGGAAACCGAACGAGCGCCGCTCCGCACCCGGGAGGCGATGCTGCGGGAGTTCTTTACCGCATTAGTGAATGCTGATGAAAATGAATCTGGCCACTGGCTCAACCAACTGCGCCTTTCAGGCCAGTTGAGTGCTGAGAACCTGCATTTTTTGCAGGTGGAGCGCCAGGGCGCATTGGGACAGTGGACGGACATTCTTCTGGACGCCCGTCTGGACATGCTCATGGCCATGCGCCGGCCACAAAGGATCTCCGGCCTCCTGGTTGAAGCCGTATGGCGAAGCGAATTGGCAGGCTTCGTGCAGGACAGCCGCGTCGTGGAAGCGCTGGAACACACCCGGGCGCACGTGCTTCCCAGGTATGGCGCCTTGTTGAAGACGCGTGGTTCCCTCACGCAACCGCCGGTGGTGCTTGCTTTCCTGGCTGCGGCAGTGGCCTCCAGTCCGCCTCGCACGGAACAGATTCCCCTGCTTCTGGCAGCGCTTCCCGCAGACAGCCCGGATTGGAGGTTTGGCACTGCGCTGACCGGTCTGCTTTCGCCTCCAGCGATCCCTGCAAAGGGGGAGCCGCTGGAACTGGCAAAGGGCTGCATGGTATCGGAAGACTTTGACTCGGCCTGGCTGCATCTGCAAAAGGCCGTGCCCAGCGTCGCCTCTTGCGCTCTCAGGCTCGATTGCATTGTCGAACTGCTCAGCTCCGAAGTCGCGCGGGACATGGCGGATGCGATGGCGCAACTCAGCCCCGATGAACGGGGCCAGGTGCTCAAGCTGCGGTCCCGGGCGAGGACTTGGCAGGAGGTCGAGGAAATGCTCGCCGCCGGCTCGATAAAGAGGCCTGCTAATTGGGAGGCGTGGCTGGAAGCTGTGGAGCGGGATCCTACATGGCGGGAGGCCTTGGAGGCTGCCCAGCAAGGCGTGGCCGAATGGCCGCACGAGATCTACCTCAGAAATCCAGGTAGGGTGTCAGAGTTCGCCACCCGGCTCATTTCCACTCGCAGCGATGAAGCCTCGCTCCTGGTGAGGCTGGCTCTGCCTCACATGGCTCAGTTCTTCCTTGATGAAGCACTGGAGAAAACAGCCTTTTTGCCGGTGTATCAAAACCTGCTCTGGCTGTTGGCCACTGACAGATGCTTTGGCGGTCAGGACTGGCTGCTGGCGCAAAACCTCGGTCTAGCGATTCTTGATTCCGGGGCACCTGCCATGAATTGCAATGAAACCCTTGGACTGCTCACTTCCATCTGGCAAGACCGTGGTGACGTGTCCCATCTGGACTGGGCACTGGACCTGCTGGACACACTGGTTGTGATCCGGGTGCTCGCAACTGAAGCCCGGGACGCCTTCTTCACTGCGGTGTGGAGGACTATCAACGAAAACGCGCGAAGGATCACCGGCGATCACCGCCAGTTGTTCAAGTTTCTTTGCACGGATCTCGGTCGCGAAGCCGAATACGCCGCGCTGAGCTTCCCGGACGAGGGCGGGGCCGTGGCCAAAGTGGAGGACTGGACGGAGGCGTTGCAGAGCAAGTTGGTGGCGATTTACACTCTCACAGAGTCCGCAGGGCTGCGTGCCAAGCAATTGCTCGAATCAATCTGCACCAGTGTCGATGTACGGTTGAATCATGATCACGGAGGGTCTGACCGCCTGCGGTCTCTCGCGCGGGAGGCGGACTACTTTCTCATTGTCACCCGCAGCGCCAAGCATTCGGCCACAGAATTCATCAAGTCTACGCGTCCCCGTAACATGCGAGAAGTCATCTACCCCACCGGGAAAGGGTCATCAAGCCTGATTTCCGCACTGCGTGCAGTTATTGAGTCTTGATTGTTCTGTAAATTCCAATTAGAACAAAACATGCGAAGCCAGATATCAACTATCCTGTCACTCCGAAAAGCTCTGAACAAAGGAGGTGATTGGTGAATCTCATGCCAGGTGAGGCCTTGCGCGCCGTCATAGAATCCCTCGGTGCCGAGGGAAATGTGGAACGCCCAGAAAAACAGGTTAGTAACTTATCCGCTTTCTTGGATGTGTTCCTTCCGGAGCCGGAGGCTCAAGAAGCGGTGGAGAATCTTCTAATCGACTACGTATTCAACCTGTGCCTCGCGATGGCGAAGCGCGCGTTGATGCCCGATTCTGCGGGAGATCCGGACACCACCTGTTTCAAGAACATTTTCCAAGCTTTTCGACTTGAAGAAAGTGATGCAAAGCGCTTGAGTCGTCGCGCGATGGATGCAGCACGCGAAGCTGACAGCCCACGCCTCAAAAAGTCCAAAAGTCAACAGGTGAATGAGGAATACTGCTACCTATGTGGTGATGAATTTCTTGAGTCATCCGAGGAAAGGACGTCGGTCGATCATGTATGGCCAAAGCGTGCGGGGGGAACCAAAAAGAAGAGCAATCTGTTTCGGTGCCACGAGCGATGTGAGATTCCCAAGTGGGACACGGTTGGTCCTGGGGACGTGGCATCACTTCGATTTGCGTTCAAGGAGCCTAATCCGCTTTTGATAAACCCAGTCGAAAGAGATTGGGTCGGCCCATCCAAAGAAGGAAAAGGAGAGCTTCTTCAGTTATTGCGCGGATTAAGATTCGCCGAACTTAGGATCGGAGTCGCCGCGAAGCAACGATACAAGTGTTTCGAGTGTGATAAATCGTTTCTTGATGAGACAAGAGGCTTTCATATAGCCAAGCGTGAGAATCATATTCCCTGGGCGTATACCAACTCAATCGCCGTCTGCAACACATGCCACTCAACCAAAGATAAACCACTATGACCAAATACAATGGCCTATTGATCTCACAAACAAAGAAAGGACCATCTTTCTTTGCTTTCAGCGAAACTGCAGCTGAAATCCTCAAATGGGCTGACATCAAAAGAACGTATGAATTGCGGCGTGGTGCCCAGCGACTGTTCTCGGAGAGCCACGCGGAGTCAATTAGAAACTTTTTGGACGATAACCGTAATGTCATCCCTACTGCGGTTATCGTGGCCTTACCCAAAGGCGCTTACAGCATCGAGCCGTATACAGTAATAGGCGTCGACCTGTCACCAAATACTTCATTCGCTACGCTAAAAATTAAGGGCGATTTCACCATAAAGCCGGGTACAGTGATTGACGGCCAACATCGCCTTCTCGCCTTAACTGATAAATCTATTCCAGTCCTTGTTAGCGCCTTGCTTGATGTGAACCCAGTTGAGGAAGCCCTTCAATTTGTAGTTATTAATAATAAGGCCAAACGGGTATCCACGGACTTAGTCAAAGCGATAATTGCTGAAATGTCGGAGGCGGATCGCGCACAGTTTGAGAAAAGGGTTGAACGGATTCGCTTATCCCTCGGAAATTACCATAATGCTCTCAATATTCTTTTCAGTGACAGTTCGAGTCCATTTCAGGGGATTCTTGACTGGGATATAAATCGCGACGGCGAACGAATCGTCAAACCCCTTGCTATAGAATCAGCACTGAAAAGAATCATACTCGATCTTCGATTGCCTGAATTGGACCTCGATGATGCGGTTCAGATATTTTCGTCCTTGTGGCAGGGAATTAAGTTGGCCTATTCTCAATCTGAGAATGTGTGGGGTCCAGCGCCATCAAAACTTCTAAGTAAAGCGGTAATTGTTGCACTCACTGACTATTTTGTTGCGCGCATGAATCTAAAGTTAGAGGAGGGGTTTGATCCAACGGACCTTGATGCGGTGAGCAGATATGCCCAAGATACAATCAACGGGATACCGGCAGAATTCTGGCTTGGCACCTGGGCAAGAAAGAGTCTAGATACTAGTGCTGGTCGGGATCTTATTAAGGAGGCGATTAGCAACATGAAGCGTGCAGAAGCAATGGGGCAAGACGAAGAAATTCTAACCGCTGCGGATTGGTTTATAAACGCAGGAGAAGAATAGTTCGCTAAATTATTCCTCGGTAGTTGCACTACCGATTAAACCTTTTCGCATATCCGATCATTGGGCCATCACAACTGAGCACTGGGTGACTCATGGTGCATCCAGTTCAGAGCACTCTCCCAGGGCACTTGATTTGACGCATACGTTACTCAGGGCTTCTGAGTGGTGGATTGCCACTCGTCACCCGATAACGAATCATTAAATAGTTCGCGAGCAATTGAATATCCTTTGAGGTGTTTTGCAGATCTGACCACTTGCGCTGTTGCCCAGGGCCGAATTCCCAGAATCCCATGCGCCAACTACATTCAGGGCTGATGGTTCTCAACTCTCGTTCAAAAATGGCGCCGAGAGATCTATTTTTGGCTCGGTGCCGATCATAAATAGCGTCCATAAGGTAACCAAGACTAATGATGCCGACTCCATGTGTTAATCGGCTGCGGCGAGGTGGGAGTCCCCAATCCTCAGGAAACACGTTGATAACAGATCGCCAGAAACTAAAAAGACAACTTAACATCGCTTCAGTGGATTCGTCCTCACCGGCACTGTTTGCTATGCGACACAGAGCCCCATCGTTGAGGCTGTTTCCAAGCATCCGAAGTATTGAATTATCTTGGATGAAGCCATTTGGCGAGGTAGGAGTCTTTATCGAGCGATGCAGAGGTGACCGGGAATCAAAATTGAGGCGTTCTAGCAGATAGGCGGGGAAGCGCTTGCGCTGCAACTGACTGGAGAGACTCACGTCAGTGCCAGGAAGTAGTTCATAGATCAATCCTTTTGGAAGTGGCTTCGTCGAATTGACCAGAATGAACTGCTCACGTTGCTCCTCAACGCGGTCCGTGGTAAACGCCAGAACGAACACTGGAAACGACTCAACCTTAGCGTCTCGGAGAGCCGCGGACCGTTGCTGTCCATCAACAATCCATCCTGGACGGGGTTCTCCTGCCGGCAGGATTGGAATGCGAAGGTGGCCATGTTCACCGTCTACGCTGTTAGTATTGATGCTTTTCGAGGGCGTGTATTTCACCGAGGAGTCGAAAGCGACGACTATTCCATTGGGGAGAATTGGGTTTGCTGTCTCCAGATAGTTGCGAATCTCCGCAATATGAGACATGACCTCTGGCCTTTGGTAGCCTGCAATGAGGTCTTCAGAACTACGCGTGAGCCTTGATACCTGAGCGACCAATGGCAATTTCTTGCCATCCATACCAAACGCGAAAAGACGACGTCCGTTACCTTGAGAAATTGCGATGCAGGGCAAATTGAGAAAATCTGTCATAGAACCATCAGTTGTTGAGAGAATTGAGCTTCTCACGAAGCACGTAGAGATTGTGAAAACCGCGTCTGCGGTTGCGTTCTGCTCCCCGGAAGATCACCACATGCACGCCCAAGGCCCGGCACACCGCACAGGGGCATTTCTCCCAAGGCCTGTCGGCAAGGGTCACTTGGTAAGCGGCGGAAGCGCTTTTGTTGCCATTCCATAGTCCCTCATATTCACGCAGAATCGATATTGCAGCTTCAAGCGTCCCTGTTTTCGCTGCAAATGCGCAGACACATCGAAGGCACTCCCTCTCCAGTCGAACTGCTTGACCCTGGTCTACTGTACCAGACAGGATTCGGGCTTTGAGTTTTGGATTCCCGTCAACCTGCGGAATTCGGACTGCGGTATAAGTACGGGTCGGGGTGTGATAATTGTCGCGTTCATCCATGAACGCTTGCTTCAAAGGACCTGTGCTATCGAGGCTGTACACTCCAAAACTGGCGAACCGCTCAGCCGCCTCAAAGCGGGAAATGCCGAGTAAATGCAGCCTAGTGTTGGGCCTCCTGATTTTCTGAACCTCCTCCAAGACGGCCAGGATTTCGGGTGTCTTCAGAGGAACCATGCCCCCAAGGGCAATATAGGAATAGCCCATCAATTGGAGCTTCTCCACGGCTTGGCGATAGCTGGCTGGACTCCATCCTTGGGCTGCTCCAATGGGCTGAAAACGGGACTCACCCTTCGGCATAAGCCGCAAAAACTGCTCTGCCAGGTGGAGTGTCAATGCGTGCCGGCGTTTCCATTCGTCCGGTACTTGAACAGATTCTTTCGCATCAAAGCCGAGGATGACGTGATCCAACGATATTCCACAGTCAAATCCACACCTCAAGTAGAAGCTCATGACATCCTCGACGGAAAAGGGCGGTTCGGGTTCGTTGAGGTAACTGAAGGACCCACAATCTCCCATCGCTTTCAGATAGAACTTGGGGGCAAAGTGATCCAGACGTAGGAACTCACGAATGCCGTTGTCCTCGATGGATCGGACCTGCCCAAAATTGTAGCGTTTTGCCTTTGAGTTTTGATCTACGGTTGCCAAAGAAAGCAGCATGCCGTCATAGGGTGGTGAATCAAACACTTCGTGGGCATACAACTGGCTGCGGTGGCGACTCCCATTGTAGGACCTTCGTTCTGTGTCGAAGTCGAACGACGGGTCGACCAAATCGTGACTGTCTGGAAAATAGAACTTCATCGAACCAGGGTATCAATGATGTCGCTGTTCCAGGTGCGTGCGAATGAGGAAATTGGACAGCATGGAAAGGTGTTTATGCAGATTTTGCAATTCGTTCCATGCGATGCCCCCCAGTTCGTCCCAATTGCCTGATGTCCAATGACATACAGTTGCAATGATTCGGAGTTCCTGACGGACCAGTTTAGCCGCGTTCCGATCACGCGGATCGATCGATCCCATGATCCGATCCATGAGCTTACCCATGGCCCGAATGCCTACTCCATGCATCAGCCTGCTTTTGGTCGGAGGCTTGCCCCATGCATCAGGAAAAGTGTCGCGTACAGCAGTCCAAAACAGGTGCAAGACTGCCCAAATACCGTTGTGATCGGTTTCACCTGTCGCAACATTCCGGTAGGGGAAGAGACAACCCGAGGTTTGGGTCAGGCTGTCCTCGATCATCTTCACTATGACGCCATCACTGACCACAGTTCTGTCCTTCTCATTTTTTGCCGTGGAAGAGCGTCGTATCAGACCTTTGAAAGGAGATGATTCCTCACGATTCAGCATGTCACACAGTGCTGCCGGCACCTTGCGCATGGCAAGTTTCGGTGGCAGCGAAGAGGAGACTTCAGGCAACAGTTCCGTAACCAGACCCCTCGGCAAGGGTTTGGTGTTGTTGATGCGTAGGAACTGGTCCCTCTGCATTTCAACGTCGTCCGCAACGAAGGCACAGATGGGCACAGGAAAACTTCTGTCACTCAACTGACTGATGGCGAGGGCACGCTGTTGTCCATCGACGATCCAGGCGGGTTTGTTCTCCTGGCCCTTGGCAAACGGAATGCGCAACGTGCCCGTCACTGACAGACCATCGGTGGTCTTGGGGCCACGACTGGAGACGAACTTCACCTGCGAACCGAAGGAGAGAATGATCGGATGAGCAAGAATCATTTCAGGACTCCTGAGGTAGTCAGCGATTTCTTTGACGTGCTTTCTGACCTCCGCCCGTTGGTACCCTATGAGTTTGCCAGAATCGTCGCGACTGACTCTCGACACTCCCGCAATCTGAATTAGATCGTCGCCTGTAAGGCAGAGCAAATATAGCTCTTGCCCTGATGGTTGAAGCACTCTCAGCGCCTTGCGTTCGATGAACTTAGTGTGGGCTTTCATGGAGTCGTAATGACGGTCTTCTTGACCGAGTTGAAGATTCGCTTGAATCGATTCTGCGCGCAGGCTCGATTGCCATCACGGAATTCACGAAGCAGTGCAGAGTGAGAAGTGTCCGGTCTGGCACGCATCTGGCCTGCGATAAACTTCGCTACGTGGTGGTCGGTCACTGTGGACCTGTTGAAGGTTCGGTATTCGGGTTGTCGGCCAAGCAGAATCTTAAATCGCTTCGTCAAGAGACTGCACCTGACGTGCTCTGGCTTCGTTGTTTCCAGGATGTGTCGTACAATCCGATTGTTGAGCGAGTTCCTGGCCCCACCAAAACGGTGCTCCAACCGCGCATCACATGGCAGAAAGTGAGCTGCAAGTTTGCCTTTTTTCGGGCTCCCGGTCGACACAATCACCAGCAAGTCTGGGTCAGTCAATTGCGCACAGGCGGCAAGAAGGTCAGAGGCTAGCGCTGAAAGGTAGTCGGGAGATACCGCAATCAGTAGTGGTGTTGAAGGATGTCGTTTCGCCAGTTCTTCAATCGAATGCGGTTGGCGGTTGATGGACCTTGCCCAATCGCACAAGCCTTTCCACCAACGCATGCGGTCCGACTTCTCTCCATTGGCTCCGACAGAGTCCTGATGCCGAGGCGAAAACGTCGCTGAGTAGGGGTAAACCCTCTCAGAGGAAGCGATTAAACCATATCCCGCTGATGCTACCCAGAGTGATGCCGCGCTTCCCAATCGGTAATTGTCAATTCCAGAGCGGGCGGTGGCCCACGCGTCACCACAGTAGAGTTGGGCCGCAGGTAGGAGACCGTTTCCGCAACCATCCTGTAGTTTTGATGTCCAAGTTCGCACTCGACTCTCGATGGTTGCTCTCTTTATCGCCCGCAAGTGCATGCCAACCCGCACCCGCACGGTTTTTCGTGCGGAGCAGGCCACGATGACATTAATTGATGGCTGTGTGGGTTCCACTGGGCCGTAATTAATGCCGATTTTGGGTTTGAGCTCAACTGTAATTATTGCTTGTTGGTCCCAAACGCTCGTGACCTCAACCTCCGTCGGTCCCGGGGAATGGGGTGTCAACCTGTCACTAGAGCCCCATTGCACCGACTGGCAGGTACACGCGTTTGTTATGCTGGTCGCTCTCGTGACTGTCGTTGATGACGACGGGTGCGGCGGTAGTTGAAACGTGGTGGGGCTCAGATTGTCGCGTTGCCAAGGCGGGATCGTCCAAGCGATAGCGGCGGACGCATTCACCTTCGTTGCCGGTGAGGGAGAGTTTCAGGCAGAGCAGGTAGCCATGGTCACCGTCCGGATAGCGGATGCGGCAGAAGCGGAAGTGCCCGCCGCATTTTTCAAGCGCGTTTTACACGGTAAAAGCTGCACCGAAAACGAGGTGTGGTCATTTCACCGGCTTCATGACGGTGCCTGTGGTGGGCTCAAACAACTCGTTGCCGTTGATTCCGAAGCTCACGGAGTTTCCCACCAGGGCTCCTGCGCTGGGTGCCATCTGACGGACAAAATCCTTGTCTCCGCCTCCGCGAAACCATCCCTGATGTCCGATATAGATCTGAATGCCGCCATTGCTCTGGGATACGGTTCCGTCCAGCTCTGCACGGCACCATTTCTCAACCTTGCCGTTGCGGATCAGACGGTAGGTACGGTGGATGTCCGCGCCGCCATTGGCAAGGTGAATGCAATCCGTACACTCTATGTCCGTTGCTCCGTTCATTCTAAAGCTGCCTATCCAGCACGGTTTGGGAAGTGTGGCAGCGACGACGGGGATGCCTTGGGGCTTAGCCAGACCAGCATCCTGGCTGCTGTGCCGGTCATAGAGGCGGGCCGATTGCCCTTCGATTTGGAAGCTCCTCGCAGTGGGGGTGACAAAAAGCTCAACGTCGTTTTTCCCGCTGGCCCATGCGCCCACAGCATTTTCGGTGCGGTATTCAATCGTGTAGCGCACGGTGAAGCCGCTGTCTTTGGCCGTGGCCTCAATGGGGGAGACAACGGTCTCGATGACCTTGGGCCAGTGCTGGTGGTAATCGCTCTCCTCCTTCGCCAGGGCACCCAGCGCCACGGTTTTGCCGAGGTACTGTACTGTCTGGCCGTAGTCATCCATCAATGCTGGAATATCGCCGCGCGAAGCTTTGTTGTGGTGGCGTTCGACGAATGCCTTCAACGCCGCTTGACGGTCACTCTCACTGGAGGTGGAAATGGGGGAAAGCTCAACTGTTGCTGCCTTCGGCGTGGGGTGGAGAAAGGAGCGGGCTTGGGCCACGACTACGAAAGAAGACCCCAGCACATCCACCTTCAAATTGGCCGGGGTTTCAAGAGGGGCTGAGCCTTCTTTGACTTCCTTTTGGAGCGGGCTGCCCGCAACTGTCCACCAGGCTGCGTCTTTCGATGCCTTCCAAGCAACTGGACTCCCGGAATCCCAAGTATGCAGGGTTGCCACGACATCGGTGGGATCAAGAGGGCCGACATACTGGGTGATGACGAACGTTGCCCGTCCTGCCGTCCAATCTTGCAGTCGAAGCGTGGCCCTGACCTGGTCGTGATCCGGGCCAACGGCTCTGCCGTTGAGGGGATTGATGAGGGGGCGATATGCAAAGGCACAGACGTTTCTCTTGCTGACCTGGCTCTTTGCATCGCTGTCGCTCATTCCTTCGAAGGCCATCGGCATCTCAACCTCGATGCAGCATGGCGGCGGTGGCGTGAGTTTCATGTACGCGACCTCTGCCCACTGATCGTGAACGAGGATCAGCTTTGAAGCGTCAGGAGGGCAATAGCATCTCATTCCCACGGTGACAGGGAGCGGCTTCAACACATGAGCGTTGAGGGTCTGCGGGTCAATGAATGCCCAATGAGCCTGTGTGCTGAGCCGCCACGGTGCATCGGGTTTACGGCGGGGTGGCGGGGTGTTTTGTTCGATCAGATCGGTGATGCCCAGAGTCCACCGCGAGAAGGTGGGCAGTTTTGGCCTGGGACCTTCGAGCCACCGCTTCTTTGTCGTCTCATCGGCTTTGGCCAAGTAGGCCGAGCTGTCGGTTGGCTTGAGCAGGAGCGTTTCCAGATCGAAAACCAAAGGTGATTCATCGGAGGGAAAGAAAGCGATCTCTTGCTCCGACCACCAGTAGAAGGTACCGCCGGGAAGGTCCCCGTTTTTGGGTCGCGGAAGAGCAGTGGCACGATGATCCGCGCCATCGAGAATCCAGATCCGAGCGTCCCCGGCGTCAGACGAAATGACGCACGCCAGTCGCTTGAGGTCTGGTGACCAGGCAAGGTTTCTTGTCGGAAAGGACGGCACGGCAATCGAGGCAATGGGTTTGAACCCATCAAGATCGAATATCGTGACCGCCGGAGAAGGACGGGAGCGGTCGCAGAAGGCGAACGTCGTGTAGTCCGGGGTGAACGACATGGGGGACTGTGAAGCCACCCCTTCGATGGTCTTAACGGTGTCCACGTCAATCTGGCCGAGCTTGGCTGTGGCGAACTCCGGCGCTGCCACAAAATGAAACGGAGGAGGCACAGGAGGGGGCGGTGCCCGCACCAGAGTCACCACTGGCGGAGGCGGATCAACTTTCGGAGCACGGCCAATGAACGTGATTGGCGAAAGCATGCCGACGCAGGCCAAGGCAAGGACTCCCGGTGAAAGCCATTTGGACCACTGTGGTAGCGAGGAGGAGAGCGGTGCATTCAGGGCCAAAGGCACAAATCGCGCAGCGACAAGACTTCCAAAGGCCGCCCCCACAAAACCGCAAACAAACCCCGGCATGATGGCGGTGAGGCTGACGAGCAAGGTGGTCCACATGCGCCCCTTGAGAGCCATTTCGGCGAACGAAGTGGGGGCACCCAAAGCGGCTGAACGAGCACCCAACGAAAGCACGCATCCAGCCACCAGCACCGCCACCACACCCGCCCGGAGTCCTTTTCTGACCGCAATTCCGAAAGCTACATCCCGATACTTCAAATCCTCCGGCAAAATCAATGCCGAAACAAGCCCTGCAAACCCAGCCGCCAACAGCAACGCCAATACCTGGCCTTGGGGAGCAATGCGTTCCGGCCACGACCTCCACAGGGCACCGGAACAGCCTGCAACGATGCCGACAGCGGTGCCCACGATGCTCGCACGAAGTCGAGCGCCGGTAGACAAGTCGGTTTCAGAAGTGCTTTGCATGCCACAGGGAGGCCCGTGGCTGAATACGGCATTTATGCGAAATACTCAAGTCCTCGGACGCATGTTCGGCACGAAAAGTACTGGGGCATTCCATAAATGAACCCCTGGCAAGTCACTGAACGTCTGCTTGGACAGATGCCCAGATAGGCGACAAGTGAGGAGTCCTGAAGCCAAAAACCCAACACCTAAAGCGTCTTTACTCTGATGTTTGGAGATCGGGGTCATACCCCAGCCACTTCACAAGGTTCCGCTTCGAAACACACGCTGGCATCTCCTTGCCAAGTTCCCATTTGGAGATGAAGGCTTGAGTACTCCCGATGGCAAGTGCCAACGAACCCTGGGACATTTTGAGAACGATACGCTTGAGGCGAACCTGCTCCATGAGGGCCGATGGCCGGAACTTTTCCCGACCCTTGTTTCGAACTCGCTGACTCGTCCGGCGAAGCCTTTTCTTGGGCTCTAAACGGCACTGAAAATGCATTTCACAAATACCCAACAGCACGTATAGGACCCATAGGACCTATTTCCCTGGCCACTGTAGCCACCCGTGCCCTGCAATCGCCACTGCCCTTACGTTCCCCGTTTGCCTCAGCTCGGTCGCCTTGCGCAAGTAGCCCGTCGGGCATCGCAGCGCCAAAATAGGTCCTATGAGTCCTATAGGACCTATTTCTCCGACCTCCAACGGCTCCCAGGGCTCTTTCCACCTTCTTGCGAAGGCAGCGACTCCGGAGCCGAGCCTTCAGGAAAGTAGCTGCGCTCGCAAGAGCATGGGGCCATGGGCTGGGCAAAGCGCGCCGCCGCCCCCTCCGCTCCAGCACTCTTCCACGCGCTGCTTACGTTTACATCCGTCAGTCGACCCTGCAGCAGGTGCGCCACAACCTGGAAAGCAACCGCCGCCAGTACGCGTTGCAGGAGCGTGCGCGTGAGCTGGGCTTCCGCGAGGTGATGGTGATAGATGATGACCTGGGCATCTCCGGCAGCGGCAACCGCGAGCGCCCCGGGTTCGGCCGGCTGCTGACGGCAGTTTGCAACGGCCAGGCAGGAGCCGTGTTTGCGCTGGAAGCATTCCGCCTTGCCCGTAACAACCGGGACTGGCATCATCTCATCGACTTGTGCGTTCTGACCGAAGCCGTGGTGGTGGATGCCGACGGGGTCTATGATCCCCGGCAGCTCAACGACCGGCTTTTGCTGGGACTGAAGGGCACGATGAGTGAGTTTGAACTGGGCATCCTGCGTCAGCGCGCCCAGGAAGCCTACAGGCAGAAGGTGCATCGCGGAGAAGTTCTGACCCGGGTGCCAACCGGCTATGTGCGTGGTGGTCCCTGCGGCATTGAGATGACACCTGACCGCGAAGTTCAGGAATCCATCAGGGGCGTCTTCCGGCACTTCGAGCGCCTTGGCACCCTGCGTCAGGCACTCCTGTGGTATCACCACGAGAAGATATCGCTTCCTCTCATGCACGTACGCGACGGAGTGCATGAGTTGGTCTGGCGGCTGCCGAACTACCAGCAGCTTCTGCGCATCCTGAGGAACCCCACGTATGCAGGCGCGTTTGCCTATGGCCGGACCCGGTCTCTGGTTCAGGCTGCGGGAGACCGCTCACGCAAAAGCTCGGGGCACAGGGTCGCGCTGGAGGACTGGCAGGTCTTGATAAAAGACCATCATGCCGCATATATCTCGTGGGCCCGGTATATGGAAAATCAGCAAATCCTTTCCTCCAATCGAACGAAATCCCATGCGGCGAGCTGCGGTGCCGCCAGAGAAGGGAGCGCCTTGCTTCCGGGGCTGCTTCGGTGTGCGCGATGCGGCCACAAGCTTCACGTGGCCTACCGGGGCCGCGAGGGCCGTGCGCCCCGCTATTACTGCATGACAGGCAACAAGGAGCAGGGCAAACCCTCCTGCCTCTGCTTCGGGGCGCTGAGAATCGAGCAGGCGGTCGTGGAACTGGTGCTCGACGCTTGTGGACCTCTAGGGGTCGAGGCCTCCATGCAGGCATTCGAGGCAGGGAGGGCGGAGCAGGCTCAAAAGCGCCGAATCCTTGAACTAGCCGTGGAGCGGGCAAGCTATGAGGCGGACCGGGCACGTCGGCAGTATGATGCGGTTGATCCGGAGAACCGCCTGGTCGCGGCAGAACTGGAAGCACGATGGAATGTGGCGCTCAAGCGGGCCGACGAAGCTCAAGCACGCCTCAAGTCGGAGTGTGAATCGTTGATTACACTAACAGACGAGCAGCGAAACCGGCTGCTCGCCCTGGGCAGGAACCTGCATGCGGCGTGGCACAATCAGGCGGCACCCGTTGCCCTCAAAAAGCGCATCCTGCGAACCGTGGTTCATGAAATCATAGTGGATGTGAACCACGACGCCCGGCAGATCGTGATGCGCATCCATTGGGTCGGCGGCGTCCACACCGAGCTGAAAGTAAGGAAGAACAAAAGCGGTCGCAACGGGCACGCGACAGACCTTGATGTGGTCGAACTGGTCAGGGAGCTGGCCAGGGCGCAATCTGACTCGCTCATCGCTGCCACGCTCAATCGTCTGGGCTGCCAAACAGGCCCCGGCAACAACTGGAACCAGACCCGGGTCAAGAACCTCAGACGGCAGCATCAGATCCCAGTGTTCCTGCCTGGATGTGACCGGTCGTGGATCACCATGGCCGAAGCCGCCCGTGAGCTGAAAACCGGCGTGGGCGTCGTCAGGACAATGATCAAGCATGGCATCCTGCCGGCAAGCCAGCTCGCCAGCAACGCTCCGTGGCTGATCCAGAAAAATGACCTGAAGAACAAGGCCGTGCAAGATCACCTGAAGTCCGTGCGGAAAACAATCTCCGTCCAACGGGAGGACAAAAACCAAACATTGATGACATATGATTAAAGCCACATCGGGTGGCAGTGTGTTGCGTGACTCAAGCGCCTGGAGAAAGGCACGTTCTGCTGGCCGCGCAGCGCGGATGGGAGCGCCACGCGCCTGAGCCTGGCACCGGAGGCCTTCGCGATGCTCACCGACGGCATCGACATGCATCCGGCGAC
>Ga0073936_10002632_pt1 | contig 26538 bp, 28 predicted proteins | sample AliMusrvi5mmetaG_FD_87041 | JGI IMG/M metagenome (GOLD analysis project Ga0073936, IMG submission 87041) | Freshwater lake bacterial and archeal communities from Alinen Mustajarvi, Finland, to study Microbial Dark Matter (Phase II) - Alinen... | ecosystem: Environmental > Aquatic > Freshwater >...
CCATGAAGCAGCAAGGGGCAAGCAGGGGGATAGCAAGGGGAAAGCAGGGGGAGAGTATTCCCCCTGCTTTCCCCTTGCTATCCCCCTGCTTGCCCCTTGCTGCTTCATGGCTTGCGGGTGACTGGATCTCAGCGTCTTGGTTCAACTCACTGTCTCAGAGCGTTTCAGGGTCCAGGTTGCAACGGTTAAACCTGGGTGCATTGGCGATTCATTGGGGAGCAGGCTAGGCACCCCTCGGCGAGGCGTCCCTGCCAAGGACTCGCGAAAGCGCTCTACTAGCCGTGCATCACCCGCGGCGGCCCTGCAACCGGTTCAAGCGTATAAAAGCGCCGAGGGATGGAGTGGGCTGGGCTTGGTATTCGTCAAGCAGAAGCGCGTTCCGGAACCGCCCAAGATCACGATAAACGATTGGCATGGCGCCTCGCACGACGGCTTGCTTGCCCGCCATGTCGAAATGGGCCCATGGTGCGGTCGGCACAGGCGCCTGGGCGAGCTTCTGTAACAGTGCGCGCTGTTCTGGGGTGACCAACTCCACTCGCCCGACCATTGCTCGCTTCATTTCGCAAGGCACGGAAATGCTCAGCGGCAGGTACCAATCCGTCCAAGCCCTCGGCACCATGAAAAACAGGCGCAGCCCGGCGCTCTTGAAATAGGACCCTTCCCAGGTATTGAGGAGCGCTTCCGCTTCGTCGGGGAATAGTCCATCCTCCTGCAAAGCCGCGCGCATTCCCCACCTCAAGCGGTCTAGATTCGCGGTGGAGTACTCGCTTGGGTCGAATCCGGCTGGGGTAGTGAACGAGGGGGGTTGCTTCTCGATGGCTGACTTTGCTTCTAGAGCCATCGGTGGGAGGGCGCGAAAGGCACACGCACCATTTGCTCGAATAGAAACCAGCCAGAGATGCTGGACCGGCATCGGCAGGCAACTCGACAAGCCAGTCCCGACCTGGCTCCGGCATTCCAGCATCGTTGAGTCCGCTGTACGCCTGACCTGCAATGGGCAATCAAGATGCCCGACGCCTCGGTAAAACAGGAATTGCTCGCTCTCGCTGTTCGTGGCGGAAACCAGGGCAGCCTGCACGGCGCGCGGCGCGGTCCAGACACGCTCGGTCGTTTCGGGGCCTTTGGCTGTGACGCCGATCTGAAGGTTGTTCCAGCTCAGGGCGCCAGTGGCGTCCTCTGTTAGCACATCTGCGTTCGAAAAGCCGCTCGTTTCCGCTGCCGGGTAGAATTGAGTGAGCAAGCCCCCGCGGAACGCTACGTTGACCGAAGCCGTCAGCGGAATGGAAGCGCCCGGGGGCAGGTGGAAATAGAGGACTGGGGTTTCCAGGCGCATCGTTACGTCGGGATGGCACCTGGAGAAACCCTTTACCGTGATCGGCGGCAGTTCGCTGGGTCGTGCGATAAGGTTCCAGGCCACGTCGTGGCAGAAGTCCGGCACCGGCTCATCGTCGGTATTGATGCCTCCCAGCGTGCGCCCGGCCTCATCTTGCAAGGAAGTAAATGTGCCCCATTCGTGGACCACCAGCGGCTGCGCTGGCGCGCGCCACGCGGTCGTGGCGAGACTAACGGCAATGCCATAGAGAAGAAAATGTTTTGCTTTCATAATGGGCCAATATACCTCCACCTGCGGCACCCATTTGTAAGAATGATGTAAATAGTAAGTAAGGCTTTACTGCGCTGCCGCCCGCAGCCACTCCGGCAACGTTGCCCTGCCGGGAAGAGGCCACCCATGGAGGCGCGGCAGGGAACGTCTGCATCCATCGATTGCATCAATGAACCCGTAAATTCTTTCGATTAACACCCGCAGCCGGTGCGGGAGTAGCTTCGAGGCATGAAAACAAATTCCGCAGCGCGTTGGTTAGTGAGCATCCGGGGCATCGTGATTTGTCTGGCCCTCATCGGGATGGTTGGCGGCGTGTTCTCGTTGGGCGAATCGCTGGCAGCCCGAGTTGGGCGGATCACGGCCCGCCAGACGGACACCCCGGCGGCTCCAAACGTCAGCATTTCGGATTTGATGGCGGCAGCCCGTTAGCGGAAGCTGCGATCCCTAGCGACCCCTGGTCAATAGACAACCGCAAGCGAAAGCACAGTATTATGAATACAACCAAAGTGTTGGCAGCCGTATGTCGTTGGACTGCTCGCATCCTCGGTTCGTTGCTGGTCTTAATGATCGTAATTCTCGCGATCGGCGAAGGGATGCCCAATCCCTTTACGCAGCTCCTGTCGGTTCAGCTTGGATTCCTCGCGCTTGCTCTGATTACGGTTGGTATTCTGGGCGCGTGGCGCTGGGAACTTGCGGGAGGCACCCTATCACTGGTTGGATGGGGTTTGTTTGTGGCTGCCGTAATGCACCCTCCAAGAGGGCTGAATTGGTTTGTGGGCGCTCTCGCTCTACCGGGGATACTTTATGTAGCCGGGGCGCTTGTAAGGCGTTTCGACCAAAGGCAGCATTCGGCCTGACCCCGGGTGCTCCAGGCCCGTACTGCCCCCGGCAACGCCTCAATAATCCGCACCACACCCTTGGTATCGCGGCTGAGGTGTTCCTCAAGCTTGCGGGGCGCGTAATGGCTTTCTTCGGACCGGGCCCCAGCACCGTGCTGTACTTGCCCGTGGCCCGACCCCACCCACGCTCTGGGAGGTTTTGACGGCTTGTGTCTCCGGGAGCGTGGTCGATACACGGCCTTAAGCCAACTCGGACCGTTATGGACACAATAGTCAGGAATCCAGATGTGCTTGGTGAAGTGGTTGCTCGCGTTCTCTCCACCGGGGCTACCGAATTTGAAGTAGAGTATGAGGACGGTGAGGAACATGTCGTGGTCCGCATCAAGCGACTGCCCTTTTGGCGCCAGCCATTCACCGGCAAGTCCGCCTTTTTTCTCGGTGTCTGGTTTGCCGTCGAGTACGTTGACCTTCTGGGGATCACGCTCCGGGCGCTGTGCAACTCCGGCTGCTTCCAAGGCGTCGAATGGCTGGAGGATCTGGTGGTTGATGATCCGTGAGGCGGCGCGGTGTTGAGTGAGACGTGCCGGAGCACCGAATACCGCTGACAGCCAGGCGCTCCAAGCGTTTTTGGCACTTCAGGAAGATATCAGGTTCAGGCTTGGCTCGCGCCACGCCCTCCTCTCCACTCGACCAGTTTTGCTTCCCAAACCCTGCCGGCTCGGGTACAGTAGGTTACGGCATACGATGTATGATTAGAGGCGAAACGTGCCCTATTGAGGTCCTGCTGGTAGAAGACAGTCCTTCCGACGCCCTCTTGCTTCAAGAGTCGCTCCTGGAGACCGGACTTGGAGCATTTGTCTTCACGCACGTCGAATGTTGGGCCGACGCTTCCCGGTGCCTGTGCGACAAAGAATTCGATGTGCTGCTGCTGGACCTGTCGCTGCCGGACGTCGCCGGGCAGGATACGTTTCTGCGGGCGCGGGCCGAAGCTCCTCATCTCCCCATCGTGGTTTTGACCGGAACTGGGAACGAAGTGCTGGGGCTGGAAGCCGTCCGCCACGGGATCCAGGACTATCTAGTTAAAGGCAGGAGTAATGAGCGACAGACGGCGCGGTCGATCCGCTACTCCATTGAGCGCAAGCGAGTCGAGGAGACGCTGCAAACGGCCTCCGAACGGCATCGGCTGGTGCTCGAGGCTGCCGGCATGGGAGTCTGGGATTACTGTTTTGACACTAGTGAGATTTCTTGGGACGAGCGCTGCCGGAACATGTGGGGCGTCACGCAGCGCGACCGGATCGACTACGCCAGCGCCATCGCCGCTATTCACCCTGCCGACCGGGCGGCCTTTGATGGGGCGGTGAAGCGAGTGCTGGCCGGAGAGGATGGCGGCGTTTATCATCGCGAGTTTCGCGTCGTCTGGCCGGACGGCACGGTGCATTGGATTGACTCGAGCGGACAGGTCTTTTGCGAGGGTGAAGGCAAACATCGCCGCGCTGTCCGCTTCATCTGCGCCATCCAGGATATCACCGAGAGGAAGCGGGCGCAGGAGCAAATCCGCGCGCTGAACGCCGAACTGGAACAGCACGTGGCCGCCCGCACGGCGGAGCTGCGGCAGACCAATGAGCAATTGCGCCGGGAGATTGAGGTTCGTCGGCAGACGGAACAGGAATTATCCGACGCTGAACTGCGCTACCGCACGGTGGCAGATTTCACCTATGATTGGGAGTACTGGAAAACTCCCGAAGGCCTGCTGCAGTACTGTTCGCCCTCCTGCGAACGGGTTACCGGGTACACAAGTTCGGAATTGGCCGTCAGCCCGGAGCTGCTTTCCCGAATCATTTATCCCCTGGACCGGGAGATCTGGCAGCGGCATGAAAGCGAAGCCATGGCCCATCCTGCGCCCCGATCGATCCTGTTCCGGATTCGACGGAAAGACGGGGTGGTGCGCTGGATTGAACACACCTGCCAACCGGTCATCGGGAGCGGGGGCGAGTTTCTGGGCCTGCGCGCCAGCAACCGGGACGTTTCGGAGCGCAAGCAAGCGGAAATGGACATGCAGCAGTTACGGGAGGAACTGGCCCATGTGACCCGGGTCAGCACCGCTGGCCAGCTCGCCGCCTCCCTGGCCCACGAACTCAATCAGCCCCTGACGGCCATTCGCTGCAACGCCGAGACTGCGGAACGGCTCCTGGCCGCGGCCCAGCCTAACGTCGCGGAGGCTCGCGAAGCACTGGACGACATCTCGCGTGACAGCGAGCGGGCGGGCGGAGTGATTGAAGGACTCCGCGCGCTGTTCCACAAGACGACCCGTGAACGGCGCGTGCTCCAGGTCAATAGCATCATTAACGAGACCCTTGACTTACTGCGCAGCCAGTTTGTGTTGCAGGGGATCACTCCGCAGGTTGAGCTGGAGCCGACTTTGCCCGAAGTCCTGGGCGATCGCATCGAGCTGCAGCAGGTGGTGCTCAACCTGCTGGTCAACGCGGTAGAATCCATGAGCCAGTGCGAACCCGGTTTGCGCCGTCTGCAAATTGCAACCGGGTGTGATGAAAACGGAGAGGTCTGTGTTTCAGTTCGCGACTCCGGCCACGGCATCCAGGTGCAACCGATCAGCCGGCTGTTCGAGCCGTTCTTCACGACAAAATCCGGCGGCATGGGCATGGGGTTGGCGATCAGCCACTCGATCATCGAGGCTCATGGCGGCACCTTGCGCGCGATGAACAACCCGGATCGAGGAGCCACATTTCGTTTCGCCCTCCCTATCTGTCAGGGAGATCGCTCGTGAGTGCTGGGAAGGTCACCTTCTTCGTCACAGGACAACAAGACGTCTCCGCGACCGTGAAACCTATAGAAGGTGGGGCCGTGGAACCCCTGACCAGGCGGTTCAATGCGAGCCGCCAGCTCCAGGCGAACAAGTCAAGGCCGCGGTTGGAGCTCGGCCTATTGTATAAGACTAAGGTTCCATAGCGGGGCACGACGGAGTCAATAGTATATCGACGAGATGCGTCATGCTCAGACAATCCGAATACGATGAATGTCAGGCACCCACAGACACGTATTATGGCAAGAAACAGGCCGCTCGTCGCAGTCGTGGATGACGATCCCTCGATCGTCAGATCCCTCGCCCGCGTGCTGCGGCTGGACGGCTACGAGGTGGCCACCTTCGGCTCGGGGCAGGACTTCCTCGGCGCTATCTCAACCTCAATCCCCCAATGCCTGGTGCTTGACGTACACATGCCGAAGATGAATGGATTCGAATTGCAGGGCCACCTCGCGGCTGAGGGCATCTGCGTGCCGATCATCTTTGTGACGGCCCACGACACACCCCAGACGCGGGCGCGCGCCCACCAATGCGGCTGCTCAGGCTTCTTCTCCAAGCCATTCGACCCAAAAGCGCTGTCTGAAGAGATTCGAGAAGCTGTGCGCTGCCAGCCGCATGATAAAGTGGCCGGCGAGAATCAGGCCTGATCCACGCGGGGGGCCGAGGTCCTTGGAATCAAGGCGCTCCACTCGGGCATTCCTGCATTGTTAAACACCACACCCGCAGTGTGGGCACCTTCTCCCGCAAATCGAAACGGCCGCAGTCAGAGCCGCAGGGCGTCTGGGAAGATATCCGAGTAGAGTTCTGTGGCGCATACGGGCAGAGTCGTGTGAGGCTGCGGAGCTGTCTGCGGGCCATTCGGGACGCTGCAATGTAACAGTTAAAATTGCTCGCAAGCTGCGAGCAATTCCCCCGGCGTGGAATGTCGCGAAGCGGATGGAGTGCGTGGAGCTTGCTCCCGCTGTTGGACGGCCATTGGGCGAGCGATAGCGCCAGGCAAGCTGGACGCACTCCATACGCTTCGCGCAGTTCGGTTGCAGCTTGGTTGCACTGCGGTCCCTGCATCACCAAAAGCGGCGAAGGGCTCAGTAGTGATAGCTAACTCGCCCTGGTCCAGAAACATACACCTTAACCAAACAACATCTTGGACCGACCTAACGCGAAAGTATTCTATCGATCATTCTTTGAGGATGCATACCATGCGGAACAAGATGAACCCGAAGCAATTGACTGGATGGCTCGCTGCAGCAATCTTGGGATTTGCGCTCGTGCCAACTGGAGGTCACGCGGAAACCAAACCGGGTGAGGCAATAACAGCAGCCAAGACCCAGACCACAGGGACGACGGTCTTGTCCCTGGAGGGCGACGATTGGAATATCGCGGCGGACCCGAACAATGCGGGGCTTGGCGAAGCGTGGTGGAAAAGCGCGAGACCGGGAGCCAAACCTGTCCGCGTGCCGGGCATCTTGCAGGAGGCGCTGCCTGGTTACCACGGGGTAGCCTGGTATTGGCGGGAGTTTACCCCGCCGCAGAACCCCTATTTGGGCGGGCGCTGTTTGGTGCGTTTCCACGCGGTGGATTACCTTGCGGACGTCTGGATGAATGACGTGCGTGTCGGCGGTCACGAAGGCGGCGAAACACCGTTTGTGCTGGATGTGACGGATGCAGTGAAGTCAGGGGCGTCGAACCGCATTGCCTTGCGCGTGCTGAACCCCAAGGCGGAACCTATCGACGGCATTGTGCTGGTGGAAACACCCCACCGGAACAAGGTGCCTGCGGGTATCTCGGCCGGGTGTATGTACAACAGCGGCGGCATCACGGAACCGGTCGAAGTGTTCTGGACACCGTCTGTTCGCATTGACGATGTCTATGTGCGCCCGGACTGGCAGACGGGCCGCGTGAAGGTCCAGGCCGCGGTGATGAACGCGCGAAAAAGCAGTGGGCGTGGGCAAATCCAGTTCATCATCGCGCCCGTTCTCGGCAACGAAACTGTCGGTGCGTTGACCGTGGAGCAGGAGCTGCCGCCCGGCAATAGCCAGCTCGAAGGCGAACTGACCGTGGCGAACCACCACCTGTGGCAGCTCGATGATCCGCACCTCTATCGCCTGACCACGCGCCTCGTCTGCGCCCCGGAAAGCAAGGGCGCCGACGTTCCCAGTGCGGACGCGGACGTCCACGAAACGGTCACGCGATTCGGCTTTCGTGAGCTGCGCGTCGAGAAGGGGTATTTCCGCCTGAATGGCAAACGCATTTTCTTGAAGAGTTCGCACACTGGCAACCATTGTCCTATCGGTGCGGTTCTCCCGCCAGCGAGCGCGCCGGATCTTCTGCGCAAAGACCTGCTATACATGAAATCGTGCGGGTTCAATACAGTGCGTTTCATTGCGGGCATCGCGCATCCCTACCAACTGGACCTGTGCGATGAGATCGGGTTGATGGTGTATGAGGAGAACCTGGCCTCGTGGCTCCTTGCGGATTCGCCGAAGATGGCCGAGCGGTTCGACGCGAACCTGCGGGAGATGGTGCTGCGTGACCGGAACCATGCCAGCGTGGTCATTTTCGGCCTCGTGAACGAAATGGGCAACGGCGCACTGGCCCGGCACGCGGTGGCCAGCCTCGGCCTGCTGCGTTCCCTGGACGATTCGCGATTGGTCTTGCAGCAAAGCGGGCGCTGGGATGGCCAATATAACATTGGGTCAGTCTGTAATCCTGGCACCACGCGATGGGAGTACGCCTGGGGTGTCGAGAACCCCGACTACAAGGGCACCGCCCGGAATGGCCCATTCGGTGGGTATTTCGAGGGTGCCGGTGACGCGCACGTTTATCCCGCAGTGCCGCACACGCCGGAGATCGAAGCAGGTATCCGCAACCTGGGGAAGGACTCCAAACCGGTCTTCCTTTCTGAATACGGCATCGGCAGTCAGATGAACGCGATCCGGGAGTTGCGGTTTTATGAACAACACGGCGCCAATCCCGAGTCGGACGACTTCAAGTTCCTCAAGCAAACCGAAGAGAAACTCACCGCGGACTGGAAGCGGTTCGGGATGGAGGGCGTCTATGCGTTTCCGGAAGAGATGCTGCGTGCCAGCCAGCAACTGCATTGCCGCCAACGACTTTTGGGGTTCAACCTGATCCGGTCGAATCCTAGAATCTGCGGCTTCAACCTGACAGGGTTGCTCGATCACGGCTACTCGGGTGAGGGGCTCTGGACGTTCTGGCGCGAGTTTAAACCCGGCATCATGGACGCGCTCCAGGACGGATGGTCGCCGTTGCGATGGTGTCTATTTGCGGCACCCATGCACGGCTACGTGGACCGCACGATAAAGCTGGAGGCCATTCTGGCGACCGAAGATGCGCTGGCGCCCGGGACTTATCCGGTATTGTTGCGCGTGCTTGGTCCGGCTGGTGTGGCCTGGGCGGAGAATCGGGAAGTCGTAGTTCCGAAGCCGGCGGCGGGTGAGGACGGTCCCCTCGCGATCCCGGTCTTTTCGGCCGATGTCACCCTCTCAGGGCCAGCGGGGCAATACACTTTTGCCGTCACCATGGAACATGGAGGCGCGCCTGCGGGCGGGCGGTTGGCCTTCTATTTGAGTGAGCCACCCGCGGTTCGGCCGGTCGCGGTGACCGTAGCCATGGTGGACACCCGCGTTAAGGAGTGGTTGAAGACCCGGGGCGCGACTGTGGCGCCGCTGGAGCCCGCGCAGGCCGAAACGCGCAAGGTGATCCTGATCGGTGACTGGAACGAGTCCAACGTCCAGCCGGAAACCAGGAAAGATCTGTTGCGGTGTGTGGCACGAGGAAGTGTTGCTGTGTTTCTCAAGCCGGGAGCCTTCAAAAAGGGTGGCGACGCCCTGGGTTGGTTACCGCTTAAGAACAAGGGGCATCTGGCCGAGTTTTCAGACTGGCTATACCACAAGGAGTGCGTGGCCAAAAGGCACCCACTCTTCGACGGGCTGCAGCCACCGGGCATAATGGACTGGGACTACTATGGCCCTCTTATTACGAGCCGGTTCTTTGATGGGCAGGACACGCCAGACGAGATCGCGGCTGCGGCGTTCGCAGTCTGCCATAGCAGCCGGCCCGACGGTTATGCCGCTGGCGCGATGCTGAGCGTCCAACGGTTCGGGGAGGGCAGGATTATTCTGAACACACTCGACGTTCTGGACAACGTGGACAAGCATCCCGCCGCCGATGCGCTGCTGATGAACATGATCAACTACGCCGCGAGGACCACGGCACAACCTCTGGCACCGTTGCCGGCGGATTTTGACGCCACGCTCAAGGAGGTTGGTTACTGATCAAGAACTCAATTTGGGAGCTGCCGCAGCCGCTGCATGAACCGCGCCTGATCAAAAGCATGACGGCCTTTCATCACCGCGAACTCTTCTGCGTTTATTACCGCCGTTACCAGCGTCCTGGCCTCGTCGGCTGAGTGTCCCTCTCGCTGGAGCCGCTCAACGGTCTCGCGGGCTAGAAGCGTAGGCAGGAAATACTGACTTGGTTCATCCATATGGTCTCGGTGCGGAGGGCGTCTGCCTGGAGTCCGTCAGTGGGCCGCCACTCCTTGGCTTGAGATAGATCGTTCGCTTCGGGAAATTAAACGTGGCAAGGTGCCGCGCCACAAAACGCAGCCCGATATTCGCTGTTATGCGCTTGGGGCGTATGTCCACCAGGCCAAAGTATAAATCGGTATAGGTTTGGCAGCAGAAGTCGAGTCGGGGGAAGGAGGCTGCGGACGTGGATTCACCGCCCGCAAAAGTCATGGTAAGGTCGGCCCCGCCGGGTTTGTGTTCGCGCAGGAACCGCTGGAAGAGCTTCGGCGCGAGCATGGCATCGAAGGCGCCGCAAAAGCCGGTATCCACCAAAAACTGCATGTTCCCCTGGCCGAAGAGGTCGCCTTCGCAAACGGTGTTGCGCCCGGGTTTTGCGGTGATGGGAAAGGCTCTGCCGAGGTCGTGGGTATCCAAATGGTCCGGGTCCAGGAAGCACATCTTGCCCGCCGCGAAGTCCAACTGAATGCAATAGTGCTGGAGGCAGTCCATACCCAGAATTCCCTTGTATGGGTGACTGGGGCGGGAGTGCAGTTCCATGGTGACGATTTGCGGAGCGGCAAGCAACTGCGTGCGACCGAGAGATAGCTTCGGCGCTTTATAGATCCCCTGAGGGCCTACCGCGGAGTCGAAGGGAACAGGAACATGCCCTGTGCCAATTCGGCGTCCCAGTAGTGGTTCCAAGGATTTATCCAATATCGTAGTGTCGGAGCCGGTGTCCACCTCGAAAGCCAACTCTACTCCCTCTTGCAGGCGCATCTGCACAAGCACCGGAGCACCAGATTGCCCGGCTCCATCAATCCTGATTTCCCCGGGAAGGCTCGGGTGGGCAAATTCGGCAGCGGATGCCCGTGCCCGGGCTGCGCCGAGCCACAGAGATACCCGGGCAACCAAAACGACGATTGCAAGCAAGCGGCCAACGCAATTCGTTCTTAGAGCCTGTTTGAAAACGAACATCGAGACCCGTTGCGGCAGGTTTGGAGTTCCGCCTTTAGGCGGTTTCTGCGCCGCGCCGCCTAAAGGCGGGACTCCAAACCCAGTTTTAAAACAAGCTCTTACCGGGCTGGCACAACGACAACGCTCAGCGATGCGCCGCCAAGGGCTGCGGATTGATCCTGCGACGCTACGGGCGCATTCTCTGTAGCAAAAGTTCGGCCGCGGTCCGTCTATCATGGTCATGCTTCCATCCGAATACTGCGATGGCTGATTCGTTTAGCAAGGCCAAATAGTCGTGGCTTTTCCCAGAGCCTTGGGGAAGCCCGCCCAATACGCAGTTTGTGACTACGGCGTTTGTGGAGTAGCCCACAACCCCACCGCCGTAATAGCGTCACCGCAAGTGCCTTTAAGGACGAGCTTGGGAAAGCAATCAACCGTAGCGTAGGGGAGGGCTGGGATTTCGTCTCGGCTTCTGGACCTGATAGCGAGCACTGGGGCATGGCGGTGTTAAGGCGAGAGAAGGATTAAGCGTCATACCGCCGGACGGTCCACTACTGGACTTGGGCGTTCATCCTTATAGCGGTCGGCGTCGGCGCACGCTTGAGCGATGGCGGGAGCGCAAAGCCGATTTTATCTGTCGAAGTACGCTCTGGTCCTTTGCCTTAGCGGCGCCTCAACACCGTATACGGCTCACGCTCGAGTTGGAATGCCACTCCCTGTCTTGCGCAACGCTGACGAGCGCAGGGCTTTGCACGTATGCTAACGTTGTTGCACATAAATGATCAAAGCCATCATCTTCGACCTCGATAGCTGTTTGAGCGCCGCTGACGAACCCGGTCAGCAACTCTTTGGCCCAGCCTTCGACGCCATCACTAAAACCAACCAGGGTTTGCTGAGCCCTTCAGTCCTCCAGAACGCCTTCGCTGACATGTGGAGGCTGCCCTTTGATTTCGTCGCGGAGAAATATCGCTTCGCCCCGGCGATGAGGGCTGCGGGCTGGGCGGTCATGGCCCAGTTAGAAGTCACCACGCCGATGTCCGGTTACGGCGATTTAGCCGTCCTCAAAGAACTCCCCGGTCTAAAATTCGTCGTCACGTCCGGCTTTCGCCGTCTGCAAGAGAGCAAAATCCGGGCACTGGGTATCGCGCCGCTTTTCACGGCTATCTGCATCGACGCTATCGACCAGCCAGGGTATCGAGGAAAGCAGAAAATCTTCGTGGAAATCCTCCGTGACTATAGGCTCCAGCCTGACCAAGCCCTCATCGTGGGTGACAACCATGACTCCGAAATTGCCGCCGGAGTCCGACTCGGCATCCGCACTGTCCAGACGCTTCGTCCCGGCGTTCCGCGCTCACCTGCCGCGACATACCACATTAAATCGCTTCACGAACTCAGACCGCTGCTGACCCTAAACGACTGAGGTCACGGGTTAACGTGCACCGTAGGAAACGAACCTCCTGTATCAGCCCAGCCTCACCGAACGCATCGACATCGACCCCAGCGTCACCCGGTCCGCGAAGAACCCCACCTTGTCGGCCTTGTCCTGCGCTCCCAACACGTAAAGCAGGGGCAGGTAGTGCTCGGCGGTGGGGACCGCCAGATTGGCCGAGCGGCCCAGCTTGGAATAGTCAATGATGGCCTTGTGGTCGCCCGACAGAATCAGGTCTTTCATCTTCGTGTCGAACTCCAGCGCCCAGTCGTAAGCCGTGTCCTCCCAAGCAATCTCGCGCAGATTGTGCACGATGTTACCGCTGCCGATGATGAGCACGCCCTTGTTGCGCAGTCCTTTTAACTCCCGCCCCAATTCGTAGTGGAAAGCAGGGGGCTTCCGCTCATCGAGGCTCAATTGAACGACCGGCAAATCAGCTTTGGGGTACATCTGGCAGAGCACCGCCCATGCACCGTGGTCCAGCCCCCATTCCGAGTCCAGTTCGGCATGGGAGTCCTTGAGCGTTTCGACCGTCATTAGAGCCAACTCCGGGGAACCGGGGGCCGGGTAACGCTTGTTGTAGAGTGCAGGCGGAAATCCGTAAAAATCATAAATGGTCCTGGGCTGATCCATCGCCGTAACACGAGTTCCAGCGGTCTGCCAGTGCGCCGAGACGCACAGGATGGCCTTGGGCTTGGGCAACGACCGGGCTACCTCGGCCCAAGCCCGGCTGTACTCGGTGTCCTCGATGGCGTTCATCGGACTGCCGTGCCCGATGAACAGGACCGGCATCATGGGCCCGATTTCCGAGCCAGAGACGAGAGTTCGAATGATGGGGTCGGTAGCCATTTGCGGATGTCGGTCGCTTCCTTGCTTGCCCTTCTTTCTCAGGCACCTTTGACGGCCTCGGCGTTGATTTCGATGGTAACCTCGTCACCTACCATCAAGCCGCCAGTCTCCAGCACCGCATTGAACTTCATTCCGTAATCCTTGCGATTCACTGTCGTTTTGGCTTCAAGCCCAATTCGGGTGTTCCCCTGCGGGTCTTTGACCGGGCCGCTCAACGTAACCGGCAATCGCAGTTCCTTGGTCACGCCGCGCATCGTGAAATCGCCAATCAGGACGATCTGGTCGCCGCTCTTTTCAACTTTCTTGGTTTTGAAGGTAATTTCCGGGTACTTGGCGGCCTCGAAGAAGTCCGCCGTCCGCAGGTGATTATCCCGTTTCTCGATTCCGGTATTCAGGCTTTTGACCCGTATCGTGGCAGTTGCTTCCTGGATGGTACCGTTGTCCAGCGCCAGCGACCCGACGAACTCGTCGAAATGCCCTTTCACGTTACTGACGCCCATGTGGCGGACGGAGAAGCCCACGCTGCTGTGGGCCGGGTCGATTTTGTAGTTATCTGCCGCAGTGGCGTCTGAAAGTGCCAGGAAGGCTGCGGCGATTAATCCGAGTACTAATCTGGTTCGCATAATCGTTTCTTTATATTTGTGGGTTTCGATTGCAGATTATTTTAGGCATTGCGGCCTTTGTTTAATTGACTGGTGATTTCTGCGACCCGCCGACCGTAAGCCTCGGCGGTCTCGATGTCCCCCTTGGGCGGGGCACCGGGCGGATTCACTTGAAAACTCGCGGCCATCGGCCCGACGAACGAGCCAACCCGGTTATGGGCCTCCGGGCCGGGGCCGCTTACCGCGTTCATGTCGTCGGGCCGATTAGCGGAGGGCATCATGCCGAGGCCGACGAAAATCATGCCGTGCTGCATGGCATTGATGACCAATCCGAGCAGGGTATTGAGCTTGTCCCCTGAGAAAGAGGACGAGTTTGTGAACGCCCCAGCCACCTTATCCTTCCAAGCCAGCGTGAACCACTTCTTGGCGGCGGTTTCGATGAAGGCTTTCATCCCGGCGGACATGCTCCCCATATACGTCGGGCAACCGAAGATGATGGCATCAGCGGCATCGAGTTCGTCGAGCCGGGCCGTCGCTTCCTCAACGGTGTATAGTTTGGCGGAGGAAACCAACTGCGCTCCGCGATGGACGGCTTCGGCCTGTGCTTTGGTGTGGCCGTAGGTAGTGTGGTAGATAATGGCGATTTTGATCATGTTATGGTTTGGTCCGTTATTGTTATAGTTTACTCCAGGTCGAACAGGATTGCTTGAGTCGGCTCAGTAGCGGTTAGCCTCAGGGTGCCGGGTTCTTCGGTACTCGCGCCGTCGCCGGTCGCCAGCGCGACGCCGTTGAGGGTCAGCGCACCTTCGGCAATGTGCAGCCACGCACCCCGGCCCGACTTGAGCCTGTGTGTCACGCCCTGTCCTGGCTTGAGCCGGATACGGTAGATGTCCGCGTCTTGATGAATCGTTGCCGAACCTTCGCGCCCGTCCGGTGAGATGACCAGCACCTTCGCAGCATCGGCGTGTTCGGGTTTCGGATGCCACTCGGTGTAGCTGGGCGTGAGGCCGCGTTCGCGGGGCTGTAGCCAGATTTGCAGGAAATGGAGCGGCTCCCTGGGAGAGGGGTTGAACTCGCTGTGCGTGATGCCCCGGCCCGCACTTATCAGTTGAATCTGGCCGGGCTTGAGTTGCCGCCCATTGCCCATGCTGTCCTTGTGCTCTAGCGTGCCTTCCACCACGAAGCTGAAAATTTCCATGTCCCGGTGCGGATGGGTGCCAAAGCCCATGCCCGGAGCCACGCGGTCGTCGTTGATGACGCGCAGGGAGCGAAAGCCCATGTGCGCCGGGTCATAATAGTCGGCGAAAGAGAAGGTGTGATGGCTGTTGAGCCAGCCGTGGTCAGCGTGGCCACGTTCATTGGCCCGTCGAATATTCAATTCGTTTGCAATCGATTTCATGCCCACACCATCGCTGCGTGCAGCGATTCTCTCCAATGCCGATTTGTTGGCCTGAGCATAACTTGTGAGCATGCCTTGTTGGCATGCTCCCCAGCCGAGGACTCCAACCAGGAATCTCGTCAACTTGACGTAAACCTCTGTCACGCTCTTGGCCCGGATGGAATGGCTCTCCGGCATGTTGCAGCAGAACGGGTGTGGCGGCACAAATTTTAACTCCAGACGCACCGGCGAAGCCCCCGAATCCATCACCTGAAGCCGTCCCCGATAGGCAATCCGCTCCCTGCTGCGCAGAAAGACGGCCTCAATATTCTCGATCGACTTCGTGTCGCCCGGCAGTAGCCACCTTCACGAGCGAGGACCGGAGCGAGCCTTCTGTAAGACTCGTTGATAGAATTCTTCGAATCGCGCTCCCGCCTTCTCAATGGAACAGGTCTCCAGGACCCACTGGCGCCCTGCTTCCTTCAGCGATTGCCGCAATTGGCCATCTTCGATCAACTGTTGCATCATCCGAGCAAGGGCAGCGACTCGGAGCGGGCTGGCGAGCGCGGCGTGGTGCTCGACCGCTTCGGGAGAAATGCTGGCCGCGGTGGACAAAATGGTCGGCAAGCCGAATCCGATGGCTTCGGCCTGGGCCGAGCTGCATGCCTCCCAACGCGAAGGGGAAACGAAGGCGTCCGCCATCTTGAGGGTGCTCCACTTAGCCTCACCGAGTTGGGAACCAAGGAACCGCACGCGCTGGCCGCAACCCAGTTGATCGGCTAGTTGCTCCAGGGTTTGGCGCCCGCCGGCAAAGTCCGGCCCCACCAGGACCAGGTAGGCGTTCGCGGGCGCGGGGATCTTCGCGAGCGCCTTGACCACCAGGTCCAGTCCCTTGTGTTCAATATGCAATCGGCCCAGGTAGGCAAAGACGAACGCCTGCGCCGGAATTCCAAGCTCTTCGCGGGACCGGGGACTGAAGGTCGCAGGATCAGGTACTCGGACAAGGTTGTGGTGCACGAGCACTGGACCGCGCCAGGTGGGCAGGAGATGACGGGCCCGGTCGGCTTCTCGCTGAGTGCAGAATTGCAGGCCACTGGCATCTCGGATGAACCGGCTGACCAGGTTCAGGTAAATGAACTTCTTCAGCCAGTGAACGGATCCGTGGCAAAGCAGATGCCCCTGAGAGGTGAATACATAAGGGATCCCGGCCTGCTTAAGCGTTCGCGCCAACCGGTTTGTCTGGGGAGCAATGCCCTGAAAATGGAAGACCACGCTCTGACCGGCTGCTCTGGCCGCCATAGCAGTCGCGGCAAAGTCCGCCGCCCCATAGTCCACCTCACGGATGGGCAATTGCTCGATTGGCTGACGCTGCGCTGCAGGGATGTCATTGTCCACGGGTGAAATGCCCCTGATGTCCATACCGTGACGCTCCTGGCTCTCCATGATCGCCAGGATCGCGTTACACGGCCCGCAGGATAAACGCGCGCTGTCAGGAAAAACGTGGACCGCACGAAAACCGCCGCTGGCTGTCATACGGGCGCGCAGTCTGCTTTCTTCGTCCCAGCCGTAACGGGCGAATCTTCCGCGCCAGGAGTGCCAGACTCCTCCACAGGTTCTGCCACGGTAATGAAGTTCTTGCACAGGCAGGGTCGGAATACGCCGGCCGCTAGCTGGGCGAACCACATTGAATACGCCATCACTTTGTGGCCGACCGAGCCTTTGTAGTGGGCCAGGTTTTCCGCGACGAAATGAAAGCTGATCGGACGATAACCGCACTTGTGCAACAGCACGCTCATGGTGGTGGGGGTGAACAAGCATGTATGATCGGTATTGTCCTGTTCATGTCCCATTAGGCAGTTCTCCAAGAAATAAAGCAGGTTGTTAGCATTCGGACAGGTTAATACCAGTTTTCCTCGCGGTGCCAGATGGCGTCTGGCGCAGTCGAGCAGTTTTCCTGGACAGGTGAGGTGCTCAATGATCTCACCCGCGACAATCAGATCGAATTTGGCGTCGAGGTTGAAGTCAGTCGCGTCCGCACAGACCACGTTAAACCCCTCCCTCCGCAGGGCTTCGACCTGGTCCTTTTCATAATCCAGTCCCACCAGCGAGGCCGCCCTTTCACGAAGAATGCCGTGCAGCCAGTATTTAGCTTGCCGTGTTGAAAGCGTATGGTTGACGCAACCAATGTCCAGGACCCGCTTGCCTTCAGCAAGTTCAGCAACGAAGGTGGAACGGCGCAGCAGCATAAAAATCAGGTCTTCATTGGGGCTACCCAGATGGCCGGATTCATCCCCAGCCCGGCTTACAGCCTCATTGTAATTAGCCTCCGGGCGCGGGTAATGCAAAACAAAACCAGTGGCGGGAACTGGGCGCATTTCGACACTACCACCGGACCGGCGCGCGGACATTCTTGTCCGCAGCGATGCTCGATGCATAATCACCCAACTCTATGTTCGCCAGTGGGGCCAGCCGCGCCCCGGTTACCTCGTATTCATCCAGGTCATCCCGCAAACGAACGGCTGGCAGCACCTCCCTTTCCGCCTCAGCGCCCTCGTGCCCACAGCTTAGCACCTTTACAACGTTCCATTGGTACCTGAGTTACGTGCCGCGGCGTCCTGCGGCTTTTCGTAACGATGTAACTCCTGTAACTTGTTTAACTTTCCACCTACTTGGCGCCCGGACTCGTCAGCCATCCGCAAGGCTTGGACTGGCGTCCTGATAGCAAAGGCATAGCAGGGGGATAGCAAGGGGAAAGCAGGGGGAGACATCTCCCCCTGCTTTCCCCTTGCTATCCCCCTGCTATGCCCTTGCTTGTTAATGCCATTCGGTTGGCTGGATATCGGTCTTTTTGCTGCAATGACTCCTATCCATGCCCACACAGAGTGGCCGGAACGCTGCCTGCGGGAGGTTCCGGAGTTTAGCCCGAACAATGCACATCCTCCGGAGCGCCGGTCTCCGACCCGGCGCCTCCCAGCCATTTGGCCAACGCCGGGTCGGAGACCGGCACTCCGCGTCTGTCGGCGTTCCGTGCTGGGTAGAATATTCGGGTTAGGCCGGAGTGGAAGAGCAGCGCTGTTGGTAGCGAATCTGCTGTATCGCAGGTTTGCAACCTCCAGGCGCCGGGCATGGTTCGCACGCCCAGCAGAGTGCGACTCTGCGATACGGCAGATTGCAAATCCCCGCTACCTGTTCGGGCGCCCCCCAAGGACTCGCGGATGCGCCCACGGGCGTGGCATTGAAAAAAACAACGAGATAAAGTGCTTGCGTTCAACGCAGGGGGGGGTATCCCGCTCGATTAAGTGGATTGCCACCAAGAACGCTACCAAATGCAGAGACCCTTATGAAGAACCCAATCACTTCGACAATCATCATCCTGCTGCTGGCAGGTTCCAGCGTCCCCGCTGCCACGCACTACGTCTCACCAGGCAGCACGAACCCGACGCCCCCCTACACGTCCTGGGCCACGGCCGCCACTAACATCCAGGATGCCCTGAACGTGGCCGCTGCAAGAGACGCGGTCCTGGTGACCAACGGGGTATATCCGGGCGGCGTTTCAGTGACCAACGCGCTGGCGCTGCTGAGCGTCAATGGCCCGGAGTTCACGACAATCAATGCACACGCGGCTTTCGGCGTGAACTGCGTTTCCCTGGCCGAGGGCGCGAGCCTGACTGGCTTCACCCTGACCAATGGGTACGGCTACGACCCTCTCGGCGGTGGAGTGGCGTGTGCATCCCCAAACGCGTTTCTCACCAACTGTATCATCGTGGGAAACTTGGGTGGCGGAGCACTTGGGGGCACGCTCTACGATTGCACGCTGGCCAGCAACAACATGGGTGGTGCGTCTCATAGCACGCTGTACAACTGCACGCTGAGAGGCAATTTTGGCCCGGCAACTGGCGCGGCAGCCTATTGCACGCTCTACAACTGCATGCTAACCGGCAGCGACAGCACCGCTGCGTTTCAAACCACGCTCTACAACTGCACGCTGACCCAGAACTCTGGATTCAATGGGGGGCGGCGTTAATTCTTGTACGCTTTACAACTGTAACTTAATCGGCAACACGTCATATCACGGCGGCGGGGCGCTGAATTGCACGCTTTACAACTGCATGCTCAGCGGAAACTCGACATGGGGTATGGGAGGCGCGGCGTATGGCAGCACGCTCTCCAACTGCACGCTGGCCGGCAACAGCGTTGGAGCCTATGCGAGCACGTTGTTTAACTGCATCGCTTATTCCAACACGAATGGGAACTACGACACGTCGAGCAAGCTGAGTTACTGTGCTACCACGCCTTTGCCCACCAGCGGTGTCGGCAACATCATCAGCAACCCTTTGTTCGTGGATTCTGCCAACGGCAATCTGCGCCTCCAATCCAACTCCCCGTGCATCAATGCCGGGAACAACGCCTACGTGACTACCGCTACCGACCTTGACGGCCGGCCGCGCATTGTCGGCGGCACGGTGGATATGGGAGCTTACGAGTTCCAGCCGGGCGTCAGTGGCGTCTTCCTCGGCTGGTTGCAGCAATACGGCCAGCCCACTGACGGCTCGGCGGACTACGCCGACCCGGACCACGACGGTCTGAACAACTGGCAGGAATGGGTTTGCATTACCAATCCCACCAACGCGCTGTCGGTGCTGCGCATGGTTTCAGCCCTACCCACCAGCACGAACGTAACGGTGAGTTGGCAGAGCGCCGCCGCAGTGAACTACTTCGTGGAGCGGAGTGGGGATCTGGGATCGCCGTTCACGCTCTTGGGCACGAACATCCTCGGGCACGCGGACACCACGAGCTACACCGACACCAACGCCACCGGGGCAGGACTGTTCTTCTACCGGGTAGGCGCTAAGCCGTAACCTGCCAATGGGAATTCAACGCAAAGGCTTGGAGCAGCGGAGCCGCAACCAAAATGGGAGCGCCCCTTGAACCGCAGAGACGCGATGAGCGCGGAGAAGACAGCGGGAGTGAAGATCTTGCTCGAAATGCACGATTCTGGCTTTTTGCACTGCAAATTGGCAAAGACGCAAGCTGACAACAAAAGCCGAGTAGCGCAGAGTACTGGCGGGGGTGCAGGACGAATTTCTTTAAGGAAGGCCCGATGTAGTTCTGGGTACGCCCCTGAGACGCCGAAGGCCTGAAAGTAACGGCGTCTCCCCCCACGCCCGCAGAGTAGAGACTATTTGAAGATGTATATGTTTCCCATCTACCAAAGGCGCCCCGATCCTGCCCTATCGCGGCTGTTGCAGAAATCTGTCCTGCGCCCAACTCCCGGGCTGCAGACCTCTTTCGGCTTGTTCCCCGGCGCGTGAGTATTAGAGTTCCGTTCGTGAATGCGCAATCGCGACTGGACGTAATGCTTTCGTCGCGAGTCAGCCCAGCATCCGTGCCACCTATGAAAAATCCCCGATACGCCATGCCAGCCCCGCTGGCCTCAGCCCTTGCCAGGACAAACGCCCGCTTGAGCCGCAAACCAACTTCGCTCCTGCTCACTTTGCTCGCCCTATCGTTCCAGCCGGTTTTCGGCGCTTCGGTTGGCACCAGCTTCACTTACCAAGGCCGCCTGAGTGACGGCACCGATGCGGCCACTGGGCTCTACGACCTGGCCTTCAGCCTTTGGAATGCCGCCACGGGCGCCGCGCAGGTCGGCCACACGCTCACCAACGCCGCGGTGGGCGTAACCAATGGTCTTTTTACGGTATCGGTCGATTTCGGCTCCGGCGTCTTCGACGGCACCGCACGGTGGTTGGAGGTGGGGGTACGCACACATGGCAGCGGTTCCTTCGTCACCCTCTTCCCTCGCCAGGCACTCGCGGCGACACCCTATGCCCAATACGCCCCGAGTGCCGGGGCAGCGGCGCAGGCCTCGGCGGTAACCACCGATGTGTGGACAAATGCGATGGCGCGCATGAGTGGCCAATCGGGAACCAACATCACGCTATACAGCAGCACTCTGGCCGATGCGGTGCTCCCGGCTTTCGCCTACGTGACCAATGGTGCGGGACAGACCAACTGGCTTTCCGTTGGCACTCTTACCTATGAAAACCTTGGGGGGACGTCGAGTGGCGGTGGTCTCATGGATACTAACTACACGGGCTTAGTAATGTCGAATGGACCGTATAAACGCAATGCCCGGTTGGCAGTTTTTGCCTCGTGACACGAATGGCAACTGTGAGTTCATCATTGGGGATTACTTCGACACGGCGGTCTACGGCGAATACACCACTGCCGGTTTCACCCGGGACTGTAAGGCCCGAGCGCGGTTCTTACTTGGCACGGGCGGTGGACTGGACTTGCGGGGCAAGCTGGTCTTGGAGCGGACAACCATTGCTCGCGGCACGGCGACGGTCGCGCTGGATTTCGATAGTTCCCAGTGTATTGACATTGCACCAACAGCCACGGCGGTAAGCTTTTTCACGACAAACACCAGTGGCACAATCACTGGGGCCGGCACAAGGTATGAGCAACGGGTCTTCACTACAAGCAAAGAAAACCACGTGCTCGCACGTGGTCAGAAAAGGAGCTATGCTGTAAAAAGCACATATGTCGAGGCGCGCCGATCTGGAAGCCGAGTGAATCTTCCACCTGTCCGATCTGGTGAGCTTCGCAACAAGAAGCGGTCCGACTGCGCGCAGGAGTTTCACTTTTGAGCATTTTGCCATATGCAACGAGGACTGTTCTCGGCCTCTTACAGAGGCCACTTTTCAATACCACGCCCTTTGGGCGTGGATCTTTATTCTGCGTGGGGGCGGGGCGGGCTTTGGCGCGACGTGGCCGAGGAGCTGGTCCTGGTTCAGCACCGCGCCGACGACTTCGGTCTTCGCTGTTCATGCTTGATTGCGGTGACGAAGCGTGAGGACATTCGACCGAAATGTCCGGCCCAAATCAAGGTGGAGCCGCGCTAGCGGGGTTCTGCGCCTCTGGCTGAGTTAAGGAGCAAGTTACTGCCCCGTTATCCTGTAAAAGGCCTGAGAAGCCTTTCCTGGCACGGTCAAACTGAACCCACCTCCCGGGACCTCGTTGGTCTGGACCGTAACCCAGATAGTGGGGGGGGCCAAACTCGTAGTCGCCCAGACCACGACCCTCCCGGCAACGTCTGTGTATCCGCTGAGAATGAATCCCACGCTGGCGGGGTTTGCTTTGAAGCCAGTGATGGTGAGGTCGGGCGGAGTCGCCAAGCTAAAGTTGAAATTGGCCACGTTGGAGGAATTAATCGTGACCACCTGGTCGGCCGACGTAATGCAATCGGGTGCAGCGGCGCATAGATACCAGGTCCCGTTGAAGGTGGGCAGAGTGTAGTTGCCGCTGGAATCGGAGACGGCGGACCCGACCGCGTTGGCGGAGGCGTTGGGGGTGGAGGAGAAATAGACGGTGCTTCCCGCCAGCCCGAAACCGTTTGGATTCATGACCGTGCCAGAGATGCTCCAAGGCGGGGTGTGATAGTTGACAAACTCAGCGCTGTCAGGCGCACAGAAACCGACGTTGAAGGTCAGGGTGATGGTGTTACCACTGAAATACACGCCGGTGCCCGACATCGAGCTGTTAAATGTTCCGGTAAGCCCCTGGTCGATCTCCACCAGATAATTCATGTTGGCAGTCGAGCCCGCTTCGGCCGCGGTCAGCTCGATGCGCACTCGGTTGGTTAGGTATCCGATTGTCCCCGGGAAACCGCCGGGACCAAAGCCGTTTACCCACAGAAGACAGGGGTAGTCACTCGACAGACTCGACAATCTGACCAGCGTGCCCAACGCAGCGCCCCACAATCCACCGTCGCCACCTTGATTTAGTTCGACCCCGCCCCACGCCACGCAGTCGAAAAGGGGGGTCGCTTTTGTGTACATGACCAGGACGTCAAAAACGACCCTGTCGCCCACATTCAGGCCCGCGCCGCTGAACGACGTCACCCCGTTGGCGGGGCTGACTGGGCCGCTCCCCGAACCAACCGTTGTCGTGCTGAAGTCCAAATAGTTGGTCTGGATAAAAGTCAGGAGGACCGGCGGCGTACTGGTGATGGAACCGTAAGGGGCTGTCACCACCACCTGGTACGCCATTAGCCGATTGGTTGTCAGGCTGGAAATCGTCAGGGTGGGGGTGGAGGAGCCGCTGACCTGGGGGCCATCAACCAAGTTCGTGAAGGGTCCGCTCTCCGGCCCGGCCTGCCATTGGTAGCCGGTTCCCGCTGCGGTCACACTGAACGAGACCGTTTGGCCGGCCACTGCGCCTTGGGAAGCGGGCGGAGTCGTGATGGCCGGGAGGAATTGCATGGTCAGGGTAGCCGGCGGAGCGCTGGTGACAGAGCCGCTGGTGTTGGCCACGATCACGACATAGTCAAGTGCCCAATTGGTTGTCACGTTGGAGATCGTCAAGATGTTGCTCGTAGCTCCCGAAATCTGGTCGCTATTGACCAGGTTCGTGTAAATCCCGCTGCCCACCGCCCCGGCCTGCCATTGATAGGTGGGAGGAGTGGCACTTCCGGCATACACGTTAAAAGAGGCATTTTGGCCAGGAATCGCGGATTGCGAAGCAGGTGGACTCAGAATGGGCGCTGAGACGTCGAATAAGCTCGCATAAGGCGCGACGCCGACGACGGTCAATGCGATCACGGTGTCCACGGTGTTCCAGGTGTTGGTGCCTTGCAGGTTCAGACGCACGCCGGCACTGTTCTGAATCAAGGTGACCGGCTGGCCATTGGCCAGGAGCTGGGCGGAAGCGAAGATCTTGCGGTCGGCCGGCGGCGGCAGGATGAGCATGTTGCCAATCGGCGGCGTCAGCACATGAATATATTCGTAAGCATTGTCAATGGACCGCGTCGCAACTCCCCCCCACGGGAGGCTATCGATGGTCGCGCCGGCAGGTGTAACGTAAGCCGTGCTGGCGTGGGTATTCGTGATGGAACGGCCGACGGCGGCGATATAGGCGCCGACGGTCCGCATCGTGGTCAGCACGCCCGGTTCCCACCCGCCGCCCGGATAGATGCCCGCGGCCCAGGCAGGGCCTCCGGCGGAATTGCTCACACCCGCCATCAGCGCCGTGTAGCGGAAAATCGCCGCAGGTGGGTATTTGGCTGCGTTTGGCCCCGTGACAGGCACTGAAGTCCACCAAGTGCTCCCCATCACGAGCGCACTGGGTAAAGCCGGCGCCGGCCAGGCATTGGTGCCAGCGGCGTAAAACCAATTGTTTTCAACGTCGCCGTAGTCGTAGTGAATATCGCTGGGGCCGTTTCGAATGAGGACAAGGTTGGGACTGGAGGCCCTGATGGTACTGAGTAGCTGGGTGTCGGCCACATCACCGTCAAAATACAAGCCTTCAATGTCATTCCCATAATAGGAGATCAATTCTCCGTAAAGGTCGTTTATAAAGCTGTTCCAGGTGGTAGAATTGAACCTCGAACCCCAGCCGGTGGCGGTTTGCTCAGCGGGGCTCAGAGTATAGCCCTCATTCGCCTGCGTGTAGAGCAGAACCTTCATGCCTTTGGCCTTTACGGCGGTAATCATGTCGCGCACCATGTCTCGCCGCGAAGTGTGCCCTTGCAGCCAGCGGTCCATTGCAGGGCTGGGCCACAGGCAATTCATATTGTTATGCCAGGCGGTAAAGAGGACATACTGGACTCCCATGGAAGCCAGGTCGTTGGCAAAGCCGGCGGCATCGAACCGGTTGGCCAGGTCATCCAGCCCCGCCGGCAACGAGCCATCCGAGTTCCTCGTTGCCGTGTAGTAAACGGGCTGGTTCGTACTAATCCAGACATAATGGACGAAGAAGCCATACTTCATTTTTGGGAAGTCCTGCAGGCCCGGTTCCTGGGCAAAAATCTGGCCGACGGAAAGGAGGGCCAATGCAGTGGCGAGGAGGTATCGACAGCTTGCGGTGAGGTGCATATTTAGTTGGGTCCGTGTGCTCATCTAGTGAAAGGGATCGATCGTGGTTCCGCGGCGGCTAGAAGCAGGTTGATCTTCAAGCCGCCAGGCTTGGCAGCAATTCTGAGCCTGCCGGTCATTTGCGGAGTTCCCAATGCCAGATCCCGATAAACCGGCGCCAATCCCAGGAGCGACCGGAGGCGCAAGTTGCGGGCGAGCGTCATCCAAGTCGACTCTTGGAAATACTGATAGAAGGCCTCAATCCTGGTGAAGTATTGACGGAACGCGGCGAGCAGTTCCATCTCGCCCGGCTCGTAGATATGAAATCGGTTCTCGGGATTCGGCCCGCCGCGTCTTCGATACGGAACTGAGATCAGAGCCCGGCCCTCCGGCTTCAGGCAGCGGTGGATTTCACCTACCGCTCTTCGATAGTCTTCGAGGTGTTCCAGGACTTCCAAGCAGACAATCACGGAGAACGATCGGCCCGGAAACGGCATGGCCTGCGCGTCCCCTTGGAACAAGGCCGCGCGTTCTTGAAGGCGGCTGAGTGTCAGTTCGCAGGCGCTGGCATCGCACTCCAAACCCGTATATTCTTTACAGCGCCCCAGGACTATCCGACTGAAAGAGCCCGTCCCGGTGCCCACTTCCAAGACCGAGTCCTCAGGGCAGAGGCGCGCTAGGACAAAGTCGTACCGTTGCTGATGCAGTGCCACCTGGAGTCGATCCTCTGACTGCTCAAGATCCAGACGTTCGACAGCAATGTTGCGTGCGGAGCTCATTGGGCTGCCGCTCGTGCAACGCACCCAGGTCTAAGAGCCTGTTTGAAAACGACCATTGAGACCCGTTGCGGCAGGTTTGGTGTCCCGCCTTTAGGCGGTTTCTGCGCGGCGCCGCCTAAAGGCGGGACTCCAAACCGAACTTTCAAACAGGCTCTAACACCTTCTTGAGCCGGGTCAATGCCTCGCGAGGAGCGCTCGTCACGCCGAGGTCGATGTTTCTTTTTCATCAGCACTTGGTCTAACTAGAAGCCTCTGCTGGGAGCAACCCGGTCGCAAGCCGAAACGTCAGCCAAGAGCGGCAGTTGCCATGAGTGGGAGAGGAAGGCTGATAGGGCGCGCCACTCCGCGCGCGCCGTTCCCAAGGCGCCTGCGAGCAAACGGCGCGCACGGAGTGACGCGCCCAACCTTGCGACCTATCTCCATAAAGATTGCTGCCCGATTGGCCCAAATCCTCGCCTTAGCGAATAGCGACGAAAAAAAGGCGAGGTGCTGCTCCCGAACGGCTTTCGCTTTCCGCACGACTGCTCAAAATCCGCGCCTTAACCGTCAAAAACCAGCGCAACTCATTTATCTAGAGACACTTCCCCCATCCCGCATTCTATAGTGCGGACGAGCATGACCCATTGCTGGCGGCCCTCTAACCACCTCGCCTCCCAACTCATTCTTCACCTCGTCGTGCGTATGTTCCACCGTCCCGGCCTTCTCCCGCTGCCACTCCAATAAACGCCCCCCCTCGGTCCGCTCGTTAGTGATCACCGCATGAAAGTGCCGGTCGGTGCCGTCCTCTTCGGCTTCGCCGAAGGTCTTCCATTCGGTTTCCCCAACCTTCCTGATCGCTTCACCCAACGGCTCACTCATCACGGCGCTGACGGCAAAACCGATGCGCCCGCCCGGTTCC
>Ga0073936_10002633_pt1 | contig 26537 bp, 23 predicted proteins | sample AliMusrvi5mmetaG_FD_87041 | JGI IMG/M metagenome (GOLD analysis project Ga0073936, IMG submission 87041) | Freshwater lake bacterial and archeal communities from Alinen Mustajarvi, Finland, to study Microbial Dark Matter (Phase II) - Alinen... | ecosystem: Environmental > Aquatic > Freshwater >...
AAGATCATCAGGAACAGACCCAGAAATGCCATCCAGATCTTTTTTGTGATCGAAGAAAAACGTAAAAAAGAGGAATTCATAACAAGCTTTTAATATATTTGTTCGTTGTTTCAAAATTAGGACGAAATAATTACCAAAAAATAAATCCACAAAAAATTTTCACAATTCAAATCCATTCTAAATTATGTTCCCATCAACTGTTTACAGCGATCGCCGCAAAAAACTCCGCGCAGAACTGTCAGGCGGCCTGGTTTTGTTTTTAGGCAACCAGGAGGTCCCCTTCAACTACCCGGCCAACACCTATTCATTCCGCCAGGACAGTAATTTTTCCTATTTTTTCGGGCTCGATCATCCCGACCTTGCCGGGATCATGGACCTGGATGGCGGGTTTGACATGATCTTTGGGAACGATGTGGATATCGACGACATCATCTGGATGGGCGTCCAGCCTACGATCAGGGACCAGGCCGCCCTGGTTGGCGTTACCGAAACCGCCCCGCTGAAAGCGCTGAATGAACTCGTAACAGGTGCCTTGACCCAGGGCCGGAAGATCCATTTTGTACCGCCTTACCGCGGCGAAACGATCCTCTGGCTTTCCGACATGCTCGGGATTCCCCATCTTGAACTGAAGGCAAATGTTTCCGAACCGCTCATCCGTGCCATCATCAGGTTGCGCATGAAAAAAGAGGCCATCGAGGTAGCTGAAATTGAAAAAATGGTCGATGTTGCCTGGAAAATGCATACCACGGGAATGAAGATGGCAATGCCGGGGATCGTCGAACGAAGCATTGCCGGCACCATCGAAGGGATTGCCTTGTCGGAATGCGGGCCGGTCTCCTTCCCGGTGATCCTCTCCATCAACGGGCAGACGCTTCATAACCATTACCACGGGAATACCCTCGTTGAAGGAAGGATGCTGGTCATCGACGCCGGTTGCGAAAATGACCTGCACTATGCCAGCGACATTACGCGCACGGTGCCGGTGGGCGGAAAGTTCAACGCCAGGCAGAAGGGGATCTACGAGGTGGTGCTCACTGCAAACCTCGCCGCCATGAAAGCCGTTAAGCCCGGCGTGCCTTTCCGCGACATCCATATGATCGCTGCCACCGAGATTGCAAAAGGCCTGACCGCCCTGGGCATCATGAAGGGTAACCCTGAAGAGGCCGCCGCCAGGGGAGCGCATACCCTGTTTTTCCCCCACGGGCTTGGTCATCCGCTTGGTCTGGATGTGCATGACCTTGAAGGGCTTGGCGAAAACCTGATCGGGTATGACGACGAGGTGCAGCGCAGCAAGGAATTCGGGCTGGCTTTTCTCCGGTTTGGCCGTAAACTCCAGGAGGGGTTTGTGATGACCATCGAACCAGGCATCTATTTCATTCCCGAGCTGATCGATATCTGGAAGGCCGAAAACAAGCTGGCCGCCTTCATCAATTATGATGTTGTGGAAACCTACAAGGATTTCGGCGGCATCCGCATCGAAGACGACGTGCTGGTCACTGCCGATGGATTCAGGGTGCTCGGGAAACCGATTCCAAAGACAGTGGAGGAAATTGAAAAGATAATGCAGGAAATTTGAAAATTTGGGGATTTGAAAATTTGGGGATTTGGGGATTTGAGGATGTGAAAATGATTGTAATGGAACATGCCATTTCCTTCAGTTGCCTATTGCCTATTGCCTATTGCCTAATTTTACCTTATGGACTCCATTAAATTTCAGAAAAAGAATATCAGTTACACCGACGAAGGTTCGGGTAAAACCATGGTACTGATCCATGGTTTTACGGAATCGCTGGGGATCTGGAAAAAATTTGCAACGCAACTTTCAAAAAAATACCGCGTCATCCGCATCGATCTGCCGGGTCACGGGAAAAGCGATACGATCGGCCCCGAGCACTCCATGGAGTTGATGGCGGATGTTGTCTTTGCAATCCTGAAAAAGCTGAAGGCGGGCAAATGCCTGATGACCGGCCATTCGATGGGAGGCTATGTAACCCTGGCCTTTGCCGGAAAGTATCCCGGCAGGCTCAACGGCATCTGCCTCTTCCATTCGCATTGTTTTGCCGACACGCAGGCTGAGCAGGAGAACCGCAGACGCACCATCGGCATTGTCGACCAGGATAAATTCAGCTATATGGCCCAGTTTATTCCCAGTCTTTTCCCGGTTGAGGTGCATAAGAAGCATTCCGCCGCCATTCAGCGGCTGATCAGGCAGGCGTCGAAGATGCCGAAGGAGGGCGTCATCGCCGCCCTGGAAGGGATGAGGAACAGGAAAGACCAGTCGGAAACGCTGAAGAAAGTACCCTTCCCGGTTTTGTTTATCCTGGGGTTAAAGGATACCCGTGTTCCCCAGTCCCGGATATGGGAGATGATCTCCCTGCCGCAGGTAAGTGAGATTCTCCTGCTGAAAAACACGGGGCACATGGGGTATATTGAGCAGCCCCGGATAACCTATGATGCACTGGCGGGGTTTGCCAGGAGAATATTCTGATGTCGGGGTGCCGGGGCAACTGTTTAAGGCAACAGGCAATAGGCAATAGGCATTAAGGTTGCCGGGAGGCTGGTGCCATTTTGCCATTTTGATATTTTACCATTTTACTATTTGTAAAAGTGCATCTCCTCGATGTATTTCCAGACCTTCTCCGGCAGGAAGTGACGCATGTTTTTATGCTCCCGGATTCCCTCCCTGATAAAGGAAGATGAAATGGTCATGAGCGGCGCACCGATGAATGAAACCGAAGGATGGTCGTCGAACCGGGTTGCCGGGGTGTCGGGCCGCGGGTAGATGTAAATGGAATACTGTCCGAGCAGTTCCTCATAATTCTTCCACCTGTGAAAACTTGCCAGGTTGTCGCTGCCGGCAATCAATACAAATTCTTTCCGGGGGTGTTTTTCCGAAAGATAGGTAAGCGTATCGATGGTATACGACGGCTGCGGCATTTTGAATTCGATGCCTGAAGCCCTGAACCTCGCATCATCCTCGATGGCCAGGTTGACCATGGTCAACCGGTGATGGTCGGGGAGCAGGGAGGATTTTTCCTTCAGCGGGTTATGCGGCGAAACGACAAACCACACCTCGTCAAGGTCGGTATACTCTGCCATGTACGAGGCGATGATCAGGTGCCCGGTATGGATGGGGTTAAAGGAGCCGAAGAGGAGACCTGTCTTGGAGGAGGGCATTGCAATTTACGATTTACGATTTACGAATTGGGATTTTACCCCTGGATGAAGGAAGATACCATGGTCACGATCTCGACGCATTTGACGGCAAGGTCGTCGTTGATGATAACCTGGTCGAATTTCGGGGCGAAGTTAAGCTCGAAAGCCGCCTTACTGATCCTTTTCCGGAGATTTTCTTCCGATTCGGATCCGCGGTTCCTGAGGCGGTTTTCCAGCTCCGGTATGGAGGGGGGCTGGATAAAGATGGCAAGCCCGTCGGCGCCGAAGTACTTTTTCAGGTTCAGTCCGCCCACCACGTCGACATCGAAAATGGGGAACTTCCCGCCATTCCATATGCGGTCCATCTCCGATTTGAGCGTTCCGTAATAACTACCCGGGTAAACCTCCTGCCACTCGACAAATTCATCCCGCGATATCCTGGCCTCGAATTCGGCCGCAGTGATAAAGTAGTAGTCCTTCCCGTTCGTTTCATTTTCCCTTTTGCCCCGGCTGCAGGCCGATACGGAGAATCCAAGTTCCGGCAAGGCACCCAGGAGATGCTCCACCAGGGTTGTCTTCCCTGCCCCCGACGGCGCCGAAACGATAATGGCTTTTCTTTTCATAATCCTCAAATCCTCAAATCCTCAAATCCTCAAATCTTCCAATCCTCAAATCCTCAAATCCTCAAATCTTCCAATTTTCACAATATGTTCCCAAGTTGTTCCTTGATCTTCTCCAACTCGTCCTTCATCTGCACCACGATTTTCTGGATATCGGCATCGCTTGCCTTGGAGCCGATGGTATTGATCTCGCGGCCCATCTCCTGGGTGACGAAACCAAGTTTTTTCCCCTGCGACCCTGCTTCATGCAGCGTCTCGAGAAAATACTGGCAGTGTTTCAGCAGCCTGACCTTTTCTTCGGTGATGTCGAGTTTTTCGAGATAATAGATCAACTCCTGCTCGAACCGGTTCTGGTCGGGGGCCGTGCCGTTAAAATCGCCTTTCAGGTTGGCAAAATCGCGGAGCAGCCGTTCGCGCAGTTCCCGGATGCGGTTTTTTTCATAAGGTTCGATGGAATCGAGCAGCATGAGGATGCTGTGTACGCGGCCGAGCATGTCCTCCTCAAGCACCTTCCCTTCGGCCTGGCGGAAACTGTCAACCTGCGAAACGGCGTCGATGATCGCGTCGGAAATGGGGCCCCAGTCCTGGTCCTGCATCTCGTCACGACTGGTCTGCATGACATCGGGCATCTTCATCACCAGTGATATGATATCGGAAGGGGGCTGTTCCTGGAGCAGGGCCGAAAGCGAATTCAGCTCCTCGTGGTATTTTTTTGCAAGTCCATGATTGATGGAGAAATTCAGCATCTCCCCGGTTACCTCGGTAGCAATGAAAAAATCAATCTTTCCCCGCTCCAGCTGCTGGTTCAGCAATGACCTGACTTCCGATTCCTTTTCCCTGAAATACCCCGGGATTTTCAGGTTCAGGTCGAGCAATTTGCTGTTCAGGGTCTTGATTTCGATGGTAAGCTTTCGTCCGGTAATCTCGACAACCGCCTTTCCGTAACCTGTCATGGATTTGATCATGGTTCCTTTTTAAAGCAAATTTAAACAAATTTGCCCAAATCTGCGTTTTCATTGCGGAGGGGTGCCCCTTTTTGGTAAATTTGACAGGGATAAAGCCGCTTCTTCCCCGGATTTGACATTACGTATAATATTGAAACCATTTTTTATGGAATTCCAGGTAATTGATGATGTGATGCAGTTGTACAACCTGATGTTGCACGACATCGCGCATGCGAATGAATATATCTTCCTGGAGACCTATAAATTCGCCAACGATGTGATGGGGGTGCGGTTCCGCGATGCGCTTACAAAAAAGGCGCGGGCGGGGGTGAAGATCAAGATACTCATCGATTCGTGGGGGAGGGGTCCGGTTTCGGAATCTTTTTTTACCGAGCTTATCGGGCTGGGGGGTGAGGTGAAATTTTTCGAGAAGATCAAGATAAATACCGACATCTTTACCCGGGGGCACCGGCGCGACCACCGGAAGATCCTCGTGATCGACAACCACATCAGCTATATCGGTTCGGCCAACATCACCGGCTACAACCTGAACTGGAGGGAGCTGTGCCTGCGGATGGAAGGCGACCTCGCGCGCTCCTTCAGGAAAGTTTTTCTCGAGAATTTTGACGCTTTCAACCAGTATTTTGTCATCAACAAGTCAACCTACACGCGCACCATCCGTTCGGAAGATTTCGAAATCATCCGCGATGTACCCTCCATCCAGTTCCAGCGGCTCAGGAAACGGTATACTCAGCTCATCAGGCAGGCCGCCCGTTCGGTGGTGATTGAAACCCCCTATTTCCTGCCGGGTTTCGTGCTTCGCAAAGCCATGATCGAGGCGAGCAAACGCGGCGTGAACATCAAGGTGATCATGCCGAAGCATTCGGATGTGGGGATGGTGGATATCCTCCGGAACAAATACCTCGGAATCCTGCACAATGCAGGGATCAACCTGATGTTTTACATGCCGCATAACCTGCATGCGAAACTGCTCATGATCGACGATGAGATTTTTTCCATCTCCAGTGCCAATTTTGATTTCCGCAGTTTCAGGTACCTTTACGAGATCGCGCTGATCGGGCAGGAACCATCGGTGGTGCAGCAACTCAATGAGCACATCGGTGAAACTCTTAGGAATTCACAGGAGCTCGATTACCTGGAATGGAAGCGGCGGCCGCTGATCCAGAAGATCTTTGAATGGATCCTGCTTCCGTTCCGTCACTTTTTTTGATCCTCCCTGCCCCCGGCTACTCTTTCTACACATTTTTCCCTGCCAAAATAAATTGCTGACAGGTTGATTACCTTTTCCTGTTTTTCCGATTAAGCAATAATAAAGGATAGCAATATTCCATATGATTAATTAATCTGGCATTAACCAGGCTGTGATTCTCAGTGTGAACTCTGTGTATCTCTGTGTAACAAATAATTACACGGAGTTCCACAGAGATTTGAAGAGAACCACAGAGATAAAAACCGAAATAATGGAACTCAATAAGATAACCGGGAAAATTATTGGTTGTGCGATCGAGGTACATAGACTTCTGGGTCCCGGGCTATTGGAATCAGCATATGAAGAGTGTCTGGCATACGAATTATCCAGTATCGGATTAAAAGCTGAACGGCAGAAACCCGTACCAGTGATTTATAAAGAAATTCATTTGGAATGTGGTTATAGGATAGATATCCTGGTGGAGGACCAGGTAATCATTGAATTAAAAACAGTTGAGAACTTTTGCCCTGTTCATGAAGCTCAAATATTAACCTATATGAAGTTTGCACAAAAACGGATCGGTCTATTGCTCAATTTTAATGTTACAGTACTTAAAGATGGCATAAGAAGATACATTCTATCATCCAATAAAAATAGATTTAACGCTGTTTGATAAGTAGTTATATCCTCATCATTCCATAATCTATCATAAAATGATGTGTATAAAGAGTAGCTGCCCCCGAGGGTGGTTCCGGAAGGCGGGCCGGAGGCGGATGAAAATCAGCTGCCGGGAATCAACACCGGTGCAAAAGCAAAAGACCCTACCGGGGATGATTCCGGCAGGGTCTTCCGGATTCCTGGTTTCGGACTATTTTCCTCCTTTTTTAAATCGCATGTACCAGGTCAGCTGATAATAATCAGGATCGTCCTGCTGCGCGATTTTCTCAGCCTCTGCTGTGGTTTTGGTATAGGGGATAAGCACATCTCCTCCCGGTTGCCAGTTGGCAGGTGTTAAAACATGCTGGTTGTCGGATGCCTGGAGCGCAACCAGGGTTCGTTCACTAATTTTTGCCTCATGTCAAGGAGTCAAATCAGAAAAAAAAGAGGCAGCCTGTTTGGACCGCCTCCTCTAGCCGAATTCGCTGAACCGGATTACGAAATTTTGATCTCTTTTTTAAGTTCAACCCGTTCATCCTGTTTCTTCGGAAGGGTGATTGTAAGGATCCCGGCTTCGTAGTCGGCCTTGATGGATTCAAGATCGATGGTTTTCGGCAGGGTGAAGGCCCTGCTGAAGGAGCCGTAATAAAATTCCTTGCGGGTGTAGTTTTTTCCCTCCTCGCGTTTCAGGTCCTCCAGTTCGGTTGATATACTCAGGATGTTGTTTTCAAGGTTGATCCTGAAATCATCCTTTTTCATCCCCGGTGCCGCGATATCAAGCGTGAAAGCTTCATTGCTTTCAATGATGTTGGCGGCGGGGTCGCTGAAGCGTTTTCCGAAAAAATCGCCGAGGTCGTTGTCAAAAAGATTGCTGACCATATCCGTTAGCGGATTCCTGTGTTGCCATTTGATGAGTGTCATGGTTTAATCTCCTATTTTTGATTTGTTAAACATTGGTTTGATGCCATCCCTGTTTCAATTTCTGTGCCAGCCGGAATACTGAAAAAAGACAAAGACAAAATGACACGTTAGGAAATTAATAATCTGTCATAATGACAAAAACGAAATAATGAAGCTCGGAGAATATATGGGACAATACGGTGATAATCAAATTAATGCCTGGATGGTCCGTTCGTGTACCAGGGTCGCAATTTCCTTGGCATCCAGATCCTGGAAAGTGGTGTAGGGGATGGGGTCCAGTACGATCAGCCTGATCCTGTCGTTTTTATGGATCAGCAGGCCTCCCTTTTTAATGGCCCGGTGTGTCTCCTTCAGGACGACCGGCAGGATGGGCGTCCTGGTTTTCAATGCAAGCCGGAATGCCCCTGTTTTGTAAGGCTGGAGTTTACCGTCGGGCGACCGGGTCCCTTCGGGAAACAGGATCATGGAGTTTCCCTCGCGGATGGAGTCAGCCGCAAGGTCCATCATCTGTAGTTTGCTTCTTCCGCGGCTTCTCTGAATGGGGATGTACCCGTTCAGCCACATGTTCCAGCCGATGAACGGTATGTTGAACAACTCCCGTTTGGCCACCCATTTGAAATGACGGTGAAGTTTGAACAACACCAGGATATCGGCGCCCGACTGGTGGTTGGACACCATGATGTAAACCTCTTTCTTATCGATTTTTTCGCGGCCTTCGACCTTCACTTTCCAGTATGGATTGATGCCCAGGATGATGTCGGACCAGCGGCAGGTAAACTGGTGCAGGATGAACCGGCGGCGGTCGAACAGAACGGTTGTAACCCACAGGAAAATTGAAACCGGGAAAAGAACAGCCGAAATGAAAAAAAGCGAGAACCAGAAATAACAGGATACCAGGACCTGGAGGAAAGGTGTGGAGGAGGAATCGTTATTTTGACCGGCTTTCATGGTTCTGTTCCAGTTTCTCTGCTTATTCTTCAGGTTCAATATCTTTTACTGACGAGTATTGTCTCCATTTTTCTATGACGGAGGCGAGGTCTTCGGGATATGCCGAATCGAAATGGATGAATTTCCGGGTCGCCGGATGGATGAACCCGAGCGATTTGGCATGCAACGCCTGCCTGGGCAACAACTTAAAGCAGTTTTGCACGAACTGTTTATATTTGGTAAAGGTTGTTCCTTTCAGGATTTCCGCCCCTCCGTAATTTTCGTCGTTGAACAGGGGGTGCCCGATATGCTTGAAATGAACGCGGATCTGGTGGGTGCGGCCTGTTTCAAGTTTGCACGATACCAGCGTCACGTAGCCGAAACGTTCCATAACCGTATAATGGGTCACGGCGTGCCGGCCCTTCTCAGGGTCGCCGGTAACGGCCTGGATCAGCCGGTTGCGGACATCCCTGCCAATGCTGGCATCGATGGTTCCGCTGTCGGCGACAAGGTTTCCCCACACCAGGGCGACATAACTGCGGTCGATGGTGTGTTCGAAAAACTGCCGGGCGATTTTGGTCTGCGCCAGTTCGTTTTTGGCGACCAGCAGGATGCCGCTGGTATCCTTGTCGATCCGGTGAACGAGATAGGGTTTGGCGTCGGGGTTGCCGGGGTTATTCTGCTGCAGGTGGTATAACAAAGCATTCTGGAGGGTCCCGGTGAAATTGCCATGACCGGGATGGACCACCATCCCGGCAGCCTTGTTGACGACGATGATGTCTTCATCTTCGTAAACGACTGAGATGGGAATGTCTTCAGGATATATTTCGGTATCGCGCGGCGGGTATGCCAGTACAATTGAAATGACATCCAGCGGCTTGACCTTGTAATTGGGCTTGATCACTTCACCATTCACCAGGATGTTCCCTGCATGGGCGGCATTCTGGATCCGGTTCCGCGAAGCATTCTCGATTTTTGCCAGGAGGTATTTGTCAATCCGCAGCTGGCTTTGTTTTTTATCGACAACGAACCTGAAGTGTTCGTACAATTCACCGGATTCCTCTGACAAATCGGGTTTTTCGGCAACAGCGTCGGGGGAACCGGTATGTGTGGCGTTGTTCATGAACCGGTGGAGATTGCCTTACCTGCTGATGATGAATTTGGCTGAACCGTAATGGCTGCCTGAAGAATCGCTTAGCCGGAGAAAATAGAGTCCATCCCGCAGGGATGAAACATCGAGGTCGCTGTTGACATGGCCTTTTAACACAACGTGACCCAGCAGGTCGGTTACGGTAACCATGCGGGAAACGGCACCCTCAGTGGTCGCGGTGCCGGGTGACAGCCGGAGGTGCAGGGTGTTGCCGCAGCATGGATTGGGATAGATGAATAACTTGCCGCTGGTGGGAACGACCTCACCAATCCCCAGGGGGATGGGTTTTCCGACCACCGGGCGGATCATCAGGGAACCTGAATAATCAGAGTTGTACCAGCTTCCGCTTGTGTTGACGAAAATTTTATCCTGGCTGTTGTTGTACCTGTCGAACCCGATTGAAAGGTTGTCGGAGGTGGTTTGAATCCAGCCCACATAAAAGGTACCGGTGATGCTCAGCGGTGGATAGATGTGATAGGTGACGAATTTATTCAGGCTGTCGGCATAGGCGGGCATGACAAGGTCGGAATAAATCGTGTCGCCGGGTTTCCCGCCGTTATCGTTCCATACGCAGAGGAAAAACCATTGCTGGCTCGAATTACCGAGGGTCCGGTTAAAATACATCCGGATGGCGCGCAGGGTGTCGGGGGATTTGTTAAGCCTGAACTGGCAGGCAAGCTGCGAACCTGCGGGGTTGAGACCGTAACTTGCCTCCGGCGTGCCGTCATCATAGGCAAAGTAGTCGAAAAAGTTCTGGTACGACTCGATTGTATCGCCGAAAACGGATCCGGGAGTGACATCCCTGACCACATGCCTGACCAGGAAGGTGGCGCTGTCGGCGCTGCCGACAGGCAGGATGTAGGGAACAGCCGGGTGGGCGAATTTCTGCCAGGTTACGTAAGGGCTGGGCGGCGAGGTGTAGGGAAGAATGTTGTAATTGCCACCGCTGTACGTTTTGGAAAAACTGCCGCCTGGTTCGGTCAGGTAATAGTTGTAGGTTGAGAGGTGCGGAACGTTATCACGATTCGTTATCAGGATGTCCAGCGTGTCGCGGATTTCGTTGGTAGGGTCGTTGCAGTATTGCGGATAGGGCATCACCTGGTAGTTTTTGAGCATAGAGGGCGACCGGTAGATGAAACGCAGCTCGGGATGCAGGGTGTCGGACCAGCTCCGCCCGGCGTTCAGGTACACGTTGTCGAGATTCCACTGGTCGGTGTTGCTCTGCCAGCTTGGCTCGGCCGAACTAGCCAGGCTGACATAGTTGAAGAACTGGAAACGGAAATTCTTTTTAAAGAAGGCCGGATCCTTGACCGGGATCATCACCTGGAGGAAATAGCGGTTATGTTTCTGGTAAAAGGTGTCAAGGGTCATCCCGTTTGCGTACCAGATCCTTTTCCAGGTATCGGGGATCCTGATCGTATCGGTCGCGGTGATGCTGTCGTGCCCCGGGGTTTCAAGAAATTGCAGGACGAGCGTATCGTTCGCTTTTGGAGCCCTGAAGGCCCTCCCCTGGGGTTGGTAGTAAAAACTCAGGTATACTGAATCGGCTGGTTTAAGTGCCCTCGGGACGGGTTTAAATACCGAGTCAAGCCGGATATAACGCGATGTAAGGTGATCGGCGATGAAAGAGGCGGGCCCCGGAACGGCATTGGGATACATGGTTCCCGAATCATTGACGGCGTCGAGGGTCATGGCACCCCGGTTAACCGGAAATACCGGGTAATCATCATTCTCGAATGCAAAGTTGTCGATCCAGCGCAGTTTGGAGGGGAAGATCCCGATGGCCGAAAAATCGTCGTAAAAAGGGAGGGTCATGGGGATGGTGTCCAGTCCGGAGAAGGGTAAATCCCGCTGCCTCAGTCCGGCCGCCTTCGCCCTGACCACCGGGTTGGTATGCAACCCCGAAAGGATCTCCTGCGGGAACCCCGCAATACTGATAAAAATTGAGATGAATATGATTAATATTGAGCGCATTGCAAATTCAGTTTTTATGTTCATACACACGGCCCCCCGTAAGCTGTTTTCCCGGTCCATGTTATCCTCTTTTTTCGCCATTTCACCATTTTACCATTTCGCCATTTGTCACAGGCTATCGCCCTTCAGTGAATCCAGTTTCATTTCGGAGGACTTGGCCCCCATACCTACCGTGAGTGAAATTACCGAGCCCTTGTTGAGCATGGTGCCCGCACTGATCATTTTTCCTTCAAAAAGCTGGTTGTGAACCGCATCTTCGTCGAACGACCTGATATAGATTAGTTTGCCGAGCTTCAGCCCCGCCGATTCGAGCATGGTCTGCGCCTGTCGCAGGGTCAGGTCGCGCAGGTCGGGCATGGTGGTTTTTTCAGGCACCACCGATGTGATGGTCATATAAATCATCCTGTTCTTTTTGACTTTGGCACCGGGAAATGGATCCTGCGTGAGGACGGAGCCCCTCGGCTTGTCGGCATCAAACAGGGAATCAATGACCGAAAACTGGTAATTCTTATAATCTGGGTTGCCGGCCAGCGCCTTGTAATCGAGGCCCCTGAAATCGGGGACAATGATGTAATCGTTGTGTTTTGTATACCAGGCAAGCGATTGCATGGTGAGCCATACCAATACGAGGGTAACCCCAAGGGAGATGAGGAGGTGTTTGAGAAATATTTTTGAAAAAAGGAACCGTAAAAAATTCATCAAACGATTTATCTGAATAACCTGAAAACGTATATTTTATTGTGTTTTCTAAAGAATTGACAAACTTACGGAAAAAATAAATTTTGCACAACAAGGAAGGAAAATGTACTAATTTTGTTCCTAAATCAGGTTGTATATGATCAACGTAGCCATCGTTGCGGGAGGAGATTCCGGCGAGTACGGGATTTCACTGAATAGCGGGAAACAGGTGCTGTTGCACATGGATCGTGAAAAATTCCGGCCGTTTCTCATCATCATCAGGGGAAAAAACTGGAGTTGCACCATCCAAAGGAAGAAGATTCAGATTGATAAAAATGATTTCAGCCTGACGATCGGGTCCAAAAAAACAAGGTTTGATGTCGTTTTCAATGCGATCCACGGCACACCGGGCGAAAACGGGAAACTGCAGGGATATTTTGATATGCTCGGGATTCCTTATACCTCCTCCAATCTCACCACCTCCGCCCTGACCTTCAACAAAAGCTTCTGCAAGGATGTGGTGGCCGCGTATGGCATCAGCACAGCGAAGTCGGTGCACGTGTTTAAGAACGGTTCGGATCCCTCTGAATCGATTTTAAGGGCGCTTACACTCCCTGTTTTTGTGAAGCCGAACAATGGCGGGTCAAGTGTGGGGATGTCGAAGGTAAACGAAGAAAAAGAGCTGGGGCCTGCCCTTGTCAAGGCTTTTAACGAGGATCCGGAAGTCATCGTGGAGGAGTTCATCCGGGGCAGGGAACTTACCTGCGGGGTGCTTCGCACAGGCGGCAAGGTCGTTTCGATGCCGGTGACGGAGATCATCTCAAAAAAGGAATATTTTGATTTCGAGGCAAAATACAAGACAGGGCTTGCCGACGAAGTGGTCCCGGCCCATATTACCGATTCCGAATCGTTGCAATGCCGTGAAATTTCAACCCTGCTGTATGAAAAGCTAAATTGCAAAGGGGTTGTGCGGTTTGATTACATATTCACCGGCAAGGTCTTCTTTTTTCTAGAGGTAAACACAGTACCGGGCATGAGTAAAGCCAGCATCGTTCCACGGATGACCCTCGCCCACGGATGGACCTTCAAAGAACTCATCACAAGGCTGATTGCAGAAACCCTTCAGGAAAAGTTAAAAACTTGATCGATATCATACAAAAGGCAATAGGCAATAGGCAGTAGGCAATATCATGTTTCCTTCCCTTCGCGGTAACTTTATCACCTATTCACCCCGTTCCCTGTCACCTTGTCACCCTTTTCACCCTGTCACCCTTTTCACCCTGTCACCCTTTTCACCCTGTCACCTTTTAAACCTTTTCACCCTGTCACCTTTTAAACCTTTTCACCCTGTCACCTTTTAAACCTTTTCACCCTGTCACCTTTTAAACCTTTTCACCCTTTCCCAACCCCAACCCACTTTATCTCCCCCCTTTATGTCCGACCTTCTTTTTGCAACCAACAACCGCCATAAGATCCGTGAGATCCAGGAGATCATGGGGCATGAATTCCGTATTCGATGCCTGGATGATGTATGTATATCAGTGGATATTCCTGAAACACAGGAGACTATTGAAGGCAATGCGGCGCAGAAGGCCCGGTTCATTCATGATCTGACCGGGATGGACTGTTTTGCCGATGATACCGGGCTTGAAATCGCATCCCTGGGGGGACGCCCCGGGGTATATTCGGCCCGTTATGCAGGGGAGGGATGCAGTTTCGATGACAACGTGAACAAAATATTGCTGGAGATGGATGGTGTTGTAAACCGCGATGCCTGCTTCAGAACCGTGATATGTTTGATCGTGGGGGGCACTGAACATCTTTTTGAAGGCAGGATCGATGGCACCATCACAGCCTGGCGCAGCGGGGAGGATGGATTCGGTTATGACCCTGTTTTTATGCCAAAAGGTTATTCACAGACCTTTTCGGAGATGCCAGCCTACCTTAAGAACGGAATATCGCACCGGGGCCGGGCCGCGACGAAAATGGTGAAATGGCTGAAAAGTAAAAAGGCGGAATAGCGCTTAAAACGCCACTCCGCCTTTACATGATTTAACTCGGTTATTGCCTGCTACGGGAAGATAAGTCCGGGGTAGCTGGTAATATTAACCTGCGGGATGGCACATTTATACTGATCGTTGATGGCCTTGATAAAGAGATTTGCAGCAATGGCATTTCCTCTGGGGCAAAGATGGATGCCATCGGTTGAGAACATTCCCCCGGTCACAAACGCCGTAGTCATTTTGACGCCGTCGAACACCATGCCGCTTTCAAACTGCGGGAGGTACTGGTTCATGTCGGCAAGGGCGAGGCCCTGGCTCTTTGCAACATTCCTGATCACTGCGTTATAGGCGATGATCCTTCCGCGGATATTCGCCAGTTCCGATTTGTCAAGCACATATTTTCCCGGGATGGGATAGATGTAAGGCAATGGGTGTTTTGTGGTATCAACGATACCCATTCCCCTGCATTTGATCGAATCGGTCGGCAGGGTGAGCAGGAAGAGGTCGCCTTCTTCAAGCTGTGCGAGTGTTCCGTTCTCCTTCTTGTAAACGAAAGGGTTGAGGCCGGCTTTCCATACGATTTCCGGGTGGCCCTGCAATCCGTACAGTGCGTTAAGCTGCGCTGCCTGGGTGGCATCCAGGGGAACGCCATTCCACGGCAGTTGTTTGGATATGGTAGTAAAGAACGGGATGCTGGTAATGTCGGGGATGGTGGCAACCACCCCTTTCGGGTTTTTGCCTGAGCCCATCAGGGCGCCCACTGCCAGGGGATAGTATTTGGCAAAGGTATCGACCGGGGTCAGGAACATGTCGGTGCCGGCAAGTGCGGAGGCCAGGGCGTCGTTGTTGCCGATCCAGAGATAGAAGAAGGTCGGGTGCTGTGCGATGGCATCGGCCAGGATGGTCGTGGCGGGAGATGTTGCGAACCTTGTGAAAAACGGGTTGCCCATAGCTGAACCGTACCCGGGGTAGAACAGGGTTTCGAGCGTGGCACCCGGAACACCCATATTGTTGTATGGACCTGCAACCGTGGGAGCGGCAAACAACTGTCCCTGCAGGGTGCCCTGGTCGGGGTTGGAGGCGAAGCCGGGTTTTATCGACATCGTGCCCAGCGGGGTTCCGTAACAATCCTTGTCGGGGTTAAGTTTCAGGACCATTTTCGTATAGCAATAGATCCCGCCGGGGACCTGCTGGAAGCCAACCCCGTCGTCTGTTGAAAGCAGCGGCTGCCTGAATTCGCCCCCACCAACGGTTTTGAACTGGGTGGCCATGATGTTCGGAATGGAATAACCCTGTCCGACCCTGGAAAGTGCTCCGTCGGCATAGCCGGCCGTCAGTGAATTACCTACGGAAACAAAATTTGAGAAGTCCAGCCCGTTGGCAGAAGCCGTGAATTTGTCAATCTTCCGTTCACAGGAGGCAAAGAGGGCCAGGGACAATATAATGAAAAGAAATTTTTTCATAATGTTCATATTTTATAAAGTTAAAAACTGTAGGATAAGCCAATTCCCGGGATACTGAATCCTGTGCGGTATGTCCCGGCAAAATTGTCGGGCGAGTAGGTCCCGCTTCTTTTTGCACCCATGAGATACAGGAAGGAAGCATCGATGCTGAATCCTTTCATCGGGTAGACAGAAAGACCGCAGGTAAGGCCTGTTTCGGTCAAACTCGGGGTTTGCGGGTTCAGGTAATTGCTCGAAACCGGTGACGGGTCGTAATAGCCACCTACCCTGACGGTAACCGTTTTGTTGATCCTGTACTGTGCCCCGATGCGTTCGATCATCTGGTCCTGGTACAGCGAAGCATTGGCGGTTCGGCCTATTGCCGGGGTTTTGGTCTTGAAGTCGAACACCAGGGAATCGTAAGTGCTCCAGAAGACATAGCAAAGGTTTATGCCGATCATCCACTGCTTCCGCTTTCCGAACTCGTACGAAACGCCCAGGTCGAGATTTGCGGGCAGGGGGAGCATTACGTCAACCTTGTTGTTGGGAAAACTTGTGCTGAGGGAAACGGGTACCTCAAATGTTGCATCCGCGTTCTTAACTTTCATTTGAATCTTCGAACGGTAGTCGATGCCGATGCTCCATCCCTGGTCGGGGTGAATCATGACACCGGCGTTGAAACCGATATTGCTCGTGGATCCTTTGATGTGAAGCGAACCGTCACCGGTGGCGCCCTGGATGGGAATCGCCCTGGTCATGTCCACCGTTCCGGTGGCATAAACAAAACCGACGCCAATCCCGATGATGTCATTAAAACGGTAGGAAACGGTTGGCTGGTAAGTGATGGCTTTGAAGGAGAGGTCCTTGATCAGGTATCGTCCCTGCCAGTCTGCGCCGTTATCATCTTTCCATGAAAGCCTGTTCCCGTATGGTGCATTGATTGCAATACCCACGCTGAGCTTTTTGGTCGGTTTGAAAGCAGCATAAAAATAAAATGGCGTGTTTACGTCATGTTTGATGGTCGCCTGGTAATTTTCATCTTTTGCCTGGAAGGTTGCCCGTCCGAAAATAAAATCAATACCTCCTGAAAAACTCCATTTATCATTGACAAACGAAGCACCGCCAGGATTGTAAAACAAACTGCTGGCATCATAGCTTAGCGAAGTTCCGATAAGCCCCATGCCGATGTTGCGCACACCATGCAAGCCTACCTGGTAACCTCCGCCAAACGACGTAGTTGCTGCCAGACATACGAATAGCAGCAGGACAGTAATTTTCCTCATAATGACATTTTTTTGGTTAATACTGGGCGCAAGTTACAATTTTTTTTAATATTCAAAATTTTTCATATTTAGCGTTTCTCCATATAAATCAAGGGTGCCAGGGAACAACTTCCAAGCCTGAAAAGAAAGAAACGGGTGCAGGCATGTTCAGACGGGTTATTGCCGTAACTTTGCAAATGCAAAACCGGGGGGATGGCGGAGCAGGGAATGACGGCGCTTCCAGCCGGTTTTTGCCGGAATAACAGAGACCATTAAATCATAAAACAGACCCATATCATGCTTAATGTTGGAGATAAAGTGAAATTCCTGAACACGTCGGGAGGGGGAGTTGTTGCCAGGATCATCGACAGCAGGATGGTCAGCATTCTGATCGAGGACGGATTTGAGATACCGACCATGATCAGTGAACTCATCAGGATCGAACCTTCGAATGCCGCCGGCCGGTTTTTCGAGGAACATTATCATATTGAACTTCCGGCTGCGGTGCAGGAACCAGTGGAGGGCGACGACCGGCTCCGGCGGCTTGCCCATCATCTTACAGCCGACCGGAAATCGGAGGATATCTACCTTGCATTCGTTCCACACGACCAGAAATGGCTGATCACCGGCCCGGTCGATATTTTCCTCATCAACAACAGTTCATACGATGTTCTGTACAACATCTTCAGCAAAACACCGCTCGGCCATTACAACGGGGTTGATTACGGAAGCATCTTCCCCGATTCAAAATTGTTGCTGGATACGATCAACCGGGAGCAACTGACCCACTGGACCGACGGGTGCCTGCAATTCCTTTTTCACAGGCAGCAATGTACCGATGTGCTTCCGCCCTTCAATTCAGAATATTCGGTTGAGGGAAAAAAGTTTTTCAAGGAGGGTAATTACCGCGAAAACTCATTGATCCAGGCCAAGGGGATTGTACTGAAGGTACTGTCGCTGACCTCTCATTTTAAAACGGCCGACCATGTTGCGGAAGCAGGCAATGCGGGCAGGTTGCCGGGGGACCATGCCGCCCTTATCAGCCGGTACCAGGTGGCTCCGCGCGAAGCGGTGGTCGATCTGCATATTCATGAACTGGTTGATGATCCGACCAACCTCGAAAAGTCGGAGATTCTTGAATTCCAGCGGAACTATTTCCTCAAATGCCTCGACAGTGCGGTTGCCAGCCATTTTCTTAAGGTTGTTTTTATTCATGGTGTCGGGAACGGTGTCCTTCGTACCAACCTGATCGAACTGCTTAAAAAGCAGGAGGGCATCGAGTTCTTCGATGCCCCCATGGCAAAATATGGTGTCGGAGCCCTGGAAGTCAGGATTCCGCATAACGAATGACCTACCTGATCACCGAAACTTTCCTGGAATAAATATCGGTACCTGAATTCAGCTGGAGGATATATACTCCCGGATTGAGGGTCTGTGCGTCAAGAACGGTTTCATGCCGGCCGGCCGGCAGGTTGCCCAGTGAACGGGCCGAGATGAGCTGCCCGAGCGTGCTGTAGAGGTTGAGGGTGACATTCCCGCTTCTGTTCATGTAAAATGAAACCTTCGCCGATCCGTCAATGGGATTGGGATAGACCGCGAACTGAGGTGTTCCCGTCACCTCGCCGACCCCTGTCGGAGCTTCCATCCAGAATTCGCTCGATTCGGAAGAGCCAAATGTGCCGCCCTGTTTGATCACAGTTGAACCCGAAGCGATCTGGTATGCGCCCGAACCGTTTGCACAGCACAATCCGTTGTTGCCGCTGTCATAGATGGTGAAGGTGAAGCAGTCGGCCTGGGGCAGCGTAATGTTCTGGGTGATGAACTGGTTCGGCTGGGTATAGGGCCCGCCGCTTGCAATCACCGTACCAAGCGAATTTTTAACATCCCATGTGGTCTCCTGCGGTGCATTATCGGTGTGCAGTGTCAGGGTGACGGTATTGGTTGAAATGGGGGCAGCCTTGATGATGAAGTGGATGGTGTCATTCTTCGGGTACTGGTCCGTGGCGTTGTTCGGGCTGGTCGTGTAAATGGTCAGCGTATTCTGGTTTTCAATGCCGAAGGAATATTCGGGGAGGTTGACATCCACATGTTTCATGGAAGAAAGGGTGCCGGTCCAGTTGACCGAGGCAAGCGAGCCGTCGTTGACCTTGTACTTGATGACCATGCTGGTGACGGGGTTGTTCCCGTTGTTGCGGATGTCCACGGTCGGGGTGATCTTGTTTTTGCAGGTGACAGAAGGTACATTGCTCACACTCATGACCTGGAGGTCGGTTGTGTAGGGCAGAACCAGGGCACTGGTGGAGCTGAGGCCCGACTGGAATACCGTTTTCGTGCTTTTATCCTGGACAAAACCAACCGCGGCGATCTGTGTTACATCATACACGGTTCCGAACTTCCATGCACCTTCAATCAGGACATAGTCACCGGCGGCCATGGTGGATGGGATTGCCGTTCCGGCCGAGGTCGGGAGCATTTTCTTCATCACGTTGTAAAAATCCTTTTCGCCGTTGGTCCCCGGAGGAGAGGCAAAATGGATCCATTTTTCGATGATCACATTGTGGGCGACGAGGTTCCCGGTGAAGTTCTGCGTGCATTTAACCAGCAGGTTGGAGTAAACCGAATCGAGTCCTGCCGATACATAATGCTGCAGGCTCACTTCGATGGGTGAGGGAACGGCGTATTCCGTGTTGATCAGCCCCTGCGTGACATTGGCAGGCGCACCCGTGTAATTCGTTCCGGTTTGGGGAACACCATCCATCGTGGCATAGGGAACACCGGTTACTCCGTAGTAGCTTACCCTGGTTGCCGCATCAGCTGCATTCTGGGCGTTCATGGGGTCGGGACCGGGCCAGTTTACGTGGTATTTTATGGAAGTACACTTGGTCGAATTTGCATTTAACAGGGCATCAAACCCCGGGTTCTGCGAAGCACAGGGTCCGCAGCATGCGTTGGTGAATTCTTCAAATACGATGAATCGCTGCGACTGGCCAAAGCCAATGAGGATCATCAGAATAAAAATGCTGGAGAGTAAGAGTTTTTTCATGATATCGGAATTTTTATTTTACACCTTACAAATATATCAAATATTATGGCAGAAGTTGGAATGGATTTGAAAAAAGTTGTAATTTTGCAATAGAACATTTGAAAATTTAAACCACCAGATATGAAAAGGTTAATACTGCTCGTCTTTTTACTTTCCTCGATAGCATTTTATGGCTACTCGCAAAGCCTTTCGCTGCTCACCACTTCGGGTTCGGTGATTACCAATTCATCCATTACCCAGATCGGCACTTCCGACAGTCTCGAACTTATAACCTATATGTTCGTGAAAAACATTTCCAGCCACGCGATCAATGTGTTTTGCAAAAAAGTTGAAGTCAAGGTGATGGATTCCTGCGAGACCACCATGTGCTGGGCAGGTGGCTGCTATCCCTCTTTTGTCAGTGTTTCGCCGAATTCGGCCGCCATGGCTGCAGGGCAGACAATTACTGATTTTGTGGGACATTATGGGACTGTTACCGGTCATGGATTCAAATCGGGTGAAAGTATTGTGCGCTGGGTGTTCTTTAATGAGGCCAACCACAATGATTCTGTTTACCTGAACGTTAAATACACCACTTACCCGCTTGGCATCGACAGCAAGATCGCCCGCCAGGGAATGCTTTCCGCTGCATACCCGAACCCCGCGAACGGATCGGCCAGTTTCAACTATTGCGTACCTGCCGGTTCAAACGGCTCTATCGTTATCAGGAATCTTGTTGGTGCTGCGGTTCAGACAGAACAACTTAACGAAGGATCCGGTTCCCTGAAAGTTAATACCGGCGGACTGAGCGACGGTCTTTATTTTTATTCCCTGCTGGTTGACGGAAACATTAGCCAGACAAAAAAGATGGTCGTTAAGCACTGACAATCTTATAACCTAAACGGAAGCTGTCTGGAAATGTCAAATTTTTAGACAGCTTTTTTTTAAATGACGAGTGACGAATGACGAATGTAACGTTCTTTTCAAACCTTCCATTTAACCATACTGCCTGATTGAATACACTGCAACATAAGAACCTGGATGATTGCGAAAAGTGCTTTTTCAAAGCCATCAGCTGCCAGTATATCAAAACTGAGGAATTCCTGAGGATGCAGGAGCAGTCCTTGCGGGTCCATTTCACAAGGGGGGAGGAGATTCTGAAGCAGGGGGTGAAGTCGTCGCACCTGGTATTTCTGCAGTCGGGCATCGTAAAATTCTGCATGCACGACGAATCGGGAAAGGGGCTGATCCTGACCATCAGCAAAGCGCCTGCCATGATCGGTGGGGCGGATGCGATCAATAACGGGCTGAATCTTTATTCATTGCAGGCTGTGGAGGAGTGCGATGTTTGTTTTATCGATTACCGGATACTGCTTGAGATTGCCATGACCAACAGCCTTTTTATGCTGAAACTGATGGAGATGATGACCGGGATGTTCAAATCATCGATACTGAATTTCATCAGCCTGGCGCACAAACAGGTAAACGGAAGGATCGCCGATATCCTGCTTTATCTTTCCAGGTCGGTCTACGAAAACAGATCATTCACCTTATCCCTCACGAGGAAAGAGATTGCCGAATTTGCGGGATGTTCTACCGAAAACGTGATCCACACCCTTTCGAAGTTTCACCGGGAGGGAATCCTGCTGGTCATTGGAAAAAAAATTGAAATCCTCGATGTTGAACGTCTTGAAAGAATCAGCAAAACGGGGTAAAGGTGCATGGCCTATTTAATGTCGAGGAAGATGGCCTGGCCTGAAACCCATCCGCGGATGAACGAGGGCATTTTGTCAAGTCCGTAAAGGATGGACGCAGAAGGATAGGTTCCCGGTGAAACTTCAACGAAATACCAGTCATTCCCATTCCCGTAAGATTTTACAGCCAGTACCACCCCCCGCGCCTTTTCACGGTATTTTGCCACGATGTTCCCGAATGTTTCCGGTCTGGGAATGAAGGGCTCATTTAAAAGTGCGGCCGAAGCCCTCAGCAGCATGGTATCGGCCTTGGCAATGAAAGGGATCGGGCTGGTGTAATAGCGGGTCGGTTCTTCCGTATATTTATAAGCCACATGTTGCTTTTCCCTGATGAACGACAATTCGCCGTTGATCGTTTCAACCCTGTAATCCCGGGTAAAATAGAGATAATTGCCCCCATAGCCGATATCGCCGGTCTGGAGTTCGGCCAGTTTCCCCGCCTTCTTCCTGAACCGTGTAAAATACTGATCGTCGGAAAAAACAAGCTCAAAACTATCCCTGCGGTTCAGGAATATCATGACCATGTTCGATTCCCCGCCGCTGTAACCGCTGAAAATCATGTCGGGCAGGTTGTCGCCATTGATGTCAACCGGGTAGAGGCACCTTTTTAGTTCTTTAACCGTATGATTCGATAGCGAATCGCGGGTAAACTGCGGAAACTGGTCAAGGTTCTTCAAAAGGAAGGATTCGACTGCACGGCCCGGGGAGGGGACAACGAATTGCTGCAGGCTGATCTTTGCCGGCCTGGGAATATGGGTGTAATGCTTCCAGTAAAAGGTATCGGTCGCAGTGGTATAGGTCTGCAATTTGATCTGTGCCACGCCTGCTGCTGAAATCAGCAGCAGGGCAGCAGGAATGAACAGGCGGAAAAATCTGGGTATGTTCAAAATCAGAGTCCGAACTCTTTTTTTACTTTGTCGACGAAATCAAGTTTTTCCCATCCGAAGAAATCGACATTTTTGAGATAAACCTCTTTGCCGTTTCCGTTTACCTTCACAGGTTTTGCCCCCTTCACAGGGTAAAACACCTCTACTTCACGGGAATAATAGTCACGGCCGAAATGGCCATAGGAGGCGGTTGGCTGGTAAATAGGGTTCTTAAGGCCGAACCGTTCCACGATGGAATAGGGGCGCATGTCGAAGATCTTGTTTACCTTTTCAGCAATGGCGCCGTCGGTGAGGATCCTGCCTTTTTTATCCCTGACGGCGGCAGTTCCGTAAGTATTGACATACAGCCCAACCGGCTGTGCAATCCCGATGGCATAGGCCACCTGGATCATTACCTTGTCGGCAACGCCTGCAGCAACCATGTTTTTGGCAATATGACGGGCTGCATAGGCTGCGGAGCGGTCGACCTTCGAGGGATCTTTGCCCGAAAATGCGCCACCGCCATGGGCGCCGTGTCCGCCATAGGTATCAACGATGATCTTGCGGCCGGTGAGCCCGGTATCGCCGTGTGGTCCGCCGATGACAAATTTTCCGGTCGGGTTCACAAACAATTTTACATCTGCCTGGAAGAGTTTCTGGATGCGGGCGGGTAGCGTTTTCTTCACACGGGGGATCAGGATTTTCTGCACGTCCTCCCTGATTTTGTCCTGCATGGCCTTTTCGGCTATTTTATCTTCTTTTGCGGAACCGTCCTTTGGTTTGATAAAATCATCGTGCTGGGTGCTCACCACGATGGTGTCGATCTTAACGGGAGTCCCGTTGTCGTCGTATTCGATGGTCACCTGCGATTTGCTGTCGGGACGGAGATACTTCATCTGTTTCCCTTCGCGGCGGATATCGGCCAGTTCCTGGAGCATGACATGCGCAAGTTCAACCGACATCGGCATGAGATTGTCCATTTCACGGCAGGCATAGCCGAACATCATTCCCTGGTCGCCGGCGCCCTGTTCTTCTTTCTTTTCACGTACAACGCCCTGGTTGATATCCTGCGACTGCTCATGGATGGTCGAGATCACCCCGCACGAATCACAGTCGAAACGGTATTCGGCCTTGGTATAACCGATCTCCCGGATTACCCTGCGGGCGGTTTCCTGTACGTCGACCCAGCCCTGCGTTCTTACTTCACCGCCGCAAACAACGAGTCCGGTTGTTACAAAGGTTTCGCAAGCCACCTTGGACTCAGGGTCCCAGCGCATGAATTCATCGAGCAATGCATCACTGATCTGATCGGCAACTTTATCGGGATGTCCTTCTGAAACGGATTCCGATGTGAATAAATATCCCATAATTATAGTTTTACGATATACGATTTTTGATTTACGAATTAAAAAAGAGGCTGATTTGTGACTGAAGGAAGGAAAATTTGTTTTAGCATTTTTTTCCAGTGGTTGCAATCAATCAAATCTGTCCACTATCGGCGTACAAAAATAATAATTTTTTTAATCCTGCTTCACGATTATTTTTTCGTCAGCTCCTGGAAGACCTCCTCTAGTTTCTGCTCCTCGCGGTGAAGCGAAAGGACGGCGAGCTTATGGTCGACGGCAAACTGGAAAACGGCAGGGCGGAGGTCGGTGCCAGTTGCCCCGGAAAGAAGCCAGATGTTTGAAGTGGAAGCTCCCTGCATCGGGCCGGGATGTTTGGCTTCGGTCACGCCGGGAACCTGCATCATCAGTATCTGTGCGACAGGGGTTGCGAATTCAACCTGGATGACCACCCTGGAGGTGGCAAGATGCTGCAGGTTCAGGGTGGAGTCGTCGGCAACGATCCTCCCGTTGTGGATGATGATGGCCCTGTTGCAAATTGCCTCCACCTCCTGCATGATGTGGGTCGACATCATGACGGTTTTTGTTTTGCCCACCTCGGTGATCAGGTGGCGGATCTCGAGCAGCTGGTTGGGATCGAGACCTGAGGTAGGCTCATCCAGGATGAGGACCTCGGGATCGTGGATCATGGCCTGTGCCAGCCCGACCCGCTGCCGGTAGCCTTTCGACAATGCCCCGATCTTCTTGTGCTGTTCGCTGCTGAGCCCGGTCATTTCAATCATGTCGGCCACACGCCCGGCAATATTTCCCTTCAGCTGGTGTGTGCCGGCGATGAAACCCAGGAACTCACGGACATATAAATCCAGGTACAGGGGATTGTTTTCGGGCAGGTATCCAACCTTTTTTCTGACCTCGATCGATTGCTCCATCACATCATAACCGCAAACCGAAGCATCACCCGAAGTGGGGGGGATGAAACAGGTGAGGATCTTCATCAGGGTGCTTTTACCGGCACCGTTTGGTCCGAGCAGGCCCGTGATGCCACCTGGTTTTATTTCGAGGGAAACGGCGTCCAGCGCCTTCTGAGTGCCGTAGAGTTTGGTGATGTTTGTAACGCTGATGGACATAAAACCTGGTTGTTGGAAATGGTGCGCAAAGGTAAGCATTTTCGCTTATCCCGGTTATTATCCGTTTGCCAGCCTGATGAACCCCTTCAGGTGGTCGTTGATCTTGCCGGCCAGGAAATAGGGGAGATTCAGCAGGAAGAATTTTTTTCCGCGGAGGGTATGCGTTTGCTGGACGGCAAGTTTGCCCGCGTACAGCCTCACTGCGTAGGCGTGCGGTGCGATGTCAACATACTGGTGCAATGCCCTCAGCCGCCCTGGTTCACCCGAACGCACCACCACAGGGATCAGCAGGTCGTTGAAAGGGATTACGAAGTCAACTTCGGCGGTCGACTGGGTTTTTGCCCGTGTCCAGAAGCCGAGGGCCGGGGAGGCAAGGTACACCGCCCCGGACGGATTTTTTTCCGGCCCGGCTTCGGCAGCTGTTTGCGGCCTGCCTGCCATTCCGGCTGAGAGAAGTTCCTGTCCCACCACCTGCCGGGCGATCTGTCCCTCGAAAATCGCATTCATGTCGTGCGAACGGAACAATGGCTTCTGTATTCCTGAAAAATAGTTTACCAGCCCGGTATCGAGCATCTGGAGCCTGGGAAACCTCGACCGGTCAGGGATGAGGGGCAGCGTTGCCGAGGTGCCCGGATGGACGAGCTGAAGGAAAAAGGCGCGTTCGAGGGAATGAAAAGCCTGGCCGATCTCCCGGCTCCCTTTTTCCATGTTCCCGAAACGGTTCAGGCTGATGCGGGTTGCCGCAAAGGGATAGGTATTCTGGAGGAGCTCCATGGCAAGGTCGCGGCTTTTTGAACCGGCGGTTATGCCCTCCAGGTCTCCGACAATGCGTTCTTCGATCTTTTCATAAAGACGTCTCAGTCCGGTAAGATGACGGTTCAGGCCATATTCGGACATGATCTCGGGCATCCCGCCGATGAGGGTGTACAGGTGAAAGTAGTTGAGCAGTTTCTCATAGGCATAGTAGGGAACGGGCACTTCATCAAAGGCTTCCATGGCGGCCGGATCCTCCATTACCGCGAGGAACTCCCCGAAGGAAAACGGGAAAAGGCTGAGCGGCTGCATCAAACCATCCGCAGGGTCGGCCAGCCGGCTGAGTTCCTCCGTCATGGATGATGAGGTTGCAACAACCAGGGGGATGGCGCTCGCGGCATGAACGGCTGTACCCTGTCGCTCCTTGTTTTTCCTGTTCAACTCCTCTTCCATTATTGCTGTTGCCCACCTGACCGCCCCCGGGCAACGGGCAAGTTCATCCAGGATGATCAGCGTTCCTTTGCCCCTGAGTTCGATCCCTTTCAGGAAGCTGATCGCCTTCAGGGTCTCCATGGCCGGCGCTTCGAAATTGAAAATGGAGCGATCGGATGCAGTTTCGAGGTCGAGGTGGATCGAGTTGCTGAATTTTCCGGCGAAATCGCGGATCACAGTGGTTTTCCCGACTCCCCGGGCGCCAAACAGGCAGAAGGGGGAGGTACGGGTAAGGG
>Ga0073936_10002636_pt1 | contig 26519 bp, 23 predicted proteins | sample AliMusrvi5mmetaG_FD_87041 | JGI IMG/M metagenome (GOLD analysis project Ga0073936, IMG submission 87041) | Freshwater lake bacterial and archeal communities from Alinen Mustajarvi, Finland, to study Microbial Dark Matter (Phase II) - Alinen... | ecosystem: Environmental > Aquatic > Freshwater >...
ACTAAAAATGAGAATAATCGTTCGGAAAAGCCAAATCCGGTTGTCGGCGGCATACCGTATTCCAGCGCTTCGACAAATTCGGAGTCAAACATCTGTGCCTCGTTGTCGCCCGCTTCGCGCATCTTGGCCTGCTCATTAAATCTTTCGGCTTGATCGATCGGATCGTTCAGCTCAGAATAGCCGTTGCCCATCTCCGAGCCGGCTAATATAATTTGGTAGCGCTCGACCAGCTTCGGATTGTCCGCTTTTCGCTTGGCCAGCGGTGAGACTTCAACCGGATGGTTGACCAGGAAGGCCGGTCCGGCAATCGTTTTTCTGATAATTTTCCAGAGAGCGTCAATCAAACGGCCGCGACGGTCGCTCGGGTTAAACTCAGCTTTTAGCTCCTTTAATTTATCTATGATTTCCGCGTCTGTGGCGGTCAAAACATCGATGTTTTCTTTTTCTTTGATAATTGAAACGTAATCAATATGTGGCCATTCGGCGGATAAATCAACCTCAAATTTTCCAATTTTGAATTTGGTCGTGTTAAACGCCTCCTTGGCAATCTCTATATACATCTCGCGAACGAGCTTCATGCCGTCTTCATAATTGGCGTAAGCCCAATAAAATTCCATCTGGGAGTAATCCTGCAGATGCTCGCGGCTGATTCCCTCATTGCGAAACTGTCGACCGATTTCAAAAGTTTTTTCAAATCCGCCGACCATCAGTCGTTTCTGCCAGAGCTCGCCCATTGAAATCCGCAAATAAACATCAATATCAAGCGCTTCGTGATGAGTCACAAATGGATTGGCGTCGGCTCCACCGGCTGTGTTTTCCAGAGTCGGTGTTTCAACTTCGATGAAACCTTTTTTGATCAAAAAAGCCCGTGTCGCCTGCCAAAATTTGGCTTTTTGATAAAATATCTCCCGTGCCTTTGGATCGATAATAAATTCGAGATATCTCTTGCGTAATTTCAGCTCCTCGTCAGCAATGCCGTGAAACCTCTCCGGCAGGGGCCGAATCGCCTTGGACAGAATTCGTAATATATGGGTCTCAATCGAGAGCTCACCCGCCTTAGTCGTGAAAACACTCCCTTTGGCTTCAACAAAGTCGCCAATGTCGAGAAGTTCGACAATTTCAAAATCTTTTTCCGGTAAAATATCCGATTTGAAGATAACCTGTATCTTGCCCGATTCGTCCTCAAGATCGGCAAAAATCAATTTGCCGTGGCCGCGAATGGCTGAGAGCCGGCCGGCCGCCGTCACTTCGATTTTTGAATTTTCCAGCTTCTCTTTTTCAGCACGAATTTGAGCCGTTGAATAATTACGGTTTGACTTGGCCGGATACGCCAAAACGCCAAGCTCGTTGAGCTTTTTTAATTTATTGAGCCGGACTTCAACCAGCTCCTTTTCGGTTTTCCCAAGTGTTTCCTTCATAAGCATATCTACAAATTACGAATTGAATACGAATATACTAATGCAAAATCCGATTTGTATATTTGTAACAGATTTGTAATTCGTAGAATCCGTCTCTCTTTTTATACCACAAATGTTATGACAAATAAAATAAGACCCAATTATATGAGCCTTATTTTCTATCTATTTGTATATTTGTGTTAGATTTGTAATTTGTAGAATCTAGCTAACACTCAGGATTTTCACCTTTGCCACACCTGCCGGTGTTTTCACATCGACAAACTGACCCTTCTGATGTCCGATCAGAGCCGAGCCGATCGGCGAATCGATTGAAATGCGGCCTTTCAGTGGATCGGCCTCATCGGAACCGACAATTTCGTATTTCATGGTATCGCCGTCATCTTCGATCTCAACGGTCGATCCAATATCAACGGTATCGTTGTTCTTATGTTTTGAAATTATTTGAGCATTTTTGATTTTTTGTTCGATCTCCATCTCCTTGCCAAGCAAAAAAGCCTGCTCGTTTTTTGCCTCATGATACTCGGCATTTTCCGACAGGTCGCCCAGCTCCTTGGCCTCTTTGATCCGCTCGCCAATTGACTTGAGCTTGACTTTGGCTTCAGCCAAAGCGATTTTCAACTTTTCCAGTCCCTCTGAAGTGACATAATTGCTCATCGATCTCCTTTTTTCGGAAAAAAATTAGCCCACGGTTGTTAACCCGTGAAGCTTGTTTCCCTTTATAGTAGGTGAATTTTCTCAGATATTGGCCAAAATGTCAATATAAACGGACAATTACAAAATTGATAAATTCCCCAATACTAAAATGGATAAATTACCTTTAAAATTAAACGCTGCAATCTCTGGAGATTTTTTAGATTTGAGAACATTCAGCCAACGAAATTGGTCAAAACCTGTCTTCTTTTTTCGGCTCGGTCCAGAGCGAGATCAATTAATTTATCAAGTAGTCTCGAATATGATAATCCGGATACCTCCCAAAGTTTGGGATACATTGAGATTTTGGTAAAACCGGGGATGGTGTTGATTTCGTTGATGATAAATCGGCCATCTTGGGCCAGAAAACCGTCAACCCGGGCCATGCCTTCGGCACTCAACGCGCAATAGGCCTGAATGGCAACTTTTTGGATGTGAAAAATTTCATCTTCATTCAGCTTGGCCGGAATTTCGAAGTCGGCACCATTTTCATCCAAATATTTTGCTTCATAAGAGTAAAATTCGTGACGCGGGATAACCTTTCCGGGCAAAGATGCTTCCGGTTTCTCATTGCCTAAAACGGAAACTTCGATTTCCGCCCCGACAATCTCTTCTTCAATCAAAATTTTATTATCAAATCTGAAGGCCTCCGATATTGCCTCATTTAATTCTTCCTCATTTCTGGCTTTGCTGATGCCGACAGATGAGCCGGCGTTGGCGGGCTTGACAAAAACAGGCAGACCGAGAGCCGATTCAACAGAGGCGTAATCAATTTTTTCACCTCGAGCAACTGTCTGAAATTTTCCAATCGGGACTCCGGCCTCCTTTAAAATCTTTTTCATTGCGTCCTTGTCCATTCCGACAGCAGAGCCCAAAATCCCGGCGCCAACATAGGGCAAATTCATTATCTCCAGGAGACCCTGCATCGCGCCATCTTCTCCGTAAGTGCCATGGAGAATAGGAAAAACGGCATCAAGCTCAAAAGTTTTGTTTTCAGCAGGACTAAAGAAACCGCCGGATGCGAAATAAATCTTCTGTCCGCTATTGTCTAATTTGACTGTTTTAGGACTTTCGAAGTTGAGGATAGCCTCACTCTCGAAATACTCGATTACGCCGTCCTTAGTAACGCCAATCGGAAAAATTTCGTATTTTGTCCGGTCAAGCTCCTTCATCACATTATAAGCCGAAATCAACGAGACTTCGTGTTCGGCGCTTCGTCCGCCAAAAACAACACCGATTCTAAGTTTGTTCATAAACTCCTTCACTATTTGTAAAATTTGTCGTAAATCTGCCCGCCTACCTAATCTTGCAATCTACCGATAGATTCTTTTGACCAGCGGATTAATGCAGGTAACTGTCTCATACCATGAAGTATCTGATAGATAAGCCATCTCGGCGGCCGAAATTTCGGCCTGACCGTCTTTGCCGATCAGGGTTACGATATCCCCAACTTTGGCTTTTTTGATATCGGTAATATCAACAATCATCATATCCATGGTGACACGGCCCAAGACCTTGGCCATCTGACCGTCGATTATGACTGAGCCGATACTGGAGAGATTACGCCGAAAGCCATGCCAATAGCCGACCGGCAAAATCGCAATTTTGCTTTTTCGATTTACCGCCTCGGTATAATCGTAGCTTACCCGCTCACCCTTTTCCAGTGTTTTTATCTCCGCTACAATCGTCCGCCAGGAGAGAGCCGGCATTAAATGAATTTTATTCTGAGCGTAGGCCTCGACTTCCTTGGAGGGCCAAAGTCCCATAAGACCAATACCAATCCGAACCATGTCAAAATGCGATTCCGGGAAAATAATTGCGCCGGAGCTGGCCGCAGCATGACAGATCGGCTTGAAGCCATATTTATGAGCAATCTCAACCGCTTCTTCGAATTTTTGAATTTGCGCTTTAGTTTCGGCAGGAAAAGCCGGATTTTTGGCAGTGGCAAAGTGGGTAAAGATACCCTCAACCTCGATATTTTTCAATTTCTTAATTCCGCGAATCGCCTCCGCCATCTCCTCCGGCTGGAATCCCTGTCGGTGCATGCCGGTATCAATTTTTAAATGAATTTTTAGATTGCTCAAATCCCTCAATCTCCCTAAATCCCTTAGAGAATCCATGCTTGATATCGTCAGCGAAACATTGTTAGCCAAAGCTTCAGCCAGCATTTCCGGTAAAGTGTAGCCCAAAACCAAGATCGGCTTGCAAATTCCCTCGCGCCGAAGTCGCAAGGCCTCGGTAATCGAGTCAACCCCGATCCAATCAGCGCCCAACTCCTGCATCGTGCGAGAATAATCGACCAAGCCGTGGCCGTAAGCATTGGATTTGGCCACCGCCATCAGTTTGCACTCCGGCCCAATCAGATGCCGAAAAACTTTGTAATTATTTTGTAGCGCTTTGTTATCCACTTCAATCCATGTCCGCACCCCGCTTCTCTCCTTCATATATTCCTTCTTCCTTATTGTCGTAACTGCTCACTCAGCTCTTGTGTCATCTCGAGCGACCAACGGGAGTCGAGAGATCTTATACGCGAATTTATCTGATAAATATCACAAAAGATTTCTCCGCCCCCGACTAAAGCGTCGGGGAGTCGAAATGACAGCATGCGAGTGAGCAATTACTTATTGTCATGTTGGCTGATACTAATATTCTGATTGTATCAAAAAAACTATTGTTGATAAATGTTTTGCAGTTATATATAATGTAACAAGAGACAATCGAATCTCTGATATTTTCGAATATTAAGCGAGGGAGTAAATTGAAATCTAGAACTAAATCGATTCTTACAAGAGTTGTTCTGACCCTTTTTTTGTTTTCACTTTTTCTAAGCCCGAGCTTCGGCTTGATGACGCCAAAGCCGACCTCGGCTGAGGCAAACCCAAATTTAATCCAAAATCCCGGATTTGAAAACAGCCTAGCCGGCTGGACTTTTACTGATGGGCTGACCGGTCAAGCCAAGATAGTCACGCCCGACAACCTCACCAGCGCTGACAAAAAATCCGGCACATACTCATTCAAATCCACCGTTGAGGCCCCTAAGACCGGCGAGCACGCGAGCTTTGACCGCCTTGTCAGCCAAATGACCGCAATCGATCCGGCTAAACATTACACTCTTTCGGTCTGGGCCAAATCCTCCAGTACAAAAAGACCGCTCAAATTGAGCTGGAAAGAATATAGTGACAACAGCAAGAACAGCTTCTTAGGCGATAATTCCAATCTGTATCTTACACCTGTTACCCTGTCCGCTGATTGGCAAATTTATAATTTTTATGCCAAAGCCCAAAACCCCAAAACCCAATATGTTCAACTCTACGTTGATTTGAATTATTACAATCCCAATGATACTACTTTGAGTAGCGCCGCCAATACGATGTGGATTGACGATCTCAATCTGAGCGAGCAGGCAGAATACCTCTCAAAGTATGGCTGTACCAACGATTCGACTTCAAAGTGTTTTGATGTCGGCAACCCCGGAGAAAAAATCAAGCCGATTCCGGGGGCGGGTGATACTTCGCTCAATATGATTGAAGATGACTCAAGCGGTGGAAGTGGCGCTCAGCTCTCCCCCTCAATTCAGTTTTCTGACTCAAAGCCTGACTCAAGCGATGGCACTACCTACCGCGAACAAATACCGTACGACAAGGATAACTCGAAAGTACATGCCTGGGCCTATGTCCAATTCCCCGCTTTCGATGTTGACAGCAACGGTTTTCCCAATAATTCAATCGTATTGGAAATCAGATACAAGGACACTATAAACTCAATTACCGCTGACGCGCCGTTGAACAACGATAGTCACACTCACAGAGCGATTGTAACGACACAGCTAAACTATGATTCGGCCAAAACGCCTAAAGAGGAATATCAAACCAATGATCTGGCAGAGCTTGGGCTTGGCAATATCGGCTCTGGGACATGGCGCTATGATCAGGCCCTCTACGCTAAAAATGATTTTCAACAGGTGCGAGCCTTCAATGGCTATTTCAAATTTAGAATCATGATGCCAAACAATACTGATGCGGATAAACTCCTGACTTTGCCGATTGACTATATTTCTCTCCACACTTTATCGCCCACCGAAACGACCGCTTACCAGCAATTCCAGCGGGATTCAAAAGGCTACCGCGAGGTTGAGCCGGCCATCGGTGATTCTCCGACCAATCTCTCCTACTATTCCACCTCGACGACCGAAGTCATCTACAAAAATACACGACCGGATAAAAGCCGCTATGATCAGCCGATTCAAACCTTCGGTACACTCGGTGAAACGGTTAATCAGGATCTCACCCTGCTCTCTAAAAGTGATTATGGCGGGAATAGTTTTAGCTTAAATGATTTAACTTTGGGCGGACAGGCCACCGCCGATACCAGCCACAAAATTCCCTCCGGCAATATATCGCTCAAACAAATCGTCTATGATTACCGGATGCAGTCCGTTACTCCGGGCGCAAATTCGACCTATAGTTTGATGCCGGACCGAATCGAGAGCGTCGATAAATTTGATTTGAAAGCGGGAGAAAATTCATTATTTTTACTGTCGATAAAAGTGCCCGTCGATCTTTCGAGTGGAACATTTTCGGGCACCCTTGATTTGCATAATGGCGACAAAATCGTTAATATCCCAATAAATATCGACGTTTTAGCTATGACCCTATCCGATCCAACCGATACCAATCTGATCTACCGCAGTCCCTTTTCCACTGATATGCCCTCAAATCTGGACGACAGCTTAAACCAAAAAGCAATCGGCGATAACGGCATACAAGCGATCCAAAATATGACCAGCGAAGACTTTGGAATTACCGCAAACGGAAATTCGGTCAGCTTCAATTTGGATAAATTCAAATCGATGCTGGCAACAAAAAAAGCAAATGGCGAGATCAAAGACAATCTCTTTCTTCTCGATTACTATAACCAGGCCGATAAAATTATCGCCGCGCATAATACGTTATATCCGAATTCAACTTGGAACAATTATGATAATGCCGACTTTCGAGCCGCTTTTTCCGATCTGACAAGACAAATTATTCAAGCCGCTTCAAGCCCGGACTTGGGTCTAAAGAGCTACTTTGCCATCACCGACGAGCCAACCAACAATCCAACCAGACGAATGCAATGGGCCGCTTTGGCTCCCTTGGTTCAGACGGCCGGAGGCAAGACCTGGGCCGCTTGGTCAAGTTATTGTGAACAATCTGCCGGTGTATACCCTCCGCTTGCGCCTTCGCTTGCGAACCCGAAATTGCCGGATTTGGTTGACTACAAAATCTTTGGCATGGGACAGATTACCACCGCCCAGCTGGCAAAGTATCCAAACGGATTCGGCTACTACACCACCGGCGTGGCCAGTATGCGCGATATGACTTACAACCGTTTCCTCCTCGGCCTCTTTGCCGCCAAAACAAAACCGCAATTTATTTTAAATTACGCTTATGATGCCTACGAAGGCGATCCCTACAACGATTTTGATAGCAACTATAATAAAATCTTCCCCACAACCTGGCGCGATCATTTACTGACCCTCCCAAGCTGGAAAGATACCGTTGTGCCAACTACTTCATGGATCGGTATCTCCGAAGGAATCAGAGATGAAAAATACATTTCGACTCTTGAACAGCTGATCGCCCAAAACCCCGGCTCAAATGATGCGACAGATGCGCAAAATTATTTAAATTCAATTTTAAGTCGGATTTCAGACAACTGGACTTCGGATTATCTTCATCAGCCCGGTGATTACGGCTTCGCCGGCAAAATCACTACTGATCTTGCCTCAACCGATCAGACCACTTTTGACTCAGTTCGCGCTCAAGTTTTCAGTCATATCAAGAAATTATTCAAGCTAAACCTGGTCGTAACGGCTGACAGATTGGTCGTCGCCTCCGGCGGAAAGATCACTTATACCGTCACTTATAAAAACAGTGGCACCGTGAGCAAAGCCGGACTTAATATTTCCATACCGGTCCCCTCAGGCACTACCTACGATGATGGCTCAGCCACACAAAGCGGTACATTTGCGAATAATTCCCTCTCTTGGCTGGTTGCAAATCTGGACGCCGGCCAAAGTTTTAGCGCTCAGTTTAAAGTCAAAGTTCAATAAAATATAATAATCACCCATACTTGTCATTTCGACTCCTCGCTGAAAGCGAGGGCAGAGAAATCTCCTGTGATATTTGTTCTGATGAACCCGCGCATAAGATCTCTCGACTCCCGTTGGTTGCTCGAGATGACACACCAGGGTGGTCTTGAATTTTTGGCGTTGAATCAGTATTATCTATCTATCTAGAGTCAACAAAGGCAAATACTTGATGCTTGCCAGTCATTATAATTAAAAGGAATATTATGTCAAAAAAGAAAAATAAGAAATTTAAGGCTCACCATCATCAACCGACGTATCAGCCGGCCGTTTCACCCGTTGCGCCTTCAGTTCAATCTACCGGCAATGCTACCGTAACAACAATGCCGGAAGCTCCCGTTAAAGAAGCGCCTCTTGATGAAATTAGCGTTCTTAACAAAAAATATGCCTACGTCAGACGTGACGTCGGCAAATTATTGATTGTGCTCACCTCTCTCGCCATTCTGTTTGTCGCCATCTACTTTCTCGGCACCAAGACAGATATTTTAACTATGGTCGGCAACTGGATTTACAAAATCGGCCACTTCAGCATATAGAGTTTGTAAAGTTAAAAGTTTATAAAGTTTATAAAGTACTAGTTTACAGGGTCTTGATAAATCCTGATAGGACTTTTGAAATCTCCTCTGTCGCGCAATATAGTTTGTCAAATTTTTCTTTGCTTATATAGCCAAGATCAACAGCGAGATAAAGCATTGACCTGACTTCTGCACATGAACCTTTCGCAATAAAAAGAAAATTTCTAAATTCCTTGTTACTCATCCGTTCGTATCCTTCGGCAATATTGTTCATTATAGAAACGACAGCGCGACATATTTGGTCACGAAACGAATAATCCCTCAGATTTTTGAAAATGTAATAGCAATCATTCACAAGAACTCTGGACTTTTGCCACGCAATAATATCTTCAAATTTACTTATCTTCATATATTCCAACACTTTACAAACTTTACAAACTTTATGAACTTTATGAACTTTATGAACTAATAGGTTTTTTCTTTTGGCCTATATTGGAGCGCTTCGGCGATGTGGTTATTCGTGATATTTTCTGCGCCCTCCAAATCGGCGATGGTACGGGCCAGCTTTAGAAGCCGATGATAGACACGAGCTGAGAGTTTCATCGAGTCAACGGCGTGAGCGATTAGCCGCTCGGCCTGATTATCGAGTTTGCAATATTCTTTGATATCTTTGGCTGACATCTCTGAGTTTGTTTTTATCTTTTTGCCTTTAAATCTGGCAAGCTGGCGATCTCTGGCCGCCTGAACCCGCTCCCTCACCTTTTCCGACTCCTCGGCTACTTTTGTATCAGCCAATTTCTCATATTTGACCCGCGGTACTTCAATGTGAATATCAATCCGATCCAAAATCGGACCGGAAACTTTTTTCTGGTAACGGATTATTTGGGTCGGCGTGCAAACACAATGTTTTTCCGGATCGGACAAAAAACCGCAAGGACAGGGGTTTTGTGCAGCCACCAGCAAGAAACTTGCCGGGAACGTCAAACTGCCTGTCGCTCGCGATACAGTAACGATACCATCTTCGAGTGGCTGGCGCAATGCTTCTAAAACCGAGCGTGGAAACTCCGGAAATTCATCCAGAAATAGGACACCTCGATGGGCGAGTGATATCTCTCCCGGCCTCGGCCAGGCGCCACCGCCTACAATCGCGACCGATGAAGTAGTGTGGTGAGGCGATCGAAACGGTCGGTCGATAATCAGATTCCCGTCGTGATTGGCCAGCATACCGGCGACCGAATATATTTTGGTCACGTCGAGCATCTCGTCCTGATCCATCTGGGGCAATATGGTCGGCAAACTGCGAGCGAGCAAAGTTTTACCGGAACCGGGCGGACCGGACAAAAGAATATTGTGATTGCCGGCCGCCGCGATCTCGAGCGCCCTCTTGGCTTGTTCCTGTCCGGCAATATAGGCAAAATTAAAATCTGATTCGGCATCCCTCTGCTTCCCCGCTTCTCTGCTACTCCGCTTCTTGTACGCCCCGATCGCCTCCTCTCCCCTCAGATGTTTTATCAGCTGCTTCAAATCCCTGACCGGCCGAATTTCAATTCCCTCGATCAAAGCCGCCTCGGCCGCATTCGCCTCCGGTATAAATATCTGTTTGAATCCTTTATCGCGGGCAAATAGGGTAATCGGCAAAACGCCGTTGACATGACGGAGCTTGCCGTCAAGTGCCAGCTCACCGATGAATATTGAGTCCTCAAAATCTTTGACCTGATCAAACTGTTCGCCTGAGAGCAGAACACCGACCGCCATCGGCAAATCAAAGCTCGGCCCCTCCTTTTTCTGATCGGCCGGCGCCAGATTTATTGTCAAGCGGTGTTGTGGGAAAAAGACACCCGAGTTTTTTATCGCCGCTCTGATTCTTTCTTTTGATTCGTCGATTGCTTTGTCTGGTAGCCCGACTATCGTAAAAGAGGGCAGACCGGCTCCGATGTCTACCTCGACTTCGACCAGAGAAGAATCCAGCCCCACCGTCGTTGCGCCGAATATTTTGGCAACTTTATTCAAAATAGTATCTCAAAAGTATATATTTATGATTTTATTGCGGTATCTGGTTTTGCGGCGGCTCTACCGGAGGAACCGGCTGAGCGGTAGGGTTGGCTGGTTGCGCCGGAGGCGCTGGCTCGACTGGCGGAACAATCAGCGGGACGGCTGGTGGCTGAGGCACAGGCGGAGCAACGACCGGATTTTCAACCGGTGGCAAAGCTTGCGCTGAAGGCGCCGGCACCGGAGCCGGCGGTGCGGTAACAGCAGGGTTAGCCTGAACATTTTCAGTGTTGGCGGGCGAAGTTGGCGGCGGAACGGCGCTCGCGCCGGCGATATTACCGGTATTTGGAGTCGCCATCTTTGGAGGCGATACTTTCTTTTTTCCGTTTTTTCGGCGCAAGAAAACAACGATCGCAACTGCGATTAATATCAGCAGAGTGGCAATACCGCGCTTGACATAAGCTCTGATGACACTAAATCTGATGATAACTCTCGCTCCGGTTTCATTGCCATACTGGTCAAGCACAGACGCTCTGACTTCATGAGCGCCCGGCACAAGGAAATTGTCCAACTTGACGCTCCATTTGCCGTCTTCGCCAACGGTCGTTTCTTTTCTGATTTCAGAGGTCGAATGAACATAGATTGCCAGCTTTGCCCCCGCCTTACCGGTACCGTCTATCTCAAGCTTTTCATAATTTGTAAATTCATCCGGATGAAAAATGTCACGGTAAGAGGCCACTGCCACTTTCGCTCTAATGTTGGCCAAAATCGTTTCCGGCAGATTCTCAATATCAATCACATTGTCAGTTTGTGGCGCAGTAAAATTGATCGTAACGTCCCCGATGCTCTGGCTCGCCACTGAGCCGACCACTCTCTTTGCGCTAGCTAAAGTTGAAGTCCCGCAAAAATTCCATGTCGCACCGGTCAGAGTGATATCGGTCAGATCGATCCCGCCCTCCGACGTCACCGCCGGTTTTGTATCGGTCACGACTGTGCCGTTTTTATTCACCGTTACCGTAAAGCAAATCTTGTCGCTACCATCTGCCACAGCTGTGGTCTTATCCGAAGTAATAGTTGACTTGGAATAATCCGGCGGCGGGACGACCTTTGCCGGCGTTGTGGTAGTTGTCTTTTTGGTTGAAGTTGAGGGCGTCGTGGTTTTAGCTGGCGTTGTAGTCGTCGCCGGCGTCGTAGTCGTCGCTGGCGTCGTTGTTGTACTGGCAGCCGGTGCGCTGACTGCGGTCACGGCGGCATTGATTGTGATTGGAAGGGACTGAGCAGTGAGACTCATCTGCAAACCGTCGTTGCTATCTATCCCCTTAACAGGACCCAGCCAAAAAGCTTTTACATCGCCGGCTGCCATGGCTGTAAAATTTGCAGTATAAACAGTGGCCGAGCCGGTCAGACCACCATTCTTGCCTAGCACAACATGGACTATCCCGATATCAAGACCTTTACTGGGCTCTTCTAAAATATTGTCGAAAGCGGTTGAATAGCTGATTGATTTGTATTGTAATTTGGCTTGGTCATAATTTAGATTCGCCTCTATAGCGCCCAAACTGCCACTTGTCACATTGACTATTACACTGGCGGAAACGGTATCACCGACAGTGTAGCTGGTTGCCCCGGTAACTGAGATGGTGCCGTTACCCGCCGCCTCGGTCATACTGGCTTTGCTTGGCCAAACTGAAAATACAACCAAACCGAGGCAAAGCAGAAAAAAAGCCACAACCTTTGTAATTTTATTTTTCATTATCTGCATTGCTTGTCCTGATCCATTTCAGTGACGCCATAGCATGAGCCAAAAGATATGGCATAATCGATATAATCAATCGTGCCGTCACCGTTAAAATCTCGCGGATCATTGGTGACATTTTGCCCGTAGCCTTTCTTCCATTCGTAATAATCGTTAAAACTAATCCCCGGATTGCCATCAACATCGCCCGGGCGCAAACCTATGTGCTCGGGGTCAATCAGAAGCTCTTTGAGTTGAGAAACATTTTGGCCGGTAACCATCCTAGACAAGTAACCGGGTGCCGAAATCCGCACGTCATAAACCTTGTTCGGGTCGACACTGGCGATGGCAGTCCAATCAGGATGGCCTTTACCGTTCGCGTCGACTGTAAAATTTACCGATCCGAGCGGGACGGCACTGTCGGGATCGATTAGGGTTAAGGTATATGTCTCAGCACTCTGTTTAGCAGCGATTGATGAATTAACTGAAGCGCCTTTGAGCGTCGGCGCTACACTAAACAAATCGACTTTGCGCACTTGGGCGGTGTTGCTGATTTCCTTGAGCGAATCGCCGGAGCTATTTTTGTAAGCTACCGTCGCTTGAGTAGAAATATATTGAGACGCAGTGGTGAGATCGGCCTTGTAACGGAAGAACATGAAATAGCCGCCGATTCCGGCCGCTATCAGCAAAACCAGCGCCGCCGAGATAATTATAAATCTCAAATTTTTCCGCCCGATTTCAATTTTTAGATATTTTTTTATTTTTGACATATTTCTAAATCATTTATAGCCCGATTGATACAGACAAAAACAATGGCACTTGACCCCGTTATCACTATTATATGTCAATACTTAATTTGTGACAATACATGCCATCAACAGTTGTCCCCAAAACCAATCTTCATCTTGGGAAACGGCATAACGACAAATTATTTTAGCCGACTCGTTCGTTGTCTATTCCGCTGGCGTTTGTTCCTTTTTCAAACGATTCCACCGTATTCCTCGAAGGATTGCACAAAATAAAATTTTGCGTTCTATCATCTTCCCACTTTTCGAGACCGCCCTGACCATAATAATTAGGGATTTTTGAATAACCGCATGTCTCAAGATTTTCCGGCTTGATATAATAGTCGCCGGGATTAAAACGACCTTTGGAAAAACTAACGACGGTGTACTCGATATCCTCGCCCGCAGTTTTGCCCGAATTGGTATATTTAATCTTGTCTCCTACGGTTTCGTCCGGTTTGAGATGAACAATATCACCGGTTTCATTGTTAATCCACTCTACCACCCCTACTTGGCGATTGAGAACTTGTCGGAATTCAAAACCGTCTGTCGTTAGGATCGACTCCCGGTACTTTTTCCCCGGCTCAAGCATAAAAATTATATGTTCCATTTCCGTCTCAGCTTCTTCTTTTCTGACTGGCGCTTCCGCCTCAATCCCGACCATAATACCTCCGCTGTTATTATTTAACCGCAATCTTATTATCAATCAATTCTCCAAATATATCAAATAATTGCTACCCAAAATGTATTAAAACTGTCAGAAATCCCAATAGTCAGTCATCTCGACATCATGAGTGCGCCGGGACGAGAGATCTTCAACTTATTTGATTGATGGATACATTTAGTTTACCAATAAGCAGTAGATTTCTCGTCGTGAAACTACCACGATGTCGAAATGACAATCGTTTTGTTTCGAACCATTGCGATGATAATCAAATAATAATCAGCCTTCTGTCTGATTTGTATCAGTGTTCTAGAACATTGAAACGAATCCTACAGATCGGGTCTTTATGAAATTAAAAAGTCCGGGAAGCAAGGGGGTCGCTTCTCGGACTAGGGTGGATTCGGATTGGTTAATGACGTGATTGCGCCGGGATACAAACTGGGTAAGTTTGCGTCAAAAGTTTATGCCAGAAGTGTTGCCTGTTTTCGCACACGGTGGCATCAATCTGAAGGATAGGCCTGGTATCGCCACGGACACCTCTGGCCTGAATAGCACTGGCTAGAGCGGGATAACCGCGCTCATCGTGCAGCGGGGCGTTGATAATGAATTGGCCGTATTCTGCCGGTTTGTTTCTAAGGCCAGTGACGACAACCTCATCAATAAGATTTTGCCCCGCCTTCACCTGGCTTGAAAACGCCTCAACCTGCAAAGCAGCGCAAATTTCCTGCAGTTTGCCCTCGTGCCTTGTGCCAGCCTTATAGTAAGGTGGCACGTAATTTCGAGGATTGAAGTCGTGGTAAATGGCGCAAAACCCTTGTGCATCAAGCCAGTCTACCAATTGGAAGCCAAGGTCAATTGCTTTTTTGCCTGCAATATCCATGACCTTGATGCCGTGGCACTCACTTAGATGGGTAGTGATCAGAATTGGTTCATCGGGTCGATAGCCTACCGCTCTCAAATAATTCAGAAGATTATATTTGGGCGGGATGCCGGAAACGACCGGAAGATGCAGAATATTCTGATCCTCGACCAATCTGCTAATTCGAGGAGCGAGAAGCGGGTCGGGACAATACGTGATTGCCCCAATAGGGAGATTATACATAAACGCTCGCTTTCTGTGCTCTGCCGCTGAGGGATTTTCGCATTTTATTGCGAGCAGCTGCAGCGGAAAACACGGAAAACAAAAAACGCACCCGAAAAACAAGTGCGCCCCGTGGTACTATACTATATCAATATTCTCCCAACCAACATAAACTTTTTTGACTTGAAGCTCGGGAAATTTTTCAGCGATGATTTTGGCCGCTTCAGTCAGCTTTTCAATGTGAAATTTCTTTTCCTCTTCCGCGCCAGCAAACTCTTTACTGCCACCGTAAGCGCCGCAATCAACGTGATCGATCAGCCAAACCTCCTGAATATCATGCAAGCGCTTTGATGTTTCAACCAGATTAAAAAATCTTTCACGATCTTCCGGCGAGTCAATAATCGCTTTTGAGGAGCCGACTTCGGTCCGGTAGTCAAAAACACCACTCGAAGACCCTGAGCCCTGTCGAAGGGCGGTTTTTTCGGCCAACCAATCGGTCGTCCGCTCAATAAAGCGCCCGTCGATGCAGGAAAGAGCTAAAACCGGCCAATGATGTAGGGTTTTTATGTCCATAAAAACAATGTCTGAATTAAGAATTTCTAATGGTTCTTCTCCTTTACAAGAGCCTGTCTCGAGCGAAGTCGAGAGAAGAAGTTAGATGAGGTTAAAATTGTTTGTAACCTCACCCCTGCCTCTCCTTGTAAAGGAGAGGAGACAATTGGGATTTGATTGGTAATTTTTAGTTAGAAATTTGGAAATTTAATTCTTAGTTTACCAAATATCAATTTCCGCGTCAAGGGTTGGATGGATTGACGCGTCTTTATAACGAATGTTACGCTGGGAGCAAGGATTTCATCCCTGAATGTCATTGCAATTTAAACGGAGGGATGCCACATCAGGCGTGGGCTGTTTTTGTTTTGTTCCTCTCCTTTTCAAGAGCCTGTCCTGATCATAGCCGAAGGAAGAGGTTAGGTGAGGTTGGTTCTTCCCCTTTTCAAGGGGAAGTTAGATGGGGTTTATTATGAAACAAGGTTTACTTTTTTCCCTGGGGCTGATCGGTCAGATCGGATTTTCGGTCGCCATCCCCTTGGTTGCCTTTGCCCTGTTTGGCCGCTGGCTTGACCGCCAGTTCCACAGCGGCAACGATTTCTTTTTCGCCGGCATCGTTATCGCCACCATCCTTATCTACTTTATTTTACGCAAAATCATAAAAGAAGCAATTAACAATTTCAAATAAATTCTACAAATTACAAATTGGACACTAATATACAAATAGACACGAGAGCTGATTTGTATATTTGTAAAAGATTTGTAATTGGTAGAGAGTTTGGTAGCCGTCTATGGAAATTTCCCTCGCTGCTGAAAAAATCGGACATATCGGTTCACTCCCGATTACAAATTCCATGCTAACCAGCTGGATTGCTGTTTTAATATTGGTGATTTTGAGCTTCTTTGCCACTCGACAGATGAAATTGATTCCCTCCGGTTTGCAAAATGCCCTGGAAACTGTCGTCGAGATGTTGCAGGGTCTGGTTGATTCAGTCATGAACGATATGACTGCGACCAAAAAATATTTTCCCTTCCTCGCCACTTTATTCCTTTTCATCATCGCCAACAACTGGCTCGGCTTGCTACCGGGTGTCGGCTCAATCGGACTGCGCCAGGGTGACAAATTTATTCCCCTTTTGCGTGGTGGCAACGCCGATTTAAATACAACTTTGGCCCTCGCTGTCGTTGCTTGTGTCATGATCGAGGTTTTTGGCATCGCGGCCGTCGGATTTTGGCGCTATATGAAAAAATTTATCAATTTCAAGAGTCCGATTGATTTCTTTGTCGGCATTTTGGAATCAATCTCAGAATTTTCCCGCCTCATCTCCTTTTCCTTCCGGTTGTTCGGCAACATCTTCGCCGGCGAGGTCTTGCTCGCCGTTATCACCATGCTTTTGCCCTTCGTCGGCCCGATACCATTTTATGTCTTGGAAATATTCGTCGGTTTCATCCAAGCCCTTGTCTTCACCATGCTGGCTCTGGTATTTATAAAGCTGGCCATCACCAACCACGAGATAGAACAAGCACACGCTTAAATTCCAAAATTAAGAATTTCGAATGACCAAATCAATCCCCAATTTGAAAATTTAGAAATTAATTAATTGGGATTTGATTAGAAATTAGAAATTAGTAATTAGTTAACTGGAGTAACTATGGATGCAGAGACAATGAAAATCCTGGCGCCGGCAGTTGCGATCGCGATCGGTTCGATCGGACCGGCTATCGGTATCGGTATGATTGGTGCCAAAGGTGCTGAAGCGATCGGACGCAATCCGGAGGCCTCCGGCAAAGTGATGGGACCGATGATTTTGGCCATCGCCTTCGCCGAAGCCATCGCCATCTACGCCTTGGTCGTCGCGCTTATCGTGAAATTTGTATAGTAAGCTAGTAAGCCGGTAAGTTTGTAAGCCAATAAGAGCTTACCGCTTACTGCTTAAAAGCTTAAAAGCTGGAGTAAATATGGCCGCCCTTGGTATTGACTGGAAAATTATTGTTACCCAAATTATCGCCTTTGTGGTGCTCTTTTTTCTGCTCAAAAAGTTTCTCTTTGGCCCGATCACCGAAATGTTTGAAAAACGGCAAAAGGAAATTGCCGAGGGTCTGAAAAACGCCGAGGAAGCAGACAAAAAGTTGAAAATCGCCAAAGATGAAGCTGAAAAGATCACCGGCAATGCCTATGCCGAAGCAAATGTGATATTGAAAGACGCCAAATCGGTCGCCAACTCCGAGTCAGCCGAAATTGTCAAAAAAGCGAGCGACTCGGCCGACCGGATTATGAAAAACGCCAAAGAGGAGGCCACTGCCGAGAAAGATAAAGTAATGCTTGAAGCCAAAAAAGAAATTTCCGATGTCGTCATCATCGCTCTGGACAAAATCGTGACTGATGAATTGACGCCGGAACAGAAGAATAATTTGACCAGTAGGGCAATAAATGAATTATGAATTAGGGAGTAGGAATTAGGGTTTATTTGAAATAATAAATTCCTTATTACCCTAATACCTAATTCGTTATTCCTAATTCGAATTTAAGATGAAAATCAAACCTCAACAATTCGCCCAAACCCTGATCGCCTCCGTTTCCGTCTCCCCTCCTGCCAGAGGAGGGGTTGGGGGTGGTGGGAGCATTGATTTGAAAACCATTGCCCGAAATTTCTGGCATATTTTGCAGAAAAACAAGCAGTACCGCGATTTGCCAAAGATTTTGGAGGCGCTTGACATCGAGTCCGCTGCCGCCGAGGGCAAAACCTTGGTCAAAGTTTATTCGGATAAAGAATTGAGCAATTCTGAGATTAATTTAATTAAAGAAAAAATTAACTTGCATGTCATTTCGACTCCCCAGCAAGCGTCGGGGGCGGAGAAATCTGCTGTCATTCCCGCGCAGGCGGGAATCCAGTCTGGATCCCCGATCGAGTCGGGGATGACACAGGGTATTATCATCCAACAAATCATTCGCCCTGGCTTGAGCGGTGTCGAGATCAAAATCGGTGACCAGTCCATCGACCTCTCCCTCTCAGGCAAAGTCGAAGGATTACGTAAAGCGATCAACGATGGATAGCCGATCGTCCTAATAGCTAATGGCGAATATTCGCTATTCGACATTAAAACATTCGCCATCCGTTGTTGATTCAGTCACCTGCACCTTAAAATAAAAAATATGCCCGAATCCGAATGTGAGACATTCGAACTGGGCAGAAGAGTAAAGCGATCGCTACGAGAAATCGGCCAAAAAATCCTGTTCGCTTTTAATGAAGCATAAACGTTCGTTTCCGACAATATACTTCATCCTGGACTCGAACAAATCCCTTATTTCTTCGGCAAAGTCGTCATTGTTGACAACCAAACAGACACAATCTGGAGTTCCAAATCACCCTGTGAGAACATTCAAACGGTACCGGATATTGAGAATATTAATCTCGTCTAGTAAAGGTTGCAAGGATTCAAGCAAAGTAGACATGGCGTTCCCCCTTCGCTCAAAGTTTTAACACATTTTTGGTTAAAAACCAAGTGGTTAATTGGTTGACTAGTTAATCCGTTATCCGTAACGGGTCAACTAATAAACAAATTAACGAATCACTATTTTATTGGAGAATAAAATGTCAAACAATCTGATTGAAGAACTGAAAAAAGAAATCCTCGCTTTTGACGCCTCGGTCAAAGAGGAGACGGCCGGCACCGTTGCCGAGATCGGTGACGGTATCGCCAAGATTTACGGGCTAAAGGACGCCAAATCGGGCGAGCTTTTGGCGATTGAGACGATTGCCGGCACAGTTACCGCCATGGTTTTGAATTTGGAGGAGTCATCTATCGGCGCCATCGTCTTGGGCGATTATCAGGCCATCGCCGCCGGCGATAAGGTCAAAACAACCGGTGATGTGGCCAAGATTGATGTCTCCGAAGAGATTATCGGCCGTGTCGTTGATCCGCTCGGCCGTCCGCTCGACGGAAAGCCGGCGATTAAGGGCAAGAAATCAATGCCAATTGAAAAAGTCGCCCCCGGCGTTATCACCCGCCAAGGCGTGACTGTCCCGATTCAAACTGGCTTGAAAGCAATTGATGCCCTGATCCCGATTGGGAGAGGTCAGCGCGAGTTAATCATCGGCGACCGAGGTACTGGCAAAACCGCCATCGCCATCGATACCATTATCAATCAGAAAGATTTGCCAAAAGAATCAAGACCGATCTGTATTTATGTCGCCATCGGCCAAAAGAAATCAAAAGTCGCCCGCATTCAGGCTAAGTTGGAAGAGTTTGGTGCTATGGAGTACACCACCATCGTTTTGGCCGGCTCCTCCGACCCCGCCCCGCTCTCCTTCATCGCCCCCTACGCCGGCTGTGCCATCGGCGAATATTTTATGGAGCAAGGCCGCGATGTTTTGATCGTTTTCGATGACCTAACCAAACACGCTTGGGCTTACCGCCAAGTCTCCCTCCTCCTACGTCGCCCACCCGGACGCGAGGCCTACCCGGGCGATGTTTTCTATCTCCACTCCCGCCTGCTGGAGCGCTCCGCTCGGCTGAATAAAGAGTACGGCGGCGGCTCCATGACCGCTCTGCCGATTATTGAAACCCAAGCCGGTGATGTTTCCGCCTATATCCCGACGAATGTAATTTCAATTACCGACGGTCAAATCTTCTTGGAATCCGATCTTTTCTACCAAGGTATCCGGCCAGCTTTGAATATCGGCATTTCCGTCTCCCGTGTCGGTGGCGCCGCTCAGATCAAGGCGATGAAAAAGGTCGCCGGTAAACTCAAACTGGAAATGGCGCAATACCGCGAACTGGCCGCCTTTGCCCAATTTGCCTCCGATCTTGACCCCGAGACCAAAAAGACGATTGAACGGGGCAAACGCGTGACAGAGCTACTCAAACAGCCACAATATTCGCCCGTGCCGGTTGAAGAGCAAGTCATCGTCCTTTACGCCGCCATCAACGGCTATTTTGACGGCTATGAAGTTTCCGATATCAAAGATATCGAAGCCCAGATTTTGGCCAAAGCCAAATCCGGCGCCAAAGAAATATTAAGTGTAATCAAAGAAAAAGGCGAACTGTCCGAGGCTGATGAGAAAAAGCTAATCGATTTCCTCGAGAAAAATACAAAGAAGATCGAAGAAGCAGAAAAGCAGAGTAGCGGAGAAGCAGAGGAAAACGCGCCAGAATCGCCCGAAATTTCCCAATCCGAGGAAAAAGCGCCGGAAAAGAAAAAGAAGTAATAAAGCAGAGAAGATAAAAGATGAAATCAAATCTTAGCACGAAAATTATCAGGAGCACCGCTCTTTTGGCCCAGATCATTTCTGTTGTTATCGGAGCATATCTCAATCTTATCGCTCGGAGCCAAGGGTTAATAAACAAATGTGTCGGATTGATGATGGGATGTGGTGACACTTATCCGGCGTATTTGTACATTCTGCAATATGCAACTATCGGATTAGGATTGCTTGGAATAATTCATATCTTCTATATCTCCTCCAAGACATTGACATGGAAAAATGTGTTGCCCGCGATAATTCCCTTATTGCTTTTGATAGCTTTGATAATTTTGGACGCAAGGTTCAGCATTAGCAGTCCCCAGTATCCCCTATAAGTTCTAAAAGGTCCATTATGCCTTCAACACAGGAATTTAGACGCCGAATTAAATCCGTCAACAACACAAAGCAGATTACAAAAGCGATGGAAATGATCGCTTCTATTAAGATGCAAAAAGCAGTTAAAACGGCCGCCGCTACCCGTGCATACACTCAAAATGCTTGGAATATTTTGCAAAAGCTTTCCAATAAAATTTTGTCAAATGACCATCCGCTTATCACTCCGCGAACGGCGGATAAGACTGCTGTCATTCTCGTCACCTCCGACCGCGGCCTCTGCGGCTCGTACAATTCAGAGGTAATCAAAAGGTTGACGGCGTTTCTCAATGAACCGTCTATCGGCAACGGTAACGATGCCAGTATCGTCAAAAGTCAAGCGGTTACGGCCGAAAACCGAAAACCGAAAACCGAAACAGGCATCGTAACCGATAAACGAGGGTCGAATATTGATGTGATATCAATCGGTAAAATCGGCGCCAGAGCAATTCACCGTTACAAAAACGCCAACTTAGCGGCCGAGTTTACCGGTTTTGAAGACAAAATCGATTTCGAGACGATTGTGCCTGTTTCCAAGCTAACCATCGATGAATATTTGGCTGGAAATTACGACCGTGTTGTCATTATTTACTCCCATTTCGTTTCGTCCTTAAAACAAATCCCCGTCGTCAAACAGCTTTTACCAATCATCGAGGAACATATCGACCATCCGGAGTTGTGGGAAGGTTCCTCTGCCACTCCCGCCTCCACCTCTGTCATTCCCGCGCAGGCGGGAATCTTAGATCCCCGGGTCAAGCCCGAGGACGATAACCAAGATTATCGCTTTGAGCCCGACCCCGACAAACTTTTTGACGGCGTTTTGAAACAAATTTTGCGGGCCCAAATTTACGGCGCAGTTTTAGAGGCGAATGCCTCCGAACATTCCGCCCGCATGGTAGCGATGAAATCGGCCACCGACAACGCCGGCGAACTTATCGATGAGCTGCAGTTACTTTATAATTCCATCCGTCAGTCAAACATCACCCGCGAAATCGCCGAAATCAGTGGCGCGGCAGAGGCAATGAAATGACCCGCAGGGTCATCCCCGCGCAGGCGGGGATCCTTGTCCCCACGCAGGCGGGGATCTTAAACCAATAGCGCAAGGTTCCCGCCTTCGCGGGAATGACACAATAAGATGTATTACGTTTATATATTAGCAAGCAAAAAAAATGGAGTCCTGTATATTGGCGTGACAAACGATTTGCAACGTAGAATCTACGAACATAAAAATCATTTACATAAAGGATTTACAGATAAATATTTCGTCGGGAAATTGGTTTATTTCGAAGAAACACCTGATATCAATAGTGCGCTTCTCCGAGAGAAACAAATGAAAAAATGGAACAAACAATGGAAAATAAATTTGATCATAAAAGATAACCCAGAGTGGCAGGATCTGTATGACAGCATAATTTAAGCTGTCATCCCCGAGTAGTCGGAGATCTTAATAACATCTAATATAATTAGCTAAGATTCCCGCCTTCGCGGGAATGACAAATAAAAGGAATTAAAATGAGTTCAAAAGGAAAAATTACCCAGATTATCGGCGCTGTTATCGACGCCAAATTTGAAGACAAATTGCCGGCCATTTATGACGCGCTGGAATGTAAATTGGATGGCAAAAGACTGGTTTTCGAGGTTCAGCAACATCTTGACGAGTCAACCGTCCGCGCCGTTGCCATGGCCTCAACCGACGGCCTCCAACGTGGCACCGAGGTAGAGAATACCGGCAAACCGATTTCTGTGCCGGTTGGTGAAACCTCGCTCGGTCGAATGTTAAATGTTATCGGCGAAGCGATCGACGGCCAGCCCGAGCCCGAGTCCAAAACTTTTTACCCGATTCATCGCCCCTCACCGGAGTTTTCGGAGCAGAATACCAAGACTGAGATTTTTGAAACGGGCATCAAAGTAATTGATCTGATTGCCCCGATTACAAAGGGTGGCAAAGTCGGCCTTTTTGGCGGTGCCGGTGTCGGTAAAACCGTTCTGATTACCGAGCTGATCCGAAATATCGCGACCGAACACTCCGGCCTCTCTGTTTTCGCCGGTGTCGGTGAACGAACTCGTGAAGGAAATGACCTTTACAATGAAATGAAAGAGTCCGGCGTTTTGGCAAAAACCGCTCTGGTTTTCGGTCAGATGAATGAGCCACCGGGAGCCCGTATGCGTATCGCTCTGGCCGGATTGGCCCAGGCCGAATATTTCCGCGACGAGGGCAAAGATGTTCTTCTCTTTATCGATAATATTTTCCGCTTCACCCAAGCCGGTTCCGAGGTTTCAACCTTACTCGGCCGGATGCCATCAGCGGTCGGCTATCAGCCGACTTTGGCCGAGGAAATGGGCAATTTGCAAGAGCGCATTACCTCTACCAAAAAGGGCTCGATCACCTCCGTTCAAGCCATTTATGTGCCGGCCGATGACCTGACCGATCCGGCGCCGGCCACCACCTTCGCCCATCTTGACTCGACCATCGTGCTTGACCGCTCCCTCTCCGAGCTCGGTATTTACCCGGCCGTCGATCCGCTCGCTTCCTCCTCCGCTATTCTCGACCCCAATATTGTCGGCGAAGAACACTATTTTGTCGCCCGCGAAATTCAGCGGATTTTGCAGAAATACAAAGACCTGCAGGACATTATCGCCATCTTGGGTATGGAAGAGCTATCTGATGAAGACAAGATCACCGTCTCCCGCGCCCGCAAAATCCAGAAATTCCTCTCCCAGCCGTTCCACGTGGCCGAGGTTTTCTCCGGCATCCCGGGCGAATATGTCCCGCTAAAAGATACCATTCAATCCTTCAAAGAAATTATCGACGGCAAACACGATAGCAAACCGGAGCAGGAGTTCTATATGAAGGGCACTTTAAAATAAATTTCTAATGATTCTTCCCCTTTTAAAGGGGAAGTTAGATGGGGTTTATTTATTCTGAAACCTCACCCTGCTTTTAAAGGGGAAGTTAGATGGGGTTTATTTATTCTGAAACCTCACCTATCCTCTCCTTAAAAAGGAGAGGGATCAATTAAATTAATTAGGTCAATTTTATGTCAACATTTAAACTAAAACTTATCGCACCTGACGGCGTGAAGTATGAGGAATCAGCCACCGAGGTGACTCTACCGACCGCCGACGGCCAGATTACAGTTTTGCCCAATCATACTGCTTTAATCTCACTCTTGAAACCGGGTGAAATTATTATCAAAAATGGCTCGGCTGAAAAAATCCTCTCGACTGAGGGTGGTGTTGTCGAAATTGGTAATAATTTGGTCAAAATATTGGCCGATACCGCTGACGAAGCGTCAAACCTTGATGAATTAAAGATAAACGAGGCCAAAAAAGCGGCCGAAACCCGCCTAGCCAACGCCAAGGACGAGGTTGAATTTGCCGACGCTCAAGCTCTACTTGAGAAACAGCTGGCCAAATTGAACTTCCTCGCCAAAAGAAAAAAGAAATACCGCTAGCACTTATATGATTCTCCTAATAAAAATAGCGATATCCTGGCTACACAGGATAAAAGTAAACCTCCTGCTTTCGAAGTATTCTCTTGCCAGCTCCAATATTTCTGACGGGGTTGGCAAGGCAACAGGGAAAAGGCAAAATTCCTCGTTCCTGACTGCAGAAGTACTATCAGCCTGGCGAGACAGATTGGGACGACCGCCCCGGACCAAAAAACGATAGTCTGAATATTGCCGGAGATCAGACTCCGACGGATTAGCGATTGTTTGGATACGACTTCGCAAAAACTCCTCAAAGCTTGTGACTGCCGTTTGCATATTCATTAGCGCCACCTCCAAAACGGAATATACCACTCCTGGGCCGTATAATCAATGCTCCAAAAATATTTCTACAAATCTTTTTATCTCTTTGTAATCAGTAAGCCAATTTACCTCGGGGAATCGCCTAAACCAGGTCAGCTGTCGGCGGGCGAATTGGTGAATCTTCCACTTCAGATTTTGCGACATCGCTTGAAATTCAGTATCATGGGATAAGTATTTAGTATCATGCTTTTCACTACCATCCCCTAATACATAATACTTATTGCTTAATACATATTCGGTTATTTTCTTATATTCCAACCCTAGACTTTTCAACCACTCAGGATCTACGCCTTTTTCCAATAACACAGCCACTTCCTCGAGCATTCCCACCTCAAATCGCTCGTCCACCCGCCGGTCAATGCGTTCGAATAATTCCGCCCGCGGGATATCGAGCCCAATCTGCAAAACCTCAAAATCCGGCTTAATCTTTATAGGCCTCAATCCCTCCTGCGCCAGCTCAATTGCCCTGATCAATCTGTGCGCATTTTTCTTATCAACATTTTTCCACTTTTCCTGATCCAATTTGGAAAGAATATTATTCAGTTCGCTTATAGTTGATTGTTCTAATTGTTCCCGCGTTATTTTTGATATTTGGGATTTTGGATTTGGGATTTGTTTAGAAATTAGAAATTCGGAATTAGAAATTGGTTCAAGCTGAAAGCCTTCAGCTAAAGCTTGAATGTATAGTCCTGTTCCTCCAACAATGATCGGCAATTTCCCTCGAGAAAAAATATCTTCAATCGCCGCCCGCGCTAACGGTAAATAATCGAAGAGCGTCAGCTTCTCTTCGGGATCTACAATATCGATCATATGATATTTGACCTCGCCAAAATCGGCCAGATCCTTGCCGGTTCCAATATCGAGCCCACGATAAACTTGGCGTGAATCAGCCGAAATTATTTCACCGGAAAATTCTTTTGCCAATCTAACACCGATGCCGGTCTTGCCCGAAGCGGTCGGCCCGACAATAGCAATAATTTTTCTTTTACTGTTTTCCATTCTCATGTTATATCACAAATTGATTCATCCCTCCACTATAACAAACGTAACCTGCTCACTCACTTATATTGTCATCCTCGGGCAGGCGTAGCCATGACCCGGGGATCCAGCTAATTTTGTTCTGGATTCCCGATCGAGTCGGGAATGACAGTGAGCAGTTACTAACAAACGAGATTTTGTAACAAGGGAAAAAAACTACTATGATTCTACACGATCGACGATAATCATAGTAGTGTTTCCAGCAAATGTTGATCTCCGCTTCGCGGCTTCTCTGTCGCTCTGATGCTTCTCGTCCACATATTTGATTCCTCCAGCCGCACTGTGATAAAATAAAGCAAGCTGATAAGCCAATAAGCCATTAAGCTGGTAAGTTGGTTCTGCTCGTAACTTACTGCTTACTAGCTTACCGCTTACTAGTACCTTAACAACTTTTGTTTGATGGTTTTACTTAAATCATGTATCATTAGCATAGTATCATTTAATTAGGAGGTGGACTATGCGAAGGTACAAAGTGGTTCTGACAGTTGAAGAAAG
>Ga0073936_10002641_pt1 | contig 26477 bp, 19 predicted proteins | sample AliMusrvi5mmetaG_FD_87041 | JGI IMG/M metagenome (GOLD analysis project Ga0073936, IMG submission 87041) | Freshwater lake bacterial and archeal communities from Alinen Mustajarvi, Finland, to study Microbial Dark Matter (Phase II) - Alinen... | ecosystem: Environmental > Aquatic > Freshwater >...
CCGGTTTGATATCCGCACGGAGCCCCCCATTTCCGTCAAGAATGAGGCGGGATTTTTCCGCATGGTGAAAGCAGCCTTCGGGCAGCGCAGAAAAACCGCCGCGAACGGCATCAGCGCCGGCACCGGAATAGAAAAAGGACAGATTGCGGCGGCGATTGAAAGAGCCGGGTTTGACCCGAATGTGCGGGCGGAAAGCCTTAAAATGGAAGAACTGGCAAAGCTTTTCAATGAGATAGAAAACAGGATTTAACACAAAAAATTCATTTTTAACCGCTTGACAAGAGAACAATAAGTTGGTATAATTCCCCTTGCAAATGCGGATGTAGCTCATCCGGTAGAGCGCCACCTTGCCAAGGTGGAGGTAGCGAGTTCGAGCCTCGTCATCCGCTCCAAAACGCAAAGGGGACGGTTCTTTTTAAGAACCGTCCCCGAATATTTAGGAGGTGACTGTATGCCGGCACCCATTCAGCGGCGGATTGCTTTCGAAAACATTATAAACTGCAGAGATTTGGGCGGATACCCCTGCAAAGACGGCACCGTGACGCAGTTCGGGCGGATGCTCCGCTGCGGCATACCCAGGGACCCGACGCCGAAAGATATGGAAACGCTTGCGGAACGTGGTATCAAAACGGTCATCGACCTCCGGGGCGACCTGGAAGCGGTTGAAAGGCCCTCCGCGTTTATGGGGCACAGGGATTTTACTTACCATCAAATATCATTGCTGGAAGTGAATCCGGCAGTCACCGACAGCACCCAAATGCTGAAGGATATCTATATCAACAGCATTGAAAAATACAGCCAAAATTACGCGAGGGCTTTTAAAACGCTTGCCGCAATCGAAACGCCCGCGCTGTTCCACTGCTTTTTGGGCAAGGACAGAACCGGCATTCTCGCTTCGATGCTCCTTGACCTGGCGGGCGTCTGCCGAGAGGACATCATCGCCGATTATCAGGTTTCCGGCACCTATCTCAGTCCGTTTTACAAAAGGGAACTGGAGAACGATACTGGGCTTATATGGGAAAACAACGACGACCACCTGTTATCGGACGCGAAGAACATCGCCTTGCTGCATGATTATATCGCCGAAAAATACGGCGGTGTGCAGGGCTATTTGAAAGCGGTCGGCGTGGCAGCAGATGATATTGAAAAGGTGAGCGGGCTGCTTCTGTAATGCCCGGCTTCCCTCAAACTTTTTGGCCGTTTCTTTTTTTGAAATCGGGTTGATTTTTTTTAGCCTTTGTGGTAACATACTTTGGCAGCGAAAAATGCGCTTGTAGCTCAGTCGGATAGAGTGCCTGGCTACGAACCAGTAGGTCGGGGGTTCGAATCCCTCCAAGCGCGCCAAAAATCCCTCAAGGTCATTTGACCTTGGGGGATTTTTTTACCTGTGGAGGGAGTCGAACCCGACAGGGTTCGTGCCGTAAAGAAAAGGCGCCGGTGGCGCGTTTTTAGGCACGAGGTCCGAGCGGCTTCGCCGTGAGGATGCAGCACGCGAGCCTACAAAGTGGCGAAGCGGACGGTCTTCCCTCCAAGCGCGCCAAATAAACCACCAGCTATTGATAAAAAAATTGATGGTGGGCTTATTTTATGGTAGAATGGCGGTGCAGAGTATTTATATAATCTACGAAATAGAGGGGTGTATTTAATGGAGATTTATTTAATAAGGCATGGTGATTGTTTCCGTTCAACTATGGAGTATTATTGTTCAGAAAAACAAACAATGAATCCCCCTCTTACCTCCAAAGGAATTGAGCAAGCTCATCAATTAGCCGAAAGATTAAAAGGTATTGCTTTTGATAAGATATTCAGTAGTGATTTAGATAGAGCAATCCAGACATCAAATATTCTTAATTCTTATGTCAATTCAAATATTACTATAACAAAACAATTTCGTGAAATTGATATGGGTGAGATTTTCAAGAAACCATGGAGTGAATTTCCAGATGAATATTCCAAGTGGGCATCACACGAAGAAGATATACCATATCCAAACGGTGAAAATGGAGCAGACGTTTGGAATAGATGCAAACAAGAAATTAATTCAATCATCTTCTCTGATTATACGCGCATAGCCATAGTTTGTCACGGCGGCACAATACGTTCGATTGCTTGTGGTATACTCAATATTCCACAGCAAAGGAGATTCTATTTCGGATTACCACCTGAGAATTGCTCTATTAGTATAGTTGTCCACAAAGAAAAGGATTTTTTTCTGCATTCATTTAATGATTATGCCCATATTACAAAGTAAATGTTGTATCGATTATTATAAGCATTATCAGAGGATGCACATGCATGAATTTACGATTACATATGAAAGGATGTGCAAGGTGATAAAATCGTAAAAAGATGAACACCCCAAAAAGCGTGGGGTGCGCATTTAATCAATAGATAATACCTTTGCCCAAAAACCCCACCATGAATTGATAAAATCTAATTGATGGTGGGTCTGTTTTATGGTAGTATTATTTTAATTCATCATATTTATATAGTGAGGTAGGATTAGTGAATTTAAGGATTTCAGAAGTCATGGCAAACGGTTTAATTGCGTTGCCCGATGAAATTAAAGAGAATATGGAAATATCAGAGGGCGATTTAGTCGCTTTGATTTATGATAATAACCGCGTCATTATGAGAAAATTGACATCCGGTGTTGGCAGAATGACATTTGAGGAATTTGTTATATTTCGTGACGTAAAAATCAAAAACTCCAATCACGAAAGAATTGTCAGGGCATTTTATATTTATTTAGAGTCGTTGAGTGGAAATAACAGATTGTTGGCAGATATTATCGGCCGATTGTTAAATATAGATACATCTTCATTAACAATACAAAAAGGCTGTTTTAATGGTATATTTGATGGTACAGTGCCGCCCTATGATGACGTTGATTTCTATATTAAGCTGAACAATAATATTTGTCTTTTTATATATGGCAGTATCCCCTCAACGCCCTTAATAGAATTAAAAAATAGCGAATATGTTTTATTTATGTTGTCTGATGACATAACTGGCAGTATGGAACAAAAAGCAAATAGGCATATCTTTCTCACATAATAAGCCTTTGGGGAAAAAGCCCCGAAGGCTTATTCTCATGGAGGGATTCGAACCCTGAGAGGGTCGTGCCGTTAAGAAAACGTGCAGGATGACTTTAAAGATATGTCAACACAAGAGAAACGTCCCCCGTATTGTGCTTCTGTAAATGTTCTTGAAAACAGCGGAAACAGATTGTATAATACTTAATATATATAGATCAATAATGCATGAAAGGGGCAGGAGATCATTGGAACAATACCAAAACTTTAAGCTCTCTGTTTACTGCACGGTTCATGATGTGATGAAGATGCCGGACGACTATCCGGCATTTCTTCAAACCATTGCTTTTTTTCAAAAGCATCTTAAACTTTCAAAGGTTTATATCGAAACCTACCGCGATGACACGGTAGATTCAAAAAAGCTTCTGCAGGTTAAAGATTTCTTCTGCCGCGCAGGCATCGAGACGGCGACGGGCATTACCACGGTCAATACAAAGGTGGGCAAGGTCAATGTAGCGGGCGTCATGTGCTACACGAACACCGAGCAGCTTGAAGAACTGCGGCGGTTGTTTGTACGCATGGCCGGCGAGTTTGATGAAATTATGATTGATGATTTCCTCAATACCAACTGTACCTGTGACACCTGCCGCAGTGCAAAGGGCGACCAAACCTGGACGGAATTCCGCCTCCAGAAAATGACCGAAATCTGCCGTGACTATTTTCTTGCGCCTGCGCGTGCGGCAAACCCAAAGGTAAAAATCACCATTAAATACCCCACATGGATGCATTCCTTCCAACGGCTCGGCTATAATCCCGAAACACAGCCTTTCATGTTTGACGAGACCTACGCCGGCACCGAAACGCGTCATACGACCTATTCGTTTTTCCGCAATCCGCGGTATACATCCTATTCATTGATTCGCTGGCTGCAGTCCTGCCCCCCGCACAACAACCGCGGCGGTTGGTTTGACCCTTATCTGTGCGACAATCCGTTAAACAGCTATGTCGAACAGGCATACATGACACTGTTCTCAAAACCGGAGGAAATAACACTGTTTTGCTTTGGCAGCCTATTGGACACCAGGTATATACCGCTGCTCGGGCATGAGCTGGCGCGGATGGACAAATTCCTCGGCGCACTGGGGCAGCCAGTCGGCGTGAAAACCTACCTTCCTTATCACAGCGACGGGGAGGATAATGTATATGACTTTCTCGGCATGTGCGGCGTACCCTGCGACCCGGTGGCAATATTTCCGGAGGAGCCTTGTACGGTGCTGCTGACCGCATCGTCAGCGTGTGACCCGGATGTGCTCGCCCGCGTGAAAAAACATTTACTGGCCGGCAATGATGCGGCTTTTACCGCAGGCTTTGTCAGGGTGATGCAGGACCGCGGGCTTGAGGAATTCACCGCGATGCGGCTTTCCGGCACAATGATGCGCAGCAATCATTTCGGTGCATTCGAGGGTTGCTGGGACGCGGCGATTCGGTATAACTACTCCGGTAAGGAAATCGGAATGCCCATAGCGGACTGGAAACTTAACGACTGTGACTACAAGGCAGCCATGTTTTCGGAAAGTATGCCAAACCCGCTCGTGACCTATACAAACTACGGCAGCGGACGTGCGTATTTTATCAACTTTCCGGACGACTATGCCGATATTTACTGGCTGCCGGACACGGTGCTTGACAAATACCGTATGCATCTGTCGCGCGCATTGCCTATGCGTATCGAGGGACAGGCAAAGGTCGCATTATTTCCGTATGACAACAACACCTTTGTGCTGCAAAGTTTCCTTGAGCATGGCACGGTGGTGCGGGTGTATATCAAGGGTGATGCCGGAGAACTGACGCGGCTTGATGGCGGCGGGAAGATTGAACGGTTGTATCAAGTAAGCGGGGAGAGCGTATTTGAGCTTGCCATTATGCCAGGGTGTACCATGCCGCTGGCATGGTAACTCTAAGCGCGCCTTGTGGAAGATGCGCTTAGAATATCACTTTGCGGCTTGCCGCAAAATATCATTGACGCGCAGCGGCTATATCATATCGGCAAAGCCGATATATCACTGAACCCCCGCATAACACAAGAGAACCGTCCTCTGACACTTCGCACATTTTAGCGGATAAATTACGTATAATTTAGCGGATAATACGCTTAGTCCCTGAAGCCGGAAAGTTATTAAGAAAATTTGTTTTTTAAGCGCAAGGAGAACAGGGGTTGCAGCAAAACGAATAAATGCTGCAACCCCTGGTTTTTATTTTCATTTTGGTAGCAATACCACGTTGTGATTGTTTCATCAAATCATAGAACCGTCCTGTGTTCGATTTGGAAAGTCAATAAAATTTTATGTTTTTGCTGTATTTTGTTTTATACTTTTGTGATTATTCCTTTATACCATATGAAAAAGTCAACATAAGAGAACCATCCCCATGTACAAAAAACTCCTGTGCAGTAAACTGCGGCAGGAGTTTTTTCTGGGAATGTCAAGTGGACAGCGTTGTTGGGAACGCATTGCAACTTACGTATGTCATCCTGAGGAGCGCGCGACGAAGGATCTTTAACTCTTGTAATAAGAAAGATTCTTCACTGCGCTCAGAATGACATGTTTGATTATTTAACGAACCAACGATGTTTTATTGTGTCGTTTTTACCTTTGCGCTGAATGGAACCATCTTCCAGCAAACATATTTATGTGCCTTCTAAATAAAACTTTAAAGTTTGCAACTTACGAGTTGCATTATCCCATATACCGGTATAAAGTCAATGCTTTTTTGTAAGGAACGCATTGTATACGTTCCGCAATGAAAATATTGTTCATCATGATTACCGGAAATCTTTTTGCAACACGAGAGAACCGCACCATGTGCGACACGAAAACCTGCAGACCAATATCAAAGGTGTCTTCACGGCAGGTGATATCCGCGAGAAAACTGACCGGCAAATTACCACCGCTGTGGCGGACGGCACCATTGCCGCGCTGAATACAGAAAAGTTATCAAGCAGCGGAAGTAGGCACGTTATCTTCCAAGCAAACAATTAAATTGTGATAATTGTAGGTTTGTCAATGATATGTTACACCAAGAAGTAAAAAATCAAGAAGTGTACTTTTGGGGGATTTCCACTTCAACGGACGCATGGGAAAGATATTGTAATTTCTGCTGTGAACAGCTAATTGCTTTTTGAAATCGACAAAAGAGTAGAACTTGTGAATTGCATAGAAATATTCGTTATCCTTACGGTGAGAGCGTTCAACTTTACCGTTGTGCCGAGGAGTAAAAGGACGAATGAGCTTATGTTCTATGCCACATTGTTTGAGGCTAGCCTCAAACAATGTTGGGCGGCCACTGCCGAACCGATTGGTAAACTCGAACCCATTATCTGTTTGAACACATTCTACAGCAAAGGGAAATGCTGCAAGCATGTGTTCTAGAAACAGCGCAGAAGAGTAGGTGCTTGCTTCCTCAAAGGCTTCAAGATATCTAAACCGTGAGAACTCGTCAATGGCAGTGTATTGATAGAATTTCCTACCCTGGGCTTCCCCGACAAGGCAAGAAGCAGGTACATGTTTTACATCTATTTGCACTTTTTGCCCCGGATAATACATTAATTCATAAGGCTTTGGGATATGTTTTGGGTTTGGTGGTTTAACAGCCATTTGTCCCTGCCGTATCAAAACCCTGTAAAGCCCTGTAATGGAGCGTGTATAGCCTCTTTGCATCAACTTGACCCAGAATACAATCAACCCCGCCTCGGGATTCCTTCGCCTCATATTGGCTATCAGCTTAAGTTCCTCCGGTGTGTGTTGATTCGGATGGCTTCTCGGCCTGTGAGATCTGTCTGATAGCGAGCGAAGAGTACCGTCATACCGGTTCCGCCAGCGGTATATGTATTGTCTGTTTGTTTTGTACTTGATGGCTGCTTTTGTTACCCCGTTTTTCTTCGCATAATTCAACAGCGATTGACGAAAGCGCATGTCTTGTGTTATCTTGTTCATAGCGAATGAGATTGCCTCCTTTATTGGTTTTTGTGTCGCAACAAAACTGTAACACAGGCTCTTCCCATTCGCTATTCTTTTTTATCCCTTTCTGTAACACATCAATTGTAATCCTACACAAGCAAACAATTAAATTGTGATAATTAATTTGTAAATACTGGTTTAATATGGTATAATATACTTGTTAAACAAGCAAGGTGAAACAATGAACCGAAACCCTTTGACAGTTCTGAACTAGGTCGGATTTTACAGATTTGTATATTTTGCATGAAATTATTAGCTGCAGATTATCTTAGATAATCGCTAAATTACCATTATTTATAAACAAATTAGCGGCACTTATTTGATAACTACAAAATTAAAAAATTTTAATATTTATAATTTTATAAAACTTTTTCTTGCTTTATTGAGAGCAGAATGATAATATTTACTCAATAAAATTTTTGGGGGGGTCATATGAAAGTAATTGGACTTGTCGGACCAATTGGTAGTGGTTGTTCATATGTTGCGGAAATTATTCGTAAAAACTTCAATTATGAATACCTTTCACTCTCAAGCATTTTAAAAGATCGATTTTCAAAAGAGCGACCAGGCGTTACCTCTACTCGCGCATTACTTCAAGACTTTGGTGATAATATTCGAATGACTGAAGGCTGCGATTCACTTGCAAAGACAATTTGCGGTATTATAAAACTGGATGAAAGTAAGAATTATGTAATCGATAGCATAAGAAATCCTGGCGAAGTGGATTGTTTTAGAGAAACATTTTCCGACTTTTTCCTTTTTGGAGTGTTTGCTGACCATAATATTCGCTGGGACAGGGTCAAGAAAAAATACGATGATGACGAGAGAGAATTTAATAAGGACGATAAAAGAGATAGCGGTGAGAAAATCAGTTACGGGCAACAAGTCACCAAGTGCTTTAAAACATCTGATATTGTAATTCTAAATAATGAAAACATCATAAATGGAAGTAAAAATGATACTGATTTTTCTTCTAAAATTGATGAAAAAATTGCATTTATTTCAAAGACTCTATCTTTTCGACCCACTCCAATGGAAACATATATGTCAATGGCGTACGCAGTTAGTATGCGCTCTTCATGTTCAAAAAGAAAAGTTGGCGCTATAATTATTGATGATTCTGGAAATGTCTTTAGCTCTGGCTACAATGAAGTGCCAATCACACAACCCCCGTGTTTTAGTGAATATGGGAAATGTTATAGAGATACTTTAAAAAAAGATTTTAAAACTAAATTGTCAGACATAATCAAAGACGCAAAACAATTTGAGGAAACTTATGATGAATTTATTAGTACCTTTAAAATTTTAGATTATTGTCGGGCTTTACATGCTGAGGAAAATGCAATTATTAATGTTGCAAAAGCAGGCTCATCGGGGCTACTTCATAATGCTACATTGTATACGACAACATACCCGTGTAATTTATGCGCAAATAAAATCGTACAAGTTGGGATTAAAAATATTGTTTATTTTGAACCATATCCGATGAAAGAGTCTAAGGCTATTCTTGAAAAAGGGCATACGGAACAAACTCCTTTCGAAGGAGTAACATATAATGGGTATTTTAGATTAAAGGAGAAATTAAAAAATGAATAAAATTTGTCCAAAGTGCAGCAGAACAATGTCATATGACCCATATTTTAAAGCATTTATTTGCAGACAATGTGGAAATACAGAAGTTTTAAAACAACAAAGAAATGCATCGGGTTATAGAATCAGAGACATTAGTAATCAAAAAGGGGCATAATCAACTAATTTTAAAATAAAAAACGCAGTTTCGTCTTTTGATGAGACTGCGTTTTTATCTAATATTCGAACATTTACGCCTACCAACAGCGTAAGTTAGGATTTAATGCTCCTTTTTCAAAAGTAAAATTGCTGAGATATTTATACCTCGTATTGATATTTTCTCAAGCGTTCAATGCAAATTTGCCTCTCTTCATCTGTGAACAAAGGATGATGCTCCGGTTTTAATACAAGGACCTCAACAGAAAGGTCCAATCTCTTTAACTGCCATAACGTTGTAAATCCATCCGAAGGGGTATCGGTATGTATTAACTGCTTTGCGGCCATATAACCACCCTTTTCGGTTACCATCTGTAAAAAATAGGTAGCGTTATATTTTATTTTCTTTGCTTCCAAATAAGTGTTAATCATGTCCTTGTGGAACCTATTCTCCAAATCAGTCAATTTAATCAGCCTTCTTCCTCAGCGTTGAAATATTTTGCCTCGTCATCAGCTGCTTTAGTTAGTATTCTAAGTTCATTATTAGGCGTCATATAAGATGTATCATTTTCAGCGGTCGTGTACGCCTCATACTTCTTAAAGTTTTCTGCCTGTTCCAATACTTTTTCGAATACTTCCTCATCCCACTGCGGCGGATAACCATTTTTGTAGAGCAAAACCGTCAAATCCATATTGAGTTGGCTCTTAATGTCGTCGCGGGATGACCAGTCGGCAAACTGTGACTTGTCGTCAACCAGTTCTTTGATTTTTTTGGCAAGAACAAGGCATTTTTCGTCTTCATATTTAAACTGATGTTCATCGCGAACCTTGACGAGGATGTCATAAAAGGCTTTTTCCTCATAAGTTATGCCGAGCTTTTCAAAGGATGTTTTGTCAGCCTGCAAATCGGCGAATATTTTCAGCAATTCATCGGAAAGTCCGTTTACAAAATCCAAAACAACTTCGCTTGTGAAAACGAGCCTGTCACGGCTGTTGTAGGAATCAACAACTTTTCTTAAACGTTCATTAAAGTCAATTGCTTTAACTTTGTTTATTCTGCCGTAGCCGGAGACAGCTTTCCTGAGCAGCTTGAGCAGAGCATTGAATTTTGTTATCGGCAGTTTTACTTCATCCAGTTTCTTTAAGAACTCATCTCCAAACAAGTCTTCCGATTTATCGGTATTAACGATGTTTTCAATGCCTGTGCAGCTGATTGCCTGCTGTACCATTTTCTCAACGAACCGGTTCATCACTTCTGAGTCCGGTGCGCTGCTATTCGTCTGCTTGTAGATGATGGAGCGGATAGCAAGGTAAAACTGTGCCTCAGCGACTTCCTTATACGTTAAATCGCCGGAGGGGAAACAAATCTCATATGCTGCTTTCAGCTTGCGCGACAGGCTCATAAACCGCGTTTCCATCTCTTTGCTCATCTGCACAAATTCAGCAGCGGCATCCAAGCAAAGCAGGCGTTCCAAAGGTTTGCCGGTGAAAAATTTGCTGGCATTAAAACCGTGCAGCAACGAATCAATCAGCGATAGATGATTGCGGAATACCGCGAGAGATATTGCAAGCTCGTCAATCGGGCTTTCCATCGGACCGCCGTATTTTTTAACCGCTTCAAGCATATCCTGCCTGATGCCGATATAATCGACCACCAAGCCTTTGTCTTTGCCTTCAAATACGCGGTTGACACGGGAAATTGTCTGAATCAGCGTATGCTTTTGCAGAGGTTTGTATATGTACATAACAGCAAGAGAGGGGACATCAAAACCGGTTATCCACATATCCACAACAACAGCAATTTTAAAATTCGAGTCATTGTTCTTAAACTGCTTGTCCAGCTTTTGGCGGTATTCTTTGGTTCCGCAAAGGTCGAACAGCTCTTTTTTATCATTATCGCCTTGTGTAGCAACGAGTTTTATCTTTTCGAGCGGAATCAGCTTGTCTAACTGTTCTTCGGTGAGTTCGCACTCATTCTCCGCCTTGTGCGGTACATTCCAGTCAGGGCGTAATGCAATGATTTCATTTAATACGCTGAAGGCCAAACCTCTGTCCGCACAGACGATCATTGCTTTTTGAACGATTTCGGGTTTTTCCGAACACAAGGCCTCATAATGAGTAACAATGTCCGCAGCCAGCCGTTTCAAAACATCGGGGTTGCCGAGGATGCGCCGCATTTCGCTCATGGCGCGTTTGCTTTCCTCAACCTGTTCGGGGTTGGCACCTTCTTCGGTGCATTTGTCATAATATTTCTGGATTTCTTTTGCCTGCTCTTCCGAAAGGATGACACGGGCTAAGCGCGGTTCATAAGCGATTCGAACGGTAATGCCGTCGTCACTGGATTCTTTCATTGTATAGCTGTCTACCACCGGGCCGAAAACAGCGATTGTTTCGTCAATCGGTGTACCGGTAAAACCGCAATAGGTGGCATTCGGGAAAGAGTCACGCAGGTACTTTGCGAAACCGAATGTGGTAAAAACACCTTTTTCGGTTTTCTTGAGTTTCGCGCCTGTGTTCGTCTGCGTTCTATGCGCTTCGTCTGACATGCAGATTATGTTATAACGCGGGGAAAGCAATCCTGTGGTCTCGCAGAATTTTTGAATTGTTGTGATAAATACGCCGCCGCTCGGCTTCCCGTCTAACGTGTCATGCAGATCTTTGCGGGTTTCTATGCTTCTCACATCATTTTCGTGTAAATAACGCTTTGATTCAACAAACAACTCGGATGTCTGCGTGTCCAAATCTTCACGGTCGGCGATGATGACAATGGTCGGGTTGTTGAAGGTTTCCCGCTCACGAAGGGCGAGTTGGCGTGCTAAAAAAAGCATGGTGTATGTTTTTCCGCAGCCGGTAGCTCCGAAATAGGTGCCGCCCTTGCCGTCTCCTGCCGGTTTTTGATGAACTTTGATATTTGCAAGCATCTTGTTCGCGGCAAAAAACTGCGGATAGCGTGTGACAATCGCAGTGTCGGTCTTGCTGTCGTCCGGGTAGCATACGAAATCACGGAGAATTTCCGTTATCCGGTCCATGGCAAAAGCACCCTTAATCATCGTTAAAAGTGAGCTTATCCCTTTGGATACTTTTTCCTCGTCGCTTGCTTTGTTCCATGCATAGTAATATTCATACGGGGTAAAAATACTCCCCAACTTTGTATTAACACCATCGCTGATGACGGAAAGGAAGCAATACTTCATCAGTTTCGGAATATCACGGCAATAGCGGATGTGTATCTGTTCCCATGCATTATAAATCGTTTCGCCTTCATCAACTGCCGTTTTGAACTCGAATATTGCGACGGGAATACCGTTGATAAACAGCAGCATATCCGGGCGGCGAAGCCGTTCGCCTTGGACGGAATATTGGTTAACAACCTTGAAGATGTTATTTTCCGGCGTGTCAAAGTCAATAAAATTAATATGCAATGCGATTTTTCCCGGTTCATCACGCTGCAAATCGAAACCCTCGTTGACAAGGCAAAACGCTTCGCGGTTACCGGAATACAAAGGAGCGGAAGGAATGTTCTTCAAATGGCTGATGACCTTAGCGGTTTCCGCTTCGGTCAAATCCGTAAATTGGCTTGAGAGGAAAGTTCGCAGGTCGTCCTCAAGCAGAATGTCCTCAAATTGGCGGTGGATGCTGTCGCCGTGGACATAGGTATATCCTTGCGCTTCGAAAAGTTTGATTATCGCATTTTCGAGCTCTGCTTCTGTAAAATGTCCTTTTTCAAATTTATAGTCCATGCGGCCTTTTCCTTTATTATGTATTTGCAGCAGCTTCCGTACTCTGCTCTAAAGTGCTTATTATTTCTTTCATATGATTTATAAAATGGTTATTTATTACAATAGTCATTTGGTCTGTTTCGTTTTTATTTAGTTGTTTCAGCTTTTTGACTAACGTATTTAAGTTGGTTATGCTGACACGCATATCTTCAGAATGAGAAAACATTGGGTCTGAAAAATTCAAATCAAGCAGCATTAGTGCGAGCTCTCTTTTCGTTGAATTAACGCGACTCTGATATGAGCTTACGAATAATGCCAACAAGTCATCGTCAAATGAATTTATTGCAATACCTTTCAAATCATACCTAGGAATAATTTCATCTTGCTGCAAATAAGATATTAACTTATTGCGGTTGCCATATGAGTATAAGAGGTCCTTCATTCTTTTAATGTGATGGTTGAGTTCAATTGCTTCAGTATCGATTTCTCCATCTTCAGTAAATTTTCTATTTTGGGGCTCAATGATTGTGCCATATTTGATTTTATCCATACGATTTTTAAGTCCTAATTCAATTCTTTCATAATCAATCTCACAAGGCAATTTAAGACCATATTCCTTTAAAGAATGAACCTTTTGCAATAATATAATTAGATCATCCCGGCACAAGTCGCCTCTGTAAGCTTTCTCAATTGCAACAGGAAGCCCATTCTTTATATGGTCTTGTTGTAAGTCCCAAAAGCCGTATAAGAGAAACTTTTGCTCATCAGTTAACATCTCAGAGCCATATCTCATTTTTATTTCTGCTTCAAATTCATCTTGGGACCAAATACCATCAGTAATCCATACTTTTAGTGAAGTAAGAGAACTGTCAAACTTGTTGAATAACGTGTACTTTTTCTTTATTTCATTGTCGGCAAATAAATAACCATACTCGCCTTTCTTATAATTGTCAGCTTTAAATTCGAAAGAAATGGCTCCAAACGAGTACATTATATTCGGCATAAAATCTTGCAATAAAGCCGTATTATTACAAAATTGATAAACGCGTTCAAAATCGATTATTACGGCTTTTAGTGTTCTTATATTTTCTGCTTGGCTTTCGTTGAACAGCTGTACGAGCAGTTTTGTTTGCTTTATTAAGTAGTCTTTATAACCTGAAGCTGTTTCATAATAGTTATTAATAATGCTGTCAATAATTTGTGAATACTCCGGCGTTAATCGTATTGTACAAGAGATTAGTTTTTCTTTATATGTTGAATATTTACTATCGCTGGAATCACATTCTGAAATTTTCTCTTCATCAGCAATTATAATTGTTCTAATATGCTTATTTTCACTCAGATCATTAATAGCCCCAAGTCGCTCAACAATATTTATTTGAGAGCGCTCAAAATCATCAAATATGAGAATTAGTTCTTTTGTAACAGTTTCTCCATTTTGCTTGAATGAAATACTGTGCTCAATTTCAACAAGGTCATATAAATTCACCGTAAGCGCCGCATTAATGCCTTTTGCAATACTTGAATAATCGCTTAAGGATGAAGCAATCGTTGCGATAGCGCTTTTTGCTTTAGCCACCTTTTTCTTGTTTGAATCGGAGAGAGCTAATCCTGCTTTTTTATTGAATATGTATTCTTTTATTTTGTGACTTAGTGTAGAAAGTGAATCGATGCCAAACAGAGAAATAAATACAGCAGTAAACTCCGAACCCGCGTTCAATTCATTCGCAATTTCTTGCATTAAGAAAGATTTTCCGCAACCCCATTTACCTGTAATTAGCAAAGCACCGCTAATTTCCTTGCGGGTAATAATTTCTTTTATTTCTCTTTTTGCGTCCATGATTTATGCTCCTTATATTCCTACATTTCCTACATTAGATATTGAATTGCCAGTCCAATCAGCGACAGACAGTGGTTGAAGAAGTAATCGTAATGCTTACTGTCTGTTATCCCTATCTAAAGCATAGATACCTTTTCCATCTGAACATTCAATAGGAAATTTCCAAGCAAGATGGATTAATTATCGATCGCAACAGTCTAAGAGATAACTATACATTTCGTATGTTATATCCGAACTTCGTTTAAATTTTTCTCCCATCCCATATCGTTCGGTATAAAAAGCCATTTCGGTCCTTCTTTCTGTTTAAGCGCGAATTCCTTCCTCTAATGAACCCTTTATTAGAATCGGGCAGATGTCCTTAATTTGAGATTTGAGTTTTGATACTCGAGATAATGCATTAAATAAATTTACATATTTTATCTGTATTTCTATTGGAGGAAGGTCAAACTCAATTTCGCCAAATCTGTCAAGATCAAGATTTGCACGAATACTACTGTCACTAAGGAACCATCCGTATCTATCTATTTCATTTCGTAAGAACAACATAAAAAAGTAATCGGGTAATACCTCTTCAAAGGCTGTTATCTCAAAGGTTGTATATGCGGGTGAAACGATAATAGGGTTTGTTCCTTTATATAAGCCAATTCGGATACATTCATCACGCCCAGTCTGCATTCCGCTAAATACGAATCTATTGTCGCGGACAATTTTGTATTTTTTCGAGTCTACTCCATCAATGTTTGCAGCAGTTGGCATAAACTCTTTGTTGATGTTAATCCCGTAAAAATCAGTTATGCTACCATCAGAGTTGCGCTCATCAATATAAGTAATCAACTTATCAATTCTACGTTTTATCAACAATTTAGGCACCTCCTTCAACGGCGAGTTCTAAGAGTCTAATGGTTTCTCGTTCATTGGCAAGTGCAGTTTGAATTTCACACATTACCCATTCCATCCCCGCTTGTGTATTTATCTCTAAATCATGATTAACAAATTCGATGTATTTACTCGGTGCGAGTGAATAGTCATTATTACGAATGTCTTTCAGCGTCGCAGATTTACAAAGCTCCGGCACATCTGAAAAATTAGTGCCCATTTGCCAATCAGTGTAAATCTTTTTAATAGCTGGAATCTGAGAAACTTCATCGAACATAACATAACTTTTCATGTAAATATTCGTGTTCCACCGTCGCAAGTCAACAAACAAGACTTCGTTGCGCCTGTCGCGCAGGTTGCGCTCGTTTAAGGTGCGAGCTTTCTTGTTGTTATTGATGATCCACAGGGTTACAGATATGTTGGTGGAGTAAAACATTTCACGCGGCAGGACAATGATTGCCTCCACCTTGTCGTTTTCAATGAGTTGTTTGCGGATTTTATATTCTTCACCGCCTGCGTTCAAAGCGCCATTTGCAAGAAGAAAGCCTGCAATACCGTTTGTTTCGTCTAATTTTGAGAGCATATGCAGAATCCAGGCGTAATTGGCATTGGACACCGGTGGGGTTTCGTAACCTTTCCACCGATAATCGTTGGTTAGTTTGTCAGCACCGCGCCAGTTCTTTAAGTTGAAAGGCGGATTTGCCATAATGAAATCGGCTTTGTCATCCTTGTGGCGGTCATCCGTGAATGTGGAAGTGGCGCGGTCGCCGAGGTTGTGGGCAATACCCCTAATTGCAAGGTTCATCTTTGCAAGGCGCCATGTATCGGGATTTGATTCCTGCCCGACCACTGATATTTTCATTCGGTTGCCATTGTGGTTTTCAACAAACTTTATCGATTGCACAAACATACCGCCAGAGCCGCAGCAAGGGTCATATACGATACCGTCATAAGGCTCGATTAATTCCGCGATAAGCTGAACAATACTGGCGGGGGTATAAAACTCGCCCTTCTCTGTACCTTGGCCAGCGTCTATTGCAAACACCTGCAAGAAGTATTCGTAAACGCGGCCAATCAGGTCTTTATCATGAAAATGAGTCTCGTCAATCTTATTGATTTCATCGATAAGCCCCTTAATCTGTTCACTGCGTGTACCGAGTGTGGTATAAAAATTTTGCGGCAGCGCGCCTTTGAGCGGAGGATTTCTGTCTTCAATATCTGCCATTGCTTTGTCAAGAATCACGGCGATATCGTCAGCACTGGCGTTTTTAACAACATAAGACCAACGGGATGTTTCATCGAGGTAAAAAACATTCTTCGCACGATAGAAAGAATCTTTTTCAAGGAACGCAGGCACATCGCCGTACTCCTGTTTGAGCTCCGCACGGCGTTTTTCAAACTTGTCTCCCGCGAACTTTAAAAATACCAGCCCCATAACAGCATCGCGGTTTTTTTCATTGCCGCCGACTGTACCGCGCAGAGCGTTCCGGCAGTTCCACATGATTGATTCGAGCGATATTTCCTTGTTAACAGTCTTTTTAGCCATGGTTTATTTAATTCCTTTCGGTACGATGCTTAAGTTTAATATTTGAATGTGTTTTTGAGATTATACCATAAAACCCATTATTTTACTATAATAAATATTTATAAATGAATGAAACATTGGACTTGTATTTATATTTAAAATTAAGCAAACCAATATCACAATATATTCCGCAATTCAAATATTTTACATCAAAAAAACCGGGGAAATGCATGCATTCATCCGGCTGTTTTGCTATTTAGGTTAAAATTCTGCTGACCCCTGTTGCTCATTACAACAAATTAGCCCAATCCCGTCGGGCATATAATATTCGCTCCACATCAACGACCTTTTCTTTTTCGTTGATGGTAAAAAACGTCGAATAGTTCTTTACATCCACACAACGATAACCCATGGATGCAAGTCTGTCATCCCGCAAAAGAGGATAACCATGCGGCATATCCGAAAGTTTTGAGAGCGCTTCTTCAATCGCTTCCATCATTTTCATCGCGGTGACCGGAACAGATAATTGGGCCGAACTATACCGTACAATGTCGCGCAAATCCGCCTCTGCCGATTCGGATATGTCAACTCTATATTTGACCATCCGCAATCTCCTGCTTAATGTCTTTCATCACATCCGGCAGCGGCCGTTTTTTGCCGGCTTTTACGGCAGCCTTACCTTCATTAAGCAAATTGTATAATTCAAGTCTGCCGGCAAGCTGCTCATAAACCTCAATGCTCATGACTGCCAAGTCGCCCTGGCCGTTTTTTGTGATAAAGACCGGCTCATGTTTTTCGTGGCAAAAAGTTGAGATTTCATTGTAACCGTTTCGCAAATCCGTACTTGACCTGATATTTGGCATCTTGTATGCCCCCTCTCATCCTAAAGACATTATACCCGAATATCTTTAGATGTGCAACAAATTCCATAAAAATATGTAAAATTGTGTAACCGGAATTATAATCGAAGTCCGGATTACCTCAGCGCCGCATGGCTTTCAGCCAGCTGCTTGCGGATTTCTATGCCTTGCGGACATTTCTTCTCGCACGCGCCGCATTGGTTGCAGGCATCCGCATTTTTGCCTTTGATCCAGCCTTTACCGATGCCTCTGTAACCGTTTTGGGCGAATTCTTCTATCCCGTAAACTTTGCAGTAATTCATCATCTGGAAAATATATGGGATGTTAACTTCCTGCGGACAAGGCATACAGTAGTTGCAGCCTGTGCAATAGAGTTCGGACAGGCGCTTATTTTCCTGCATCATCGCCGTTATACCGTCAGCCTCGCTGCTTGACAGCGGACGTAGATTTGAAACAAACCCGCAGTTCTGCTCAAGCTGCTCCATACTGCTCATACCCGAAAGTATGATATCAACATTCGGGTTGGCGGCTACAAAACGCAGCCCGAGTTCGGCCGATGCAGCCACAGGAATGCCGAGCTTTGCCGCAACTTCGGCGGGAAGGCCCGACACTCTGCCCCCGCCCAAAGGGCCCATAACCACAACGCCCAATCCTTTTTGCTTTGCGTAAGCCATTGCCGGTGCGTTGCTTTGGTCGAGCACATTATACTGGCACAGAACACTTTCAAAATAACCGGTATCAATCAGCTTCATCATATCATCGGGAGCGGGCGACTGGAAATCTCTCGAATGGAAGGAAAACGAGATGTGTTTTATCAGCCCCTCGTTCTTTGCTTTGACTGCATCTTCATACCATCCGGCTTTGGCGTCGATACGCTGAAATTCGTCATAATTGATGCCGTGAAAATGGTAAAAATCAATGTAGCCGGTCGAAAGCCGTTCGAGCTGCTCCTCGAGTATTCTGCGAAGGTCTCCCTTTTTGTTGACAACGTTTCCCGGGCATTTAGTCGCCACATTGACTTCGCTTCGCCTTTTACCGAGCGCTGCCCCTAATATACGCTCGCTTAGCCCGTTGTGATAAAAATAGGCGGTGTCAAAATAGTTTATACCGAGGTCGAGCCCTCTTTGGAGCATTGCGGTTGCGGCCTGCTCATCCACCTGAGGACCGCTTTTTGTAAAGGCCATCGGAAGACGCATACACCCGAAACCAAGCCTCGAAACGCTTTTACCGGTACTGCCGAACGGAAGATAGTTCATTTTAAACGCTCCCATAATAAATTATTTACCAATAAACTATACACATGTTTTGTTTGAATGTCAAACCGGTAAAAAAGAACACAAGGGGACAGTTTAGTGTGAAAACAATCTCCCCAAAAAAATAGAAAGATACCGGTGTGTATTAAACCCGTAGAGCTTAATACTAACTTCCGCCACTTTTGAAACCAAATCGTCAAGTAAATATTAGCCATATCATAAACCAAAACGTAGACAAAATATAAAGTCAGCTCTTGACAAATCATGAAAAGCAAGGTAAAATTCTATACAGAAATAATGAGCGAGATGTCCTTCTTAATGGTATTGACAGGAACCGAATACGCGTTCCGGATGAAAAACGGCATATGGATTGTTCCGCTCGGATGCCTGAAAAATTAAGCAAACTTGCTGGGTTAGAATAAATCCGTATTTTAAAATTAAGCAACAAAATCGAAGGAGTTTAACCGTGACCAGAAACAGAATGACCAGACCCCCACTCCTGCTTGAAAACTTTGAGTCGGCGCGGACTTCAGCCGAAGGAACAGGCCGCCGCTGGAGCTCAAGGGGCGAAAAAACCTACGCCTCGGTCGAGATTATCGACAGACAGAGCCACCCGGAGGTTATCAGAAGCGGTAACCACGCGCTGAAATTCGACTACGATTTCCGGTATGAGACAACCGAGGGCGGCAGCCGGCGCGCCTATTTCAATACCTACGCGGGCGAAAACAAGTATCCCATGGAAGACCTGAGCATCAAAGACGACCCTTATGTATTGGTGATTCCCGAAGGAGAATACCCCACCCACCTTGCCATGTGGGTTTACGGCGACGCCAATGACGCCTGGTTTAACGGAATGATCGTTGATGCCGACGGAAACGGCGTGGAAGTAACCTGCGGTGATTTGGAGTGGGTCGGCTGGAAGTTTGTCACCATGGATATTCCGCCGAACTTTAAGCTTCCGTTCTATGTAGCTTATCCCGCCCGCATGCTCACCGGCGACCAGACCATCCACGGAACGCTTTATATCGACGAAATTATGGCCGTTTACGGCGGAATTGATTTTGACGTTGTTGCGCCTTCGGTTACTCAGATTTCCTGCCGGGAACTCGCTTCCGGAGTGCCCGGTTTTCCCGTTGTCAGCGCGCTCCTCTCCGACGAGGACGATGATGAAAACGGCTGCGCCGCATCGGGCGTCGACCCAGGCCGCACCGAAATAACGATTGATGGGGTTCGCCACAAAAACAGCATTCGTTTTGAACCGGCCGGCAAGGATGCCATGCTGGAATTCACCCCGGATTTTTCCCTTTGCGGCGGTCAGCATAAGCTGGCAATTATTGCCTTTGACCGGGCGGGCAACCGAACCCAAGTCCAAACATTTATCGATGTCCGTTCCCGGGCGCCGAGGGTCAGTTGGTCAACAGAACGTTCGGTTGAATTCGGCGGCCGGCTGTTTTGCCGGCTGACGATGGAGGATGCCTCCCAAAATACAAAAATATCGGTTTCTATAAAATACGACAGCGAAATGCTTGCCCCCGCCGAAAACTTCTTTACCCCCGCGCAGGGCATTGCAGCAACCTTTAAGGACGACAACGGCCTGGTCACCATCGAGCTTAATTCGGGCGAAAATATCGGAAGTTTTGAGTTTGCCGCGCTCGAATTCACAGCAGCCACTGCACTTGACGGCGTTCAGGAAACGGCACTTGTCTGTGAAAACGCGCGGCTTGAGTCGGACGGCAAGACCGAGAAGTTCTGCCTTGCCGACGCTGAGATTTCCGTTAAGCCCGGGCTTTGCCTTTCGGCCGAGCGGCTTTGCAGGGGGTATGACACTCTGTTTACGGTTACCGATACGGAGGGGTTGCCGGTAGCCGGGGCAACAGTTTGCGAACGCCAAAGCAATAACGAATATCCGGGGGAGACCGACGCGCAGGGGCGCTTGACCGTTTCCGGCGTTACGGACTGTGACACAGGCACGAAACTGGATTTGTATGTCCGCAAAGCAAACCGGTTCAGCCTGACCGCGCGTTATTCGGTCAGCAATGATTTTGGCGCAGAGTATCCGGTTAATATAAACGTCAGCTGCGGGAAAAACTGCACGGAAATTGCGGTAACCTGGCAGACCGGCGTCGGAATAACCGAGGGATTTATCCAATATACGCTCAAAACACCCGGAAAAACGGATTTGGCGCCGGATGAGGTTATTATAAAGGCCGAACGCCGGAATAATTTCACCACATTTAAGGATGAATCCTGTGAAATGAACGGCTATGCAGTATGCCTGGCTGTTGAGCCCGGCGCGGAATATCTGTACAAAGCCGGCTCCGGCGATTTTTGGAGCGAAACAAACGTCTTCAAAACAATACCCGCCGAAGGAGACTATTCCTTCGCGGTTCTGGCTGATACGCATGACGCCTGCGGCGAGGCTTTGCGCGCTGCGCTTAAATGCGACCCTGAACTTTCATTTTTTGCCCATGCCGGTGATTTTGTTTCGGCCGGCGGCGAATACGACTACTGGCTGGAATATTTCAACGATGCCGACGGTGTGTTTACACGCTATCCCACCGTCCCGGTCAGCGGCAACCACGACCTGAGCGACGGAATCGGCGCGAATTACCGCCTGATTTACAACAATCCCTCAAACGGCGTAGCCGGCGCGCTCAAAGGGCTTTATTATTACACGGAGCTTAACAACACGCTGTTTATTTCGGCGGGCGGCGGCTTCAGTGATGATGCAGCTATCATGGACTGGATGAGTGAAACCATCCGGAACACCGCAATGAAATGGAAAATCGTTTTAACCCACGAAGGCCCATATACCTGTTTCATCAATTCGGCCTCGGAAGAACTCAAGTGGGGCGATTTTTTCGGAAAGGCGGGCATTGACCTGCTGATTTCGGGCCACGACCACACCTATCAGCGTGCCACCATCAAAGACCACAACACGCTCGATGTCGGTAAAGTGATTTCATCTGCCGACGGTGTAACCTATTTGCAGAGCGGGTCTTCGGGCGGGCCGTCAAACCACGACTGGGATCTGCACCGCCCGATTTGGAACGCGGTTTACGACAGTAAAACACCGGTTGTCTCGATTCTTAAGGTATCGGACGATAAGATTCAGGTCAAAGCTATTTGCGTTGCCGATAACGCCGAGGGCTTTACTGAATTCGATTGGTTTGAAATTACGAAATAATGGTTTAAAAGGCAGGTGAACCCTATGACGGACTCCATGGCATGGGACTGGGAAAAAGAAGAAAGCCTATCCTGGCTGCGCCCGAGCGAGGAATGCTATTATCTGGCCGAAAAGTGGAAGACCGAAGGCGTGAGCACTATTTTGGACTTAGGCAGCGGACTGGGTCGCCATGCCATATTTTTCGCGAAAAAGGGCTTTGAAGTTACGGCGATGGATTTATCTGACTACGGGGTGGAACATCTGAAAAAGTGGGCAGAAAGCGAAGGCTGCAAAATCAACATTGACACTGGCGATATCCTGAAACTCCCCTATGAGGACAACGCCTTTGACTGCGTATTTTCGTACCATGTAATTTTTCATACAGACAGCACGGGAATCATTCAGATAATTGATGAAATCAAGCGGGTATTGAAGCCGCACGGAAAAATATTCCTGACATTCGGTTCCAAAGAAACCTGGGCGTTCAAAGATGCGGGTTACCCAAAAATTGACGACAACACGGTCATCAAAACAGAAGAGGGACCGGAAAACGGCGTACCCCATTTTTATGTTGACACCGATGATATTTTCACCCTGTTAAAAGATTTCAATATTGAGAGAATCAGGCATACCGATGACTGCTATTATGACGGGCAGCGGCGCAACAGCAAGCATTATTATATCAGCGGAACTGTTTCAAAATACTGGCCGCCGTCGTTTTAGGGATAGGGAGAATCGAGCCGGAAGCATAATAAAAGAAGAAGTCTCTATGAAACGTGACGTTTTATAGAGGCTTCAAGTTTAATTGTTAACAATCTATAGTTTTTTTTCTGCGGAAAACGGCCCGTAAATCTTTATACCGTTAACCGTTCTGTATGCTCTTACTTTGTAGTAGTAGTAACCCATGCCGGAAAACACACCGGAGTTTGTGAACGAGGTTGATGCGGTCGTTTTGGCAAGCACATATTGATTACTGCCGTAAGGATTGGTGAAAGGACCGGCAGGGTCTTTTCTGTAAACTTCATAACCGGTCGCCCCCGAAACAGCGCTCCAACTCACTTTGATGCTTGTCTGAGAAATTCTCACAGCCTTAAACGAACCCGGAATGCCGGGAACCGGTTTGCTGCTTACAGAGGCGGAGTAATCGCTGTAAATGTTTTTACCGCCTACTGTTTTATATGCCTTTACCTCATAGTAATATACTTTGCCGGTGCTTAAAGAGAAGTTTGTATAGTTTGTAGCTGTTGTTGTTTTTAATTTGTCATAGGCTTTTGTGCTTGAATTGTACCGATAGATAGCATATCCCGTGGCACCGCTCACCGCTTTCCAGCTAACTTTAATGCTGTTGTATGAGGCGGAAACGGCTTTTGGTGATGCCGGGGCAGGAGGGGATGCCGTTTTAGAAATGGCGGATGAATAGGAACCGTAAACATTTTTCCCGTTGTATGTTACATATCCAATCACTTTATAATAATATTTTTTGCCGGTTGTTAAAGATGAGTTTGTATAGCTTGTTAAGGTTGATTTGCCGATATATGTAAACTTTCCGGTACTTGTGTCTGAACGGTAAATATAATGGCCGGTTGCGTAATCCTCATCCCAACTGAGTTTTATTGAGGTGCAGGAAGCGTTCGCTGCTTTGACATTTGACGGTTTGTCCAGCGCATAATAAATATATCTGCTTAAGGTGTCGAAGCTCATGATTACCTGATATTTTTCACTATAGACGAACAAAGAGCCGGTTTTTGAATAAAGTACCAAATCCAAATCGTCCAGCATGTAATAAATCCGTTTAAAATCATTTTCGCCAAATATCTGATATGTTGAAAAAACCGTTCCGTTACCGACTGCTTTGATGCTTTCATCAGAGACATAGGTTCCTGTAATTTTTGCGGGACTCTGAGGATCGAACGCCCTGCCTGCGTAAAATACATGTTGACCATCAAAAAGCACCGTTCTGGCGGGGGTGTTAAAACTGCTGATTGTTTTGCCGATGTATTTGTTCTCCGCCAAGTTGTAGTAATGCAAGTATGATGAAGCCGTCCCGGATTCACCGATATAAAGAATATGCAGAGAAGTGTTAACCGCTAAATCCGGCTGATTAAACGATTTAGAATATAATACCTTATCGCTGTCAGTTTCAAGGTTATATACATATATCATGCTGTTGCTGTTTTTATTAGCATAATAAAGTTTGGTTCCGTCTATAGCAATTCTGTATGGTTCAGATGTGGTATAAAGTGTCTTTTTAACGTCACCGGTTTCAATGTCGACTACTTCAATTTGGTTTATACCAGACAGTACTATATATAAAGATGATCCGGAAATTTCTATTTCAGCAGGTGCACTTCTGCAGTAAAGAACACCTTCAATATTCAATGTCCCAGCATTTATGGCGAAAACAGCTTTATCTGCAGAAGAAATTGCATACAGATGTTCTCCGGTTTCATCTGCTACCCAATTTGTTAACGCCGAATACATATCTAATCCCTTAATACCTGCTTCAACTGTGGTGCTCTCTGTTGAAACAGGTATGGGCGGTGCCCAAGTTCCGCTTAAAACATCCAGAATAGTATCACCGCTTAATGTGACCGATTGAGGGCTGTATTTTATTATTTTTTTATCGGTTTTGCTGTAAGTATAAAAAGAATTTCCGGAGCATTCAAACAAATCAACTTTTGCTTTTAAATCGCCCATTTTAATATAAGATTCTTCATAATATACGGATGAGCTTGTAAATATGCAGCCGAACTGAGAAAAAAGGATAGCTTGAGTGCCGTTATAGTCTCCTGCGATATGAGCCGGATTCTCAGCGTCGTATGCTCTGCCGGAGTTAAAAACATAACCTCCGTCATAAAAAGTTGATCTTGCTCCGGTTGAATTAATGGAATGTCCTACTATAGTATTGGTTAACAAGTTGAAATAATACAAGAGCGATCCCTCTGAACCCGACTCCCCAATGTAAAGCAAATGGGCTTCTTTATTGACGTCTAAATCCGGAGCTTCGAAATTTATTTCACATATTATTTTTTCCGTATCGGTATCGAGACTGTAATCATGAATATTGCATGTGCCGGTTTTCCCGGCGTAATACAACTCATTACCGTCAATCGCGATACTGTAAGGGCAATATTCGGTGTAAATGGTTTTTGTTACCGTTTTTGTTTTGCTGTCAACAACTTTTATTTGGTTGATATCCGGCAATGAAATATATAGGTCTGAGCCAATTAATAATATATCCGACGGTGAACTGACAAACCTGATAGTTTTCAGCAAGTTGAATGAAACGGCATCTATAAAAAGCAAAGCCTTGTCCGAACTTGAAATGGCAAACAAATCAGGATTGTCGTTATCGGTTATCCATTGTGTTATGGCTGAAGGAATTGATAAAGACTTGACTCCGTCAGAAACGGCTACGCACGTTGCTGTGTTTGGAATTACAGGTGCGGACACACCCCCAATGATACTGATAATATTTTCTGAAGTAATAGCACCGATTTGTGAAGCGTATTTTGTTATCGTATTATTTGCACCGGTAAAAGTAAAAACCGATGTTGCGGAACACTCTATTAAATCAACCGGGCTATTAAAATCACCTTTTTTAACATGGTCATCATCTGCATATATGCTTGTTTTTGTAAACACACAGCCAAAGTCGGAAAATAAAACAGTAAGTTTTTTGTTGTAATCACCTTCCAGATGTTCTGGATTTGAAGGATCAAATGCGTTCCCTGCATAAATAACAGAATTCCCATTAAAAAGCGTTGTTCTAGCAGGGTAAGAAAAACCGTAACCGATTGTATTTCCGATGAGCTTATTTGTCAAGGTGCTGAAATAATACAAGTTTGACCCGGATGATCCTGATTCTCCGGCATAAAGTATATGCAAATCTTTATTAACGGCTAAATCCGGTTCATAAATGGTATTGGGAAGCTTTGTCTCGATATTGCTGATTAAATTGTATTCATAAATTCCGCACCATTGGTCAAAGTTTGTATAATACAGCTGATTTCCATCTATAACGATTCTGTAAGGGTCGGATGTTGTAATGATTGTTTTTGTTATTGTTTTGGTCGCGATATCTACCGCAACAATTTTATTCTGCGAATCCACGGCAATATAAAGACTGCTGTTATCTATTATGATATCCGTGGGTCCGCCGGGCAGAGTTATCGTTTTATCAATTTTCATCGTTGCCGTATTGATGCAAAGAAGTGAATTGCCGCTTTCGGAAACAGCAAACAATATATTGCTTGAACTGTCCAAGACCCATTGCGTTATGGCGGAACTGACGGTGAGGCTGCTGACAATTGATGCGGCTGCCTGCGGTTCGGCTGAAGCTTGTTTCTGGGCTGCAACAACCTGCAATGAAGATACCTGAGAGATCAACAAAACTGATGCCAAAATCAAAGATAATATCTGCTTTTTCATAAACATCCTCCAAGCTATTGATGTGTTGGAA
>Ga0073936_10002646_pt1 | contig 26457 bp, 16 predicted proteins | sample AliMusrvi5mmetaG_FD_87041 | JGI IMG/M metagenome (GOLD analysis project Ga0073936, IMG submission 87041) | Freshwater lake bacterial and archeal communities from Alinen Mustajarvi, Finland, to study Microbial Dark Matter (Phase II) - Alinen... | ecosystem: Environmental > Aquatic > Freshwater >...
CCTGATGGCCTGACCGACGAGCCGTTCATTTGCCCCGCAGCCATACATGTCGGCGGTGTCGAGAAAGTTGATGCCGAGGTCGAGGGCACGGTGAATGGTGGCGGTGGATTCCCGGTCGTCACGCGTGCCATAAAATTCCGACATGCCCATGCAGCCCAAGCCGATGGCCGAAACGGTGAGTCCCTGATTTCCGAGTGTCCTTTGTTTCATGTGCGAATGTCGGAGGCACGTAACCAGCCTGTCGTTGGATGTCAACCTTCATGGCGCACGCGTGGCGGTTTGAAATGCGGATGGCAATGTATGCGGGCGGTTTTGGTGCCGGTCAGTCGGCGTCTGGTTGTGCGGGTGCGGGTTGTGGCCCTGCGTCCCGCATTGCCGGACTGTACCGGGTGAATCAAGCTCCGCCAGGAATCGCCCGTGGTCGGCGGACAGGACAGCGGCGGATTGTTCCAAAACGAGTGTTCCTGACGACAAGTCAAGATTCTTTGATGCCAGATGTTGTGGGTGATGTGATTGATGTATTCCACATGTTGGAACTCAAGGCTTGACATTCTGCCATCATTATGCATAATAGACTTCGTCATGGCACCTCAATTCTGGCGATCTCAGATCAACCAAAACGAAAAAAACAACACTACCGTTCCCAGCTACGCAAAATATTCTTCTGAGCATTCCAACGGTGTGACCCAGTCATACCAGCGCCACGAATGAGCGACAATCTTTCGATCTCACCATCCCCACGCGAACCGTCGGTCATTGGGGGAATTGGACCTTGGCCTCAATACTACGTCTAAATATTGAATATGAACTGCCTTCAAACTTTATCGGCTATAGCCGCAATTCCAGCCGCAGTATTTTGGTTTTTGAGCGCCAGGGTGAAGACTCCAAAGAGTTTTAAGATTCTAATTCCTGGTCGAGGCTCTGGCATGAAATCTGGCATGGGCAGTATGACGAGCGGCGGTTCGTCTGGCGGGATTGGTCTCAGCAAAGATTTGGTGGAGCTGGCCATGGCGCTTAATCGTCAAAGCCGCCTTAGCTGTTATGCTGCGTTGTGCGCGTGCGTCTCAGCAATGTTCCAAGCTGCTTCAATGTTCATCAAGTGAACTGGTAGAGCAGGATCAGATGTAACACTATGTGGTGACTCAGCTAAGCCATCGCTTGAGCTGACATCAGAGCCTTCTGGTGACTCAGCCAAGGGAGAATTCCGACATGCCCATGCAGCCCAAGCCGATGGTCGAAACGGTGAGTCCCTGATTTCCAAGTGTTCTTTGTTTCATGCGCGAATGTCGGAGGCTGGTACTTCGTGCATGTGACGAACGAATACAGGTGGTCAGCGCTTCTTAGCGGCTTTGGCATCCCGAATAGCTCCAAGCAATTTCAAGTTCGTCTTCTCGATGTCGGTAAAATCCACCTCTATCTGATCAAATGTGAGGCCGTGCCTTGGGGTATACCAACGGAACTGGTTGAAATGCCGGTTGAGTTCAGCCTGGGGAAATTCGGCACCATGACGCGCAAACATCTCGTTGATGGCATAACGAAGAGATTCAAGTGAAAGCCGGTCGAAATCGGTTCCCATGAGCAACCTTGTTCGTGTCTCGGGAAATCTCTCCCCGACCATTTGTCCGGGTGCATCTGGTTGGCCTTGCATATTGGGGAAAGGTGGGGCATAATTGCTAGATAATTTACTCAGGACTTTGCCGTTCTCGGAGTTGATCAGGTATTGGCCTTTTTGGAAGATTGCCGTGATTGTGCTCTTTTGCGTGCCTTGAAAAGTTTTACCTTTTACAGGGTTGGAGAGTTTGAAATCCGTCGTGTATTCCGCTACCCACCCCCCACCATTTCGTGTGACGGCAATTGGTTCGATAATCTGTTCGGACGCCTCCGGCCAGCGGGCGAAATACTCTGCTTTGTCGCGGCGAATGTAGTCTTTGGTGGCATTGCTCTTGTCCCAGTAGGTGACTCGCTCTGCGTATTGGGTCATTATCTGGTCGAGATTATGAGATTGTTCCATACGCACATGCTGCCGCATGAAATCCCTGACAGCATCCTCGCCATCTGTGACTGGTTGCGCATGGCCTCCAGCTATCATAACAAAGTTGGAGAACTCCACATAACCACTGGAAAGCAATGTTGCGTTCAGAGACGACTTCACTGTTGCTTTGCCTTCGATTGATTTGGGATTTGAATTGAGCGTTACGACACAGGTCAGCGGTAATGTGAACCCGGAATCGGGCGGTTTAATATCTACAACAAAGCCATCTGGATAAGCGGTTCCGTTGCCGGTGTTTTCCTGTTTGGCCATGTCATACATGATCGGCGTTGCGGCCCGGGTCCGGCTCAAAATCTCTTGTTGTACTTTCGGAATAAGATCAGTCTGCCATGCCAGACCGCCATCTTCTATTTTCAAAATAGTGAGCGCTAGAGGAGACCATTTGCCTTCAATTAGCCACGCCAGCACCATTCCATCAGCGGACCAGCGCGGGGACGGACTAGCATAGTTCATGTTAGTTCTCGGGTCCTTGAACCAGGATTCGGCGTCGATCTTGGCGATCATTGTATCTAACTCGGTATTCAACAATACATTTTGTCCCCTTGATTCTTTTTGATAGTGAGCGAAATCCGGCGTCAAGACACCATACCGCCCATTCGGTGATAACGTCTCCCGAGGAACAAGAAAGCCCTCTGGTATTTTCATTTTAACATTCTGAGGGATGACTCTTTGTAGTGGTGGTGGAACTGGTGTCTTGTTGATTAGGGGGACACTCGGAGTGGCGGGGTCGCTAGCCCGCGGTATAAGATTGTCATTGGTTAACGTTGGGGGACGGTATGCCGGGCTATCGCTGGGGGCCAGTTGGGTAATACTATTGCCGAATGGTTGCACTTGGGGAACGGATGCAATCTGGGGAGCAGTTTGAGAACCGTTAAGCCCGAGAGACTTCGAGAAATCAATACAACCCGAATTGGGCAACAATGCCATGACCCAAATCGCAGTGAGAGCAACCAAACCAGGGTACGCGAATCCCACCGCCACATTATGGGCCACCCGGCCGGGATACTCTTTCGAGCGGGTTGTGCCAAGGAGATGCTCAATCCTAATGGTCAAGACCCGCCAGCCAGCCAGAGAGCCGAGAATAGTGCCGCCCAAAACCCCGCAGGCTATCAGTATTTGCGTCAAATTGTCGGCAGCTTTAAATAGCGGCACTGCGGCCATTACCAAGCCGAACAGAAGTGAGAACCCGATAAGAGACAAGCGATACGGATTGAACGGGATTGCGCCCTTGAGGAATACTTCGTCCAGCTTGTAGCGTCTGCTCTTGCCTTTTGCCTCCATGTGCCACGGAGCGTTGACGCGGGCTTCTGGCGATATACGCGCAAATGCCCGGGGAGCCATGAAAAATCCAGCAATCACGCTGATGGCGACTGCACCGAGCCAGATGGGCGATAACATCAATGTGATGGCCAAGGCTATAAGTAGTAGGAAGATAACGCCGGCAAGAAGAGCGAGCCAAAACGCCAGTTTGATAAAACATCCGACGGTGTCTTCCGATGAGCCTCCATCGCTGTGGTTAGTAGGTCTATTCCTGTCGTCATTGTCCGATTCCTCTTGAGGGCACCTGTCAGTTGTGTGACCCGTTCTGCCACAATTTGAGCACACGGGAACAAATATTCTTTGTGGACAATCATCCGTAGCATGGTTCTTGCTGCCGCAATTCGTGCATTCCGAAGAGAGAAATCCATGCGGGCAGGCATCCGTGGCATGGTCTTTGCTGCCACAGTTGCGACACCCTTCCGAAAAAAAATCATGCGGGCAGTCATTCGTGGCATGGTTTTTGCTACCGCACTTGCGGCAGGCATCCGAGAAGAATTCATGCGGACAATCATCCGAAGCATGTTCTGTGCTACCGCACTTCCGACACGCCTCTGAGAAGAAACCATGTGGACAATCGCAAGTCGCATGGTCTTTGCTGCCGCACCTTCCGCACTTGGTTGGAAATATTTCCATAGAGTTCTCCTTTGGCTGTTTATAGTTCGATGTGAAGATCAATTCTCGGCCTGAGCAATTCTCACGAGGTGCTTCATAAAGGATGACGTGATTTCGAGCACGAACTCGATTTCGTGTTCATTCACGGAATCGTTATGCTTGACGTGGTCGTTCTGGTATTGGCAGTAATATCCCAAAAGGGTCATAAACATGTTGCAAAGCTGGGGTGAGCCACCACCGCCTTTAATGAGCTGACCGATGCTGCTTTTCTGATTCTCAAGTGATTTTGTATTTTCAAATATCGCCCGAAGAAGGCTCTCCAAGGAGAGTCGTAAATCGTCCAAAAGATTTCGGAGGTATGCCCCCTGTTCGTATTTCTCGAGTGCGGCAGAGTAGAGAGACAAAGCTTCGGGATAGCTTGCAAGCCAGTGTCGCGTTTCTTCAATGAGAGGGAGGTTTACCAGTGTTTCTTCCGGTTCAGGATCTAGGTGACGGTATCTGGAAACCAGTTTCAACTTGAGGTGCGTCCGCTTGGGGTCTGTTCTCAGGGAGAATGATGGGTGATCACACAACTCCTTGATGATCTTATACTGCTGCGCGGGAGTAAATGCTAACAGGTTGTCATATAGAGCCGTTCGCTTGTTCCCGATATTGGCCGACATTCGGGTGTGCGGGATGTTTTGATTGAACTCGACGGCGTATGCAGATGTTGCCTCGATGATTTTGGTGCCACTGAGGCCCGAGTCCGTATCGCCCAATATGTCCGCAGCGTGTCGGATGAAAGTTATGGGTATTTTGTCTGTTTCACCTATCATGGCATTGGATTTGTTGGTAATCGGGTGGCATCAATTCATCTTTGTTCTTTGAACACGGCCTCGGTGGGGTCAGCGTAGAAGCTGGTTTGGAATTTGGCGAAGAGTTCACCGAGGATGGTGGAGATGTTCGCGACGCCGACCATGGGGAGCATGATGCGCTTGGCACCGGAATTCGAGGCGACCTGGGGAGCGGACCGCTTGATGAACTCGGATAGTCTCCATTGTGGGGTTTCTCAGGCATTCGGTCAGAAATTCAAATGTTGATTCATTCCTCACCAACCCTTGGAGAGGATCTCCCGCATGCTCACTTTGTTCAGAACGGTCGAGCAGGTTTCCCAATCATCATCTTCGACCTTGTTGTATTTGATGTCGAACGGGTTCCGGGTGGCCGTGGTACGGTCTATGAGTTGGCGGGCAGCTTGTTCGTCGTTGAGAGCCACTTGAACCCACACGTCCTCTAGAGTGTCGGGGATCTGCCCGAAGAGGCCGTGGATGGCTTCAAGGCGGTCAGCTAAGACCTGGTGGACACGATCCTCGACAGAGTCGCGGTATCGAAGGTTGGCAATCCAGACCTCGCTGCGGGCCTGACCAATGCGTTGGATGCGGCCTTTCCGTTGTTCGAGACGAGTCGGATTCCACGGAAGGTCGATGTTGATGAGGGTGCCGAGACGCTGAAGGTTGAGACCTTCGGATGCGGCATCCGTTCCGAGGAGAAGGCGCAACTCACCAGTTCGGACCCTCGCTTTGAGATCATTGCGGTCACAGCGTTGGAACTTGCCCTGCCGCCAGAAGCCGGAGCGGTTACTCCCCGCGTAAAGACCGATGTCCATGCTGGCGAATTCCGGTCGTTTTGCCAATTCGTCACCCATCCAGCGGACGGTGTCATAGTATTGCGAAAAGAGGATGCAGCCAAGGTCAAACCAGCGGTTAAACGTGTGGGGATTGCTGCCAAGTAGGTAGGAAACGAGTGCCTCCAACTTCGGATCATTGCTGCCTCCATGCCGCAGCAATTCCAAGCAGCGGCGTAGAGATTTCAGCTCATCGGTTGTGAAATTCTTGAAGTCGCTGACTCCCTGGGGTGGTCGCCCGACTTGAGGCGGTTCGTCCTCTTCGGCGTCATCCTCATCTTCATCATCCGGGGTGTCGGGTTCTTCGCCGAGGAGTTTGCGGATGGTGCGCCTCCCTGCTTCCATTGAACTGCCAAGGCGACGCAGTAGAAGCGTCTTGAAAAAGCCGGCGCCGCGAACCCGTTGTTGTAGCAACTCGGAAAAGTGCTCCGCTTCCTGATAGGCCTCGTGGAGGTAACCACCGAGAATCAGGGCACTTTCGTTCTCTTCGCCGAATAGCTTTACCGCCACTTTTGGTAGAAAGTAACTGCCGGTTGCCGGGTTGATCGTGCTTTCGAGATAACCACGCGTCCGGCGAACGATACAGCGGAGCAGCGGATTGAAGCGCGCTCCGTAGTCGTGAAGAAGTCCATTGCGCAATTGGACACGGCGAATGGCTGGTGACAGTTTTGCCAGTGACTCTGGATTAAACTGCCACTTCGTATCTTCCGCGTTGAGGTGATCCCGGATGCGGCGTAGTGCGGGATCTTCGTGTCGTGACGGCAGCGGGTCGCGGACGTATTCCCATCCATCGTGTTCATCATCTGAGGGAACTTGCGCTATTCCGGTCGCGATTTCGAGACAGCGGCTCGGGCGGAACCAGGGACTTGTCTGTGTCCAGCCGCCCAGCACCCCATCGTTGCCTGACGAAAGGATATGCAGGAGGTCCCATGACTCGACGGGGTGAAGTTGCACCGGCGTGGCGGTGGCCAGAAGCATGCTCTTGGTCTTCGGCCCGATTTCCCGCAGGAAGGCCATGACTTTGTTTGGTTCCGCTTTTTCGTCGATTTCATCGGCGCTGGCATCGACTTTAGGCACTTTGCGCCGGCGTGCACGGTGAGCCTCATCGACAATCACACAGGTATAGCGGCGGCTGAGGAGTTGTTTCACCGCCTCGGCCATTCCTCGCACGACAAGGCCTTGGGAAACCAGCCCGATGCGGCGCGGACACTTGCCAAGCGATTTGACGCCGTCGGATGGATACTCAACATCGTTCTCATCCACCCATGCCCGTCCATTCCAGCGTGCCGAAGGCAGCAGAAGCAGTTCCATCAATTCGTCCTGCCACTGTTGGAGTAATGGCTTCGGTGCAAGCACAAGAATGGGACCGCCGTCCGGATCATCCAAAGCCATGAGCATGGCGGCCATGGCGAGTTGTACGGTTTTGCCGAGCCCCACCTGATCGGCGAGGACAAGGCGGGCACCTCCAAGGCGGTGGCGTTCCAGCGCGAGGCGGGCGAAATATTTCTGATGCGGCCAAAGCCCCTGCTCCCGGCGATAGACTGGAGTTTCAACCGCCGCGCTCGCTGCGGCAACGGCAGGATTGGCGGCGGCTTTCCATTCCTCCGGTTCGATGACCTGCCGGCTGATGATCCGCTGGACATCCTGCTGAATGAATGGACAGCACGCGAGGTCCACGGCACGCGGGTCGTTCCAGAGAGCTTCAAATTCCTCCTGTACCCACGAGATCGTGGCTGGATCATCGTCTTCCCAGAGCAGTTCGTAGTTCACCTTCCAGGCGGTGGCGCTTTCATTGACGCTTCCAAGAAATGCGGTGGCGGACCCATCCGCACGGCGCACGACTCCTGCCTTGCCGTGAATGAGACCAAATGCGGTGTCCGGCAAAACCCGAATTTCCAGCTTCCCGCTGGTAAGGGCGGCGTAGAGGGCACTGTAACGGGGAAGTGCCGCGGGCGGTGCCTCCTCGGGCCGGCCGGCACACCAACTGCGGCGGAGCGCAGCCTGGGCTGCGGCTGCGGTTTCCATATCCTTCGGATCGAGATCCGAATTGCAAATGATGCGGACCTTCCCCGTCACTGCCATGACAGCTTCCCCTGCCACCTCAAAAAGACTGGATCGAAAATAGCCGGCAATCCGGTCATAAGACGCCGCGCCTTCCAACCGTTGATTCAAAACGGCATGGTCGAGACGGTTACGGCGACTGGAGTGGCGTTGGAGCATCTGCTGTTGGTAAATTTAGAAGATTTGGCGGTGACGTTGTCGTGCAGCTGCGGTGCTAAACAAACCACCCATTTGATCGAGAGATGATAGAGAGGAGGTGTTTCGCCCGAGAACAGCCAACATAGAAATGCTCAGGTCGAAAGCCGGACGGAGCAGCATTGGGATCGGGTCGATCAACATCAACCAAGATTAGGGCATCAGCCTCAAGGCCCTTAAATCGGTAAAGACTTGTAATCAGAGCGCCGGCTCCGCCCTTCCAGCTCCCGAGATCATCAACGACTGGAATTCCCCCAGCAGATCGGAGATTCGAGACGGAGGAGTTTTCAACCTTTCCTCGGGTTACTATGGCAATCTGATCGGGACGCAGGCCGCCCGATTTCGAGACCCAGTCTGAAATCTGGTTCTCCACAGCGCGAACCTGATCAGCCGCCGTCGGCGCATGAATAAAAATGGGGGGCCGCCCAGACGGAGTGCCTCGGTTCACTGGAATGTCCTTGCCGATAATTGAGCCGCAACGTGCGGCAATCCGCTCAGTATTCCTGCAGTTTACCGGCAGGAAGAATGGCTCGCCGAGGTCGGGCATCGAACCAATGGTGTCATTGAAGATCTGCTGATCAGGGTCATAAAAGACATAAAGCGGCCCTTCGGTCGGTCGCTTGTTGAGCAGTTCAATCGTGTCCCACCATGCAGGGTGAAAATCCTGACCTTCATCGACAACCACCGCGTCAAAACAAAGGTCCGGCCTGAAGTCTATTGCTTGCTCTAAGAGTTTCGCTGCTTCGGATCCAAAGAACTCAGCTTCGTCAGCAATGATCGGCCACGCCATGCTCGCGGCCTTCGCCCACTCGCTGCAGAGTTTATGGTAGTTGAGAATCGTTATCGCGTTCTTGTAAACGTCCGGCAACTGCGTTCGAAGCCATGACGCCAGAAGCTCGTTGAAGCACACAAAGAGAACCCGCTTCCCCTCATCCGCGAACGCTCGCGCCTTAGATAGAGCTAGAACGGTCTTCCCCGATCCTGCGACTCCCTGAATTGCGGCACGAGGGTGAGACTGAAGTAGCTTGAGAACATTTAGCTGGTCTTCGGTAAAACGAAAAAGCCGTCTCTCTTGATCTTCGATTTCCGCCCAGAGTGCTGGCACAAGCTGAAACGTAGATGTCAGTGCTCTGGTAATCGCGTCCAAGACATTCGCAGGTAGCGGTTCTCTTGGCACAAAGGGTTGGATCTTGAAAAGGTGTTCGACCTTCTGTCCGATTGAAGGAAGGTCTGAAGCCCCAAAAAGGATACTCTGGTGCGCGCCGGGAGGGAGGGTTCCTTTGTAATCACAGTGTGGGAAGACAACGCAGCGAGTTCGCGAAAATGGCAGCTGAGTATACCCTCCGAAAGAGCGATTCTGGATTTGTTCTTCGAGCGCATGGAGATTCCTGCCAGCCTGCGCAAAGGGGTCCTTCACTTGATGAGTCGCTCCCCTACGATCCCATTGCTGGCTCTTGGGATCAAAGTACATGTCGCCGCCTTTAACTTCCACAACCATCATTCCGTATCGTGGGTGGACGATCACAAAGTCTGCCTCACCCTCACGCAAAACGTCCTTGTTGCCTGGCCGCTTCAAGTCCCTCTCAGGCCGCAGCCACGGGTAGCTATGAAATACGACGCAGCTCTTCGGAAGCTGATCACAAAGGGCTTCAGCCACTCGTCGCTCGGGATCGAGCTCGATTGCTGACGGATCAATATTGGGGACTAGTCTAGCCATACAGGGGTTTCTATCTACGTTCCTAATGATTCACCACGGCTATCAGCATAAGTTGACTGAACTCTTGGTCGCTGAGTTCAAGAGTCACCGGCGAGACCAATCGCCTCAATCTGACTCGGTGAGGCTTCTGCTGATTGGTTGTTCGTTGATAGAACCACTTTCCAACCGCTACCTGTCCGTCCGGCGCTCTCACCACGACCACCTGATTTGCTTGTGGCAACTGCTCTTCTTGTCCCGGTTGGATGGAGCGCATGGAAAGAGCCCCGGCAGGAATACCTGCGATCTCACCTTCCGCTATCGCCAAGGTGAATGTCTCCGGCAGGGGTTGATCGACGAGATCATCGGCTCGACTGTAGTCGGCTTCGACGCTTTGTGTTGCGGTTGATGGAGCGGCAGGCCCTCCTGAGTTCTGCAAAGCACGGGCCAGGAATGCCAAGGCGCGCTCGGGATAGATCAGGGAATCGTCGCAGGCTGAGGTCAGCAAGCGGCGAACGGCCTCCCGGCTTCGCATCACATCAGACATCTCGCCCTCCACAGTGAGGAGCCTGACGGTCCTCGTCAGCCACTCTTGCCCAGTGCCTGGCTTGGCTGGATGCGACAATTCAGCCAAGTGTCCAGAACCTCCCGCAAGGGAATCGTAGAGCACCACACTCCGATACTGTCCGGTCATTGGATCGGGAACTGGATCAAGCATGCCTATTTCACGTTCATCGAGCTCCAGCGTCTCGGCAGCTGTCAGTCGAAGTGCCTGGCCCAGCGTGTAAAGAAGTTCGCGATCCAATTGCTGACCCACATTCCCGAAATCCAGTTTCAAGAGATTGGTCGTTTGCTTCGCCGCAAGATGGTGATTCCTCCAGACGGGTGCTTCGTCAGCGCTCCAGCAACGCATGCGTATGTCTGCGGCGTTGAGTGGGGCATGCCAATCGAAGCGGCTGGGAAGATCGACTCGGCCTGCCGCCCCGGCCTGCCACTCGCTCTCTGCGTAACCACACTTCTGACAGATCGCGAACCCCCTTTCATGTGCGCCTGAGTTCATAAGAAGCAGTTCGCCAGCGTCTCTGTAGGTGGCGACGCAGCCGGTAATCCCCCCAAAACCTGGCTGAGGAGGATCGCAATCGGCAGCATTGGCAAACGCGAGAGTGAAGACCTCCAACTTGCCAACCCGCTCAAAATCGCTGCCGTGTCTTGGTGGGTCCCAAGCGGCAGTTGTGAATCCATGCCTTGGAAACAAAAACTCACCTCTCCTTAGCTTGCCCCCAGGCCCCAGGATTGGAGGATCGTCCGGTGGCGACGAGGTCAGGCTGTAGTCAAAATAGCCACCGGAGGTCTTGACGAAGCGGCCCCGCAATCCCCATGACTCACTCTGCATGACAGCACCGGTCCAGTGCTTTAAGAGTCCGCGGGACGTTATGACCATTCCCCCAACGAGCAACTGAGAGCCGGGCGTATATTCTCGCATCGCCATCATGCCGTCTCGCTGCAGGCGAAATTGATCCTCTTCCCGGGTTCTCCTTCCGTCGTCGGAAACCTGCACCCGAAGTCGACTGAGTCCGATCGGGAAACCATACCTGGGCAGCACTCGCGCATCAGCGAGGGCTTCGATCACGGTCAAACGGTGCAGGGCGAGCAATTGGAAGAAGACAGCATTTGCCTGCCCCCTGTAAGGCCCACTACCCGCAGCCTGCGGTGCGACCGATGGGATCTCACGCCATGTCGTCACCAACTCGGAGACGATTTGCGTCCACCCTTCAATGGCGTCCTTGAACGACTGACGGATTGCTCGAAGGTTATCCTGCCACGCTGAAGGATCTGGATTGACGTTGGGACACCCGCTCCAAAGCCGAGCAAGGGTTTTCTGCATTTCGGCAGGAGTGCTTGCCATTAGACTATCCAAGTATTCCAAGAACTGCTCTGAGATTGGATGCGGATTCGGGGCATTGATGTCAGGCTTTGCATGTCCGGGTCGCCAGACATCGGGAAGCGGTTGGCCGGTAAAGAGACCCATCCTACCGTAGGCGTCCATCGTTCCGGACGCAGCACCCTGCAGAAAGTGCACCCTGAAGAATTCCCCTAGGAGCCAAGCATGTGCATGGCGGATCACCAGCGGAGCTCGGTCCAGAAACACGGTTGGCCTGCGAAGATCCCGCTCCAAGTAACGTCGGAAATCGAGGAATACCTCTCGCTCGTAGGCTGAAGGTCTGGCAAAACCCAGGACTGCCGAGGTTCCGTCAGCTCGACGGCCGGCACGACCAGCACGCTGAAGGTAGTTTGCCTTTCCTGGTGGCAGATTGCCGAGCAGGACAGCACTCAAGCCGCCAATGTCGATTCCGAGTTCGAGAGTGGTCGTACTACTGAGAATGTTCCGCATCCCCTCCTTGAATAGATTTTGCAACCTGGCATTCTCATCGGGAGAGAGCTGGGCGCTGTGTTCTTCCGCCCAGAGTCCAAGCTTGAAACCGATCCAGTCCCGCAATTCGCGGCGCCTTCTTCCCAGCCGCGGATCATTGTCGATCTCCTCATGGGAGATTTCGGTCAGTGTCGGTGAGTTCCCGCCCGGATAGTATCCGGCGACACTGCGTGGCCATACCTGTCCGGTATGCGGGCATTGGAACAATCGCGCAGGACGCCTGAGGGCCAGTTGCTGAAAACGTATTTTTAGCGCCGGGACCACGTTGTCATCATTGGTCGGCGCGCTGGCGATAACTGCCAACCAAGGCAATTCGCCCCCTTCCGCAGATCTATGCAAGCAGCTGAAGGCCGCCCTGATTACGGACCGCGTTACCTCACTTGCACGTATACTTTCAAGGCCGTAGGCCTCCAGAACTTGTTTCGTGAAGGCGTTTCTTCTGGACGCTTGGGGGCCATCGACATGAACCCCCAGCAGTGGAATCATCGACCGTCGATAGGACTGTTCCTGTGCGAAGAGTTTCCCAAGCAACCCGTTCCCGTACTGATAGTCTCGGTCGGCTTCGGCGCTTCCAAGGGTGATTGCTCCCTGGTTTCGCACCGCATCGAGCAGTGCGGAAAGGTAGTCACCCCAGCTCGCTTCCAGCCTCGCCGCCACCGACGGAGGCAATGTGCCGAGAACCTCGTCGGGAATCCTGAGGGAATTGATTCCCGGATAGACGACTTCCACCAAGCCGAGTGTCTCAAGGGAGGGGCTGGGCCAGGCTGGGCGGCGGGCCAGTTCGCGTCCGAGGAGAGACGATAGCGAATCACTAACCGCATTTGAATTATTGGTCCAAACACTATGAGCATTCTGATCACCTGGAAGGTGGTCTTTTCCTCCCGGTGCATCATAGAGTTCAGGGATGATCGCCGATTCCTTCAGTACGGATACCCAGTCCGCGACCGTTCCTCCTTGATCCATCTGCTGCAGATCCTGTTCGGCCTGCTCCAGTCGGCGCTGCAACATGAGCCTCCGAGCTGGCGATGCGGCCTCAATCTGTGATCGGAAGCCCTCGATTTCTTCTCGCAGTTCCTGAAGTTCCTCGTCGGTTGCTGCCAGGTTGACGTTCTGCAGGCGCTCGACGACAGATGCGCGAAAAACTTGAAGTTCATGCTGTCTCGTCAGCCGCGGACCGAGCCTGGCCGCCTCGGCACGGCTGTCGGAAAAGACCAAGAGTCGCCGGCCTCTCGCAGGTTTCCATGCCTTGTTGTCATCCGGGTATTCCGGCATTGCCGCGAGAGCCGTTTCCGCGACGACACTGAGCTGGAGCCTTGCGCGTGACGAAAACCACCCCACCGATTCACTCGACAGGGTGATCCCACTCAACGGGCAGGCGTCGACTTCCCATAGCTGGACATCTCCCGTAGCACCATACCTTCCGGTTGCAGGATTGAACCTCATGCTTGGGCGTCCGGGAATCTCACTCAGTGAGAAGAAGCGCGTTCGCCCTTGTTGTGGTGCGTTCGGGTTCTCTGGATCATAGTTTGGATCTTCGTCCTCTCCATAAAGTATAACTGATTGCGGCACCGGCTCCATGGTGCCATCGACCAGTTTGCCGGCCACTCCCCACCATCCGGACTCGTTACAGCGAAAAACCGTGAGTGGATGGCGTACTCCCTCTCCCAAGACCGCGGGATCCGCACCGGCACTAAACACCTGTCTACCAATCGAGAGATTCACCATGCCCTCCGCAGGATCGTCCCCGAACGACATCATCACTCCTTCCGGTCCTCGGAGGAGGTAATGCATCCGATTCGGGACGAGGGGTAGCGCACTCGGGTGATTCCGGGCGATTGCTCCTACCTGGAGGATTTGTCGGATCGCTTCGAGGGATTCGCCATCCGTCCTACCAAAGACTCGTTTGCTAAGTTCAGTCAGAGGGATCCTTCCCGGCTCACCGTCATTCCATAACACACCTTGGAGGGCGGCGACCGGTTCCGAGTGGGTCAGAGCATCCGCCAACAAGGGCGCAGCGTCGCGCCTATTTGAGTGCGTCTCCAAAGCATCGCTCAGCTCGCGGTCAGGAACGAGCGCATTGAGCGCCCCCGTCCATTGCTTCCATCCGTCTTCGGTAGCTGCCCGAAATCTTGATTCCCCGTCTTTGTTGAGCAAGGTTTCCTCATTCGGGAACGGACGGTCCCTCAAGGAATCGACCAGGGAAGATGAGAGTGGGAGTGGGGCCTCTTGTGCTTTCAGTTCGGGGCGTTGGGGCCGCCCCGCGATGACCTTCACCAGCTCCTCCGGCTTGCTGAAAAGCCGGGCGGCAAAGGGTTTAAGCTCCTCAACACCTCCGCCAATCGTTGCCGACGTGGCCATGCAAAGAACCTCTTCCGGGCTGCGGCCGCAGCGCATCATCACCCTGCGGAGGAGCAAAGTAATCTCAGCGGCGAGGTTTCCGCTGTAAATGTGAGCCTCGTCGAGAATGACGACCTGGAGGTTCGAACCGAAGAAAACGGAATCTTGAGGGCGGCACAGCATATACTCCAACATGGAGTAGTTGGTGACGAGAATGTCCGGATTCGGTCCATCTCCATTGGGCAAGGGCCTGCCTTGGGCGTCCTCCCACCCGCGAGCCTGCTGGCGGGTTCTGAACCGCGAGGCGGTAGCAGGCGGGAGGTTGCGGTTATTGGCGAGCTTGGCGTTCTCAGGAGTTTCGCTCGTGAAATGGAAGGAACTCACCCGATTCTGATTGCGGAGCCACTTATCCAGTCGGCCCACCTGATCATTCACGAGGGCATTCATGGGATAGAGTATAAGGGCGCTGACCCCTTCGCCGCGTCGAGACGGGTTTCGCCACAACTCGTTCAACATAGGGATCAGGAAACACTCCGTCTTGCCTGCGCCGGTTCCCGCCGTCACCACGATCCCTGGTCGGCCTCCATTCGGATATTCGTTGGAGGAAGCGGCCTCGAAGCTCTCCAACTGGTGTTGATAGGGGTGCAGAGTAAGCGGAAAGACGCCAGTCGTATTCAGCTGCCTGCCGAGGTCTGAATCAACAAGTCCCCTCTGGATGAGATCCTGCATCGACTCTTTCGCCGGGGCGGATGGGAATGCCCCTTCCACCCAAAGATCGCTACCGAGTCCTCCCGTTTCGGGCCGTCCAGACCAGATTTGTTGGAGAGCCATGCGAAGGGACTCGTCACGTACGAAATGGTCGTCGAGGGCAAAGTCAGTTACGCGTCCGATCAGGGCGTCGCGGAGGGCAATAGTGTTGAGCTGGCTCATAAATTCTGAATTGTTGAAAGTGTTAGCGTATTTCTCTCAGCCATCGACCGAGGGCAAATAGCCGGTAATCCGTGGTCTTTGATAGGAGGCGATAGGCATAGGGAATAGCCGCAATACCGTTTTGCTCAATCGCTCGCAGGCTTGGCACCGTGGTCTCCAGCCAGTATCCATCCCGGTTGCCATGCTTTCTAGCGATCTCCTCGGCACGTTCATCGGTGATCGAGAGCTCCGGAATTGCCAGAAACTGTTGGAAGAACAAAAGTCGCTCCGCCGGTTTCACGAACTGCTTGAGGTAGATGCGAGCCACTCTTGCCGCGAGAATAGGACAGACTTCGGCTAACTTCCAAACTGCAGAGCCGATCGCATTTGCACCTCCCATTCCGGGAGCCAGCGACTCAACGAGTTCTTTCGCAGTCTCGTCATCCGGAGTGGGGAGACGGGAAAGCAGGAATTCGCTCACGACAGCAATCCATCCAACGCTCGCTCTGGGCATTGGCCAGGTCACTCCATCGGGTCCGACGACCTTTGCCTGCGTGGTCCAAATGGGCAGGATCTTGACCCAATGCTCTTCAAACCAAGCTGCAACCCGCTCAAAATTCGCTCCTTCTTCTTGGAGGAAAGGAGCCTTCCACGCCCGCAACATCGCCGCTGTTTCCGGGATTGAGCCAGGAAGCGTTTCAGAGAGGGAATGGGACCATCTGAAATCAAACCACGATCCAAGCCGCGCGCCCCTGAATGAAAGCGCTACGGCATACAAATGCCCCCGCTCACCGACCGGCCAGAACCAACCATCATCCCTGGGGAGCAAATTCTCTATCAGCAGGTGTTCGACTCGTGAGTCTGTGTCCGTTTGAGAGTGCCAGACCGAGAGGCGATGGTCATCGCCAAGCTCAGTGAAAGTGGACTTGATGTGAAAGCCGCTCTCCTCAGGTTGCCAGACAACGCTGCCGATTACACCCCCGTCGAGGACGCAGGGAGCGACCTCCATGACGGAGGAATCCGGCCAATAGGGATTAGAGACAACGCGAAGGGGCGCGCCGTAGCCAGCCAGATCCGGCAGGGTCGCAGGCCGAGCCTTCAGTCTGCCGTGGAGCAGATGTCCTTCTGCAAAACTGCAAATTCGAGGGTCACGCGGCTCGCCATTTTCCGCGGGCAAACTGAAGCTCCATGTCAGTTGTTGGGCCTCGCCGAGCATAAGCTTGCGACCGGGGACGTGGTGGAACGGTTTCCCCTTTTTGTTCCACTTCAGCGCGGCCACAAAGGGTACCGGCACCCTCAGAACATCCGTCTGAGATCGCAATCCATTACTGATCCTCACCCTCAGAACGACCGGCCTCACGGCATCGGTTTCGGTGAGGGTAAGATGAGTTGGGAGTTCGGACAATTCCACGCGCAGGCCATCACCACGGCGCCACCGCAGACGCATGAACTGCCAGCCCTGAGGAATCCGGATCTGGATCGGCAAGGCCCACGGTGCTTTCGAGGTGATTCCACCGCCCGCACGGAGATCCAAGGTTCCGGTGAAGCGTGCGGAAACACCGGCCGGTCCGACGGCCTCGGTCACTGGTGCCGAATTGCTTGTCCAGATCACCTCCCCATCAAGAAGGGCCTCCAGATGGCCGCTCCAGCCCGGGGCAATGCGGTGGAGGCCGTATCCAAGGCCCAGATCGACAGATTCTTCGGGTGCAGGTTTTAGCGATACGTCCTCGGCGGCAACGAGGAACACCCCTGTACCTGCCCGCAGACGGATCCCGGGCTGAATCAGGACGCCCGTTCGCTGAGAGTAGACCGAGACCTCTTCAATCGGATCCCAGAGCATCGCTTCATCGTGCTCGGCGATCCGTCCGTCATCGCCCACCAGTGAGAGTGCCACGGTCGGCATGGTGGGCAGGACGATGGCCTCGGGTGCGTCGCTGAAGAAACTCCCATCTTCTTGCCGGATCAGTCTCGCCAGAACCTGATCGCCTGCCTTCAGTTCGTATCCCGGTGCCTCAAGTGTCAATATGTCGAGGTTGCAGAGGCTCGTTACAAAGTAAGGCTGGCCCTGCTCCGGGACGATCAGCCGGGGCGTGGTGAAGAACTTGAGTTCGGCGGCTTCGAGATCGGCGACTTCGAGGACTTGGGCGCTGCTTCGTTTCGCCGCCTCGACCAAGTCGTTGCACCACTCAGGCAGAACCCACGGGTTCGACTTGAGACGGGCGTCCAGGGTCGCCTTATTGAGGTTGCCAAGTCGAAACATCCTGAGGGATCTCCAAACCTCCTGGAATGCCTGTGCTCCGGAGTCGCTGGCCTCCATCAAGCGCTGAACGCTGACAGGGAGGATCTGGCCCGAGAGCCAGGGTGCCAGCCTTTGCACCGCGTCATCATGGGTGAAGCCGAACTGTAGATAGATGAGACGATACCAGTTCTGTCCATCATCCTCAAAGGTGTGGCGAAGGGAATAGTGATGAGCCGCCCCCCGGAGTAGGGCGCGATGGTTTTGCGTGGCGTGGCCGGCCCCCAGGAAGAGCTCTCCATGAACCCAAGCGTTCCACGGAACTATGTCTTGATTGGCCAAGACGGGCCAAAGCGTGCCTTCGCCCCCATGGCGGCGGGCGACCTCGCTCTCCAGCCAGAGCAAAACCAGCCCTAGCTGCGGGCGACGAATCCTCGCATCCGACACCCAGGTCTGGATGCTGCATTCGGAGGCCCATCGAAGCAGCTCCTCATAGCAGCCCGCAGAATTTGGCGACTCGACTACCGACCACCCCGCGTGTTCTGGGGCTGATTCGAGAAGCAATTCGGCCAATTCCGTTGTCGTGGGCATTCGTATGGTTTCTAGGCCTGGTCATTGCGGAGGCGGCCGGCAAGAATGCGGGCGGCTTCGGAGTCTTTTTGCCACTCGTTCATGCCTTCGGCGTTGGCGAGGGCGGCGAGCCATTCCAAGAGGCCGACGAAGCGTTCGCGGCGCTGCCAGTAGCCTTGGCCGAAGGTGTCCCGGAGGTATTGGCGGCCGGGTTCGGGGTTGTTGTCGGCGGAGGCGGTTTCCCGGATAGCGAAGAGGAGGTGGCGCAGCGGTGAAACTGCGAACGGATGGGCGGTTCCGGAGGCGGCGCGGCCCCGGCGGGGAGTGAGTGCAGTACTCTGCGTATCACCGACCGGCGCGAGTTGGGTGGCGGAGAAACCGCTTGGCGTGTGCATGCGGGTGCCGTTGGCCTGGTCGCTCTTTAGCAGAGGGCGGATGTCGGTGACGCCGAAGCCGCGGGCAAGTTCCTCATACATGCCTTTACGGCGCTCACCACGACTTTCGATGTCGAGGGCTCGGAGGTAGTAGCGTTCGACGAGGGCAAGTTCCCGCCAATGTGTGTCCAGTCCACGCGGAACGAGTAGGTCGCAGGCAATCGTGATGGCGCGTTCGATGACGATTTGGAAATCGCTCTTGGTGTTGCGGTCACGCACGGCGAAAACTTCGTGCTCCACGTCCTTGCCATCGAGATTGGCATATTGTGTGAGTACCTTGAGGGCAGCGGCGTAGGCACCGAGTTGATAGTCGGCGTCGTTGAAGTTCGGCTCACCGTCTTCGTCGAGCGCGTGCATGGAGGCGATCTGGCGGCGCACCTCGTCTTCCACCAGTGGATAGACCTCGTCGAGAAAGCCAGGCTCGGGAGAGACGCGCTTGCGCAGGACGAGGCAAACTGTGCCAGTGACGTAGTTTCCCTTCTTGAGGCCGACGGCCGCTGTTTCGGTGCTGATGGTCCATGCGGCAGTGGCCTTGAGGCCGGCAGCCCAGAGGATCATGCCGAGATCTGCCCAAACACCGGGGTCCTTGTGGGTGAACTGCACCATCTGCAAGCCATTGTCGGGCATGTGGCGGGCGAGGTTTTTGTAAATCTCGACCATGGAGCGGCGGAAGTCCTCACCATCGCCGCGCACGGCGAGTTCGGCGCGGGCATCGGGTGTCCATTCGGGGAAGGCTCGGGCGAGTTGCTTGTCCTGCCAAGCGAGAAAAAAGTCGCCTAGTTCGTGGTAATTGACGGCGTCGGCGTAGGGAGGGTCAGTCACCCAGAGGTCGCAGGTCTCGCGGAGGTCGCGGGCATCTGAGTTAATAACTAATGATCTAACACCCTTCGGCAATTCACAATAATTTGGTGGAGTCCAAGCCTTAGGCCACATAACCATTGGTCGATTCGAATAATTCGATAGGGTGTTAAGTGCCTGATTTAGAAAAGTCTGTTCTCCATTCTCATTTGCAGGACTGACGTGCCACACACAGAGTTTAGAATCCATATTTGCTAACTTACCCAGATCTAACAAGCACCCCACTTTTGCTTCTTTTGATTCTGCCATTCGATGAGAGATTTCCGCGAGGAGGCCGTGGGTGAGAAGCTGGCGGGGGGTGAAGAGGTGATGCCAATGGGTCCAGCCGCGTTCGCGGATGGGCTGTTCGGTGTTGTAGCCGCTGATAATCGGTTTGGAGGGAATGTAGCCCTGGCGTTGCCACTCCGCGAAGCGTTCGCGGAGGAGATCGAGAGTGCGGGCCTCGCGCTGGAGGTCGGCGGCAGTGGGGGCTGCGTAGCGGCGGACCTCGCGAGGTTTTCCATCGGAGTCGAGGACCGTTTTTACCCAGCGGATGCAGTAGAGACGCTCCTGAAAGACATCGCCGGGGTGCGGGACAAGATCGTCATTAGTCCAGCGGCGCAGACCTTCCGCACCGCGCAGGGCTTCGATGGACCAGGATCGGTCGGGTTCGAAGGGATCTATGATGCGGCTGCTAATTACGGTGGCGTTTTTTCCCGCTTTGTAGGCTTTCACCTCATCGGCGGAGACGAGGGAGATTTCCGGCTGGAGGCGGTCGGAGCCGTGGACCTCGTGCCATTGGCAGACGGCTTTCGATTTTTCGCCCACAAGCCAACTCGGCGCGAGCGGGATGAAGTAGTCGCAGCCTTCGGGTTTCACTTCGACGCAATAAAGCAAGGCATCGGCGCGTTCGCCCTGTTCATTGTGCTCGATGCCCCACTCGGTGACCTGCCGGTTAGCCTCAGCGAGTGCCTCGGACTGCACGCGCATGACCTCCTCCTGCACCGCGAGTCCGCCGCCGAGGAGATGGAGGCTGGCCCAGGTTAGTAGTCCGGCCACGGGATTGAGATCGGACCCAAATGCCTCACAACCCATACGGGCGGCCTCGAAAGGGATGGAGCCACCGCCGCAGAATGCATCGCCGACGCGGGGTGTGTTGCCGAACGTGCGCTGGCCGAGTTGCTCGACGAGTTCCGGTAGGCTGGTGGCAGTGGTGCCGAGATGGTCATTGATTTCAGCCCAAGCATCGAGCGTAGGGCCTTCGATGTTTTCCGGGCGATCACATTCCCGGATACGATCTGCGTAAGGCATGGCGTCAAACTCCTCCCGGTCCGGGATCGTGCGGCGGCGCTGGTCATCGAGAGCCTTGCGCTGTTCCGAGTTCAGACTCTCCCAAATGCGGGCGCAGACTTCCTCTTTCTCCTCTGAGGTGAGGCCACGCTGAAAGCCGCGTGCGGTGAAGTATTCCTCCTGATCGTCTGGTGGCGCGGCCTCAAGCCAGGCACCCACGGGAATGTCGCCCTTCTGTCGTTGCCAAGCTCCGTCGTCGTCCATCGTGAGGATCTTGAGGAAGATCTCGCGGTCGCGCTTCGGGTCATCGGAAGCGGGCATGAGCATGCCAAGGATGGAAGCGCGCACGAGGATGAGTGGCTTGCGGCCCCACCATTTCCCCAAGCGGGTCAGCGTCTGGCTGTTGTTCGCCTTGCGCTCCTTATAGGCCTCGGCGGAGAGGCGGGCGATTGGGAATTGGGTTTCTATGAAGGTTGGCATTGAATGAAATTGGAATATTGAACTAAGGCGGAGGAATCAGATGCGGCGGGGAGTTCTAACATTTCTGGCTTCCGGGACCCACCACGAAGCAGCGTGAGCACCCACTTTCTTGAGCTTCTTCATCGTGGGGCCAGCGTGTTGAGGAGTGACTCCGTGCCGGAAGCAGAGTTCGAGGATGTCCATTTCATCGTGGCATTTCTTTTCGCGAATAGCCTTGTCCAAGACCTCTTCAAAAACCTCCACTTTCTTTGGCGTGCTGGCGAAGGAAAGAAGGAGGTTAGGGTCACCAAAAATGCCCTCACGTTCGACATCAAAGTTTGCGCATCCGTTGGTTCCGTCGAGTTCCCAGGCAGACTTGAGGAACTTGGCCATTCCAAGCGGATGTGCCGATCCGAAGATCACTCCATAGATGTTGGAGCCGGATTTGAGAGAGAATTCGCCAAGAAAGTATTTCCGCGCTGATGGAATTCTCCGTCGATAGGCCTCAAGTGCGGCCCGATGTGCGAGATGATAGGCTTCAGGTCGGTGATCCACGAGGTATTTGGCAACTTCCGGAAGGGAGTGAAAGCGCTGGAACCAGGAGGATGACACAAACGCGAGGAAGTCGGTGGTGGTGCAGCGAACGATGTCGTCAAAGGTCTTGTCCAGATGTTTGACTCCATATTGATCGACGATGAGGAGGTTTGCCGCGTTCGGGATAGAGAGTCGGGAATGAAGTTGCTCGAAGCGCTCTTCGAAAGGTAGAGCTAGGGTGTCTATTTCTACAGGCAGGTGGTCAAATCTCTCGGCTTCGATGCGTTCTTTCAGTCGAGCGATTTTTGCGGATGACTTGTCTGACAAAAAGACCCGCACCTTGACCGGTTTACTGGCGATGAGACCGCGAAATTCGCGAATGACAGAGAGAAGACGCAAAGTGCTTCCCCAAGTGCCTTCGCTATCGGTTCCACTGCCGCTGAAGAAATCACAAATGTTGATTTCAGGATGTGTGATTTTTCCGCCGACGAAGACAGGCAGCCATTCGCGTGTGTAGCGCTGGAACAAGTCGAGCTTGGTAAGCGTGGACTCCGGATAGGGCTTATCGTCAATTTCGATTTTTGGCATGGGCTGGACTTGTCACGCGCGTTTTGCAAACGCTAGCGCAGCGCGTTCACGGTCGGGCTTGGTCGGTGGAGTGCGCACCGCTTCCACTGGAAACTCATTGTAGGTTTGATCATCTAGCTCACGCCCATGAAGCGATTTGCGGGCACCTCCCCATTGTTTGAAGAAAAAGGGCACCCCGGAGGCGGCGCAGATGTCGCGAATGCGAATCACCCAGTCTCGGTGCAAGGGGCGGGCTCCCGGGCCACTTTCGCCACCTACGATAACCCAATCAATCCCACTGAGGTCAAAGTCGCCGAGGTCTTCGATGAGGGGTTCAATTGAGAGGAATTTCATAGCCGCGCCGGATTCTCGCAGTTTCTCGATCCGGGGCAGGCCGTGTTGTCGGTTTTCGACGCTCACACCCCACCAGATGTGGCGGCATGCGGCGGCATCACGCAACGCACCCCTCAGAAGTTTCCCCATACGGTCGGGGCGCTTGGTAAGTATCTGGTAAGTGTGCCAGTCAGCCCCCCGCATGACGGCGGCGACTTTGCGGATGTATTCGTCAGGAACCCCTTGGTGGAAGAGGTCGCTCATGGAATTGACGAAAATCCGGCGACTCGACGACCACTTGAACGGCTCGGACAGCTTTTCAGGGATCAAACGGAGATCGAAGCCTTGTTCAAAGGGGTGGCCCGGCACTCCACGGAAACGCTCCGCAAAAGTCTGTGCGTAGCAGTGTTTGCAGCCAGGACTGATCTTGGAGCACCCACGGACAGGGTTCCAGGTGGCGTCGGTCCATTCAATTTTTGAAGAAATGCTCATTAGGTATGTTCGGATGAACAAATAAACAGGGTTTCTTTCTGAATGTCAATGCCCATAGATGTGTTGGTGGTCGGCATCTGTTTCAGAGGCTGAGCGTCATTTGGGAATGTCCGAGCAGTTCGCGGCGAGCTTTGGGCGACAGCCCCTCGCCTTTGACGAAGGGGTTGTCTGCCAATGCCGCGCGGAGAGCCTTGCGCCAGCCGATGCCTTTTTGCATGGCTTGGCCGGTGGTGGCGACGGTCATGGTGTAGAGCCACCAGCGTTCTTCGGGTGCGAGGGCGTCCCAGTTGCGCAGGGCATTGGGAATGTCATCGGGTGAGGCATCCTCCACGGCCCAGCAGAGGATGCAGAGTTCCTTGCCTAACGAAGGGTGGACAGGAACGGGTTTTGCCGGGTTCTTTTGGAACTTGGCAGTAGGGAGACCATTGGCACGAAGGCGGCGGTTGGCGTCTTCCCAGAATGCAGGGGCGAGGAGAAGCCAGCGTCCGCGGTCGATGACGACGCGCAGGCCAGAGTCATTTGGGTTAGGGGGGGCGGTGGCCCGCTCACCGAGTTGATTCAAGTCGTCCCCACGGTGCTCGGTGATGCTGATAAGATCTCCGCTCCCGCTGCCCTTGGGCACATCAATTAGAAAACCGTGCCGAGCCTCAGCAGGGAGGAAGCCAAGTCCGATTGGCTTGCGCGAGGGAACGGATGTTTTGCGGGTGGCCATGATTTTACTGAGTGACTTTCGCGAGATCGAAAGGTTGTTTGGTTGTTTTGAGCCAATCGAGGAGGGCTTGCCCGGTCGGGAAACCGAGGTTGCCAAAGGTCATGCGGAGGCTGCCTCCACCGACGATGGCCTGAAGCTTTTCTGCCACATCCCTGAGCGCTGCGGGACCGTAGCCGCCTTCAATTGCGCCGGAGTATTCGACGTTTTGAGCGCCGTCGTCACTTTCTGCCGTGAGGCTGATGTCGAAGGCGAAGACTGCAGTGGTTTTTTCGAGTCTGCCGATGAAATCCCAAACCCCTCCGGTGTCATCGAGTTTGGTCTGCTGGTTCCATTTGGCGGGAATTGCGGGATCGAGCGAACGCTCCTCCTCACCTTTTTGTGGGATCGGGATGCGCAGCGTTTCTGAATTCAGCGTGTAGGTTGAGGATACCGCCATTGCACATAGAACGCGGCAATTTGCCGGAACCCGGATCGGTCCGTCATAGGTGGCTGAGCCGGCGCTCGTCGGTGAGGAACCGTCCGTAGTGTAGCGGATGGTGACGCCGTTGGTTTTGGGCAGTGCGAGAAGTTCCACTTCATAGTGATCGCCGCGGTTATGGAGCTGATATTTGATTCGCAGCTTGGCAGTCCATTCCTTGACCACGCTAGTCCGTGTCATGTCTTCAGGATCGTAGGCGAGGAAACGGTAGCGCAGTGCGGAAGCTTCGAAGCGGGTCGGCGTCGGCACCGGACTGGAAGCGGGTGTGGGATCGGAATCTCCGGTCTCGAAAACTACTGCGGGGGCGTGGAGTGGCTCGATTTTCAGATAGGTGTGGCCGTTTCCATCCTCTTCGGTCGAAAGCTCGCGGATGGCGACTTCAGGTGCCGTCGGTGGGAATGGTCCGCGCCGGACGTGATTGCCTTCCTCACGCCAGAGCCCACGGCGGAAGCACTCGGATTTCAAATCATCAAGGGCGGATGTCTTGTGTAGCGGCCAGTTGGTGTTGACGGCTGCGGCGCGTTTGAAATCCGACCAGAGTACGACCTTGCTATCGGCACTGCCGAAGAGCCGCGCCTCGGCACGGGTGCGGAAGCTATCGTCGTCAATCTTGGTGGTGAACTTCTGGGCGCTTTCGAGGGTGTGGCGGATGGTGGCCTCACCGCTGGAATTTCCCGCGAAGGCAAGATCAATGCCGGTGGATCGAAGCGCAGAATTGATGGAGGGGTAGACGATCTGGTCGAAGGCTTCCTTGAGAGCGGAGGTGAATTGGAGTCCAACGCGGTCGCGGAGGATGTCGAGGGCTCGCCATTGGGGGTCGTCCGCCGGGGTGCTTTCTGACTTGAGGTCGTCTTCGATGCTATCCAGGGCGCGGGTCTGTCGGGCGGAATCCAGAACCTTTTGGAACGTATCCCGGGAGCCTGTGAGGAAAAGCACGCGGTTTTTGTATTGTTGCTGGCCCCACCATGCCTGCCAGTCGGCGGAAATTGGCAACTGGTTCGCCTGGCCACCGGGGCGGACGATTACAAGGGTGGTTTTTTCCTGTTCAACTTGGATTTCATCAGGGGGTGGCAGGACCTTGACGGTCTGATAGCAGTCACGGAGCGAGGCGGAGAAGTAATCTTCCAAGTGTTCGCGGAGCATGCGGTCCACCGTTTCTGAATGCAGCGAAAGCGCGGTCGAACGAAGTTTGGCGGCGAGGTTTTGCTGGTTTTTGAAGAAGAGGCGGCCGTCGGCGGAATTGTGCAGATACCAGGCGCGGGTGGCGAGTTTGTCTAGGACGTTGGCCTTGAAGGTCGAGAGGTCACGGCCGGGGCGTTGGAGGCAATCGACGAGCTGGTATTCCCGCAGGCCATGGATGGACCCGGCGTTGTGGAAAGGGATGCGACCAAAATGAGACGCGCGGCATCCGAAGCGTCGGAGTTTCCATTGGAGGCGTCGATCTGCTCGACCTCGGCATCGCCTTCGTGGGCCACATCGTGGGCGATGGCTTCGCTGAGGCTGGGATTGATGGTCCGGATCTCGGAGGCGATCTCATCGACATTCAGGTCAAGATCGTAGGGGTGAATGAGTTCGAGTTTTCCGGCCTTTTCGGTCTTCCAGAGGTTTGAAACGACTATTTGCATCAGTCGTATGACGCCCCGGGTTTGCTGGAATCCTTCGTTTTCCTTGAATTTACCGACCAACTCGCGGAGGTCCGGGTGAAAGGGGTAGGAGTCGATCAAGCGGGTATAAAGAGATTCCGGGGTGGTGGTGGTAAGACCCATTTTGCCTGCCTCCCGGAGTGCTTCCCGATAGTCTTCCGCGACACGTTTGATCTCGGATTCGGGCGCGACCTTGGAAAACAGGCGCTTCCGGAGGATGTGGTAGAGTTCATCACCGTTCGGATTGACCGGGGTGATGGGCACCGCGATCCGCCGGGCCTCTGCGGTAATTCCATCGGCCGCGCGGTTGAAGGCGGCTTCAAGACTTGTCTGGCCTACGGTGTAGTTGGCGCCGGCAAGGTCGGAGAGAACCAGAGACACGTTTTCCATGTCGGCGACTGCCACAAAGAGGTTCGCCAGTGCGGCGGTGGTTACGGTGCCAAGGTTGGCGTTTCCTACCGGCACGGCGACGGCGTATTCGAGGTAGGGGGGGAGTTCGTCGAGGAACAAGATGACCGGTTCCGAACCGAGAAGTTGCTTCCATGCTTCCGGGCCTGGGGCCTGGAGCAGGGGTGAGCAGTAGCGGGCAAATTGTTCCGCC
>Ga0073936_10002647_pt1 | contig 26455 bp, 24 predicted proteins | sample AliMusrvi5mmetaG_FD_87041 | JGI IMG/M metagenome (GOLD analysis project Ga0073936, IMG submission 87041) | Freshwater lake bacterial and archeal communities from Alinen Mustajarvi, Finland, to study Microbial Dark Matter (Phase II) - Alinen... | ecosystem: Environmental > Aquatic > Freshwater >...
ACGGTAATCGAAACCTGCCGTCAGCAAGGTCGCAACACCTTCACGTTCGTGGCCGACGCCGTCCGCGCTCACTTCGCCGGTCATACTACCGCTTCGCTACTCGCCGGGGGGTAAACGGTTACAAGTCGGCCAAACCGGCAATTCGTTCTGTGCTGTCCGGACAGACGAGCCCAAGGTCGATTGTGGGTGCGGTCTGTAGCTTGATTTCAAGCAATTGGTCCGGAACGTCGGGAAACCGTCCGCAGTCAGACCAGGAATTGTTCAGGCACTTACAGATTGCTTCATGTAGTGCTGCGCCTCGATTCCGTTCCTGGTCGATACCGGGATTGAATATCGTCGTTCCTACGATGGTTTGCAGATTTTTGTACAACTTTTTTATAGGAAGCAGAGTCCCGCGCAAAGACCTCGCAACATTTCTCGTGTCGGTTTTTGACACCAAGCAAGATTCCGTGACCGGATCGCGGCTTCGCGCCTGATATTTGGTTGTGAGCGTCCCTGTCTTATCTAATTTTGCAATCACATCACCCGTTACGACCTTGACGCGGGCGACAACTTGACCATCATTGACCCGGACCAGAACGTAACGGCGTGACGAAGATACATCTTCATTCCAGATTTGCAGGTTGTTTGCTTTCTGTACAGAAGTGTCAAAATCCTGGCCGAGAAAGCGCGGTCGAGTCCTGCGAAAAGAACCTGGCACAGGATAGCCAAGTGCTTTGCAAATGTTCGATTTCAGAACCTTAGACCGCGTGCGAATTGGATAATTCAGATTGAGGCCAATGAGGGCCTCGTTCAGGATTTTTTCAAGCGTTGAAGTGTCTATGTACAACTCTGGCCGGAGATCAAGAGAATCGTAAATCGTCAGCCCTGACGACGCAATAGCCTTTACTAAATCCGATGCCATGCTCCGCACTCCCTGTGGTCGGCACGGTGCTACAAGCCTTCGGTCAACTCAGAGATCGAAATGCCGAGCGCTCGCGCGATTGCCTCGATATTGCAGAGTGCTACGTTGCGTTTTCCCCGTTCGATTCCGCTAATGTAGGTCCGATCCAGATGGCAGTTATCGGCGAAGGTTTCCTGGGAGAACCCACGAGCTTTCCGTAGTTCCCGGACTCGCTTTCCAAATCGTTCGAGGATTATGCCGCGCAAACTCATGCTATAAGGCTAACAGGGCCGCGGATAATCGGTCCACGTACTATGAGTCACAATCTCCGATTTGGGACCAGAGATTTGGGATCGCAAGAATGTTGCACTACCAGCATTCGGCGTTAAGGATGCTCCACACCAACTCATCCCTACCGCTTCGTTGCCGCCGCCTGTGCCGTTACCGTTCGCTGCGGGCTGATTGCAGCACCAATCCAGCCGTCGTCGATGACGAACTGCGTCACCACCACGCCTTCGAGTTTCGGATTCTTGACGAACGATTCGGGCGTTGCGTGAATCGGCTCCTTCTGGGAGAAAACCTTCGAGAAGACGCCACGCAGGGCAATCTGCGAACCGGCATTCATCCGCGGGCCAATCAACTGTACGATGCCGTCGCGCGCCAGATCGACCGAACGGCCCTGTACAACCGGTCGGTAGAAAGCGCGAACCTGGAAATCCTTCCACTTCCTCGATCCCTTGCTCAGCCGGGCGATCGCAAGCGTGATCTCCAGGCGGCCGTCGTTGCAGCAGACGTGGATTGCATCCTTGGCGACAAACGAGATCTTCACGTCTGCCTGGTCCGGATCGACCGGCTTGGGTGGAAACGATGGAGCCGCTCGGCAAGCCGCTGACCAAGCCCAGCCAGGTCGAAGGTCTGGCCGTCCAACTCGAGCCGCTGTAGCACGTTGTTGATCATGCTCTCGTGGATCTGAACACTCGCCAGGCTATCCGCCGGAGCTTGGGGGCGCGGCGTGTGGCCGCCAAGCTGATCGGGACCGGCCAGACGAATCCGCATACTGAAACGCTTCTCGGTCGTCTCCGCGGCCACCATCATCGGATCCAGCAGCAACTGATCCATTGGGCCAAGCACTTCGTCATTGAGCCGCTTGGCGGCAACAGAAATCTGTTCGGTCGTCTCGCGATCGACACGATCCTTTGCCTTGGCGGCGATTTTTTCGCGAACTTCCGCGTTAGCGGCCGGCATCTTCTGGTCGTGCTGCGAGTGGGCCAGGTTGCGCGCCATCTGGCCGATAATCGGCATGCGATCGAAGTCGGTTGCAATGCTTCGCAATTGCGAACTATTGTCCACGGCAACTTCCGTCTCTCCCATGCGAATGCCGCGGAGGCTGATCTCCAGCGGCTTCCGAGCGATGTAGCTCGATTCGCTATCGCTATAGAAGGTGGCGGGGCCAGCAGTCGAACGAGTGAGGGATGCCACTTCGCCGTTGACTTCCAACGCCATGCGGACGTGGTGCGGATCGGGTATCATTCGCATGGTAATTTCGTTTGCCATCAGGCTCTGGCCGCGAACCGGCACCCCCTGAATGGTATCGCTGACCGGCGCATATTGCGGTTCCCGCTTAGGAATCATGCGATTGAGCAACTCGGCGGTGACAGCAATCCGCAGGTTGGCGTTGCGGTAGTGCATTTCGATCCTTTCGCCCAACTCCTGCTGCGATACTCCCGAGCTGACTGCTAGAAATTGGCAGTCTCGCGCCAGCAGCCGGGCGTCGCTGGGAAGCCCACTCTTCTCATAGTTCTCCAGGTGTTGCAGCAGCCGGTTTGAGTCGACCGGTTCGGCCGTATGGCGCAGCATTTCCTGGTGGAGCGCGGCCATCGGACCGGAGGTGAGGAACTGTCGCTGGTGCGAAGTGACCGACATCTGGTTCAAACGCTTGAGCACTTGCAAGGCTAGTTCTCGCGGCAACCTCTCATCGTTGTTGCGGTGGCGCACCGCCCACTCACGCAAGGACTCGATTAGCAAGTACTTCCGCCACGCGGTTCCTTCCGACGAATTGCTCGTGAGCTGATCGATCTCGTTCAGGCACTTGCTGAAGCTTCGCGGATCGATGGCGGGCGTAGGGGCGTCGGCAGCGGCCATGCCACCCATCTGACCAATTTGCTTCCAGACCGTGATCCGCCGTTCCAGGGCGCGGGCTGTGCGAGACAGATTTTGGGCAAGCGTCTCGTCACTAACTTTCGTCAGCAATGAGGACGCCTCGCGTGTCAGTTGTTCCAGATGCTGAAGAATCTCCGTCGTCTCCGCCGCGCCAACCGAGATTGCGGGTCCCAACTTGCGGACGGAAGCGGACGCCTCGACTGCCCACCCTTGAGTGATCTCGTGCTGTTTCAACTCATCGAGTTGAAACAGCAGATGCGCCGGCTCTTCCCAAGCTCGTCCGAGGGCCTTCATCGGCGGTTGACTTGCGGCAGTCTCCAATGCTGGCGACGCAGCCACGTCGGTCTTTTCTGCTGGAATTGCGTTGTTATCTGCCGGTTTCGCACCATCTCCGGCTAAGATCGTGTCAGGTTGCGACAGGACAGCTTGCGACGGGGCAGCTTGCGACTCTACAGACGGCGCATTCTGCTCGGCCGGTGTTTGCGGTTCGGGAACCACGGGACGTACCGGATTCGGGACCGTTTCTGCAATCGCGGGCGACGGCTCAACTGCGACGGATGGTTCGGGAGTCACCGTGTAAGGTAGTGATTGACGGACCACGTCCGAATCTTCGCCGGGATGCTCAGAAGGCGGAGTCTGGACTACTCCGGTTTCCGGCGGCGGCAAGCGACGAACTGGATCGACAATCGACTCTTCGACAGGTGCCACAGCGGAAACAACCTCCAGCACTGGCGATTTTGGGATAATAACCGGCACGACATCGGCGGGGCGTGTCTCGTGAATGGCCGATGGAGTGGAATTGGCAATACTACTGTCGGTATTGCCAGCGACGCGATCGGCCGGCCGGATCGAACGAAATACCGCCAGCGGCGATGCTTCGGGCCGGGCGCAAGTGGTTATCTGCAAATCCTTTGTCTGCAATGGCTTATGTGGCTTTATAAGCAATGCGGTAGGCCGCGCAATTTTCTCCCACGGCCGCGGCAGCTTGAGACTCAAGAAAAAAAACCCGACCAAGATGAGTATCAGTGGCCAACTAAAATCTGTTCGCCGGCGAAACATTCCGTGCCTCCATCCATGTACCGCGTGCCCAGATATGCAGCTTCTCGCATCGGACTAGATCGGTTGTTTCACGGGGAGGAATCAAATAGGAATCAGAAATTCGCAGGCTTCTGGAAGTTGCAATCAGTTTCTGTTGCAAAAATCAGGGTGGGACGAGTGAAACGAGCCACCCATACGAATTGGAGCAGGAGTCCGGTGCCTGGATTTGGGCGAGAGACAATCCATGCGAGTGGACTGCGAGGATGGATCCGACCATGCGGAGGCGTCTGAAACTGTCGTCTGCTCCCACGCCCTGCTTGGCCTTTTCCAGCTTGGCCTTCACATCGGCCTGAATCTTCTTGGAAAGGTCAGTCTACTTCGCGGGCTGGGTTGCGTCTTTCAAGGCATTTTCAATCGTAGCTTTGATCAGGTCGTCTTGCTGTTTGGAAGCCTCTTTGAATGCCTTGGCCCGTTCGGCTTTCGCTTCTGCTGCCGCCTTTTCCCGAGCTTCACGTTTCAACCTTTCGGCCGCTTCAGCCTTCTTCATCGCCTCGCGGAATGCGGCAGTGTAGCCCTCCAGTTTTACCTTGGTATTGTGCTCATCCTCGGCTTTGAAGCTTACGAGGACAAGATCTTGACCTTCGGATTCAAACGAGAGCGTCAGCGATTTACCTAAAGGCGTTTCCCGTGGAGGGGCCGGAAAACCGATTTCCCGCATCGCCGAGCGGTAGTAGCCGGCTGTCGCCTCCAGGTCGCGCGGAACCTCGCACATCAGGATCCACCGCGAGTCTTGGATCTCGACATGCTTGGCATCCGCTGGCGCTGGCAAGTCGTATGCCAAGGTCGTCACAAAGTATTGAACAGCACTCTTGTTCGGCTGGGTGGCTGGTTTGCTGATGGATACGGCAAGGCTATACGCCTTCTTACGGAACAGCAAGTCGGAAGCGTCAGGCCGGGTTGCCTTCTGACTGAAGGCCCGGTCGTATTCCTGCCAGCCGTCAGCCTTCAGAAGCTGACGCAATTTGGCGGTTGCTTCGTCAACCTTGACGGTTGTGAAATATAGCGAACTTAACTGGCTGCTGTACTGGTCCTCGGCGCCGTCAACCCGCGGCAACGTCCGGGTGTCGAGATTCCCGACGTGTTGAATCGAGACGGTTGTTGCCTTCGGCTCGCCCGGCATGGCGGTCAGCGTCAACAGGTAGCCGTCCTTGCCCAAGCTCACTTGGGCAAACGATTCGGTAACGCTTTCTGATGTCTTCGGGCCTGCCGGTTGCCAGCCTAGGGTGCCGAGTTTTCCGAGGTAGAATTCTACTGCGGCTGGCACCAGTAGCGGCACGCAAATGCGCACCTGTGTCGGCGACTGCTCGCCAATCTTTGCCCCCTCCGGCGCAGGCAGCTTGCTCAGATCGAGTACCTGGACCAATTGGCGGGTATCGGTCGGCTCCGCCGGTACGGTGGGCGGGGCTGGTTTTGCTGTGGTCTTGCCGGCATTGAGCGCCGCGACCGAGCCGCTTGCCGAGTCCGCCGTGGATGCGGCTGTTTTGGTGGCGTCGGCCGCCTTGCCGGAAGTGGCCGGTTCCTTCGTCTTTGTCGCCGGTGGACTCGATTTCCCCGCGTCACTGGCCGTACCGCCGCAGCCGTCAATAAAGAATATTGATGTAAATAGCGCGAATACAAACGACGGTTGAAGACGCTTTCGCTGCATGAAGGAACTCCCGGTTTCGATCGGCTGTTGCCCCGTTGGGCGGTGGTGTAATTTAGCGTTAAATGTCGGTAATTGTAGCATGAGGACCGGTCTCCGGCCACAACCGTTCAGACACAGGTAAAATGGGGAGGGTGTTGCCGGGAGTGGTTCCCGGCAAGTCGTTGGCTCGCACGTCTTGCAGAGCATGTACCGGGAAAGGGAAGAATCCCTGGTTTCCGGCAAGGGGAGTTCAGTATGTTACGAGTTTTGTGGTTTAGCCGTGCAGCGGCTCTCTTGATACTAACTACTGTGGCGAAGGCGGGCGATACTGGCAACTCCGCTTCGACCTCGCCCGGCGACAGGAACGCTGTCGCCTTGCACCTTGTCCTCGATTACTCGAAGGTGCCCGAGACGAAAGAGTGGGCGGAAAAATCGGCGAAGATGGCTAAGGAGTGGTATCCCCAGGTTGCCGAAATGCTCGCCAGCGATGGCTTGAACCCATCTCGCGAAATGAAATTGGTGTTCCAGCCAGGAGGCGGAATCGGCGCGACCTCCGGCAGCACGACCTTCATTTCTGCAGTCTGGATCAAAAATCACCCGGACGACTTCGGCATGGTAATCCATGAAATGACGCATGTGATCCAGTGCTATCCAAACCCCAATCCTTTGTGGGTCACCGAGGGAGTCGCCGATTACGTTCGCTGGTTCAACTTCGAGCCGGAAGGCCGTCACCCGCGCCCCAATCCACAGCAGGCCAAGTACACGGACAGTTATCAAACCACGGCCGCTTTTTTCGCCTGGATCGTCAAGAGCCACGACAAGGACTTCATCAGGAAACTGAACGCCGCTATGCGACAGTCCAAGTACAGCAACGATCTGTTCAAGCAGTCGACGGGCAAGACCGTCGATGAGCTTTGGCGAGAGTATATCGGAACCTTGAAGTAAACCCGTCGAGGACGGCGCCGGAGTTCTTGACGCACAGCATACCCTGATCAACCTGCGTCCCGCCGGCGCGGTTGTTGGCCGTGCCGCTGAAGGTAATTGGGCCGGCCAGCACTAGGGTGGCTGTGCCGGCCATCTATTGCCTGGGCAATTGCGGTTCAATTCTCACGGCGCCGGGAGGAGTCCTTTCGAGCGGACTGTCCGGTTGCCGTCATCAGGGAAACCAGGGGCGTTGCGATTAGACGCTCCGTCCCAACCGGCGGCCATGAGGGCCGTAGCATACAGCAGCCCTCCGTTTCCGGGCAGGTACAATGGCAGGACGCCGTCGATTTGAGGATTGTGGACATTTGAGTTGGGTCGTCAGTTTTCAGGGCAAATTCCTCTCCTTCAATCCCTAATCCCTTCCTTCCCCTCCTCCACACGCCCCATCCGACCACCAGTCCCGCGAACAAGAGCGTCAGGGTGCTCGGCTCCGGAACGGGCGAAACGGCCATCGAGACTGGGGTGGCGATGATCGACGAGAAACTGTACGAAGGATCAAAGATCAACGTTCCGCCGGCGCCAACGGTCAGGCTGTAGGAGATGATAAATATCCTTCTGCCCTTATTTTTCTGTCCTTTATCTTTCTGTCCTAATTTTGTCTTCCCTTTTCGTGTTTTTCGTGGTTTCCTCTTTCCTCCCCTCCGCGTCCGCGGTGAAAGAAACACGAGAAATTTGGTGGGACTCGTTTCACTCGGCCCACCCTACGCCGCTATCTCAAAACACTCTCGAAGAACCACGAAACAGACGAATGACACGAAAGAGAACGAAATACAACTCCCTTTTATCGTCTGTTTTGTGTCTTTCGTGGTTCTCTTTGAGTTCTGAGATAGTTCTTATTCATCCCAAGGGACCAACACTGCCAATTTGCCCTGCTCGGCAATCAGGGCACGGATAACGCCTGTTCTCCGGCTTTGACAGGGACGGTCTGAGTCCGTCCGTCGCGGACCAGCCGCAACTTGAAAGCGCCGTCAGACTTCACCGTCACGCAGAGCCGCTTGGCGTCGAGCGGATCGGCTTCCGCCAACAGCGAGACCACGTGTCCTCCGAAACGGAATCGCTCGCAACCCTGGCGGGCGTTGGAGTGCAGGTTCCAGGTCAGCTCGTTTTCCGGCGCATTGGCTTTCAGGCCGATCCCGTATTCAAGCAGGTAAAGAATCGGCCCGAGCCCGCTCCAGCCGACAAAATCCTTGCCGGCCGGTTTTCCCGGCGTCGCCGCGTCGGGAGCATAATTCTCCCAGACTGTTCCGGTTTCCTTGAACACGCGGCCCATGATGTCGAGATGGTTCAACGCAATCTCCCGCGCCAGGGCGTCGTAGCCATAGTTATCCAAGCCGCGGATCACCATGGTGTTGGTGGGCGCCCAAACCGCGCCGCGCCAGTAGCCGCCCGCCGGGTCGTAGAACTTCTCATCCGTGGCCAGCGTCGGCACACGGTGCATGCGGGCGAAGGTGGCGGGATTTTTCAGCTCGGCCACGAGGGCGCTGGCTTGTGCCGGCGACGCCACCTGGGCCAGCAATGTCCAGTAGGCTGCGACGGTCTTGACCGGAGCACGCTCCCCCTTCAGGGTCAGGTCAAAGTAGAATTTCCGTTGATCGTCCCACATCAGGCGGTTGATCAACTGTTTCAGGCGGTCAGCGTCACGGGTGAACGCCTTGGCATCTTCAGGCTTGCCGAGCATCTCCGCCATGGCGGCGAGCTGCCGTGCGAACATAGCCATCTCGCAGGAGATGTCCACGCCGCACCCACCGCCTTTCAGGTAGAGATTGCGCGGGGAGTTGTCCATGCTGGCCCAGTCCGTGATATACAGGCCGTTGCCCTGCCGGAGGTATTTCTCCAGCGCGCGGTAATAGTGTGCCAGCGGATCGTAAACCAAGCGGAACCGTCGCTTGTCTCCGGTGAACCGATAGCTCTCCATTTCGGCCCAGGCGAAAATCGGATGGTCCAGAGAATCGAGCGTCAGGTTCGGCGGCGGCTGTGGCTCGGCGCGCCCGACGTAGATCACGGGGTCGCTTTTGATAGGCTCGAAATTGAACGTCCAGCCCCAGCGGCTGAAGAGCGGTTTGCGCTCGCGGTTTACCCAGGCAGCGAACTCCACGCCCGTGGTCCGGTTGGTCTCGCGGCCGATTTCGCCGTCGGCGTACTGTCTGGCGTAGAAATTGTCCAACGAGCCGATGCCCGGCACCAGCGGGTGCGCCACGTTGCAGAACATCGTCATGAAACAGGTGTCCCACAGGTAGATATTCTCGCTGAAGGCCGCGTCAATGAACTGGGTGACCATTCCGCTGCCCGGCTTGGGTTCGTTGAAATTTCTGAAACCCAGTTCCCAAGCCTTCCAATACATCCGCACCCACTCCGGCTTCTCGTCGAAGATCGGCGACGGCAACCGGCCTCGCAAAGCATTGAACTTGGGTAACGGGCTCGGAACGTATTGTTTTTTCGCAAAGAAACAGCCTTGGGAGGACTCCGGGACTTGGACCGCCTGTTGTGCCACGACGCTGGAACCGAGCAACAAGCTGATCCCGAAAACAAGGTTTCCCATTTTCATCTGACATTCTCCTCTAGGATTTGCGCCTCGCGACTTTCGTGACAATTCAGTTCTATTCATAATCTTCATAACACTCCTCTATTTTCTTTCCTTCTGCAATTGTTCAATGCTGGCTGTCACGGATGGGCTTAATCGTCGCGAGCGGAAAGACGCGGGCATTTTGACTTTTCGGATCGAATTCGATGACGGCGTTCTTTTCGTTACGAGACCAGCCGAACAAATGGACGACGATTTTTTGGCACGAAGTACAGCGGAGCGGTTCGACGCGGAGGCACGCGGTCTTTCCGTTGGCGGCAATGGTGAGTTCCATCGTCAGCGGGCCGAATGGCGTGGCGATGCCGGTCAGCTTAGTGATCATACCGGGCTTCGTCCATTCAATCGGTAGACCTTCGAGCAAGTGTAACTCATTGCCTCGTTCGAGTGCAAGCAGGTGAATCGTCAGCCGGATAAACTCAGCACTGGCCCAGTTGTGCGGCATGTCGCCGACCTTGTTGTAATTCTCACCCTTCAACGATTGTTCCTCGCGCCAGACGAAGACCGGCGCGGCGTGGTTGGCGTAGGCATAGAGAATCTGCATCGCCTTAAGCCCATTGCCCTGCCACAGCCAGGCATGACCGTAGAACGATGCAAAGTAATTCCAGATGCCGGTCGCATCCCAGCCGGTGCCATAAACCATCCCTTCGCGCTCGGTCGCTTCCAACATCGCCATGTTACCGGCAACGAGTGGGTCGTCCTTGGTGAAAATCTGACCGGGATAAACCGCGTGACAGAACCCCCACTGGCCACGTTGCGGCAGATCCTGACCGTCCATGCGAATCGGCAGATACCGGTTGCCGTGCGGGTCAGTTTTCATGTCGCGCGCGGAGGCTTTGCGGAACGAGGCCATGAAATCTTCATATTCCTTTTGCCACGCCGTCGCCTCGTCGGTCTTGCCGAGCCAGTGCGCCGCCTCGACGAAGGCACGCAAACCGAGCAGATTCCAGTAAACATTCGTGTATTCGTAATGCACGCCGCCGATGCCGCCGTCAGGGAAGCCGGGCGGCACCAGACCGTCATCGAGTGGCGAATCATTTTTCAACGTCTCCTGCCGGAGGCGTTTGATGTACTCGGCCACGCGCTCCAACTTCGGCCAAATCGATTCGAGCCACACTTTGTCCTGAGTGAGTTGCGCGTGGCGAACACAAGTCCAAAGCACGATGCCGTTCTCTTTGGAATAATTCTTCATGACCTCGATTCGTCCGTCGGGCTGTTGGTGCGTCAACTCGTAGGCGACGCCGTTGCGCGCCTGATCGCCGGCACCGAGCATTGCGGCCGCGTCGAGAAGGAATGCGCCATCGACAATCCACAAACCCCGGTAACAGGTCGGCCCAACTTGAAATGCCGGCAGGCCTTTCTTGATTTCGCGCGCCTGCCAAATGTTGCGGATGGAAGAATCAACCAACGCCTGAATCCCGGCGTCCGGCACCACGATGCGCCCGAAAGGCAAACCCGCCTTCCGCTCCCAGAAGTCCACCGCCTCATCCCGGCAGGCGAGCGCCTGTTTGACCGTCGTCGGTTCAACCACGACCGTGCCGCCGGTGCTGTAGAGCACGAAGAAGTCGACCGTCTTGCCGGCCGGCACGGTCAACGGTTCGAGAGCCACCTGCTTCTCGTTGGCCATGCCGATCATCTTCAACGAGCAGGTGACCGTCTCGTGGCCGTTGACAACGACGCGCTGGTTGTCGAGCCGCGCGCCGAGTTTCGTGTCCACGATCAAGTTCGGTTGCAGCTTGCATGCTTCCTTGTCGGTGTTGGTGATGTGCATAAGGATCAAGTCATTGCGTTGCAGCGACCTCGCCATCGCTTCTGGTTGCCGCAAGCTGGTCACGGCGAACGCTTCCTCGACAATCTCCAATCCGGCCGCAGACCGGTAGGTCTTCACGATCGGGACGCGGGGCGAAAGTAGCACTTGTTTCCGCCAAACTGCATCGCTGGTTACCGACACGCCGACGTGTGTGCCGAATTCGCGTCCGCCCTGTTGGTAGTGGTAAAGCAGTTCGCCGCTCTTATCGACGAGCGATTTCTGCGGATCATCCGGCAAGCAAATCGCTGTCTGCCATTCCGGCGGCGAGAAGGAAAAATCCACGCACTCGCTGGCCCGCGCCGGCAATGCCGCCACGATCATGCACAGAATCCAACATTGGACCTGGCATTTCCCATATAATTTGCGCCTCGCATCTTTCGCGGGGCAGTTAGTTTTGTTCCTTATTTTCATAATACTCCAATATTAGCTCGACTCTTACTAGGACGCAGAAACTTCCGTAAAAATCCCGACGTCAACATACTGCCCGCCGGTCGTCTGGTGACGGGACAGCCAGAGGACAGCCTGGGTCATTCTTAGGCTATTCGTTCGCCTGTTCGCCCGGACGCAGGAATTTGATTTCCTGCCAGCACATGCCATAGCGGCTGTCCGGCACATTGGCCTGCAATTGATACCGTCCGACGTAGGGTCTGGCCGAAGACGTGTAGAGGCTGAGGTTTTGAACGGTCAGGTTCATCGGGTCATCGCTGATGATCTTTGATGCGGCGGTCGTCGAGTGTTCTCCATGGCCGGAATAACTGGCCATGCCTCCGATGTCGCCGTCGGTCCACCCGGAATACAATTTGCCGTCCGAGGCCCATGAAAGGTACCAGGTGTCGGAGTTCCCATACCAATTGTGTTGTTCCACTATCGCAACGCCGGTAAATTCAGGGGACTGTTTGAAGGGACAATTGGGCGGTGCGTGGCTCAGCGGCACCGGGTTTACCGGGTAATCGCGGGAGATCGCCTGCGCGCCTGGCTCAGCGGCGTGATGGGTGGCGGCAAGCGCAACGGCGCCGATAAATGGAATCCATATTCTTATCATGTTGTAGTCCGAAGGATTTGGACAGAAATAACTTCGCATTTGCACCAAGTCTTGGAAACTATCTCAAAACACTCTTGAAGAACCACGAAACACACGAATGACACGAAAGAGAACGAAATTCAACTACCTTTTTTCGTGTATTTTGTGTCTTTCGTGGTTCTCTTTGAGTTCTGAGATGCGTTCTTAAGCGATCCCGGCCGCCGACAATTCATTCAACCACATTTCCAGCGATTCCGCCACTGGACAAGAATGTAGAAATACACCATAAAACTGACTATCTCACCTGGAATGGTAGAAATATGGCATAATGAGAAGTGGTACGCGCGGCCAAGCCCGCGGCCGCCTTGGACGCCGATGCTTCGGGGATTGCCCTGGCGCAAAAGGCAGTGCAGCTCATCGCCGGTCATGCCCGCACGCCGATCAGCACGGCCAGCGTGGCCGCCGCCCTGGACTGCAATCCCAACTACTTGAGCCGCATCTTCCACAAGGTCCACGGCCACACCCTGACGGAAGCCATCCATCGGCGGCGGATCTACGAGGCGAAATTATTGTTGATCGAGGAACCCTTGACGGTCGAGCAGGTCGCACGGACCTGCGGGTTCGGCAGCGCCAAGTACATGGGCCTTTTGTTTCATCGTTACGTCGGCATGTCGCCGCTGGCCTATCGCCAGCAATTTACGATTCCCGCCTCGTCGATCGTGACGATTTTGAAAGCCAGCCAAAAGGAATGCCTCGCCGCGACGAATGAAAAGCTCTCACCCCCTGCCCCTCTCCCATCCCGCCGGGTGCTGCGGGCAGGAGAGGGGAGTATTTTCTGAACCGCTCCCATGAACCGATACCGATTTCTTCAACTTGTCTGCCTGCTGATCTTCCTCGCCGCGTCGGCCCATGCCGGTGATCGTCTACCCGAGGAGATGACCAGCGAGGCCTTTCGCCTGAAGTGCGATGCCTCGCAGGGCGGACTATCCCACCTGGGCGCGAACTCACCCGCTGCGATCAATTTTCTCATGCAAGGGCAAACACTGGGCGCCGTCGAGACCTCCGTGCGGGCGGACGGCGGGGATTGGCACGCTGCCGGGACTGCGGCCTCCGAAGACGTCCGCCAGTGCCACCTCTCCCCCGACGGCCGCAGTTTCACGGTTGACTATGGCAAGCCGTCGCAGAAGGCCGACGGCATCAAGGAGTTCACACTTAGCGAGACCTTCCAACTTCTCAACCGCAAGCTTCTTTGGAAGCTTTGCTTGCAGAATTCCACGGAAAAGCCGTTGGAGATCGGCGAACTGGGACTGCCAATGGTCTTCGCCCAGAATTATGACGACAATCCCAATATCACCTACAAGCAACGCGTGCTCCGCCACAGCCTTACCTGCGGCGACCATGCATTTATCTTCTGGATGCTGCCCAGCGGCGAAGGGCCGTACCTGCTCATGACGCCGCGACCCGGAGTACCGGGTGCCCCGGGCACGAGGCTGGAATACGCCCGCCGCACGCCGCGGCCCTGGTGGGGCGAAGGGCTTTGGACGCCGTACATTCACGCCAAGGCGGCTGCCGCGCGGTTCGGCGACGCCGATCATTGGCGGCAACGGCTGACGAGCGTGGTTCTTTCACCTCATCGCCAGCCCGGAGACACGGTTGAGTATGCCTTCACGTTCCAGTGGGTTCCCGATTTCTCCGGCGTCCGCGAGGCATTGGTTTGCGAAGGTCTCTTGGACGTGCAGGTAGCGCCGGGAATGACCGTTCCGCGAGATCTGGCCGCACTGGTGGCTATCCGCTGCCGCGGTAAGATCGGCCGCCTGACGCCGGAATTCCCCGATGAAACCACAATCGAGGATCTCGGCCCGCGAGAAGATTATCAACGCTACCGTATCCATTTCCGCCGTCTGGGAGAGAACAAGCTTGCGGTCAATTACGGTAACGGCAAATCGGCCGAGTTGGAGTTCTTCTGCACCGAGTCCCTGGCCAAGCTGGTGAAGAAGCGGGCCGCCTTCGTGGCCCGCAACCAGGTCCGCGATCCGCACAAGTGGTACGACGGGCTGTTCGCCGAGTGGGATATGCACCTGCACCAAGCCGCCACGCCGGACAACCCGGGCGGCCTGCCCAAGTTTGCCGCCTGTGGTGCGGATGACCCAGGACTCTGCCGCGCGCCGATGATTGCCGCCAAGAACGCGGCCTTCCCCGAGCGCGCCGAAATCGAGGCCCTCGAATACTACATCCGCAACTTCCTCTGGGGCAAATTACAGCGCACGGATCGCGAGGACCCGTCCTACGCGATCCTCGGCTCGGACAGTTGGCTGGAGAACCGCAACAGCCCACAACAGCGGAACTGCGGGGGCGTGGGAGGCGAGCGGATGTGGCGGACGTTCGACTATACGCATATCATCCTGCTCTATTACAACATGTACCGCATCGCCCGGGATTATCCCGACAAGGTGAAGTATCTCGATCGGCAGTGCTACTTGCAGCGGGCCTATGGCACCGCCCGGGCGTTCTTCAGCGTGCCGTACAACATCAACATGGGGCCGGCCTGGCACTTCCGCGGCTGGTGCGACTGGGCGTACAAACAAGGCAACTTCGACGAGTCGTGCATCCCGCCGCTGATCGATGCGTTGCGGGAGGAAGGCTGCCGGGCGGGGGCCGAGTGGCTGGAAGCCGAGTGGACCAAGAAGGTGAAATTCTTCCTCTACGACAGCGAATTCCCCTTCGGCTCGGAAATGCCTTTCGACACCACGGCCTTTGAATCGACGCACGTCATCGCGAAGTGGGCACTGGCCCACCCGCTGCAACCGGATGACAAGCTCTGGTACGACAAGAACCTGAACAAGTGGTACTCGCATCCGCGGATCGACCCCCGGCGACCGCAGGCGTTCCTCGATCGGCAAATCCTGGGTAACATCGCCTCCCGCGGCTGGCTGGAGACCGCCTATTGGACGCTTGGCTCCGACCTGCCCGACGGGGGCAACACCCGATACATGCTGCGCTACATGGCGCCGCTGGGCGGATGGGCGGTGATGGACTACGGCCTGTACCACGCCACACAACCCGCGGATTACCTGCGGCTGGGTTACGCCTCGCTGCTCGCCTCCTGGGCCTTGATGAACTCCGGCGACGAGGCTTCAGGCTACGGCTACTGGTATCCTGGCCGGGCGAACGACGGGGCGTCCGGTTGGGCGTACAATGCGGTCAAGACGCCGGACGGCGATCAGGGATTGTATTCGCCGTCGGGCCGAGGAGCGTGGCACTATGACGGCGAAGCGGACAACGGCTACGGTGGCTATATCCGCTACGCGGCCACGGTGCTGGCCGACGACCCCATTTTCGGCTTCATGGCCTACGGCGGCGAGGCGAAAGCGGTGGACGGCTCCATGGAAGTCATCCCGCGCGACGGGCTTCGCCAGCGGTTCCACGCAATTGTGGGGCCTGCCCGGCTGCACCTTGCCATGCAACGCGACGGGTTTGCCGCCGAGCAGCCGATCGTACTAATCGCGCAAACCGGCGACAAGGCGATAAGCGTCGTCCGCTTCGCCTTGGAAAACCGATCCGAAGAGCCACATGCCGCCCGACTGGCCGTGGGTGGCCTGGCGCCGGGCAAGTGCCGGCTTCTCGTCGACGGACGGGAGCACGCCCAATGGGAACAGCGCGGCAGCGAAAACAAGGTCATCGACCTGCCGGCTGGCAGGAAGCAAGCACGGACTATCGAGATCCGACGGGCGGTCGATCATTGAGCACTCACGATCGATCCGGTTAATGCTGCGGGCAGGTGGTTGCGTCAAATCGCCTGCTGGTCAAGAAAAACCATCGGTTTCCTGGCTTTTTGACGCCGGTCGTGCCGCTTGCGCGCGGAGGTGGGGATGACCGCCATAGGTTACGAACCTCACTTTTCCTGGAAACGACGGGACAAAAGTGTGCGGCGGGGCCTTCGAGCTATGCGGCCTACCGAACCCCGGGCCTTACGGTTTTGCCCCAAGCAAGCCAGGCTACTCCCCGGACCTAGTCCCTTGTCAAGTCTTAATTGACGGATGGATAGCGAAGTTCCAGTGTGTTCAGCTTATGTCTAAGGGCCAGTAAATACAACCAACATCCGGGGAATTACGAGGGTAAGTGTGCCGTCTAAATGACCCAGCACGATTCCGTAGCGAGGAGGATTAGGGTGGCCATGGCCGCCCTAATCCTCCTCGCTCCCTTGATTCACCACTTCCTTATGGTACACTGAGTCCTGTGAGATGAATCAAATTATTGAAAAGTCCTCACTCCCTGCCTCTCTCCCAAAAGTGAGAGGGGAGTTTTCCTTTTTCTGTCATCCATGCACGAGCTTGATCACCAGCGCGAGAGAATTCAGGAAGACCTTCGCGGGCTGATTTCAGGCGATGTGCGGTGCGACGACCTTTTCTGCCAGCTCTTTGCCAGTGACGGAAGTATCTACGAAATCAGGCCGTTGGGCGTGGTGCGTCCGCGATCGACTGCCGATGTTGCCGCTTGCGTGCAGTACGCGGCCGAAAAACGCATTTCGCTGCACGCTCGGGGCGCCGGAAGCGGCATGGCCGGCGAATCGCTTGGGCCGGGGCTGGTTGTCGACTTCTCGAAGTACCTACGGCGCGTCATACGAATCGATCCGGAATCGGTTCGCGTGCAAGCGGGAATCGTCCACGAGCGGCTCAACGCCCATCTACGACCGCGAGGACGCATCTTCGGGCCTGATCCGGCCAACACAGCGGTCACCACGATGGGCAGCATGATCGCCATCGATGCCTCAGGATCGCGCTGGCTGAAATATGGCTCCGTGCGGCGGCATGTCGAGAGCCTTCAGGTGGTGCTGGCTGACGGGCAGGTGATGGAATTCGGCCGCGAGCCGATCGTTTCCGGGGCCAGTATTGATAGTAATCCCCGCAAGCGGGAACTAATCAACCGCCTGTCCTCAATCCTGGCCGCCTCGACCGACGTCATTTGCAGCCAGCAGCCCAAAAGCCCGTTGAATCGCTGTGGATACAATCTGGCCGATGTTGTCGGCGAGAACTCCGTCGATTTGGCCGGTGTGATGGTTGGATCCGAGGGCACTTTGGGCCTGATCACCGAGGCCACGCTGGCCACTCAGACCCTGCCGCGGCATCGCGGCGTGGTCTTGCTGTTGTATGAAAGCCTAGACAAGGCCGCACGTTCGGTGCCGTTGATCCTGCCGTGGCGTCCAGCCGCTTGTGATTTGATGGATCGTCGCCATTTGAGCTTGGTGCGGGAGAGTGAAGTTCGCTTTGATCTGCTGATTCCCGCCGATGCCGAAGCGGCCATGTTGGTCGAGTTTGAAGGTGATGAACCGCAGGAAATGCGAGACCAGATGCGAGGTTTGATCGATGGCGTGCAACAGCAAGCCCGATTGGCCTTTGGCAGCCGCCAGGCTTTCGACCAGGAAGAGACCGAATTGTTTTTGAACTTGCCAAATCGGGCCATGCCGCTCCTGTACCGACTCAAAGGCTCCATTCGTCCGGTGCCCGTGGTCGAGGACGTGTCCGTTCCGCCGGAGGTTCTTCCCGACTTCTTGGTGCGAACGCAGAACGTACTCAAACGCCGGCAAGTGACGGCATCACTGCTTTGTCACGCCGGCCATGGACAGTTGCATATCCAGCCGTTTCTCGATCTGGACGATCCCAGCGACGTGCAGCGGATGCGGCTGATGGCCGAGGAACTCTACGAAGAAGTTTTCAGCGTCGGCGGCACGATCGGCGGAGAACACGCCTACGGGCTCAGTCGCACTCAGTTCCTACAGCGACAGGCAGGGCCACTGCATGAAGTCCTGCGTCAGGTCAAACAGATCTTCGATCCCGAAAATGTGCTCAATCCGGGAAAGATCATCAGCGATGATCCAGACCTAATGACGCGCAATTTGCGTCCGCCGCTCCGGCAGCCGATGCCTGAAGGTGACCTGCCAGCCGAGGAAGCAGAAAAGCCGGTCCTTCGCGACTTGGTGGAATTGCAAGTCAACTGGGATCCGCAGCGCGTGGTGGACGCCACGGCATCGTGCAACCGTTGTGGCGAGTGCCGTTCGCAATCGCCGCAAGTGCGGATGTGTCCCATCTTCCGTTTCCTGCCCACCGAAGAGGCTTCGCCGCGAGCCAAGGCAAACTTGATCCGCGGCATCCTCAATAGCAGCGTCGATTTGAGCCGCTTGGCGACTGATGCCTTCAAGGACGTAGCCGACCTCTGTGTTCACTGCCACAGTTGCCGATTGGAATGTCCCGCAGGCGTCGATATCCCCAATCTGATGATGGAAGCCAAGGCCGCCTACCTACGCACCAACGGTCTGCGCTTTGCCGACTGGATTATGACGCATTTGGATCTCCTGGCATCGATCGGCCACTTGGTCGCTCCCCTGACGAATTGGGTACTCGGCAACCGGCAGATGCGCTGGCTCATCGAAAAGACACTGGGAATTGCCCAGGGACGTAAGTTGCCGCGCGTCGCCGCACGGCCTTTTCTCCGCCGTGCAGCACGTCGCAGGCTGACCCGGCAAAATCGTCGCAACGCGCACCGGGTACTCTATTTTGTCGATACTTTCGCCAATTTCCACGACCCGAAATTGGGCGAAGCGCTCGTAAGCGTACTGAAGCACAACGGCATTGGCGTTTACGTTCCGGCTGACCAGTGGTCTTCGGGCATGGCCTCGATCGCCAGCGGAGCGCTGGATCAGGCGCGAAAAATTGCCAAGCACAATATCGCCCTGTTGGCCGACTCCGTGCGGCAAGGCTACCACATCATCGCCACGGAACCCGCTGCTGCGCTCTGCCTGACGCACGAGTATCTTCATCTGATTGACGACGAGGACTCACGCTTGGTAGCGGCCCAAACCAGTGAAGCATGCAGCTACCTTTGGAAAATGCATCTCACGGGCAAATTGCAACTCGACTTCAAGCCGGTTCATGCCAGCTTAGGTTACCATACTCCGTGCCATTTGCGGGCATTGAACGTCGGTACTCCGGGAGAAAACCTCCTGGGGTTGGTTCCCGGTTTACGTTTGCACCATATCGAGCAGGGATGTTCCGGCATGGCAGGCACGTTCGGCATGTTGCACCGCAACTACCGCAGTAGTCTGCGGGCAGGCTGGGGACTGATTTCCAAGTTGCGGAATCCTGCAATTCAAGCTGGCACGACGGAGTGCAGTTCCTGCCGAATTCAGATGGAGCAAGGTACAACAAAACGAACCATTCACCCCATTAAACTTCTTGCCCTGGCTTACGGACTGATGCCCGAAGTGGCGTCGCTGTTAACCACACCGGGGGAGGAGTTGGTTGTTAGTTAATTACGATGTCAACAACACTTTGGTATCGCGCCGGTCTTCGATTCCAATGCACGCAGTGCGGCGATTGCTGCACGGGGGCACCGGGCTATGTCTGGGTCAACAAAGAGGAAATTGCGGCTTTGGCTGCGATGCTGAAACTGGACGTCAACGAGTTTGAAAAGCGGTACGTGCGGCGAGTTGGAATCCGTAAGAGCTTGGTCGAGTTTCCCAACGGTGATTGCGTATTCTTCCATAGCGAGAGCCGAACCTGCCAAGTCTATCAGGCACGGCCGCGTCAGTGCTGGACTTGGCCCTTCTGGAACTCGAATCTTTCCAGCCCTGGAGCATGGGAGCGCGCTGCGGAACATTGTCCCGGCTGCAATCGCGGTAAGCTGGTTATACTGGAGGAGATTGAGAAGCAGCGGAACATCATGCCGGTATAGGTCTCTTCTGATTGTTCCGATTTTAGCGATTAGTTCAGGTTATCCGCTTTGGAGGCCGATAAGGATCTCGTTCTCGTTCTTTGAAAACATACACTTACGACCAAGAAACTCGAATCGCTATTCGAAGGCGATGACAGCCAGTCACTAGGCGAATTACCCATTCCCGGATCGCTCTCGCTCCAATTGACCTTGACTCTAGTCGTTACAGGGCCTACACTTGGAGCATGAAAAGTGGTTTCATGGATAATCAGCAAATTCTCTGAAAACACCACTGTCGACCTCTTCTTACAGGAGATTCGAGCCGTGACCAAGAAGGATATCGTTCGCGCCATTTCCGAGGGAATTGGGCTGACTCAGTTGCAGACAAAGGAAATTGTGCAGAAGACCTTCAATGCGATCGTTGAAACCCTAGTGGAGGGGGGCCGCATCGAACTGCGGAATTTTGGCGTGTTTGAAGTCAAACGACGGGCACCGCGCAAGGCACGGAACCCACGAACGGGCGATAAAGTTTTTGTTCCCGAGAAGTACGTCGTCTCCTTCAAACCGGGCAAAGAGATGGAACAGCGCGTCCAGGAGCCAGAACGCCAAGCAGCAGCCCGAGCGAAAATGGCGCTCGTGGAGAGCGGGCCGGTAGCAAAAAAAAGCGGTGCCACAAAAAGTTTCGACCACTAGTCTGATGACGGTTCTTGGTACGAAGGAAGTTTTCTCGACTTGATTTTCGTCCCCTTGCATGGAGGATTCGTCAGATGCGGAAGTTGATTTTGACGCTGACCTTGGGTTGGCTGGTCTCCTTGACCAGCGGATGTGCTCTTCCCCTTTACTCGGGCGATCCGAATCGCCGCGCGCAGCAAGCGATTTACACGTCCGAGAACCTTCGTCTCTTACAGGATGAATGGGAGCGGTTCTGGATGCTCGATCAGCCGGACCATATGACACCATTCCGTACCCACGGCGGTTTGATCTAAACGCCGCTTCGCGGGCAAATTGACACTCCGCGGTTGATGCGCTAGACTGGTGCTTTTGGGTTGCGCGGCAGCCCCATGCCGCTATGTCTTGCCGAAAGCCAACATTCGTGAATCTTGTCGATGTGGATCTTACCGTAGATCTAGGGCGGTTGCGTTTGGCCAGCCCGATCCTGGTGGCCTCGGGAACCTTTGGTTATGCACGCGAGATGGCCGGCCTTGTGGATCTTGGCCGCTTAGGCGGCGTTCTACCGAAAACCATCACGCAGAATCCTCGTCCCGGCAATCCGCCGCCGCGGACCTACGAAACCAGCGGCGGCATGCTCAATTCAATCGGCCTGGATAATGATGGCCTTGAGTCATTCATTACCAATTCGCTGCCGTATCTGGCTGGGCTGGGAACGAAAATCATTGTCAGCATCGCGGGCAAGAGCCAGCAGGAGTTCGTCGGCATGGCATCACGGCTCAATGGTTTGCCCGGCATTGATGCCCTGGAACTGAATATCTCATGTCCTAACGTCAGCGGCGGCGTCGATTTTGGCACCGATCCGGCGATGTGCGAGGCCGTAGTGGCCGGCGTCCGCAGAGCATGCAGTGTGCCGGTAATCACCAAGCTCACTCCCAACGTGACGGATATCGCCCGACTTGCCCGCGCAGCAGAGGCCGGGGGCTGCGACGCCATCGCCTTGATCAATACCTGCCTGGGCATGGCAATCAACTGGCGGCGGCGGCGTTCGCAATTGGGTCGGATGATGGGTGGTCTGAGCGGCCCTGCCATCAAGCCGATCGCTTTGCGAGCGGTCTTCCAGGCAGCTCAGTCAGTACGAATACCGATCGTTGGCATCGGTGGCATCGCCACAATCGACGACGTCATGGATTTCCTCGTTACAGGGGCCATGGCCGTTCAAATTGGCACCGCGAACTTTTATAACCCCACGGCCTCAATCCAGGTGCTCGATGCCCTGCCGGCTGCGCTGCGAGAACTCGGTGCCTCAACCGTGAGCCAGGTCGTGGGCACGCTCCTTGTCGAGTGACGCCAGCATCCTAGATTCAAATTTTACTAACTCCCTGACTCCTAACTCCTACCTGACCATGCCACGTGTTCTTTCAGGCATTCAACCGACGGGACGTTTTCATTGGGGCAACTACTTCGGCGCGATCCGCCAGTACATTGACCTACAGGACAAGCCCGAAACGGCCTTTTACTTCATTGCTGACCTGCACGCATTGACTACGGTCCGCAATCCCGTGGAGTTGCGAAGCTACACGCTCGATGCGGCACTCGATTTGTTGGCCCTGGGGCTTGATCCAAATCGGGCCTCGCTGTTCCTGCAATCGGATGTGCCCGAGGTCACCCAACTCTGCTGGATCCTTCTCAGCGGCACTCCCATGGGCCTGCTGGAACGATGCGTTTCCTATAAGGACAAGAAGGCCCGCGGACTCCGCGCCGACGCAGGGCTGTTCACTTATCCAGTGCTCATGGCAGCCGATATTTTGATCTATGATTCCGACATCGTGCCCGTCGGCGAGGACCAGGTCCAGCATATCGAGGTGGCTCGCGACCTGGCCGGCAGTTTTAATCACGAGTTCGGCGAGACCTTCGTGCTGCCAAAGGAAAAGATTCTCGACAGTTCCGCCCGAGTTCCCGGCATCGACGGCCAGAAAATGTCGAAGAGTTACGGCAACACACTGGGGGTTTTCGAGGATCCGAAGGTTCTGCGCAAGCAGATTATGCGGATCGTCACCGACTCACGGCTTCCGGAACAGCCGAAGCCGCCCGAAGGCGACCACTTGTTTGAACTCTACTCACTCTTTGCGTCTGCTGAGGAGCGAGAGACGCTCGCGGCCACCTATCGCCGAGGCGGCTTCGGATACGGCGACGTGAAAAAAGCCCTGGCCGATCTGGCCGTCGAGTTCTTCGCCGCGGCCCGGCAGCGCCGCGCGGAACTGGTCGCCCATCCCGCGCGGGTTCGTGAGATTCTCGGCGATGGGGCTGCGACCGCTCGCAAGAAAGCGGCCGAAGTGCTTCTGCGGGCACAGAAAGCCTGCGGGATAAAGTAGGGTGGGGTCATTCACGACCAGCGAACCCTCCTCCCCGGTGGTTTGAGTGCTGCGGATCGCATCGTGCAGAAGTATGAAGCAATGTCCTTTTCCGCATAATCGGCCGGAAGAGAATCATGGCAAGCGTAGGTTGGGATGAGTTTGCGCGGTGCGGGTTGGACGGGTGCGGACTACGACTCGAATAGAATCCGTGGCATACACGGCTACCGCCGCCCAGATGCAGGCGAACGTCGCGAGTTGTGTCAAACCAACAGGCTCCCCAAAGGCAAATACCGCCAGCAGGAAACTTGCGCTGGGAGACAGGTACTGAACAAAACCCAGCGTCGACAGCCGGAGCCGGCGCGCCGCGCCGGCAAACAGCAGCAGCGGAACCGAAGTCACCAGCCCGCTGATTGCAAGAAGGCCGAAGGTGGACCTATCCGCAACGGGACTAATCCGGCCGGCCAGAAACAGGAACAACACCGCCCCGGGCATCAACAGGATCGTCTCGAAGGTCAGTCCGACCAATCCGCCAACTGGAATTGTTTTGCGCAGGAGTCCGTAAAGGGAAAAAGAAACGGCCAGCACTAGGGCAATCCATGGAAAGGTGCCGCACGAGAGCATCGGAATCGCGATACCCGCCGCGGCCAGGAAAATGCCCGCCGTTTGCCAACGTCCCAGCCGTTCGCCGAGGATGAGGATTCCCAAGGGTGCGTTGACCAGGGGCGCCAAGTAGTAGCCCAAGCTGGCCTGAAGCACCTGCCCGGTCGTCACGGCGTAGATGACCACCAGCCAGTTCACGGCGATCAGCAGCGCGCTCATGGTCAGCATAACCAGGGCTTGGGGATTTCGCAGCACTAGGCAGAGTTGATTCCATTGGCCGTCAAGGATGACCATGGTCATCAGCACGAGGCAGGACCAGACAGCCCTGTGGGCCAGGACTTCCAGAGGTGAGACGTGCTCCACGGTCTTGAAGTAGAGCGGAACCAGCCCCCACAGGCCGTAGGCGGCAATGCCATAGGCCAAACCTTGTCGCGATCGAGTCGAAATGTTGTCCATCATCTTACGTTTCCCAATTCTTGTTTATCGGCGGTAAAACGGCATGCCGTCCTGCCAGACCAACGTAGCACCGGCGGCTTCCGCTTCCTGCCGTTTGACGATTTGCCAAGTTCTGTCCGTGCGGTCATACATCCCAACGCCACGCCAGGGTGACACCAGATTATTGAGGCTCGGGCTGAGATAGATGCCAACCTTGGAAACGTTGTGCGGCCACCACTGATGGATTGAAAGCCGCACGGCACCAGGAAATTCTTCGGCGATCAACCGACTCCAAGCAGCCGAGCGATGCAGAACACCCAGAGCGAACACCTTGCACTCTTGCCGCTTTCGCGAATTGGTCAGGCTGGGATAAACGGGGGACATTGCCCCGTCCTCCTCCAGGAACTTCTTGATCCCCACGTAGTCGGCCAACTGCTCCGGGCTGGTCAACAAGGTCTGGTACAGATGCTCCTCCGTGGGGTGGACCGCCCATTGGTTGATGACCTGCTGACGCTTTTGCTCCAAGGAACCGATGTAGTAGTCGTCCAGAGAGCAGACGTGGAAGAGGTCGCCCCAACCGCGCAGGTCAATCTCTTGTTTCAGCCCTGCAACGTAGGCATCGACGTTCCGTGGGCCGAAGGTGGGCCACAGGCGTCCACACAAATCTTCGAATAGCCGACCGTCCAGGGCCAGCACGATCCGGGCGTCGGCCCGAACGATTCGCACTTCCTCGACCAGTTCCGCCAAGAAGTTCAGGGCGATCATTTCCGCCCAATCCGGCCTGCCACCCGTCGCGTCCGCAAGCGTCAATGTCGGATTAGGCGATTTGCAGGGAAATGCCGGGAGCACCATCTGAAACCGTTCAGCGGCCAACCCGCGACGGACCATCTCGGCAACCGTTGCGTAACATTGGTCGCAAGGATCATTGGCACAATCGGCGTGCTTGTCCGAGGCAACCCGGACTCGTCGTACCCGGAGGAGTGCCCGGGTGATCCGATGAACCGTAATGTCCTGTCTTGAAAAGAAGCCGGACGCCATGCCGGGTTGTGTGAGCGTAAGAGCCATGGTTGTTCCTTTTCACTCTTGCGGTTACCATCGGGCGGTCAAACGACCGCCTCCACTTTGCCTAGCGAGAGTGGAGTCTTAGAAGGGCCAACGCGATCGGAAGAATCGTTTTGGCTTGTCGGGGATCGTCCACCATTTCGACTTGGATGCCATCGGCCTGCCCGGTGGAGGTTCGTGTTGCTGCTATAACCCATACAAACGTCGTCGCAGGCCGATCGATGTTGATGCTCCAGTGCATTTGTGACGTATGCTTCTTCAGGTAGGTCGATATGCCCTTCAAGCTCGGAATCGATGCTTTCATGACTATGTCAGCAAGTTCAACGATGGTGATCCAAGGTTACCTGGACCGGCTTCAAGCGGGCGACGAATCAGCCCGGCAGGAACTGATTCAGTCTGCTTGCGGCAGGTTGGAGCGACTGACACGCAAGATGCTTCACAGTTGGCAGCGAGTTCACCGCTGGGAAGAGACAGGCGACGTGATGCAGAACGCCTTGGTACGCTTATACCGTTCGCTATCCGATACGAAGCCGGCGCGGGTGGTTGACTTCTTCCGCCTGGCGGCCCTTCATATCCGCCGCGAACTTCACGATCTGGCCAAGCACTACTACGGCCCGCGCGGCATGGGCACCAATCACGCCACGGCCGCATGGAAACCACACTCTGACGCTGAGGCCGGCGACTCGATGGCCTGGGAACCCTGTGGAGTTGACGAGGAGCCAGCGAACCTCGCTGCCTGGGCTGAGTTCCATGCCCAGGTAGAACGCCTGCCCGAGGACCAGCGCGCGGTCTTTGACTTGCTATGGTATCAAGAATTATCGCAGGCCGAGGCCGCCAAGTTACTGGGAGTCTCCGATCGCACGATCAAACGCCGTTGGGCGTCGGCGCGACTGGAACTTCATAAAATCCTCGGTGGAACGCTGCCGAATTGTGGCGAAGGGATGCCCGAGGCTCTCAATGCACAACTCTTGCCGGTGCCATGATGAGCCACGAAAGCCAGTTACTCGATCTCGTCATTGAGTGGGAAGAGTGCCGGGAGGCCGGACAGGCTGTTGCGCCCGAAGAACTCTGCCGTGACTCTCCTGAACTGCTGGAAGAACTTCGCAGACATCTTCAGGCGTTGTCTGGCATGGACGCTGTCTTGCATGTCGAGACCCCGGCGACTTCTATCGTGCCTCTGCCCGATCTGGACCTCGATCTCACATCCCCACTTGGTGAACCGCCACGCCATTCCGGCCGTATTGGATTAGAGAACTGGCCGTCTGTACCGGGATACGAGATTTTGGAGGAACTGGGCCGCGGGGGAATGGGCGTCGTCCTCAAGGCCCGGCAAATAGCCTTGGGGCGAATCGTGGCTATCAAGACCATCTTGTCTCACGGTCCGATCCTGGAAGAAGAGCGGAGGCGGTTCATGCGGGAGGCCAAGGCCATGGCGCTCTTGCAGCACCCGAACATCGTTCAGATTCA
>Ga0073936_10002652_pt1 | contig 26438 bp, 26 predicted proteins | sample AliMusrvi5mmetaG_FD_87041 | JGI IMG/M metagenome (GOLD analysis project Ga0073936, IMG submission 87041) | Freshwater lake bacterial and archeal communities from Alinen Mustajarvi, Finland, to study Microbial Dark Matter (Phase II) - Alinen... | ecosystem: Environmental > Aquatic > Freshwater >...
TGCCCGTCCACAAGCACCTCGGCCGATGGCATGCCTGACACGCCTCCACATGGCCGTTGCGCGCGCCATACAAGTTTGCTGTCGGTCCACCAAGGTCGGACACCGTGCCGCGGAAGGATGTCAGATCACCTAACCGACGCACCTCCCGCAACACCGACTCCACGCTGCGGCTTGATAGAAACTTCCCCTGGTGCAGGCCCAGCCCGCAAAACGTGCAGCCTCCCGCGCACCCGCGCGAGACAATCACCGAATCCTTGATCGTCGCAAAGCCCGGCACCGGTTCCTGATAGGACGGGTGCGCCATGCGCTGGAACGGATACTCATGCAAGGCATCCAGCTCCGGGCCATCCACCGGCAGCGCCGGCGGCTCCATCACCACCGCCCGCGTGCCGTGCATCTGCACCAGCCGCCTGCCACAGTAGGGCGTCTGCTGCGCCTCGGTCACTTTGGTCAGCGGCAGCAGCAGTCTCACATCCGCTTGCAGGTCCTCCCACGACGGCAACACGATGCATTCGGAAAAATCCGCCGCCGCAGTGGCCTTCGCGCCTAACAAAACAGCAGTGCCCGCAATGCCGCCCAGATTCCCTTCCCCGTCGCGCAGGCGCCGGGCGATTTCCCGCACCGCCCGTTCGCCCATGCCATACACCAGCAGGTCCGCCTTTGAATCGGTTAGAACGGATGGCCGCAGCTTGTCCTCCCAATAGTCGTAGTGCGCCACCCGCCGCATGCTCGCCTCCATCCCGCCAAGCACCACCGGCACGCCGGGAAAGGCGCGTCGGCTCAGTTGCGCATAGACCACGGCAGCATGATTCGGCCGCCGCCCCGGCACACCGCCGGCGCTGTACACATCGAGTTTGCGCTTGTGCCGCGCCACCGTGTAATTCGAGACCATTGAGTCCAGATTTCCCGCCGTCACCCCGACGAACAAACGCGGCGCACCCATCACCGTGATGGCCGCCAGTGACTTCCAATCCGGTTGGGCGACGATGCCGACGCGCAGGCCATCCGCCTCTAACACCCGGCCGATCATCGCCGCGCCAAATGACGGATGATCCACATACGCGTCGCCGGTGATGAGCAGCACATCCAGCTCGCCCCAGCCGCGCGCGTCCATCTCCGCCCGCGACATCGGCAAAAACGCCCCGCGCGGCGCTGGCTTGGCTGTGGGTTTCCCGGACATCGGATCAGCTCGAGGCAATCGGCCGCATGCGGCTCACGCCAGGTCCCGCACCTGAACCTGGGCCCACCAGCCCTTGAAGGTTTCCACAAACGCGTTGTGTTGCGGATGAACCTGATAGGCATCGTGGTCCGCCACGCTGGCAAACTGCATGGTCAAGGCGTAGTCCCACGATTGATCGATCACCGGACGGGGCATTACCGCAGCCGGCACCGCCCAACGCCCGCCACTCACCAGCCCAATCTCAAACAGCGAGGTCAGACCCTGCTCAAACACCGCACGGTCCGCCGCACTCTTGCATTCGTCCTTCAGCCAAAAATAAACATGATGTTCCATGGCCGGAGTCTCACCCAGCCTGGCCCCGTCCGCAAGCCCATTTCCTTGGCCCGCCGACACATTGCATTTGACAGAACGCTGTGAAAATTTCATTTGTCGTCGCGGCGTTTCACCGTATGCTGCGCGAGCCATGCACCGCTTTCGCGCCATCTTCATCCCACTCGCCCTTGCCAGTTCCGCCCTCGCCGCGGACAAACCGGCCCTGCCGTCGGATGTGTACAAATCCGTCCTGCGCATCGAGGTGGCCACCCAAACCCCGGACTACCGCACGCCCTGGAACGCCGGACGTTTCAGCGGCGCAATCGGCACCGGCTTCATCATCGGCAAAAACCAGATTTTGACCAATGCCCACGTGGTCTCCAATGCCCGCCGCGTCCTCATCAACATCTACGGCAGCCCGAAAAAATATCCTGCCAAGGTCGAATTCATCGCCCATGATTGCGACCTCGCGCTGCTGTCGGTGGAGAATTTTTCCGACTTTGCCGGCTTCCCGGCGTTTGAGTTCGATGACATCCCGGCGCTGGAATCGCAGGTCCGTGTCATCGGTTACCCGATTGGCGGCGAGCGGCTGTCGGTGACCCGTGGTGTGGTTTCGCGCATCGACTTCCAAGTTTATGCCCACTCGCGGGCCGATTCCCACCTCATCGTGCAGATCGATGCGGCGATCAATCCTGGCAATTCCGGCGGCCCATGCATTCAGAACGGCAAGGTTGTCGGGGTCGCTTTCCAGGGGTTGCGGCAGGCGGACAACACCGGATACATCATTCCCACTCCCGTGGTGAAGCGTTTCCTCAAGGACATTGAGGACGGCAGCTACGATCACTATGCGGAACTGGGCACCACCGAGTTCCCGCTGTTCAACCCCGCCATGCGCAAGGCCCTCGGCCGGCCCGATGATGATAAGGGCGTGCTCGTCACCAACGTCGTTGCCACCAGCTCCGCCGATGGCCAAATCAAACCCGGTGACATCCTCATGTCCATCGAAGGCCTCCCCATCGATAGCGCGGGGATGGTCGTCATCGACGGGGAAGACGTCAGCTTCCATGAAATCATCGAACGCAAATTCGCCGGGGACAAGATTGCCATGCGCCTGCTCCGCAATGGCGAGTGGCAGGAGGTTCACATCGAACTCAAACCGCTCGAATGGTCGCGCATGTATGCCATCGACTATGAAAGCAAACCCCGCTACATCGTTTTCGCCGGTCTGGTTTTCCAACCGCTCGACACCAATCTGTTCTCCAGCCAGAAGTTTGAAGACGTCAATGTCCGCCGCCTCTACTCCGATTATGTGCCAAAAGGCCTCTTTCAAAAACGCCAGGACATCGTCGTACTCACCCGCGTCGAAAGCGACCCGGTGACCAGCCAGCTTGACTCCTTCGCCGGCTTCGCGGTGGACAAGATCAACGGCACGGAAGTCCGCGACCTCGCCCATGCCTACGAACTTCTCTATCCGAAGGACCCTCCCGAGTTCTTTGTCATCCAATTGTTCGGTGCCAACCGGCCCGTGGTCATTCCTTCGGCCAAGGTCAATGACGCCAACGAACGCGTCCAAAAGGCCGGCGGCATCACCCGCCTGTTCAATCTCAAGCCCTAACATGCCACGCGTCGGCATCGCCCTCGGCTCGAACCTCGGCGAGCGTCTCGCCAACCTGCTAGCCGCCCGCCAGTTGCTGCGCCGCCTCGCGCAGCCCGGCGAGGCGCTGTTGCAAGCCCCGATCTATCAGACCACGCCGGTCGCTTGCCCGGATGGCTCGCCGGACTTTTTCAACACCGTCGTCGAGATCGGCTATGACGGCAGTCCGCAGGAGTTGCTCCAGCACACCCAGGCCATCGAGGCGGCACTCGGCCGCAGCCGCAGCGCCGCACCCAATACCCCGCGGCCCATCGACATCGATCTGCTCTACTTCGGCGACGCCACCCTCACAGCCGCAGCCCTGGTGTTCCCCCACCCGCGCCTCACCCAACGCCGCTTCGTGCTCCAACCGCTGGCGGACATCCGCCCGCAACTCATCCTTCCCGGAGACAACCTAACCATTTCCGAACACCTCGCCCGGCTTTCATCTAACGAGCCAGCCCTCGCGCTGGTCCGCGCCGACTGGTAAGGCCGCGCATGGCAGGGAACGGGCGGCTCATTGGTGGCGGGGCGAGGGTCAGGGACTCGTCAGCACGCGGAATCCGGCTTGGGCAAAATGATGGTCGGTGGTCAGGGCATCGCTCAGCGCTCGTTCCCGCATGATGACAAATGAGATGCAGTCGGCTAAAGACCAACTCTTGTCGGGCCGCGACGCGTGGAATCCCGTGCCAGATTCGAACTGCTCCGCGGATGGGGGAAGGACTTCAATGCCGCGAGTGGATTGGAGCAATTCGACCAGTCGGGCATATTTCGTGCGGTTGCTTGGCTGGCTGAATGCGTCACCCACCTCGACAAGAACCCATGTGGTGGTTACCATCGGGCCGCATGGCTGTCGGGCAAGTTCCACCGCCCGTGAATGACATTGATCGACCGGGTTGAGAAGCGCGATGAAATAAGCCGTGTCGGCGAAAACTGGACTCATCGTTTTGGCGTGCCGTGAAGATAGTGATCGTGGTTCTCAGCGAAATCCGTTGGCAAGCCCTCCGCAGTGCCGGCGATTTCGAGCAACGCTTGGCCCCACACCGGTGGCGTGCCGTCATTTCTTCCATGGAGTTCGCGCAGTTTCTCATCAACCGCCGCCAATTCGTCGGCTGTCAGTGTTGGCAATTCTGCAAGAATCTCACAAACGCTCACGGCTCAAGCCTAAACCACAAATTTCCCCGGGGAAAGAACAAATTTCCGATAGCGAGCCTGAGGTCCAATCCGGTCGCCTTCCAAAACCAGGCGTCCCCCCGGATGCACAACGCCGGGGCCTTGGGGCGGAGCGCGGCAAAACCATGGGAGGCTCCTTGCGTAAAGGTGATGCCACAAGGCGCCTCATGTGAGCTACTGGAAGCGCAGCGGCAAACCGCCGCGCTCGAAAGTGCTCATGGACATGGCCCGGGTGCTGGGCGTGAGCGTGGAGGAGGTGCTGGGCCTCAAGGCCCCGCGCAAGGCGGCAAGCCCGGCCGGCCGCCTGGGCCGCACCTTCGAGGCCGTGGCGAAACTGCCGCGCCGCAAGCAACTGAAGATCCTGGAAGTGGTGGACGCCCTGGTCAACAACGCGTGACGGAACGGGCCTCAGGCCTGGTCCCGGGACGCCCGGTCGCCCGATTCCGCATTATGCGCTATTGTCACAAGTTGCCAGTCTCAATAAGACGGAGTTACCGGCGTTCCACGGCCCTAACATGGCGGCGGAAACCACTGTTCAACGCCCGTCTCAATAACAAATGCCGTGCCGTGGAACAATCACGCGGCGATTTGCACGATCACAGCGGCACCAAATTACGATGGAGGCGTGGAAATATAGCCCTAACACCTACGATGTGAATTTGGTAAAGCGCCACGATGACAATTCGGCCATCAACAGCTCGATTAGGGATGTTCAGCGTCTTTCCCGTCCTCATGTCCCGTGGGACGGACTGTAGGATGTGGCGGGTTCGAGGATCTTCCATCAATAGGCTTTTCAGGAACGAGTAAAAGCTTTTCAATTTGTCGAACATCTCCCAACGCAGAACCCTTGCTTGCGATGGTTGTCCGGTCAACGATAAACATCCCGTCAATGACAATGTGGCCATCATATTCAATAAACTTAACATGTAAAAGTTTAGTCGGTTCAATTAGATACCATTTACTAGCTTGAAACTTAAACGTGGGCAATCCATGCATGGTGAGACTAATGCTGTTGGTTGTGTCCTCAATGTCACTTATTCGAAGCTTGAGGAGCGCGGAAACCGATGTCTCGCCAACATATATTGTATTACAATGGTCACGATAAGCACGAAGAACTTGATCGGGATCGCCTTCTCCAACCCAGTCGGCCGAAAATGGCTTGTGGCTCTTTAGATACCCCCATTTGTACCTAGTCACCCCAATCTCCCTAACGCAAAATATTCCGTCAGTCATGCAATCGGAAGGTTTTCCGCCTTCCTGATCCGCCACAGTGAAAAAGCCCCGAAGAAAATCCAGCTTTTCTTGATTCACAGCCCTTTGGTCATTGGCACTTGTGTCCGATGTGTCTGCACCGGCCATTTGAAACACCAATGCAAGAAGTGTCAATAGGATTCGAGTGTGCATATCGAACAGTAATTTAAAATTCACGGAATCTGTGGAAGAACTGCAGGCCATCTAGCACTATGGTCGGTGCCCCATGTTTCAGCTTTGTTTCCAGGTAATATTATATACCCACCTTGGATAGGACCCAATACTAGGCCCGACACAAAATTCTCCTCAAAGCCATGTTCATCTGGGGAGTAGAGCTTTGGCGCATATTCCTTCCATGCATCAAGCCTCAACCGGCACTCGCTAGGGGCCATTACGATGACATCATTGGTAACTTCAAAAGTCCGTGGCCATAGCGCCATATCAACCCAGCTATGGGAGACCCCAATCCCATTTACTTGATCTTGAATAACGTGTGATCCGCCACCAATCCTAAAGCACTTAGGACTGAGACGTCTAATGGCATCATACATAATTGCCTGCCAATGAAAACACATCCATCCTCGGTGAATCTGCTTGTCGTTATTGCTATTTCCCGGTCGTGATCCCCATCCATTTGGATGGTTAGCCATCTTCTTATACTCGGCAATAACGCCTTCGGCAATTCGCTTCGCCTCACTTTGGCAGTCCTCCTTTGAGCAGCCGCATTTCCCCAAGCATTTAGCGATTTCACACAACCCGGAGAGTTTCCTAATTGCTGCATCCTTGAGTTCAACGTAGTCCTGTTCCGTTAGTTCTGAATCTGGCTTGCGCTTCTCTTCTCTGCCCAGATAATCCCAGGTGTCTACGCAATCATTGCCCACGAATCCATAGAGGTTCTCCCCGCCATTTTCCCCGATGGGGTCCCTGGACGGCCAATAGGGGATACCCGACGCGGGTTTCGTAGCCGTAGGGCGGATTTTCCGGCGCGGTTGTGCGGGCTGGCGGCGCTTTGCCGGGTGCGTTTCGTTAGACAAGCGGAAAAAATCCCAGACGCGGTTTTTTCCGGTGACATTGCGGCGCTCGGACGCGGGTTCTGTGCTGAAGTAGGTCATTTTCCAAGCGCAGGGATAGCGGCTTAGGGCGGCTAAAGGAAGGAAAAACTTCAGGCTTTTTTGCCGGTTTCGGCCGGGTGGGTCTTGCCGTGTACCGCTTTTAGCTGCTCGATGATTACCTCATCGGCTCTGGCGGCGAGCTCATGGCAGGTCGGGACCTGCCTCAAGCATCGGGCAGTTCGAGGAGGATCTGAGGTAACTGCCATTGGACGCGCCATATGAAATATTGCAGACCGCTGCTTAGGAGATCCACGCACTTGAACCTTTCACAAACACTCTTCGACAGTTGGATTTCAGCGGGCTTTTTTGAGGCATCGGTAACTGGCCAACGATCTGTCCGCCGTTCGTTCACTGTCCATTCCCTCGACGAACTCTTTCAACCTCCGGAAATGTCACAAATGCGCGCCGCAGTTCATCAATAGGAACATCACGGATAACCGAAACATTTAAAACACTCCTGATGGATCTGTAGTCGTTGGCCCTGTCAAAGCTAATTTGCGAAAGGCATACCAGCAATCGCCTACCTGACAAGCGAAAGACATCATAACCTGCACCGTTGAGACCGCCCTTTAACACCGTTTGTGAAGCGCTGAGCGAGAATTTGGAGCGCAACACCTGGATTTCAACTGGGGTAGACAAGACTTGCTTTGGTACTTGATTCTTTCTGATCATCTCAAGAACAGTGGATTTTCCATCAATAATTCTTCCCTCCGCCCATTTCGAAAGATCTTTGCTAACAGATGCTGCTCCATCCTTGGTGCCGACAGTGCCGTCATCTGCAAGGCATTCGGAAACAAGAATCAGAAGAAATCCAAGCAAGGGACTAAGTAACTTATAGCTCATGTGTAAGTTGTGGTTGGATTTTAATCACTCGTTATGCGGAGTTCTGTCAGGGTTGTAACTGTTTGGAAGAGCTTCCTCAATCTTTGTTGCTCTCTCCTCTTTAGTCGCACCGGCCTTACAGCACCAACTAACCCTAAGGTGTCGATAGATTAGGTTTGACATTTTGCTATTTGGAAATTTTGGCTTTCCATCTCTATATTGGCGAGAAGGGAGCCTCCCGGCAACTCTAAGCCTGTTAGGCAACTGCTCGATCATTTTCTGTTGACTTATGGGCTGCCGATATCTAGCCCAACCGTCAAAGGTCATTTCACCGGATGTTCCTTCGTGGGGATCTGAATTCCACGTATCGAAGATAGATGACTTAAATCTACCACCAGGTTCAGTAGGGATGAAATTACCGGTATCTGGGTCGATCATTTGAATTCCAGTAGTATCGCGCTCTGTAATTGTCCCAACCTCATTTGAGTCTTCCTTGACCCTCCAACCTTCGTAATAGTGTTCCTCTGCAAGAACTTTCCCGTTATCGTCTTTCCCATGCACTTTCATCTCCTGCAGAATGAGGCCTCCACTCCTGCCAGAATCAGGTGACACAATCCAAGAGATATCCCAAACAAAATAACCACATTCCCCTAGTTCAATATGATCTGAGGAATAATTCAATATCAGGGGAGTTTCGGCGACCTTCAAGCCGTTTCTATCAATACGTCCAACTCCATCATTCTCCACGAACCCATACAAGTTCAATCCGCCCTGTTCCCCGATCGGGTCCCTGGACGGCCATAATGATACAGGGGGCAGGGCGTAGTGGTGGCCGCGGTCGCGCAAGAGGGTGCCATGGCCGGCGGTCGGGGGAGGACATGGGGCTGCGGCGTAGGCTGCGGCGTAGGCGTAGGCGTAGGCGGGAGGCTGGATTGGGTCGGGATCGGTATCGGCGAGGGGCTTGTGTGACGTGCGGCGATGAGCCGTCGTAGTGACAGGGGAATTGCGGTGTTTGTTGATCGGACTGGGGTTTTCGAGAAAGACGTAACGGGATTTGATGGGGATGTCGGTGTGGAATGTGTGGGGTCGAGTGGTATGGGAGTCGGCATATTCGTCGGCATAAACGTCGGCGCAAGCGTAGGTGTAATTGGAGTTGCAAGCGCGGATGCAAGCGTGAGGACAAGTGCAATCATAGGTGTAGGGAAGCACAGTGGGAGTCGGCGTGGGCTGTCCGGATGAGTGCCGAGACAAGCCGCAGCGATTGGATTTGCGGCTGTGGAGGTTGTGGGTTTGCTGCGGAGTATTCACGGTGTGACGTCGTAGCAGAGCAGGATGCCCTGGTCGCGGATATAGAGTCGGCCGCCGGTGATGATCGGGTGCGGCCAACTGTTCTTCTTGCTGCGCTCGGGCGGATCGAACCTGCCCTGTTCGCCGCGGTAGCCCATGCCATAGATTCGGCCGTCCGCCACTGAGGGCGTGGAATACCCTCCTCCAAGTTCGCGCGCCGTCCAAACCAGCTTGGGACCGCCCTCCGGCCAGGTCTTGAGCAAGCCGGTTTCAGGCGACTTGCCATCGCGATGGATGCCGCGCCACTGCGGCCAATCCTCGGCGCGGGCGGGTGAGGCCAAGGTGATGGCGACAGCTCCGATTAAGGTGGGAAGGGCGGTTGTCGCATTCATCATGATGAGTTAGCTTGGATGGGGTTAGTGAGCAGTCCGTACGATGGACTCCAAAAGGTCTGACAGACTGATATTACCACTGAGGCCACTGAAACCCACTGAGAACACTGGTTCTTTCATATCGTTCAGCGGTTTCAGTGGTTCTCAGTGCAATCAGTGGTTCTCTTTGTCCGACTATGTGAGATGTTCCATGTGTCGTCAAAGTCTTCGTCTTGCGTCTTGAAGTCTTGCGTCTTGGGTCTGAGGCGAAGCCTCGCTAGGGCTTGGTGACAGCGAGGCCGACCAGATCGCCGAGGTTGTTTTTGCAATAGATGCGTCCGTTGGCCAGCACAGGCACGACCCAGCAGCGTTTATCAAGCACCTTGGCGCGGGCCAATTCCTTGAAGGCGGCCGGCGAGGCATCGGCGATGACGAGATCCCCGGTTTCGGACTGGATGATGAGTTTGCCGTCCGCCACCATCAACGAGCCTTTGCCCAGGTCATCCTGCGACCATTTCACGTCGCCGGTGGCGAAGTCCAGACAGACGAACTTGCTTTCGTCGAACCCGTACAGGCTTCCCTTCCACAGCACGCAACTGTTGAAATGGTTGCGCATTTTCTTCGTCTGCCAGACGTACTTCAACTCACTGCCGGTGAAATCAAACAGCGCCGCACCCTTGCCATAACCGCTGGACACGAAAAACCTGTCGCCACTGACAATCGGCGTGGCGGCGTTGATGTCATAGTTGGTCTTCCACTGCTGGCGCGCGATCATCCTGCCGCCATCGGCCTCACGCAGCACCAGGCCGAATCCGTCGAAGAGCGCGAGCAATTTTTTGCCGCCCCGCTCAAACGCCAGCGGCGCGCCGTAGCCGGCCCCCTCGTCGCCGTTTTTCCAGGCGACTTCTCCGCTCGCCTTGTCCAATGCCACGGTGGCCGCGCCCGGTGCGCCGACATCGACGATCACCCATTTTCCGAGCACCAGTGGCGACCCGGCATAACCCCAGGTCGGCACCTTGCCGCCGAGATCCTTCACCAGGTGTTTCATCCACACGATCTTGCCCGTCGTCGCGTCGAGGCAATGCAGATGCCCCGCCCGGCTCAGCGTGTACACCCGGTTGCCATCGACCGTCGGGGTCGCACCGGGGCCGCCCTCGAACATGTGCGGATCCAACGGGCATGCATACGACTGTTTCCAAATTTCCTTGCCCGTCGCCGGGTCGAGGCACCAAACCGTGTCGGAATTGTTCGCGTTGCCCATCGTGTAGAGTTTTCCCTGGCTCACCGCCACGGCGGAACAGCCGATTCCAACATTGAGTTTGAACAACTGTTTCGGGCCATCTGCGCCCCACTGGCTTGACCAGCCGGTTTCAGTGGAAATGCCGTCGCGGTTCGGGCCCCGCCATTGCGGCCAATCGGCTGCATGGGCGCAGCAGGCACCGAGAATAAGCCAGGGAATGAGTGTTTTCATGATAGTTGACTGTTTTTGGTTGTTCTTTGGTTGGGAGCTAACGGTCGCCGTCGCAGGTGGCACAACTGGCGCGCTCGGGACATCCCGGATCGCGCTGCCAGCGTTGTGATTTGAACTCAAAGCGCGGCAACGAACCCGGTGCCGCGAGCACCACGGGAATCCGCAGTGCCAGCACCGTCTGCATCTCGCTGGCCAGTTTCTCCACCATGGCTTGCGGGTCAAGGCAATCCGGCGTGGGCTCCAAGGAAATTTCGAGTTCGGTCATGGCGTTGACCTCGCGCACCGCGACGCGGTACTCGGCAACGTGAGGACAAGCGCGGACGATTTGTTCAATGGCCGTTGGATAAACGTTGGCGCCGCGCACGATCACCATGTCGTCCACGCGGCCGCGGATGCCGCCCTCCAGCATGGTGAGGCCGTCACGTCGCACCAATTTCACCAAGTCCCCGGTGCGGTAGCGCAGCAACGGCGAACCGACGCGGCCGAGGTTGGTGAGGACCAGTTCGCCGGTGCCATCCGCAGCCGGGTTGAGCAGCTCGGCAAGGTAGGCCGCGTCGAGTATGGCGAGCTTTCCCGGCGCGACTTCATAGGTCACCGGCCCGATCTCGGTCATGCCGTGGTGATCAAAGATTCGCGCGCCGGGCCACAGCGCTTCAATCCGGCTGCGGGTTGCCGGCACGCTGCCACCGGGTTCACCGGCGACGATCAGGGTGCGCACCCGTGATTTTGCTAGATCGAGGTTCTCCTGTTGGGCGAAATGGCCGAGGCGCAAGGCATAGGTCGGAGTGCAGCAGAGGTGTTCGACCTGGTTGTCGAGAATGGCCTGCAAGCGTGCGGCACTGCTGAGGCCGCCACCGGGAAGGCACAGGCAACCGAGCCGCACCGCCGCCTCGAAGGCGAGCCAGAACCCGAGGAACGGGCCGAATGAAAACGCAAAATACACGCGCTCGCCCGGCCGCACGCCGGCAGCGCGCAACACGTCGGTCCAACAATCCAGCATCCAGCTCCAGCTCTGCGGCGTGTCGAGCCAGCGCAGCGGCGTGCCGCTGGTGCCGCTGGTTTGCGTGAAGCGGGTGTAATGGTCCAGCGGAAATGTCAGGTTGCTGCCGTAGGGTGGATGGGCAAGGTGATCGGCGACGAGTTCGGCCTTTGCCGTCAGTGGCATTCGCTGGAAAAACTCGTCGAGGCTGGCGACTCCTTTCGTCAGCCCCGCGCGCTGCAACTTCCCGGCGTAAAAGCGATTGTCGGGCGTCAACGCGGCCAACAAGCGGTTCAGCTTCTGAAGTTGATCCGTGCCAGTCATTGTGGCGGCGGTTTGATTTCGATGGCAGCCGGTTGGGGTTTCGGCGGGGCGGGCTTATAGTAGGTCACCAAGCAACCCCCGGCCACGGCCAGCAACAGGCCGAGGAAGAATGGTTTCGGAATCGCCGTTAGACCGCCTTCGGGCGGATGCATCAGCACGGCGACAACCGCGTTAATGACCGGCGCGCCGCCGAACACGATGGTCATGACCACGCTTGGCTGACCTTTGGCGCCGAATGCCAGCAGCACACAGAAGGCGCCGATGGCACCCACGATGCCCGCCAACAGCGACCAGCCCATACCAGCCGCCGGAAACTTCCAGGTGGCGCCGTTGAGCAACAGCATGCCCAGCGGCGCGAGGACCGCAGTCAGGAAGTATGCGAGGCCGACGAACAAGAACGCCTTGTAGCGGCCCTGTGCCGGATCGGCCATGCCGGCTTGCCCGGAGTGCAGGAAGATGCCATAGAGGCCCCAGCTCACGACAGTCATCAGTGCGAAGGCGAGCCAGGTCATTCCGGTTGCGTGGGTGTTAGGGAGGGGCATGACGGGGTGGTAGATTGATGGAACAACTCGGGCGGCGCCACTTCAAGCTTGGCGCTTATGTGTAGTGGGATGGGTACGGCTTTCATGGTGTGTTTGATCGGGTCCATTGCAATGGCCACGGCGGTGATGTTGCCGCGGGCCACCTCGATTTGCCGGCCGTCTTGTTGGGTGTGGAAGATAAAGGTGTAGGCCACGGACTTGCTGCGGATCTCCCGCACGAGGAGTTGGATTTCGACCTCCTGCTCAAAGCGCAGTGGATGCTTGTAATCACAACTGGCATGCACCCGCGGCCAGCCGACCTTGCCCTCGATGAACTCGGGATGGACCTCGATGCCGAGGCTGCGGTAGAATGCGTGCTCGGTTACTTCCATGAAGCGGAAGAAATTCGAGAAATGCATGATCCCGGCCATGTCGGTATCGGAAAACTCCACCGGGCGCGTAAGTTTATACTGGTATGCCATGGGATTCTATCAATGGTTGACCGTGAGTGACCGGCGCCGGCACGTCGGCGAATTCGGCGACACGGCTGAACAGTTCGTCGAAGTCGGTGAACAGATCGCCGGTCAGGCAGTCGGTCAGCCGCTTGTGAAGGTGCGGATAGGCGTTGAAGAGTTCCTTGAAGCGGAAGTTCGGATCGTAGAACGCATAGACGAGCTTGCGCATGCTCTCGATGCCATAGCACAACGTGTTGCCATACTCGGCAAACATCTCCGCGGAATAATCCCCGGCAGTCAGGGCGGCGTCAACGGCGTCGCCGGCCATCTCGCCGCTGCGCAACGCCAGCATCACGCCGGATGAAAACACCGGGTCAAGGAACGCAAACGCGTCGCCGGCCAGCACCAGCCCGTTCATGGCGCAATGCTTTGAGCGGAATGAATACTCGCTGGTGACACGGTACTGCGCGGCGACCGTGCCGGGGGCGAGGTGCTGCTTGATCCAGAGATTGTTTTCGACCTCGCGTTGGAACACTTGCTCCGGATCGCGCAGGTTGTCGCGATACAGATAGGAACTTTCGGCCACCGCGCCGACACTCACCATGTCGTTGGGCCACGGAATGTACCAAAACCAGCCTTTGCCAGGCAGGTAGGCGACCGTGGTGGCGCCCTCGTCAATGCCTTCGTCGCGCAACGCGCCTTGATAGTATGTCCACACCGCGATCTTGTTGAGCTGCGGGTCGCGAATGCGCCACCCGTTCTTCACCTGGGTGAAGCCGTCGCGCCCGCTGGCATCAATGGTCACCGGTGCGCGCACCTCGAACGCACGGCCTTGCTTGTCGGTGCCGCGCACGCCGACGGTGCAGTCGTTCTCGCAAATGGACTCCTTCACCGTCATCTCCTCCAGGGCTTCGACGCCCTTCTCGCGGGCGTTGTTCAACAGCATCTCGTCGAACTCGCTGCGGACCACCTGCCAGGTGCTCGACGACGGATGATCCCAATTCTGGGTGAAATAGAAGGGTGACGAAACATCGCCGGCCTGGCGGACGAATTGCACGCTGTATTTCCTCACGAAATGGCTGTGCCTGAGCTTGTCGAGCATGCCGAGACGCTCGAGCGTGAAATAGGTGTAGGGAATGAGCGACTCGCCGATGTGATAGCGAGGGAACCTCTCCCTCTCTAACAGCAGCACGCTGCGGCCTTTCATCGCCAGCACGGCGGCAGCGGTTGACCCGGCAGGGCCTCCTCCGATTACAATGACATCATAGTTTGCTTTCATGGTGGTAAAATCTCGACAATATCGGCGAGCACGTCGCCAGAGCTTGTTAGCAGCGCGTTGCAGCGGCCATATAGATGAGCGGCGGGACGATCGAGCGCCAGAGCGCGACTGATGAGTTCGTCGGCCTCGACGCGAATGAAAGACTTGGGCCGACTGCGGAACGCAAACCGGTGCTGATGCAACAGGCTGCCCAGCGGCACCTCGGCGCGGAGGATATCGACCTTGAGCAGCGGCGGCAACAGGTCGAGATGAATCGTGATCGCGCCGAATTCGACGAGCCGGCCGGAGCTGTTGAGCACCAACACGACCTCACGCTGATAGATATCACCATCGGTCGCGCTGCGCAGGAGGCGGAGGTGCGTGCGCTCGCCGTGAAACGCCTCCAGCTTGGTGGTCATGTCGCTGAGGTGCGCAAGCAAGTCCCGTTGTGGCTGGGGAATGTCGGTGTCTTCGACTTCCCAAACGACCGGTACGCTTTGAGCCATTACACTGTAACTGCGGGCCAGCGGGCACAAGCCGCACTTGACCCCGCCGGTGCTGGCAGCGGCTTGGCGGCAGAACTCGCCACAACACAGGGTGGTTTCAGGCGTAGCGTGCATCGCGATGTTCGGGTAGGAAGAAATCGTGAAGCAGGGTATCGACTTGCAGCAAGCCCCCGCGGGTATAGCGGATCGTATCCCCGTCGCTGGCCAGCAAACCTTCGTCCGCCAATTGACGCAACGGAGCGGCGAAGCGTTCGGCGATGTCAACGCCGAACTTGTTGTGGAAATAGCTCCGGCTGACGTGACCGAGCTTCATTTGGAGGACCATCTCGCGGATGAGACGCTCTTCCGCGGTTGGTGTCATCGCGCGCCACAACGGCAGTTCGCCCCGCGAAACCTGCTCAAGATACGGCACGATGTCGTGTTCGTTCTGGAAATGCACGCCATTGATGTGGCCAAACGATGCGACCCCGATGGGCAGCAGGTCCGCGCCTTCCCACAGCCTGTCGCGGTAGAGAAACTTGGTGCGCGCCGGGTCTTTCACCGCGGTGTACGCGCTGGCGACGGAGTAACCGGCCTTTTCCAGTTCGGCAAAGGCGAAACCGACCCAGCCGCGTTTCGTCTCCCAGTCAGCCACCGGCGCCACCAACTTGCCTTCGGCTTTCATCTCCTTGTAAATGGTCGTGTTGTACGGAATCTCCATCTGATAGATCGTCACGCTCTCCGGTGACATGGCGATGACCTGTTCGACGCACTTCATCCAGTTCGCATCGGTCTCCTCAACCATGCCGGCGATCAGGTCGATGTTGATCTGGTCGAAGCCGATGGAGCGGGCGTACGCATAGGCCCGCGCGATTTCCTGCGAGTGATGGGCGCGACCGTTGATCTCCAGGATGTGATCGTCGAAATTCTCCACGCCCAGGCTCAGGCGGGTCACTCCCATGTCGCGGATCGCTTCGAGTTTCGCCTCGGTGAGGGTGCCGGGTTCGCATTCAAACGCGACTTCCTTGACCGCATCCCACGGCAATAACGCCTTGAGCCGCGAAGTCAGATCAGCGAGTTGTTTGACAGACAGGTACGAGGGCGTGCCGCCGCCAAAATAGACGAACTCAGGCAGGCGGCCGCCAATGAACGGCTTGCGCACATACGCCTCCAACTCGGCCACCGCCGCATCGATGTACTGTTGGACGCGGGCCGCGTTCTGATCGGTGTACACTTTGAAATAGCAAAAGTGGCAGCGCTTGCGGCAGAATGGGATGTGAACATACAGACCTAACGAATTCCCCGCAGCCGGCGGCCGCTCCAGCGCCGCATGCGCCTCGCCGACGTGCTCGTGATTCCAGAACGAGAACGGTGGATAGTTGGCAACAAAGTAGTTGCCGGGCCGTGTCATGTGATGCTGGGTTGTCGTTGCGTTGGTCATAAGCACTCCTCGTACAGTTTCACAAAGTCCGCAACTGCCACTTGGCGGGGATTGAACTGTGCGGTCCACTGCCGCGCCGCTTCCTCGGCCAGCATCGGGATTGCGGAAGGTGGCACGCCGCACGCGGAGAGACGCGACGGCAGTTGGGTTGCCGCTAGCAATTCGTCAAGCCGCGTGGCCAGATCCGGAGAGAGTTCGTCGTAAGAACTTCCGGCAGCGGCGTTGAAGCGCACGACATGCGGCAACATCATCCCGACCGCTTGGCCGTGGACGATGCCGAAATGCGCGGTGAGCGGATTGGCCGCGCTGTGTGCCGCGCCGAGCATGCTATTCTCGATCGCCACGCCGCCGAAGGCTGCGCCGAGTTGCATTGCCGAGCGCGCCGCAAGATTGAACGGGTCATCGAGCACCCGTGTTAGATTCGCACGCGTCAGCCGGAATGCCTCACGACTGAACATGGCCGACAATTCGGTGCGCCGGGTCGTCGCCCAGGTTTCGACCGCGTGCGCGACCGCATCCAAGCCGGTGCAGGCGGTGACCTGGCGCGGTTGCGTCAAGGTCAGTGTCGGATCGAGAATGGCCACGCGGGCCGCGGCCTTCGGGTCGCCACAGGCCATTTTTTGGTGCGTCTGTTCGTCGGCGATGAGCGCAAACGACTGGCATTCGCTGCCCGTGCCGGCGGTGGTGGGAATGGCGATCAATGGCAGCATCGGCTTGGTGGCTTTGCCGATGCCCCAGTAGTCCTGCATCCGGCCGCCATTGGTGAGGAGGAAATTCGCGCCCTTGGCGGTGTCCATGCTGCTGCCGCCGCCGATGGCCACCAGAAAGTCCAAGCCTGTGGAGCGCGCAAACCCGGCGCATTCCTCGACGTCGCGGGTGGTCGGGTTGGCACGCACGCGGTCGTACAGCATGGCATTTGGCAGAAGTTCCCGGACGCGAGCCGCGTGGCCGGCGGCGACGATGCCCGGATCGGTCACCAATAACACTTTGGTGCCGCCGAGTTCGCGCACAAGTTCGCCCACACGCTCGACGCTATTGACGCCGAAGACGATTCGCGTGGTGGCTTGCCAGTCGAAGTTCATGCGCGTTGGAAGGCCCGGCGTTTGTATAGGAACTCGAACAGGTTGCCCTCGTGGGGCTGATCCCACGAGATTGCCAGAGTCGGGACCGCCCCGATGTTCAGGCGGTCGATGGAGCCGTATTCCATGAGCTGTTGGATCCAGCGCCCGTCGCTGGTGATGGCCGTAACGACGAGCGACGGGCCGATTTGTTCTATCATCCTGTCCTGCGGCACCTCGACGACGCTGGCGTACGGAAACAAGTATTCCTTGTTAGCCAACGGATGCGCAAACGAGTCGCAGCGGACGATGGTCGGGCGCAGATAGGTCGCGCCCTCGAAGTCAACCTTGCGCGCGCCGTGCCGATAGCCGGCCGTAACTTCCACCGCGCCTGTCAGGTTCTGTTCAATGGTGGCATCGATCGCGTCGGCCATCTGGGGGTTGGCGAAAGCCGCCAGGCGCGCGTTGTCGTCGGCGGCCGGCAACGGGGCGATGGGACCGAGTCGCTGTGCAAGCGCGTCGGCGATTGCATCAGCGTGCGCCGGAACCACCACGGTGGAGGCGCAGAGGCAACTGCGGCCGCCATTGGCGGAAATCGACTCGGCGATGACATCGATGTATTCGGGCCAGCGGTCGATGTGGTCCGCGCCGATGAGAACTTTGCTGTGCCCGGGGCCGTGAACCTGGATCGATGGGTTGCCTGCGTATTTGTCGGTCGTGCTTTTGTCGCCGAAAACCAACGCCCTGCCGCACAGCCGCAGGATGGCGTCGGCGCCCTCGTGGTCTGTCGGATAGAATCCAAACGCCTCCGCCGGCACGCCCGCGGCGATGAACGATTGGATGAGTCGGTACGGGGTCCAGGGTTCGTCACGGCCGGGTTTGATGACCACCGGAATGCCCAAGGCGATGGCCGGCAGCCACAGTGAGTTGACGGCGGGTGAATTGCTAGGCATGACAAGTCCCAGACAGTTCGTCGCCGGGAAGAAGCTGTATGGACTGGTGTTGTCGTCGAGGTCGAGGCCGCGGGTCAGGCCGTGCAGCACCTCATCCATGTTGGCAAGCGCCGCGTGGATGCGCCGCATGTTGCTGCGCACCAGCGAGTGTGGCAGACCACTGGTTGCCGACAGCGTCTCGATATAGTGCTGCGGGTCGTTCGCATATAGGAAAATGTCTCCGGCGAGACTGCACATCGCGACCAATTGGGCGATGGTGAATGTCTTGAGAGCGGCACGGGACGCGCCGATGCGTTGGAGGTCTCTGCGGATGATCCCGGCATTCACTTGGCTGACGGTGCCGCGACCGTCCTTCAACCCGATCCGGTCGAGGCTGTCATAAGGTCGGCCAAGCCGCAGCGCTGGAATGTGTGGAACCATTAGTAAACGCCCTCAACGATCTGTTTCTCCATCGCACCAAAGGGGCGGACTTCGGCGACGCCATCCCAGGTGTAGGGAGCGCGCGGTTCGCGGCGGATGGCTTCGTCACGTTCGAGGAATCGCGGCATGAAAAATTCCCTGGTCAATGTCGTGAGTTCCACCCGGCCCCACTCGCCGTAGGCCACCGTCGCGGCGGTTTGCCGCGGGTTGACCACCCGCAGAACCGCGCGCGGCTGCGGGGCGAAGTAAGTGATCGAGTAGTTGTCCTCGGGGCGCAGCGGGGCGCTGGCGGCGAGGCCCATCAGCGTGTTGCCATAGGTTGGATAGAAACCGATGTTGCCTTCGAGGACCTCCTCGATGATGAAGCGCACATACTGCGGTGCCATGGTGGTGCCGCCGCAGAAGACGCCGCGGATTCCCGCTTGATAGAGGTTAACCTTTTCGGCGAGCGCTTCCAACAATTTTGGCGTGGTGAACAGGCCGGCGACGTTGCGGTGCTTGAGGATCGTGACAGCTTGATCGACGACGTGGTCCATGTAAGCGCGGGCCTGGTCGAATTGTTTGGCGGTGATGAGTTTTTTCACCCAGCGCGGGTCCAGGTCGATGAAGTAACAGGAACTGCCGCGGAAGTTGGCCAGGTGCTCGATGGCCAGGCGCAAGCGGCGCGGGCCGGTGGGGCCGACCATCAGCCAGGCGTCGCCGCACGGGAAATGAGCGTCGTTGAGTTTTGCGCTGAACTCTTCGTAGTCCACCTTGTAATCATTCCAGCCGATGCGCTGCTTGGGCATGCCGGTGGTGCCGCCGGTTTCGAAGATGTTGAACGGTTTGTCTTGAAATGCTGCGGGAACCCAGACCTCAGGTTGCAGGTCGCGCAACCATTCGTCTTGGAAATTCGGGAACTTCAACAGGTCGGCAAACGTCTTGATTTCCTCGCGCGGGTCGAAGTTGTGCCGTGCCCAGTCAAGCCAGAACGGGCAGCCGGTCGCGGGACTGAAATGCCAGTCGATGATTTCGAGGAGATGGGCGTCGAGGTTCACGGGAAGTATTTCCTTATGGTGGCTGCGCTCGGCTGGGGTGTGAGCAGCGAGACGGCGATCATCAGGGCCGCCGAGCCGAGCACCATCGGCACCACCGGCAGGAAGCCGAAGCAAGTTGCGTTGGCGATGGTGCGCTCGAACAGATGGCCGAAAGCCGGGAAGATCACCGTGGGTGCCTGGCCGGGTTTGGGCAGCATCGTGTCAGATATGTGTTGCAGATACCAGGTGCCGGCAAGACATGTGGCCACCCACAAGGTCGAGGCGAGCGCCCCGAACTTGGTGCTGCGTTTCCAAAACAACGCGGCGATCATCACCGGTGCCATCGCGGCAAAACCGCTGAAGGCAAAACGCACCGCGAGTTCAAAGATGCTTTCCGGCGTGTTGAGCGCGACGATGTACGCCACGACCGTGACAAACACGATGAAGATGCGGGCGAATGTTACGCTGCCGCGTTCGCCGAAGCGTTTCTCGCCGCCGTAATGCCCGAAGACGTCCTTGGTGAACATGGTGCTGACGGCGAGGACCTGATGGGTGTCGGACCCCATGACGGCGGAGATGATGCCGGCGCCGAGGATGCCGGCAAGCCAGATGGGCGCGTGGCTGGTTAGCAGGTGCAGCAGGATGCCGTCGGGATTTTTCAGGCCCGGCTCGGTTTGGGTGCCGAGCACACCGAGGAAGACACAGGGCAGCCAGATGGCCATGATGGCGAGCGGATAGAGGATGACGGTGCGTTTGAACACGGTGACCTTGCGTGCGGCGAAGCACATCATGGCCATGTGTGGAAACATGATCGACGACAGCGGAATCATGGTATAACTCCAGAAGAACTGCGGCGACATGCGTTCGCGGGTGAGCAGGTAGGATGTCTTCGGATTGCCGGCGATCTTGTGGACGTATTCACCGAAGCCGCCGGGTAGTGCGTGACTGATGACCGCCACCGCGACGGTGCCGAAGAGCAGAAACAGGATGGTTTGGAAAATGTTCACCCATACCGTGCCGCGCATGCCGCCGAAGAAGACGTTCATCGTCACCACCAGCACGACCACCAGGCAACCCTGCCAGTAGGCGACCTGGCCGCCGCTGATGTCGCAGAGCACCCGGCCGCCGCCCATGATGCTGATGATCATGTATGGCACGAGCATCGCGACGCTGAGCACGAAAATCACCGTGCCAATCGCGTCGCATTCCCAGCGGTCACGGAAGAACGCGACTTGGGTTTGGTGGCCGAATTTCTTCCCCAGCGCCCACAGCCGGGTGCCGATGAAGAAGATTGTCAGCGGGATGACAAAGCCGGATGACGAGGCCATCAAGCCATAGATGCCGATGCCCTGCCGATACGCCTGGCCGGAGCTGCCAAGGATGGCGAAAGCGGTCATGTTGGTGGCGAAGATCGACAGGAAAAACACCAGCCCGCCAATGCTGCGGCTGGCGAGGAAGAAATCCTCGGTGTTGGATTTGCCGCGGGTGTATGCGACACTGCCGATAACGGCAATGATCACAAGATAGATGCCGACGACGATGACGGGATTCACTTGGGTTCAGCTCCTTCGATGGTTTCGAGATGTTTCGGCCACGCCGTCTTGACGAGGACGGCCATCATGATCGAGGCAAGAATGGAATAGGCTGCGTGGTAAGCGAGACCGACGGGCAGGAAACCCAACACCAGCGGATACGCGCTGCGCCAGTTCCAGAAGTCCTGGTGCAGCACGTACACCGTGGCAACGAGCAAAAAGAGGACGAGCTTTTTCATTTGGCGCTGATCGCGTAGAGGTGCGTGGTGGTTTGGATGTAGAGGACGCCGTTGGCGACGACTGGCGTGGCATAGACCGGTGCCCCCATGTCGATCTCTGAAATGAGCTTCTTCTCCTTGCTTGCGGCGAATACCGCGACCGCGCCATCCTCGGTGCCGATGTAAACCTTGCCGTCCACCGCGAGTGCTGAACCCCAGATATGTGCTTTCAAGTCATGCACCCAGTGCACCTTGCCGGTTTCGGCGTCGAGGCAGTGGAGGAAGCCGCTGAAGTCGCCCACGAAAAGCAGGCCATCGGGCGTGATCGCGCATGTCGAGAGGCTGCGGTGAATCCTGTTGTATGACCACACAATGCCGGACTTGGTGATATCTCCGGTCTTGGTCGGGTCAACGCAGATGAGGTTGCCAATGCCCTCGCCATGCTCCGGGTCCTGGCCGATGGCGACGTAAACGCGGTTCTTGTAGAAAGCCGGCGTGGCGTTGATCTCGCTCGGGCCTTTGGCAGCAGGATACTTGTTCGCGCGGTATCCCTCCGGATTGGCGTCGCACCACCAGACGCGTTTCAGGAAGTTGTCATCGCCCTCCTGGACTGGCTTCGGATCGAACGCATAGAGAAAGCCATCGGGGCCGCCGAAGAACACCTGGGTTTTGCCGTTGACCCTGCCTGCCGACGGCGAACACCAAATCCCGTGGAAAATCCTCGGGCCGATGTGCGCGTCGTCCTCGCCAAGAAACTTGCCGGTCTTCTTGTCGAGTGCGATGAGCGTCGGGGCATTGGGCGAGGGAATGTTGGTATGCGACCAGTCCTGGCCGTTGGATGTGCTCGAAATGATTTCGTCGTCAACAACCAGCACACTGCAGTTCGATGCATTGTGCGGGAAGACACCCAGTTCGTCGATCATGTCGTAGCGCCAGAGCATGTCGGCATCCTTCGCGCCGACTTTGCCGGGAGGCTTGCCGGGGCCGGTGACGTACTTGGCCTCGTCGGTGAACGGGCCGCTATTGCCTTTCGCCAGTCCGTCGGCGGTGAGGGCCACGACCTCGCAACGGCTGGTGACCAGATAGACGTGTTTGTCCTCGGCTGTCGGCGAGGAGAGGATGCCGAGGTTTTCCCAGTCGTTGACCTTGCCTGACGCGAGTTTGGGCACAACCAACTGCCAGAGGAAGTCGCCGGTCTTTTCATCGAAGCACATCAGGATGCTGCGGTCGCCCTCGTGTTGCGGGTCACGCGGCGCATCGTTGTTGGTGCCGACGAACACCTTGCCTCCCGCGACCGTGACGTTGCCATAACTCTGCGATCCGAGCTTGGCGACCCACTTCACGTTTTTCGTCGTCGCGAGGTCCACCTCCTCGGTGCCAAGCTTGAACTTGCCGGGGTCGAAGCTGCCAGGCAGGCCGGTTTCCGGCGAGTACATGTTGCGCTCGTTGGTACGCCCCCATTGCGGCCAGTCCTCGGCGCGCGCCGGGCCGGTTAGAAGAAGTCCGGAGAGCAGGAGCGGGAGTTTATTCATTGGGTGATACAGTGATGTTGTCGATGTAAACGCGCATGTCCTGCGGCGCGAAGCCATACAGGCCGGGAGAGCCGTTGCTGTGCGCGGTGCGGTGTGGCACTTCGAGGGTCCAGGCGGACGGCTCGGGCTCGCCGCGTTTCCAAGCCTTGGCGCGCACCGTGCCGGAGCCATCGGCGGCAAGGTCCACGCGGGTTTTGAGATGATACCACTCGTTGGGCGCCCACTTGAACGCGACGGCCACGCGGAGGCGTTCGAGGTTGGAGTTGACCTCGAGTTTCTGCTCGTTGCCCTTGAGCAGCACGGCGTAGCGCTGGTTGATGAGCCCGACGTCCGACATCTTGCGCTTGTTGCCGTCGCTGAGCACGTCGGCCTCGGCGGTGTAGTTCCTCATGTCGGGATGTCCGATGAACACTTGGGCGCGCTGGAAGAACTTGTTGTCGATGGTTTTTGTTAGAGACTTGTTGCCATCGTGTTCGCGCACCTCGAATTTGAAACGCGCGCCGATCCACGGCAGTGGCGGATAAGCGAAGGACGCTTCCTCGGCGGGGTTGGTTTCGGTTAGCTTGAACGCCTCAAAGTCTTCCTTGAGCGGCAGATTCGGCAACACGCGACCGCGCAGGTAGCCGCGCAGGTCGCCCTGCGAAGCCTGGAACATGCCTGCTGACGGCACACTCTCCGCTGCCGCGACGAGCTGTCCGGCGGCATCAATGCCGGCTTTCATCGTCGATTTCACTTTTGCGGTGGCCGGGATGAATGATTCCCAGGTCAGCGACTTCGGATCCAGGTTTTCCTCAACGGTCAAGCCATTGGCATCCAACGCGCGAACGTGCAACGCGAGGGTTTCGCCGGGCTTGAGCAACATTTCCGCGGGGATGATTTGGAGTTGGGTTTTCGGACCCGGTGCCGGCCAATTTTCGGCGGGCGCTTCAGCCGCGAGTCCGCGGTTTTTGCCCTTGGTTCCGAAGCAGTAAAGCTTCCTGGTGGTCTGCACGTACACCTTGCCATTGTAGGCGGACGGGCTGCCGAAACAGCGGCCTTCGAGCGCGACGTGACAGAGGATCTTGGCTTCGGTCGCACCTGGCTGAATGATATAGAACGCCCCTTTGCTGCCGGCAGCCGAGTTATCATCGCCGCTTTCGGCGCCAGGCTCGTTGAGGATTGTCACGTAGAGCTTGCCATCGGCAAACAATGGCGAGGCATTGCGCTGCTCGATGCCGAGCTTGAGTTTCCATGCGGTCTTACCGGTATCGGCGTCAAGCGCGCAAAGGTCGCCGGTTTCAGTCACCAGATAGACGCGGTCTCCGTTGAGGGTCAGCGAACTGGTCGAGGTGGAAAGCTCGTTGCGCCAGAGGCGGACGCTTGCCGGATCCACCACGACCGGACCATCGGTCGGTTTCGCCGGTTCGACGGTGGGGATTTTGATGGCGATGGTTTCGCCCTTTTCATACGGGGTGCCGAAGATGGCGATGATCTTGTCGTTGTGATGGACGACCAGCGAGGCGTTGATCCCGGCTTTGAAAACCGGCACCCGCCACAGCGGTGCGCCGGTGCGGGCGTTAACACAGACGATGTTGCCGTCGCCGCAGGCCGCGTAAAACACGCGTTTGCCGTTGAGCCAGCCGAGCACCGGATGTGAGAACGAGTTGTCTTTGGGTTTGTCACCCGGAGTGGACACCCAAACCAAGGCACCGGTTTTCTTGTCGAACGCGTAGAAGCGGTCCGCGGCCGGCCCCTGCGCACCCCAGTTGGCGGTGATGCCGCGGGTGATGACCAGGTCGCGGTCGATCAGCGGCGAAGCGGTACGGCCATTGGGAAAGGTGAGCCGGCCAAACTCCTCCATCATGCCGTGCTGCCAGAGCGGTTTTCCGCTAGAACTGAAGCAGCTTAAAATGCCCTGCGTGCCCTGCATGTACACATTGCCGGTTTCCGCGTCGATGGTCGGGCTGGAGGTGGCGTAGCGCAGATAGATCGTGTCGCTGAGAAAGTCGTCGTAGAGCTTCTGCCAGAGTTTCCTGCCGGTTTCGGCATCAAAACAGCCGACGCCTTCCTGCAAATCCGGCCCCTCTCCCAAGTAACCCATCGCGTACACTTTGCCGTCCGCGACGACCGGCGCCGCTTGCCCCGGAAACTCGCTCGCCCACAATTGGCTCTTGCCGCCCACCTGCACCAGCGACGGCAGGCCGGTTTCCGCCGAGCTGCCATTTTGCAGCGGCCCGCGCCACCCAAGCCAGCCCCTGACTGGGGCGGCCGAGGTCCCCGCCACGCTGACGCCGACCCATGCGACAACCCCGAGCACCCAGGGGAGAAAATTCAAGTTTCGTTGGCATGTCATGGTTTGGGGCATGGTTGGAGTGTGTGCGAAAATACCCAACGAAACCGGGAATGCAAGAAAAAAGGCTAAAAGATTCCGTTGTCGGCGATTCGGCCGTGCGGCTGGAGTTGGATGTCCGGAGCGCGGTGCCCCGGGGTCCCGGTTGGGATGATCGCCGTTGCTTGCGCCACGGGTTGCGGTGCTGAGGGATTTCCGGAGAGCGATGCAACACTCTCGGACGCTCCGCCGTAAGGAAACGCCTCACATGAAACGCCGCCACGTTGTCGCCTGTATCAAATCGGACCATCTCGACACCAAGGTGCTCAACACCGATACCTCCTCGGTGCTCGGCCCCATGAAACCATGACACCAACGAGCCGCCCGTTCAAACCCCAACACCCACCGCGATGAAACCCTTTGTGAAATGTTGCGCCGCCATGCTTGGCGTGCTGGTCCTCAGCCCGGCGCTCGCGGCATCTCCCACAGGACTCACCGCGGGCTCCAAGAATATCGGGGCGGTGTGGTTCATCGGGGATTCGATCACCCAGAGCAATGCGGATGGGGATGCCAACGGGTCGCCCCGCAAGTCGCTTTACGACCTGCTCATTGCCAATGGCTATACCTTCACTTTCACCGGGCATTACACCGCCAATGTGGACGGACTGCCGGATACCGGCGCCACCGCCGACACCAATCTCTATCAGTACCACTCGGGGGTTTCCGGCTCGGTCATCGGCAGTGATATCAGCGGCCGCACCGGCATGACCCAGGGCACGCCAACGTTCTGGACCAGCGGTCGGCTGGCAACCGTCAAGCCGAATGTGATCCTCATCATGCTCGGCACCAATGACGTGGACCAGAACATCGATCTAACCAACGCCCCGGCGCGCCTCACTACCCTGGTCAACACGATCTATGCCCAACCCGGCGTGGGCACACCGAGCATCTTCGTCGCCAGCATCCCGCCCAACCGCACCACCCTCCCCGGCGATCCAATCAATACCGCCACCTTCAACGCGGCGGTGCCCGGGGTCGTGAGCGCCCAGCGCAGCCTCGGCCGCGACGTGCGCTTTGTCGATCAATTCACCCCGCTCGACAATGCCTTCGCCACCGACATGATGCCCGACAATCTGCACACCAACACCACCGGCAACGGCTCGCTTGCCCTGCAGTGGTTCAATGCGATCGCCGCCGTGGTGGCCGTGCCGCTCATCGGAGTCGAGCAACCCGCCGGCACCGCACTGGTTTCGGGCACCAGCAGCATCGGCTTCGGTCCCAGTCTGATAGGCAGCGGCGTGGCATTGACCTTCAAGGTGAAAAACA
>Ga0073936_10002660_pt1 | contig 26404 bp, 16 predicted proteins | sample AliMusrvi5mmetaG_FD_87041 | JGI IMG/M metagenome (GOLD analysis project Ga0073936, IMG submission 87041) | Freshwater lake bacterial and archeal communities from Alinen Mustajarvi, Finland, to study Microbial Dark Matter (Phase II) - Alinen... | ecosystem: Environmental > Aquatic > Freshwater >...
ATTCAGATAGGCCCATTCGCACTGGATCAGTCCTTCGGCGATCACATCCGTCCGCTCCGAAATTTCACCGGGAAACGATAACTCCGAACGCCAGAGGATGCCTCGGAGCGCATCCCACCTGTAGCGGATTCGAACCGGACGAGGAGGCGTCGCATCCATTGCCCATCCGGCGAATTCCATTTCATCCGCGCTCCCGTCGAAACCGATCGCATAAAAGGGAAAGGCGTTCCGTAAATCTCGTTCCACCTGTTCCCCGGCCAACGCCAGCCCGGCATCTTCCCGACTGGTCCTCACCCGTTCAGCCACCCGCAGCCCACCCGAGAATAACTCCATCACCACCAGCAGAGCCAAAGCCCCTAGAGTGGCGGCCAGCAAAACTTCCAGCAGGCTGAATCCCCGTTGCCCTCGCCGTTTCATCGCGCCGCCTTTTTCGCCGGTAGCGGCGGCCGATAGACCCAGGTTGTTGTCGGCGCTTTCCATCGGCCGCCGTCAATCGTCGTCTGAACTTCCCATAACCGCTCCGGATCACGCTCGGTAGCCCGGCATTGGGTTCGGATCGTCCAACCCGGCCGGTCGCGAAGTTGCCGATCCCGGCTAAAAAATTCAGGCTGACGCTCTTCCGGATTCCGCATGATGTCCAACTCCACCCGGTTCATCTCGTCACGGACCGTCTCGCTTTCCGCTAAAACTGCCATCGCCGCCGCATCCGTCGTCGCAATCGACGCCAACGCTCGCGCCAAAACGATGCCGGCAGATGCCAGGATCATCGCTCCGATCAATACTTCAATCAGGGTGAAACCCCTGTGGCCTGGCCGAGGGAAGTCCACTGAAAACTTCCTCCGATTCGGACCGGCTTGATGAAATGGGGCAGGAAGGGCTGTCCCACTTATATGACTTGGTATCACATCTTCCATAAAGCGATCATGGTTCTGGCTGACTCTTCCCTTCGTCCACCCTTCCAGTCCCCGCTCCTCACTCCCAATTGGTGACATCATCAGCCGTATCTTCCTGCCCATCCGCCCCAGCGGAAAAAAGGTCGAATCCGCCCGGGTTGCGAGTGGCGGGGAACCGATAGTGATAGGGCCGTTTCCAAGGATCCAGTGGTTTGCGCTCCAGGTAGGGCCCCTTCCATTGGGTCACCCCGCCCGGCCGTGCCATCAATGCCTGTAACCCTTCGTCGGACGTCGGATACCGCCCCGTATCGAGCCGGAACAGCTTCAAAGACACATCCAGATTGCTGAGATCGCCCCGGGCGATGTTGGCTTTAGCTTCATCCGATCGGTCGATCAACCGGGGGGCAACCATCGCCGCCAAAGCGGCGATGATAATCACCACAATCATTAATTCGATCAGGGTGAAACCCCGCTGACCAGCTTGCTCATCGTTTTTCATGTTACTTCCATCCTTCCATATTTTCCGCCGGGTTCCCTATAGAACCCGCCCGATTTCGAAAATCGGCAGGAGCGCGGCAAAGATGACAAATCCCACCACCGCGCCCACCAGCAGGATCAGCAATGGTTCTAATAGATTGGTTATTAGGCGCACGCCCGTCGTTAGTTCCAAGTTGTAAAAACGGGCCGCTTCGGTTAAGGCTTCTTCCATCCTCCCGCTTTCCTCGCCAACCGCCACCAAATGAGTCAGAAAAAGCGGGATGCGCGGCTGCTGCTTTAAGCCCGCAGCCAAGGTTCCCCCCTGTTGCACGGTGTTCCGGCTTACCGCGGCTATGTCCTGCCGCAAAACGGAATTGCGCAGGGCACCGGCGCTCAAGTCTAATGCCCGTTGAATCGGCACTCCGGTTTCGATCAATAGCGCCAGAGTTCGCGCCAGCCTTGCCAAATCGGCATTCCGAAGAAAACGTCCGATTATCGGAACTTTAAGGAGAATCCGATCGACCGTCTGGCGTCCGGCGGGGGATCGCCATATTCCCATGACCCCAACACCCATCGCCATCACCCCCAACAAAACCCAAATCCCGTGCCGGACCAACATCGCACTGGCCCCGATCAGAAATCGCGTCGGCCAAGGCAGGGCCTGCGGTGAATGGACAAACAGCCCCGCAATTTTGGGCATGAAATACGTCAATAGCACTACAACACTGACGATGCCCAGAAACAGGACTAACCCCGGATAGGCCAGCGCTGCCTGGACTTTTCCTCTAACCTCATCTTCATCTTCCTGGGCTTGAGCAAGCCGGCGCAAAATTTCGTCAACTGCACCCCCTGCTTCCCCGGCCCGGATCATGCCAACAAAAAGTGGAGGGAAAATGCGGGGGAACGCAGCCAGGGCATCCGACAGCATCACCCCATTCCGCACCCGATCCTCCAATTCCGACACCATTCGAATCATCCGGCGGTCGTTCGTCTGCTCGCGGAGCGTCCGGAGAGCACGTAGAATGGGAACCCCGGTCCTGAGCAACCCCGCCAACTGCCGGGTGAAGGTCAACAAATCTTGACGGGAAATTCGCAGGGAAGCCGATCCACTGCCGATCGCCGATCCGTCAGCCGGGCGAACCCAGACGGGAGTGAATCCTTGCGCCTCCAGACGACTGATCGCCATCGCCGGACTCTCCGCCTGGATTTCACCGTCCAGCGTTCGGTCCGGTCCCACTTTGACCCGATATCTAAAAATGGCCATGGAGCATGTCCGATCAATCGGGAAGCTGGGTCACTCGCAGAACTTCCTCTGCCGTGGTTATTCCTGCAGCCACTTTTTCCCACCCGTCATCGGCGAGGGTAACCATCCCTTGGGCGATGGCCTGGTCCCGGACCTGAGCCGCCGAGGCCTTGCGCAGAATCAATTCTTGAATCGACCGGGAGACCATCATGAATTCATAGATCGCCACCCGTCCAAAAAAACCTGTATGATTGCAGTTTGGGCAACCGCGCGCCCGGTAAAATATTCGGCCGTTTACATCGGCGGGCGCGGGTTCTTTGCACGCTGGACAGAGTACGCGCACCAGACGCTGGGCGATAAAAGCGCGAACGGTCGAGGCGACGAGATAGGGATCGATGCCCATGTCGATCAGCCGGACGGCGGCAGCGGCGGCGTCGTTGGTGTGCAGCGTGCTAAAGACGAGATGCCCCGTCAACGCAGTTTGAATGGTGATTTCCGCGGTCTCGCGGTCCCGAACCTCCCCGACCATCATGATGTCCGGATCGTGCCGAAGCATGCCCCGCAAAGCGCGGGCAAAGGTCAGATCAATGCGGGGCTGGACCGGGGTTTGAGTAACCCCTTTCAATTCATATTCGACGGGATCTTCAATAGTTACGATTTTGCGCTCGGAAGTATTGAGCCGGTTGAGACAGGCATAGAGGGTGGTACTCTTGCCGCTGCCCGTGGGGCCGGTCACGAAAATGATGCCATGGGGCTGTCGTAGGAGGGTTTCTAACAGGTCGCGGTGGCGGGGACCGAGTCCGAGCTCCTCAAACCGGATCATCAGATGAGTGGGCAAAATGCGCACGACCACGTTTTCGCCGTGCAAGGTCGGCATAACGGATATGCGAAGGTCGTAATCCTTCGCACCAATCCGCACTCGGGCGCGGCCATCTTGAGGCAAACGTCGTTCGACAATATTCAGCCCCCCCATCAGCTTGATGCGGGCGATGATGGCCGGGTAGAGCTGTCCGAGCGCCGTCGGAACGGGATTGTCGTGCAGGAGGCCATCCACCCGCCGTCGAACCCGGACTTCATCGCGATAACGTTCAAAGTGCAGATCGGTGGCCCGCTCGGCGATGGCTTGTTGGAGCATCTGGTTGACGAGATTGACGACGGAGGCGTCACTGAGAGCCTTTTCGAGGTCGTGAGATTCTTCGAGCGGTACTGCCTCGACGGGCCCCGCTGAATCCTCCAAAATTCGATCCACCGTATCGGCGCCAACCCCGTAGTGGCTGCGGATGGCCTCCTGGATTTCCCCCGCGCAAGCGACCACTCGCTCCACACGGTACCCCTGTAGGGTGCCGATATCTTCGACCGCCCCCAGTTCGAAAGGATTCGATACAGCCAACGTCAGGGTTGTCCCCGCTAGACTCAGGGGCATCACCTGGTAATGGGCGGCCTGCCGGGCTGTTAATGCCTTCAGCGCTGCGGGTTCGGGCTCGCATTCGCGCAGGCGAACGAAGGGCAGATGATGTAGCCCAGCCAACAATCGCAATAGCGGCTCCTCCGGCACCCGACCTTCGCGCAGGAGTATCCGGATTAGCGGCTCGTTTTGCGCCCGGGCGGAAGCCAGCGCCTCCGCCAGCCCCGCGCTGGTCAATAGTCCTTTTTCGATCAGGATTTCGCCGATGCGCTGGGACATGGGAAAGGGGTCCTTAAACCAGTTTACCGATCATATAGAAATCTCGCTCGTCGCGGCCATCCACCTGACCTTCAATGATCGCCACCGCCCCGGCAATAGTCTCCGCCGACGTAACATATTGCCCCTTGCGCCCCGTGTAAGCTTCGGCGACAAAACAGGGCTGGGTGAAGTAATTCTGAAGTTTACGCGCTCGTTCATAAATCGTCCGGTCGGCCCGCGACAGTTCGTCGATCCCGATCACGGCCACGATCCGGCGCAGTTCGTCATACTTGGTCAGGATCCGGACGGCCTCTTGTGCGGTATCAAAATGTTTCTGGCCGACAATCAAGGGGTCCAGGTTTGAACAGGAAGAGGCCAAAGGATCGATGGCTGGATAGAGTCCGAGTTGAGCCCGATCGCGGGAGAGCACCAGCACGGCATCAAGGTAGCTGAAGATCGCCACGACCGCTGGATCCGTCAGATCGTCCGCAGGCACATAGACCGCCTCGAAGGCCGATATGGAGCCCTTGCCGGTGCTCTTAATGCGCTCGTGCAATTCGCCGACCTCCGAACTCAAAGTCGGCTGATAACCGGTTTCGGATGGCACCCGTCCCATCAAAGTCGAGATTTCGGCACCCGCTTGGACAAAGCGAAAAACGTTGTCCATGAACAAGAGCACATCCTTGTCCTGATCCAACAACCACTCGGCCAGTGTCAGACCGGTTTTGACGATCTCGAACCGCGCCCCGGGCGGCTCATCCATCTGGCCGAAGGCCATCATAACCTTGTCGAGAATCCCTTGATGCTCGAACTCGTAATACAATTCGTTACCCTCGCGGATACGCTCGCCGATACCGGTGAAAACACTGGCCCCATTGTGTTCCTGGGCCACGTTATGAATCAGTTCCTGAATCACAACGCTCTTGCCGCATCCCGCGCCACCGAGAATCCCGGTCTTACTGCCTTTGACCACGGGGAACAGCAGGTCGATCATCTTGATCCCCGTCTCCATCACCTCGGGCTTGCTCTCAGAGAGGGTGCCCATGTTCATGCGTAGTTTGGCCACATCGCGGTGAATGGGCCGGTATTCCTTGGCGTTGATGGGCCCCTTGCCGTCGATCGGTTCGCCGCGAACATTGATAATGCGGCCAAACAGCTCAGCGCCAACCGGGATCCGGAGCACATCCCCGGTACAAGTGGCGGTCGAGTTACGCTGGAGGTTCAAGGTTGACGAAAGTGCAATGCACCGGGCCATGTTGCCTTCCAAGTGCTCGGAGACTTCCAGCATCAGCTCACGCTTGTCGAAGGTGCGGGTCAAAATAATCTCGTGAAGGCCGGGAATTTCGGCCGTACTGTTGAACTTGATGTCAACGACGGGGCCCTGGACACAAACTACTTTGCCTTTTTTGAGTGCAGGGGCTTCGGACGGGTTTTCTGTGCTCATGTCAAGATCCTCTCTCGCCAGACCGCCATCGGTCAGGCGGCGGGTTTTTTCTTCTTTTTGCGCGAAGAGAAAGACTCGCGCATACCTTTGTCCACCATCTCGTGCGACGCCCGAAAACAGCGGTGGCGCAACTGCTTCAAATCCTTCTCCAACTTCTGGACACTACCTTCAAGGTGCATGGCCCGGGCGGCGTATTCCGATAATTTGCTGTCCTCAAACACTTCGTAGAGTCGGGACGCCACCCAGACTTCGGCCAGATAGCGCACCATGTCGTCGAAAGAGGATTCGACGAGCACCTCGCGCGCTGCCCGGAGTAGAGGATTGGCCGCCATCGGTTCGGGAAGCCGGTCCGCCTCTGCCGGCTCGCTCCGGTCGAACAGATCGGCACAAGGCAGGATCCGAATCGTCTCGATGGTTTGCTGAGTGAACGAAACGGGATGAGGATAGACCAACGAGACTCGTCCAATCCGTCGGGCGACCACCTCCCCGACAATGTAATCACGGATCTCAAGCGCCTGCTCATACCGGGTGTCCTGGCTGATCCCCTTAAAAAACTTGAATGCCAGGTTGTGGTCCAAAAAGGTCGCCGATCCTTTGTCCCCGATCACAATCCAGCGCACCCGCTCCTCCGGCAGGTCGCCCCGCTCCCGACGCGCAGCCTCAATCACCCCCGCATTCAATCCGCCCATGAATCCTGAATCCGACGTCACCACCACGATCCCCAACACGTCACTTCCCCCTGCCACCAGGGGATTCGCCACTCCCACCAGGTTTACCACCCGAAAAAAATCAACGAAGGCCAGCATGAAAGCATCGAAGCGTTCCTTCTCCTTTTCAAGGAGATGGTACTGTGACGCCGCGATATTTTTGAGCGTCTGGATGAGCTGGAGGAACTCGATGTTGAATCGCAGCTCCTTCTTCAATTCATTCAGTTGCGCCATGCTCGCTTCCCCCGCCGTCAGGCCGATACACCCCGTTGCTTGCGGGCTTCTTCGATCGCCTCGCCCATCCGGTTACGGAGAGTGCCGTCGATTTCGAGACTGCCCAGCTTGATCTTGATGCCGGCGATCAATTCGGGATCAACTTTCTCCCGGATCGCGGTTTCGACGTGGAATTTGCGTTGTAAGAGATCGCGCGCTTTTTCGCGCAAATCGTCGGCCAAGGCGTGGCTGGCCGTCAGTTCGACCGATTCGGCATCCACCGAAATACTGTCCCCGTCAACCTCTTCGAGGGCCGCCAGCAATTCCTCGACAAAGCCCCGGTTAAGATCCGCGCTGATCCGATCACTGAAGACCATCGCAAACATCTGGACCGCGTAGTCCACGGACTGCTTGTCGGCCTCGCGCAATAATTCCTGACGCAGACGGTCTTTGTGTTTCTCGGCTTCGGCGATAATTCGATCGCGTTCCTTCTTCGATTCCTCGATCAACGCAGCCCGGGTCTTGGCCAGTTCCTTTTCGGCCGTCTCACGCGCCTTGCGCGACTCTTCCTGGGCCTCCAGGTTTTTGCGTTGGAATTCACGTTCATTTTCCTCGAGGCGCCGCCGCATCGCCTCCTCCTTGTGCCCCACCTCGGCCTCCACCTGGCGCAATTGCGCCACCGCCTTCAGGGTGTCGCTCAACACCAGCCGCTTGAGGACGAACGCCAGGACGGCAAACACCACCACCTGGACGATTACCAACACTCCGATCGGGACCATCATCTGTCACCTTCCCTTTTCCGGCGCCGTTGCTTTCCCGGACGGTCCGCGCCGCGACCGTCCCGTCGCCTCATCATCGCCCAAACAACTGAAAAAGAATCAGCAGGGCGATCACGGCAATCGACTCGGCAAACACCAGGGCAATGATCATCGCCTGCAAAATTTTATTGGCCGCCGATGGATTCCGCCCCAAAGCCCGAATGCTGGCAAACCCGATCGAAGCGATGACCGCCGACGGTCCCACGACCGTCAGGAAAATGACGATGAAAATAACGGTATTTTTCATGACGGTTTCGTCGCCGGTTCGCCCGGACCCCGACGCTCCTCCTCCACCAACACCATGCACTCGTTGTGGTAATACTTCACCATGCCGCGGATGATCGGAATGTGCACCGTCCAATCGATCACCACTTCGCCGGCCTTAAGCAAACTGACAATCGGAGCATGATAAGGCATAATCTCGAACTCTGCAAGATCCCCGGGAAGAAAGACACTTCGGGCCTCGCCTTCAAAAATGACGTGCTTCGGATTCAACACCTTGACCCTCAGAGTATTCACAGCCATACGATTGACATCGACCCGGGAGGCTTAACCGCCCGGAGCCGCTGCTCCAAAATAGTCATCCATGATCCGCCGCAGGCGCGCCTCGCGCTCGGGAGTCATTGTCCCGGTTTCGTCGAATTCCCGCATCAGCGCCTCATCGCGTTCGGCGGCGAAAGCGCAGATCGTGTCTTTGAACCGGTTCCGCTCATCGGGCGAGAGATCGGTCAGCCGCCCTTCGCGCAAGGCGTACAACAGGAGCACCTGCTCCCCAACGGGCGCGGGCCGGTTTTGCGTCTGTTGCAGGACAGAGAGGATCGCCGCCCCTTTCTTGAGAACCCTTTCGGCCTCGCGCGAGACGCCGCTTTGCAGTTTGCTGAGCCGAACCAATTCGGAATACTGGAGAAATTCCACCCGCATGGTGCTCGACAATTCGCGCAGAACCGGCAGCTGGGCCTTGCCTCCCAGAATCGACATCGAGAGCCCGAAGTCGATCGCTGGACGATGGCCCTCGCTGAACAGCGCCGTGCTCAGGCAGATTTGCCCGTCGCACATGGAAATCAAGTTCGAAGGAATGTAACCGGTCAAATCGCCTTGGAGAGTGTCCGCCACCCCCAGGAAGGTCATGGAGCCACCGCTATTGGCTGCGTTCAGCCGACCTGCGCGTTCCATCAACTGGGTGTGGATGTAAAAAATATCGCCGGGATAGGCCTCGCGGCCGGGGGGCCGTTCCAATAACAGGGAGAGTTGCCGATAGGCCCAGGCGTGTTTCGTCAAATCGTCGAACACCACCAGCACGTCACGCCCGTGCCGCATGAAATATTCGCCAATCGTCGCCGCGACAAAGGGGGCGATGTATTGTTCCCCCACCGAAGCGTTGTCGGTCGCCGCCACCACAACGGTTTGCGTCAGCACTCCTTTTTCCGCCAGAGTGCCGACCACTTTTTCGAGAGCCGATACGGATTTCCCGACGCAGCAATAAATGCAGATTACGTTCCGCCCCTGCTGATTCAAAAGCGCGTCCGTCGCGATCACCGTTTTGCCCGTCATCCGGTCGCCGAGAATCAACAGGCGTTGGCCCTTTCCCACGGCCACCAGCGCGTCCACAACCTTGGTCCCCATCAGCAAAGGCTGGTCCACCGGCGCACGCTCCGTGATCAGGGGCGAGGGACTGAATACCTGAAGTTGTTCATGGGTCTCGATCGGCGGGCCATCGTCACACCGGTGGCCCAGCCCGTCCACCATACGTCCCAGGAGGGCATCTCCCACGGGGATTGTGAACGGTTCGCTGGTCCCCGACGCCGTCTGGCCCATGCGGATCTTGGACTCATCGCCCAGGATCAAGGCCAGCACATCCTGCTCGTTGAACCCCATCACAATCCCGCGATTTTGATCCCCCAGATCGATGATCTGTCCGTTGAGACAGGAAGGCAATCCATCGATCCGCACGATGATCTTCTTGATATCTTTGATGATGCCCTTTTCGGTGAACCGCATCTTAAAGGGCGCCACCACCATATGCGGCGAGTTGCGCATTGAGCGCCTCCTTGATTTCTGGGGTCAACTTTTTCTGCGTTTCCAGATCGCGGATCAAATCCGGTCGTTCACGCCGGATGAAAACGGCCAGTCCTTTCTGCCAGGCGGACACCTGCGCGGGTTCCAGATGGTCCATCGCCCCCGCCGTCAGAGCATAGAGAATGAGCACCTGGTCGATGATCGGTACGGGATCGGTATTCCCCTGTTTTAAGATTTCCGCGACGACCCGTCCCTTCTTCAACCGGCGCTCGACGGCCTGCGACACGCCCGCCTTGATCCGTGTCAGTTTCTCCAACTCCTTGTACTGGATGTATTCCAGCCGCAGGATCCCCGCCAAACTCCTCATCGCCGGCCATTGAACCTTGTTTCCGATACGCGACACCGACAGTCCGATATCGATAGCCGGCTTGAAGCCTTCGCTGAACAGCGGGGTACTCACGTACAACTGACCGTCGGTCATCGAAATAATGTTGGTCGGGATATATCCCGTTACGTCTCCCTGCACGGTCTCGACGATCGGCAGGAACGTCATCGACCCCCCCCCGCGCGCGGCACCCAGCCGGCAGGCGCGCTCCACGAGCTGGGAATGCAGGTAAAAAATGTCGCCGGGATAGGCATCACGCCCCGGGGAACGGCCCAGGAGGAGAGACATCTGCCGGTATACCCAGGCATGCTTTGTCAGGTCGTCGAATACCACCAGGATATTCCGCCGCTTCTCATTCATGAAATATTCACCAATACTCGCCGCCACGTAAGGCGCCAGGTATTGCTGGCCCACCGGGTCCGAAGCCGTTGCCGCCACAATGGTCGTATATTCCATCACCCCGCGTTCGGCGAATAGGTCCGCAACCTTTGCCAGAGACGTCTCGGCTTTGCCAATGCAGCAATAGATGCACAACACATCTTTCCCGCGTTGATTAAGTATCGCATCCAGAGCGATCGCCGTCTTGCCCGTCGAACGATCGCCCAGGATCAACTGACGCTGACCCTTGCCGACCGGATTCATCATGTCCACAATTTTAACGCCGGTCTCGAGCGCCTCGCTCAACGGCTCGCGTTCCAAGACTCCCGGTGCCGAACCAAAAATCGGATACAGAGCGTCGGCAGGGATCGGATTGCGCCCGTCCACCGGCTGGGCTAGTCCATTGACCGTTCGGCCGATGAAACCGGATCCAACCGGAATGGTAAAACTATCAATCGTCGAATAGACCCGATCGCCCGGCCGGGTTTTTTCTCCGTGATGTTGAATGATCAACGCCAGGACATAGTCGCTTTCATAGCCCACGACCACGCCGCGGGTTCCGTTCTCGCCCACCGCAATCGCCTGCCCGTTGATGCAGTTGGCCAAACCGCTGATGTGGGCGATATCCTGCTTGATTTCGACCACTTCGCCGTACTCTTTCAGGCGCAACGCATTGATTTTTACAGGTAATGCCATTCGTTCATTCCCCGGTCATCATCCGCTCAAGTTGGCGGAGTTCCGCCGGTGGCCGGCGGCTCCCCTCCGGACCGACCCGTTTCGGCCCGTGATTTGCCATACCAGCGAAGGAAAAAGAGCAGGCTGAAAATTCCCAGAAAACCCAAGATGATATAGATGATGATCCAAGTGGTTCGGGTGCTGGGACGCGGCACGTCGAGCATTGAGGCCTCGGGGAGTTTGCGTTGAATTTCCTGCGGACGGAACAACTCCTCAAGTCGCAGGATTTTAGATTCGACGGTCTGCATCCGGCGCTCCCGTTCCCGGGCCTGCGCCACGTATTCAGCATTGACCATAGTCGGCGTCCCCCCGGTCCGGAGAGCCTCCAACTCCGCAACCATTCCTTGTGCCAAACTCGTGATCGAGTTGTATTCTTTGAAGGTTTGGGCAATCGACAACAGATTGGTTGCGCGTCCCGTCAAACGGTCCAAACGATTCGGATCCTGCCGCCAACGATCCCGAATGCGCACCTCAAAAACCCGCTCCTGACGCGGGCCCAATTCAATTCCGACGGCATACACAAAAGTTACCTGACGGTTGGCGTCAAAGCCTGCCTCCAGCCCTCCAGCATCCAGGACATCTGCCGGCCCGATTTCCGGCGGCAACTCCTGGCGGATCGGCAAGGTTAGAGGCCGATCGGTGGGATTGGTCATCCGGATCTTTAAGGTCAATTCGTTTGTGACCTGACCGGCAGTGAATTCAACGGGACCGCCCTCGGGTTGAGCGCGGGCAGAGCCCTCCAGCGCGCCCGGATCTTTACCGGCTCCAAAAACCAGGTTTTCCATCACCCCCAGATCCTTGCGCACGTGCTGCAAAATTTCGCGATTCGTTTCCCACGCGCGCAGATGATCCACGACCCGCCCTTCGGGTAGTTTCGCGGCGTTTTGCCGCTCACGCATCGCCCCGATCTGCCGCAACACCAGCTCCGACAGATCCTCGGCGGTGGCCTTCTGGCGGGTGTCCTTGAGCAAATCGCGCAGCCGGGCGACATGGGTTTCGAGTGCGGCTAGATCCTCCTCTGAAATCACCCAGAGATCGCGGAGTTCAAGCCGGAAAGTGCGCACTTCGCGGGGCGCCAGTTCCACCGTCTGCCGGATGGCGTAATATCCATTATGAACGTCATAGCTGATGTCAAACCCCCCGGCGTCCATCACATCCGACGGCTGGGCGGGCTTGGGCAGAACCGAAGAAACCGTCACCGTCTGGGAAGTGGTCGTCGAAGGATTGACCGCTCGTAACCGCAAAACCACAGTTTGGGCGACGGCAGGCCATGCCAACAGCAGGGCGGCAGTCATCACCAGTGCCCGCCGTCCGAGAGTCCAAAATAGATCGGGTATTGTTTTCATTGTTAAACCCTCATAGGCTACCTAAATTTTCGCAAGGCCGCCATATGAAAATTCAAGACGGTTAACCGCATCGGAAGTCCTACGATTCTATTATTTCGGCCGTCCTGCTTGCTGCGATGAACCCCTTCCATTCCCCCTAAAACCCTCCCCCCTTCCCTTTTCCGGCCTCATCCGCCTCAATCAAGCGGTTCAACCACCACCAAAGCTCGCTATCCCGACAACCTTCCACCCGGACGCGCCCCGTGGGATCCAAGATGCAATTACCTCTCACCGCGGCCTCAGGATAGGCAGCCTGGGTCAAACCTTCCCGATCCACCCCTACCCGATATTCGACCTTTTCAGGAATCAATCCCCACACTTCAGCCCGATCCTCATCGGATGGCAAAATCCAAACAAATTCAACCCCGCGCGGGGAAAATACCGCATCCAGATAATCCAACAACGTTCGATCTAATCCACCCTGTCGCCGGATTTCCGCCGCCGCATAGGCCGACCCGAAATGCAACACTACCCATCGCCCCTTCAAATCCTCCAGGCCGACTTCCGAATCCGTCCTTTCTCCTCGAATCCAGCGGACGACTGATATTCTCCGGATACCTGGATCGGCGATCGGTCGCAAAACCGGCAGGCGCTGTCCTTGCTGATCGGGTTCAATCTCGGGAAAGACCACCCGGGGAAATGCGGGATGTTCGGCCCGGATTTTAAGGATGGTCCCGGACACTTCTTCCACCTCATATTCGCCCCCTCCGTCGGTTACAGGATCTGGCGAAAGCCGGTCGAGCGGAAGATAGAGGGGAATCGGCACGTGCCCTTTTTCTCCCCGTGGATTCAGCACGGCCGGCAGAAAAGTTTCCCGGATAATCCTGGCGCCGGCCAAGGGCTGCCCCGCGCCCGTCTCGACCCGGCCGGTCAATCGACGCACGAATGACAATCGGAGAAGCAGCGGGTCTTCCCCCGCGACGGCGGGCCCGTCAATCCGACCCACTCCGGCCTGTCGGCCCAAATTGTCTCGCGCAAAAAAAAGGAGATAGGGATTTCCCGAACCATCCCATCCGCTATACCGCCGGGTGGCTTGAAATAACCCCCCCGTTCCGGTTGTGACGGGAGGATCGATCGACCAATCGCCAATCCAAACCGTGGCTCCCACCACCTCCCGTCCGTGGGAATCCACCACACGCCCCCGGCAAGAGCGCAGATTTCGATCCCGTAGCAAGCCGGCTAACAGACCGGTTAAAGCCGCGGTTAAATCAGCGGGCAGATCTGGCTCGTTTCGCAAGCTTTCCCAGGTGGAACGAGCATCGTCGTCATGTCCGAGCAAGCGTTGGCAGAACCCCGTGCGATACCTTGCGCGAAAGGCAAGGGTTCGATCCGGACCACCCGCTACCGTGGCATAGAGTTTGAGGGCGGCAGCCGGATCCCCTCCCCCTTGTTCGATTTCATAGGCGGCACGGAAGGCTTCCCCCGGGGATAGTTCCATACCGGAGGCACAGAGGAACGACCCGAACAAACAAAGGAGAATGACACGAAAAAGTTTCATTGAAAAAGGCAACATACAAAGTCGACGGCGGCATTACAAACTGAAAAGGCGCCTTACGGCTTTCCGCTTTCCAGCCAATCGACAACTACCGGTTTGTTGACCGTCTGTTCCATCAACGTCTGCAAGAGCGTCATCATTGCCCGCGTTTCTTCAAGACGGGCATTGAGTTGGATGATGGCATCGTGATCGGCGACGGAAACGCCCATTACCGTCTCGGGGGCAGAACCGGCGGTCGGTGCCGTCGAGGTCTTGGGGGCCGGTCGACCCGCCGTTGGTTTAATGCCGGCCACTTCGGACATCAGCAGACCCGCTCCCTTTTGCCCTGCGAGTTCATTCATTCGCTGGATCAGCGCGTCAAGCTGTTTGTCCAATTCAGCGGCCGTCACAGGTGACAACCCCGATTCAGCATCCGGTTTCGCCTCGCTTAAGGACTTGCGCAGGTCCGTTAGCATCTTCACCGCCTCCGAGATCTGGCCTTGACCCAGTTCGCGTTTGACCGCCTGCACCGTAGTGCCTGCCTTGGAGGCTGCCGAAGAGGCCGAGGAGGCCTTTTTCATTGCGGCGGTTACCTGAGTTGACATGCCGGACTGGGTATTGAGTTGGGTATGGATATCTTCCAGATATTTCAGCATCTCCGGCACAGCCGCAGTATCCGCCGCGCTCAACCCACCATTCGAGGTGGACTGGTAGTTTGCCAGCTTCAACGCAATCTCATCGATTTTGGCCGACATTGTCGGTAGATCTACCGAATTCATGACCGCGGACAGGCTGGTTAGAACCGGCCCGATATTGGTCAGCGAATTCAAAATTTCGAGACGGGTATTAAGATTATCGATCGTCGTCGACACATTCGTCAAACTACTTAGACCCCTGATCGTAATATCAATGTTACTGATGACCCCAAAGAGATTTGTCAAAGGCGTCAACCGGGTGACGGACGTTTGAAGGTTACTGGACAACAGAGTAACTTGGTTCAGCCCCGTGTCGATCCGGGCCAACCGATTGCTCATCGTCTGATCTATCCGATCAATCCTCTCCGGCAGGTTGGTCAGTGCGCTGACTTCAGTTTCGACCCGGTCAACCACCGTGATCAGGTTGGAGAGAGGGGCCAGGGTGGCAACGGTCGACTGGATATTGCTGGAAAGTTGGCTGATCCGGTCGATTTGATTGCTGACGTCGAGCAAATTCGTGAGATCGTCAAGCGTGAGCGCTGTAACCTGTAGGCCGATTCGATCGTTCCCCGTGGCATCGGCACATTCAACCCAATACTCGCCGACGGCATAAGCCGGCGCGTCGAAGCTAATCGTATAGCCGAAGATGTCGGTGCCGAGGGCCTCCTCGGTCATCGTGGCGGTGAGGCGCTCCACGCCAACACTGTCCCGCACTCGCAGGGTCGGTGCGGGTGTCACGCCCGCTTTCGTCCGATAATAGATGGACAAGGTGGTGCCGAGACGGACGGTGGTGGGCCGGGTCAGGATCCGGGCTGTACGGGCCTCGAGTTCACTCTTCACATCGGCCACCCGCTCCACCAGCGTTGTGCCGCCGGGACCAATCACGCCGATCGTGTTGGTAATCGCATTCAGGCGGACCAGCGATTCTTGGTGGAAGACCTCCAGGTCGGAATCCAGATTGGTCACTCCGGCCGCAATTCGCATGGCGAGGTTGGTAAGGGTGTCGAGCCGGGCTCCGGCACTTAGGCGGAAGGCGGCTTCCGCCGATGCCATTATGTTCACATTGGATCCCACCGATGATACATTTGCCAGGATGCTGGTCCGCGTATAATCGATCGCACCTAAAAGTACTTCCGCCTGTTCCAGATCCGCCGGCATGCGCAGGGAATAGGTGACACCCGATGAGTACTTGGCACCCGAGTAAACAATCTCCACTTTGGCAAAATAAATCTGACGTCGGTCGAGGAACGTGGGGATGTTCCACTCCTGCCAGAATACCCCTTGCGCATCCGCCACTGACTCGGCCAGTGTGTCGATCAGGGCTCCGCTGCGGTCGAAAATCGAAATCGTGCAGGAGGAGGGATTGACCATGATGTTTCCGGAGCGCTCGATCCATGATTGAATGTAGAACCGATTGGTCCCGGCATCGTAATAGAAATTGGACAAAACTTTGAAGTCGGCTTCGGAACTGGAAATTACCATCGGCACGAATAAGGAGCGTGACGGCTCGGACAACCAGTTAAAGACGACTTTGTCGACAAAAAGAGCCCGTGACCAGACCGTGTCGAAAGTGCCATAAGGATATTTTCGGATCACGGGCGAAGCTAGTCCGGCGGCCGACCAGCCGCTACTGTCTGAAACGCTCAACTGATCGAGCGCATTCGATGTGGCCTGGTTAAAAACGTTCCAGGTGATCGTGTAATATCGAATCCAGAAATCGGAATCGGAATCGTCCGAAGCCCCGGGCCGGTCGGCTTCCTCTACCCGAATTCGAACCGATCCGACATCGTCCGACCAGAGATTGGGCACGACCCAAGCATAAGAGCTCAACACGTCGCCTTGACCCAACCCGTTATTGGGAACATGGCTGGCGATCAACGACCAGACTTGGTGTAAGGGATCAGCGGAATAGTAGAGGTTGACCGCATTGACCGACCCGCGGGTATACCAGTTGACGGTCGTTGGTTTATTGGCATAAAGGTTGTTTTCCCCGCCATTCGGGTAGATGACCGTGAAATAGCCGACTATGTAAAATATTTTCGACTCGTCGAAAATCGTCGGTTCATCGTTGTGCTGAACGCGCACGCGGCACGGCCCAATCCGGTCGGGCACGGTCCAAGGCATATTGAAGGTGTTGTTTGTCGGATCGTAGGTAATCGGCGCAACAATGTCATTGGTGATGACGTAGGGGGGGGTGGAGTACTTGACGCTGAAATTGTTGGCCATTTTGCCGCCCCGGCTCCATGAAATCGTTACCTCGTCGCTAACCCGCCAGTATTCGTCCGGAGCCGGATGCACGAGGCTGATGGTTGGTTCGCCGACTACCTGGAACCGGAGTGAATCACCACTATAACCACCGGAGTCAGTTACCCGAATAATCGCATTACTAGAAATTGAATTGCTGGAGATGACCCAATCGTAGTAGGGGGTCGTCACATCATTGGCCAGGATCTCGGGCGAACCACCATCCTTGATCAGCTCCACTTTGTAATGTCCGAGCGTACCGACCGCGAACCAGGTGATACGGTTGGTCTCATCCTTGGCCCAGATATCGGTATTGACCGGAGCCGTAACCCGGATCCCGTGGACCTGGAAAGAAGGCGATATCGCCGATGATAAAGTCGATTGAATTCTGATCCGCGCATTGGTGGTCGGCGTCCGGGTGGACTCGATGGCCCATTGATATGAATTTTGGCCGTCACCGTTCAATAGATTGGCGACAATTGGGCGGGCGGGGTCGAAGGTCACTCCATTGGGGGCATACTGGATGGTCACCGGCGAACCGGCACCCGCTGCCAACCAACGGATGGTATTTGTGCTATTCAAAATCCACACCTCGTTGGCAATCGGCGCGACAATTTTCATGCCCTGCAAAGTGAAGACCCGCGATCGGGCCTCGTATCCCACATCTGCTGGCGTGGACGAAGACACGATCGTCATCCGGACCATGGCATTGGTTGTCGGATCCGCAGACGGGGAGACCGGTGACCAGGCGTAAACCTCGGCATTCACGGGCCAAGGCAGATCATTCAGAGGCGTAGGCGCCCAGGTCGCCCCACCATCGGTCGATAAATACATATCCATCATCGCATCCGATGACAATCCCGCCTGTTTCCAGGCGATTGCCGCGTTTCCGCCGATGGTCTGGGGCGAGCCGGCGGCTGGCTGGTTGATGCGGATCCCTCGAAGGGTAAAGGCCGGTGTTTGGTGGGAATAGCCACCCGATTCGACCCGAAGTCGCGCAATGACCGAGGGCAGGAGCAACGGCGATACCGGCCAGTTGTAAGTATTACCGCCGGGGAAGGCTTGGTTGTTGCCCACCGTCGCCACCAGATTGGTGAAATTCACGCCGTCGTTGGCGTAATAAATCCACGCCTGCCCCAAGGCATCTTCTGATCCCGCGGAAATCCATTTCACTTCGTTGACCGTCCCCATGGTGAAACTTGCGCCGTTGGTCGGTGTCTCCATCAGAATGCCGGCCACCGTCATATAAATATTGGTATCGGACGTGCTCCACACGTTGGTAAAGGGCGAAGGATCATCCGCGTCAATCCGCGCCACGCCGCGAACGGTCGGAACTATCGGCGTGTAAGGGAACGCAACATCCGATAGATTAACACTGAAAGGCGCCACGTTGGAATAAGTGAGGCCCCCGTCATACGAGAATCGCAATCTCGCCGTCGATCCCGCCGACTGGTGCGTCCAAACCAAGGAATTGGTCAAGGACCCTTTGATCCATTTATCGCCGCCCTTTGGCGACAAAATCTTGACACCGGCAATGTTGAAGTCGAGCGATTGACCGAAAAGGTTTTCGGGGTCGAGAACGGATTCCACCCGAATCCGTGCATAACGGGTCGGGTAAGGCTGAACGGTCCATATATATTCGTTGGTTTGGGGCGTGTTCAGACTGGCGATCGGTGTCATCGTTATCGGAATCCAACCCAGACCGCTATTGGTTGAGTAATAGATGTTCACTTCATCCCCGGCACCCGCCGCCAACCAATGGATCTTGTAAGACGTGTTCATCAGCCAGTTCGTGCCGGCGGCCGGATCCAGCAGGGTGATATCGGCCACGGTGAATTGCTCGGAAATTCCCACCAAGGCCGGATCGGAATTGGACGTGATTCGGAGGACACCTATCGGCGTCGGATTGACATTCACCTGCCAAAGGTAGCTGTTTGCACCAGGCACATTGGGTGCAGCGGCGGCAATTATGGCGTACGGCCCGGCCGGCCCAGTGGCGGAAAATTCGATCTTCACGGTCGATCCCGCGCCCGCGGCGGCCCATCGAATGTTAAAGCTCTCACCCTTCTTCCAGGCGGAAACGGAAGTCGGATCGGTGATGACAATTCCTGCCAGAACAAACGGATTATCGGACACGTCGGCCCCGAACCCGGCCAGAGATTGTACCCGGATCCGCCCAGACTCAGAAACCCAATTGGCATAATACCCAGGAGTGAGGTTGGTCGAGGCCCAGACGAACATGTTGCTCGTTCCGCCCAAACCGGCATAACCAAAGACTATGTTCCGATTGTAATTGCTGCCGTCCGGAGCGTAGTCGATTACCACAGTGTTCAGGTTGCGCGCCGCTTCCCAACGAATGGTGTTTGTCCGCCCAACATACCATTTTTCACCGCCATTAGGCGACGTCACATTAAATCGCCATTTGATTTCGAAATCGGCGTCGGATGTGTCCCAGATGGTGGGGTCGTTCAAATCGCTGATGCGGATCCGAGCATGGTTTTGTTCGTCCTGAACTGCCGACCCCGGCGGTGTCCATACGTAACTACCGAGATTACTGACCCCGGCGGCAATCGGCAACCAATTCGTCCCGCTGTCGATTGAATACTCGATCGCCAGATTTTGGCTCACCGTTCCTTGGGTTACCCAACGGATCGTTTGTGGAAAACCCACAATCCATGAGCGTGCTCCCACTTCATCGCCGTTAGGCACCGTCACCACCAAGCGGCCGACAGCATGGTCCAAATCCAATTGTTCCAGTTCAGTAGGGTCACTTCCTTCAGAATGGAGGAAGGCTTTGAACATGAAGTTTCCGCCGGCGTTGGGGAGGATCTGTTCGCGCAGCTCACCGATATGCGCGTTAACCTGCACCGCATTGTTAGCTAGATCATAACCGAAGGAACCGGCATCTTGCCAGGTAGAGTTCCAGTAATACCAGTTCGTCCCGTTGTTGCCAGAAATAAAATAACGCATGTTTCCCAAGTTTAACAGGCCCGGCGTTTCAGTGAAACCTGTCAGACGACCAAGGAACGGGAACCCGTTCAGCGGGGTAACCCAGGGATTTTCAATCGAATAACCGGTGATATCGACCCAGACCCCGTGCAAATGGGGTGTCCAGCGATAATCCTCAGTCGCTAGCAAAGCCTGATATTGGAAGTTCCGGTTCAACCCAATCACTCCTCGCAAAGAACATCCCTCTGCCGCAGTGAAATAGGTATTGGAGGTTCCATCAGGTCCGATAAAGTCCCCTTGCGGCGAGGGATCCCAGGACCGAGCCTGGAATTTCAATGTTGCTGCACCAGCCAGGTAATGATCCCATAATTCACCTGCGTTCAACGCCCGCGCCGTCAGCGCCACCTCATCAATCCGACCTCCGAAATTACCGCCGTTATTATGATCCAATCCCATACGCAACTCAGCCGCTGAATCAACCAGTGCGCCGGGTAATGTAGCTTTTCCTCGAGAAATCCCATTCACATATAAGCGCACCGTGGATCCATCATATACTCCGGCAAGGTGAGTCCATTGGCCTGCCCGCATGATCTCGGAGTCGGTCGCCAGTGTCCCGTTGACCCAGAAAGTATACCGGCCGTTCGCGTCAACCCCCAGCCGGTAGCCGCTCGCGTCGTCGCTTTTGTCGATCACCGCGAAGTCACGGGATAAAGTTGGCCGGATCCAAGCCTCGATCGTGAATTGCGGGGGTTCCAGGCTGGCATCGTCGTCCACCGCAATTCGTTGGGCGGCTTCTGCGATAAAGATCACGCAATTGCTGAATTTGCCCACGTTGTTCAACATGGCACCGGTCACCTGCCCAGTATGCCCGTTGCCGGTCACATCCATTACCTGGCCGGCGTCAATCGCATCCAACGGCCAAAGTGCGCGCAGATCGGGATCCCCCCCAGGCTGGGGGGGACGGGAATAGGATCCATCGGTCACCCATCCTATTTTGTCCCAGATGGCGGCCCGCCCGACATTGATCGGGGGACTCGTAAATATAGCAGGAGATCGCGTATCAAACCCAGCCGATGCTTGCTCGGATATTTCAGCATCGGTCAAAGCGCGGGTGAAAACAACCACTTCATCTATTCTCCCCTTGAAAAAGACATTCTGCGATCCCAGTTTTCCGATGAAGCCACCGACATTCCCGGGACTTGCATAGCTCTCGCCAATCTCCATCGTTTTAACCCGTATCCCATCGATAAATAAATGCATCTGGCTCCCGGCGCGGACGCCAGCAAGGTGATGCCATGCTCCATCATTTAGATCTTTCCGGTCGGACGAAAGCGTCCGCAGTGTCGCACCATCACTAACCACAAACGCCACGCGCCCTTTTGCCGGATTCGCGGTGCCGTCGCTGTTCAGTTCCAACGCCAGGTAGGGCGTAGTCGCACTCAGGTAGGTGGAGAGGATCGCACACCGATTGGTTGCCGTCGATTGAAACCATCCCTGAACTGTGAAATCCGCGGGACCAACCGGAATCGTTACCGATATGGCGTCGCCATTGCCGTCAAAAACCCCACACCGAAGACCGACTTGGGCACGAATTTCCGGGAAGGTGTCTCCCATTGGAATTCCGTGATTCCCGAACCCGGAGACATCTTTCACCGAATCTCCCGGGGGCCAGCTATCTTCATCCATATGCCAGATAGCCGAATACCCACTGATCGCCAGATCATCCAGATTGGCTGGACCCCGGGCATAGAGATCCATCACTCCCATTTGGTCTCCTACCCAACGGGTTCGGTCAAAAACTCCCTGGTTAAACTCGGTCCAAGTGTCATCCATATACTGCGCGGTGTTATTATAGTTGAGCGTCACCGAATCCAGTGCCGGGGTGGCAGCGCCATCACTTTCCATGTAAACCCGATATTGGAAATAACGACGATTTTGTCCCGGCGATGCACCGCTGGGATCTTCAAAATATAGAGACGGATTATTCCCTGGACCGGCAAAAAGGGTCATGGGAGGATTGACATTGTCTGATCGAACCTGCAGACGGATTCGACCACCAATCCGGGGGCGCGCACGATTATAATTCGCCTCGATCTCACCGGAAGGAAGCACCCGGCTATAGATGGCGAGTTCGTCGAGCTGCCCTTCCAGATAATCATCATTGGCCTCTCCGATGCCCAGTGTCAGGTTGGTCGCCGAAGACTCGCAGGTCACCACGACATGATTCCAACCCGGCCCCAACTGGGGCATAAGACGCCCATTCACATAAATCGAAACCGGAGCATCGAAGCCCGTCGCCACAATCATGCGATTGGAAATGGATAGGTAGGTGGTGTTATCGACCAATTCCAAGAGGCCATCGATCGGGTTTTCGGCCTTCAACCAGAATTCGATCGATTGAATCGTTAAGTCGGGGGGCAGGGCAATCTCCGCCCGCGTAGTGGAGCCATTGAAGAGAGCGGCCTTGGTTCCGAGCTTGGGCGTATTAGAATATTGCTCTGGCACTGGCAACGCGGTGGACCGCCCCTTCCCGGATGCGTCGTTCCAGTTCCCATTCAGATGCCAGAGTCCTTCCTGTCCCGGAATCCCCGAGGCCATTTCTGGCGCTACGCCCCAGGCAATCCGATCCCAACTCCCGCCGCCGCCGTTATCGAAGACTGGCGAGGTGAACTGTCCATCAGGATAGTATCCGCCATTCGGTTTTTTAGCCAACCCGAGGTAGGGGGTGTCAAGGCGGGCGAGCGAATTAGTTACGTTTGCCCTATAGGTTGATTTTTGAAAATCGATGAAGCTGTTTTCCAGATTATAGGTGCGATCTTTGAGCCAGGCGATGGAATCGAGGGTGGGAGCCAATAAATTATTGGTGAACGCATCTAGATAGGCCCGGACTTGTACATAGCGATCCGCCGTGTTAAATCCCGGCGAATCGACAACCATATTATTGCCTGCTCCAAAATAGGTATTGGTCGTTCCATCCGGCCCGACAAATGCAGACACGAGATTCGTAGTCGATCCGGAGCGAATCTGAACGTCTACCGGCTGGAATATATTTCGAGATTGGGAATACAAAAAAGCGACTTCCTCTGAATTCAGCGCGTGATTAAAAATCAATACATCGTTCATCATCGCATTGGCTTGATACCCTACACCAAATCCGGGAATATTACCCACCCCTATCGGCCCAGATTGCACAAAATCCGAGTATGTTCCACTATTGTAGGTGATAGTCCCTGACATTTTTACGCCATTAAAATAAATCACGGGGATCCCGGAATTAATATCTTTGTCGTAGGTCATCGCAACGTGATTCCAACGGCCGGTTGCCAGTATTCCTCCGACGGTAGTAAACCGCTTGAGCAAGGTTGGCGCCGAGTCTTTTTGCACGCCAGTCATTAAACCTCCATTCGAAGTCTCAACAATAAAAATACCGTACGTATTTTTATAGAAGCCGATGTAGGCATCATTGTTCTGAATTCTAAAAGTTTTCACCCACATCGTCATACTGCATGCAGTCATATGATTTAATAAGTTTGTATTTGCCAGGTAGAGCCCATCACTGGTTGTAATCGACGGGAACCGACCTCCATATGCTGAGCTTTTACCAGGAGACACAAAACTCACGTTTCCGGATGGTGATCCATATTGGCCGCTGACAAGATCCAGCCATTTATCATTGTTCATTGGATATTGGGCCAGAAGAGACTTCTGAATGGGGTTTCTTTGCTTAGAGGCGCGCACATTGAAATTCCGCCAAGCGCCTTGGGATCCTCCGTCAAATATCTCTGAATCGAACACGCCTGAGGAAGCGAATAGGGACCCGCCTTTAATCAACGTCATGCTGTTGTCGGGTCCGAGAACCAGGCGGGTACGAGTGGCCGTATCGCTGAGATAGTCGATGAAAGCCAAATGACGCCATTGTTCCGGCTGTAGTTTTAACCGGGCCACGCCGTTGGTCACCTCAATCGCGGCCGAATCGGACACCGTGTATTGGCTGGGGACATCGAATAACCAGGAATTGGTGGCGGTGGCCCCGGCGGACAACACCAACCCCGCAAAAGCGAGCATCATGCCGAAAATCAATTTTTTCATAAAACCCTCATTTTTCACGATGAAATCTCGCTTGAACTGTAGCATATTAGACCGAAAAAGATGTCAATGAAATGTCAAATCTTTTCGGGTCGAAACGACCCGAAAAGAGGTGTTCTTAGTTGATCGTTGTGAATTGTTCTGTCCCGGGACGCATCCCAGTATTTGTTCACAGACCGTGCTGAGTAAGTCGGGCATTCTTGCCCGACTTTGAAGAGAGCGAGGGAATGTCAGGCAAGAATGCCTGCCCTATGGGCTTGCAATATCGAAGCGAAAAATTAAAATTGCTGAACGGTCGCGAAACCCTCAGCCCCGTATTGATCCACACAGGTAATCACCTGATTCCCCGGCACACCGGCCGACGCATAAACCGCATTGCTCCCGGTACTGCTTACAATCGCGCCCAAACTCGGATCTTGGACCCGCCATTCCAACGGCAAACCAAGCGGTCCGCTCGGTATTGCCGAGAATTGCTGAACCGAATTAGAGGACGTCATTGTCACATCACTGGGGGTTATCGTCACCCCGGCTACATTGCTCGTCTGCTCACAACCCGTCAACAACCAGACCGCCAGAAACAACCCCATCAGCCCGATCCACAATATGCCGATTTTTTTCATTCGCGTCTCCGTTATTCTGGTGGTTCATTACTAAAATCGTTTTATAAAATAGGGCCTTTTGGCCCGGAGGACAAGCGGAAAAGAATCATCCGATAACGAAAGGTCGCGGCCCATGATTCACCACTGAGGCACCGAGGCACGGAGGAGTAGACTTTTCGCACTCCCGAGGCGGTCCGTCTTGAAAGGAAACCTTAAAAATTCGTCCGCGTGTAACCAATATCTGCAGCAATATAGTTCTGCAACCAGTTGATGCTATGGAGTCGGGGTGCCCTCACCCCGCTCTTTTCTGGTGAGATGCGGGGTGAGGGCACCCCAACTCCATCTCAACATGATGCAAAATAATGCTGTCGTTGGACTAGAGGAAGCGATCTCACAGGCTAATTCGACGGATTTGAACTCCTGTGCACTCCTGCTCCTTCAAGACTCAACGCGGACTGGCTTGGCGCGTCGCGCGCGAAGACGGGCCGCATCGGCGGTCTCCCTCCGTGCCTTCGTGACTCCGTGGTGAAGCCCTCTTTTTCTTATTCAGGATTTTTTACCATCGCACCGAGGTAGGATGAGAAACCGCAACTAACAACGAGGAATTCATCAACGAACAACCAAATTTCAAACCACAAACTTATACCCGACCCGGTGCACGGTTACGATATGGTGAGGCGTTTGCGGAGTCTTCTCAATTTTTCCTCTCAAGATCGCAACAAACGTATCCAACGACCGTTGGGTTCCAAAATTCTCCGTCCCCCACACATCTTTTAGTAATTGATCCCGACTCAACGCCTGGCTGGCATGAGCTAAAAAATAGGCAAGGAGATCGAATTCGGTCCGAGTCAAGGGGGTCTCTTTTTCCTTCCGGGTCAGGGTGTGGGCCGCCGTATCCAAAACAAACTCTCCGAACCGGTATATCTCCTTAAGCGGCTCGGTGCGATCCTCGCGCGCCAACATGGCCTTGATCCGGGCCAGCAATTCCCGAACACTGAATGGTTTGGTCACATAGTCATCCGCCCCCATTTCGAAGCCCATCAACTTGTCGATTTCCTCCTGCCGCGCAGTCAACAACAGGATCGGGAATCGTACACCATCCGACCGCAAGGCTTTGCACACCTCATAACCGTTCAGCCGGGGCAACATCAAATCGAGGATCAACAGATCGGGTCGACGTTCGCGCGCCAGTTTCAGCCCGGCGGTCCCATCCGCTGCCTTCAAGACCCGGTATCCCGCTGATGTTAAATTTTCTTCCAACCCCAGCATCAAGGTCTGATCGTCCTCAACCACCAAGACCGTATATTGTCGATTCATAGTCCTCCTCCGGAGTATTTAAACGAACACGCTCGGCGCAGAGAGCAAAGCGCAGAGGGCCGAGAGCAGAGAGCCGTGGGGAGAGGGAAAAGATCGGGAATCTTCATGGTTGGCGTAAAGTAACTTTGAAATTTTGAATTTTCCTGCATAAATGATCCAATGACACCAACAAAGCTTCCTGTTGTTGACCCTGAAGCAAACCACGTTTTTCAAATACGATGATCATATTTGCATCTTCAAAACAAGATCGTTTTGCGATGTTAAGAAATTGCGCGAATTCCTTTTTGGAATCAGATCCCGAGCCCTCAGCGATATTATTGGATATACTTAAGGCGGCTCCACGCATTTGATCGGCAAACCGATACAACTTTCTGCACTCCAAGTCATCAGCGATATCCAATAATCGATTCCCGATCTCCACAGCCATTTGCCATATCTGCAAGTCTTCAAATCTAAATTTCATGTTCCCCTCTTTACCCTCTCTGCTCTCTGCTCTATGCTCTATGCCCTCTGCTCTATGCTCTATGCCCTCTGCTCTATGCTCTATGCACTCCGCCTCCCCATCATCTCCACAACAAACCGGCTTCCGCCTCCCTCCGGATTTTCCACCCAAATCCGGCCGCCATGGGCGCGCATGATCTCCCGACACAAGGCCAAGCCCAGCCCGCTCCCCGCTACCTGCC
>Ga0073936_10002661_pt1 | contig 26391 bp, 24 predicted proteins | sample AliMusrvi5mmetaG_FD_87041 | JGI IMG/M metagenome (GOLD analysis project Ga0073936, IMG submission 87041) | Freshwater lake bacterial and archeal communities from Alinen Mustajarvi, Finland, to study Microbial Dark Matter (Phase II) - Alinen... | ecosystem: Environmental > Aquatic > Freshwater >...
GGATAGGATAAGAGAGATTATTATAATCATGTAAATCTATAAATCAATTAATCGTGTTCAAGATAAGAATGCTAATCTCAAAACAGCTTCAGATGTAGTTAAAATAAAACTGATTAATATAAGTGGAAGATCACTAAAATATCATATATTTGGTATATGATTATAATCAACTTGTATCCATTTCCCCGAAATAAGCATAAATGCCAGGGATTATTACCATATTAAAAGAGATACTAATGAAATCTAACCTTTTGTATATTCGATTATTCCTTATTGTGGGTTGCTCTTTTATTTTTACATTGAATAGCAATGCACAATCGTTCACCAACTACTTTAATAATAATTATATTCTTTCGACTGCAACAGAAAATAATTTCATTTGGATTGGAACTTCTCAAGGTTTATTAAAAACTGATTTGAACGGGAATCTAATTAAATCATATACTAAAACAGATGGACTTGCCGGTGATTATATTTATGCAATCTCAATTGATAAGGATGGAAATAAATGGATTGGAACAATAAGTGGGTTATCGAAATTTGACGATACAAACTGGACAACCTACCTGGATAGCATCCCTATTGATGCCATTACAATAGATGAGCAAGGCAATAAATGGTTTGGCACCTGGGGTAGCGGCGTTATAAAGTTTGATGATAAGAACTGGGTAACTTATAGTAAAGAAGATGGTTTAACGGATAGATTTGTTACTGCTATTGCAATAGATAAAAAAGGCAATAAATGGTTTGGAACAAGATTTGGAGGCTTATCAAAATTTAATGATACTTCATGGACTTCTTTTAATACATCAAATGGATTTGTGGATGATTGGATTACTACAATTGCAATTGACAAGCAAGATACCGTATATGTTGGCGCTTGGGGAGGTGGCATTTCAAAATGGAATGGGTCGAAATGGATTGTTTATGATTCAATGAACGGTATCGCGGTGGGAGGAACCCAATCCATTTTCTTTGATTCTCTTGGTAATAAATGGATTGGAACCTGGGCAAGAGGTGTTTTAAGGTATGATGGTACATCGTGGACAACATACACGACTGATGACGGGTTTGCTTGTGTAACCATTTCTTCAATCTCAGAAGATTTAAACCATGATATATGGTTTGGAACAAAGGCAGGGCTGACGAAAATTCATAACAATACGGTAACTTCCTATTATTATGGAATTGCAGACGATGTCGTAATGGCTATTGCTAAAGATTTTCAAGGCAATATGTGGTTTGGAACAACCAAGGGTGTATCACGATTCGATGGTACACACTGGAGAACATTTACAAAATCGGATGGGTTAATTAGTTCTGAGATAACTTCAATCGCAGTTGATAAAACAGGCAATCTGTGGTTTGGCAGTTTTAATGATGGTGTTACAAAATATGATGGTAAAGCATTTACAATTTATAGCCCTGAAAATGGGTTAATAGATAATCATGTATTTGCTATTGCTATTGATGAGCAGAATAATAAATGGTTTGAGACTGGAGATGGATTATCCAAATTTAACGATACAACCTGGACAACTTATACGAAATCAGATGGATTGGCGGTTAATTGGTTAAATGCCATCGATGTCGACAGCCAAGGGAACAAATGGGTTGGAATGGGGTGGATGAGCGGACTGGGAGTTACTAAATTTGATGGCAAGAATTGGACAAATTATTCACAATCCGATGGCTTAGTTAATGATACAATTTGCTCAATTTCGTCAGATAAGCAAGGTAATGTTTGGTTTGGAACACAAAGAGGAATTTCAAAATATAATGGAACTACATTTACAAATTATACAGATAAAGATGGGTTGTCCAACAATGAAGTTTCTTCCATTTACATTGACACAAGTGGAATTAAATGGTTTGGTACACATGGTAATGGAATCTCAAAATTTGATGATAAATGCTGGACAACCTATAACGATAAAGTTGGATTAATTAGTAATTTGGTTGGAGTCATTAAAGAAGATTCAGAAAGAAATTTATGGGTTGGTACATCCTACGGAGTGACAAAAATATCCGGCTTAATCAATAATATTGGAGAGGTAATCAATCCATCATCAAATATTATCATTTATCCAAATCCATTTAGAGATAAGATTACTATTGAAAGAAATAAGGAGACATCAACAAAATTAGTGATTCAAGTTCTCTCTATAGATGGTAAAATTCTTGTTACGAAGTCAATGCAAAATGAGTCGATGGTGTTATCCTTAGAATATTTACCAAAAGGGATCTATTTTCTTAAAGAAAGTTATGACAACAAGACGATCTCTACCAAATTAGTTAAATATTAATAGGTGGGGGATTTCAGAGGTTGTTTAAACTTAGACTACATCTTCCGATAGGAATCCATCAGCAGACGTATTGAATGAATGAAAATATGCATGTCTTTTGTCCCCATCTCGCCGTTAGCTTGTCAGGAAAGCATAAGAAACAATCCAAAGCCTGTTTTTCGACATTTCTACCGACAGAATTTCATTAAGGGAAATTTCCGAACAGATTCTAAGTATATTTGATAAAAAAAGTGGCTCACCGATTTTCGCATTTAGTATAACTACAATCATCTTAATTACTTTCAGAAAATGAAACCTCTCTTTGCTTCAATTTTAAGTTCCCTGCAACGCTGTAAAAAATGGATCGGGGTAGTTGCTTTTATCTATTGTCTTTCATGTTTAACAGGAATTATATTGGTACACACTAATAATTCATTTTCTCTTTCCTACCGGGATCAGATTGTTGGGAAGGCTGTAAGCAGTGATAAGGCTTCCATTAATTACATTTCAGGTAATCGTTTTACTGCTGCAGTGATTGATTTCAGTGGCAACCTGTTTGGCTCGGTCACACAAACAATTATTGGACTCAGTGTAGTTATTCCATTTTTAACAGTAAGCTATCAGGGATGGATTGGAGGGATCGTTTCAGTTGACGGGAATCATCAAAGCAGACTAAATAAGCTTAAATCAGCGATGTATTATTTCATCGTACTGGTATTGCAATATATTCCATATTCTCTGACTATTGGCTCTGGAATCAGGCTTGGAATCGAAACTTACAGAATGAATAAAAGCAATGGTCTGCTTCAATATAGGATTGACAAGACCGGAATCAGAGATGTCCTGAATATGTATATTCTGGCAATACCCTTGTTTTTTATAGCATCCTGTTTTGAATTTTTAAGTCCATGGAATATCTAAAGGTCAAAGGCTAACAATAATTAACATTGTATTCGGGTTATATAAATCCTGGATGAATCCTAAAAGTTAACTAATTAACAGACTTAGAAAGGGAGATTGTCCAAATCAACATTTCCTCCACTCAGAATGATGCCTACTTTTTTTCCTTTTACCTCTAACTTACCTTCAAGAATTGCAGCAAGGGGAACTGCGGATGAAGGTTCGATGATTATTTTCATGCGTTCCCAGATCATACGCATAGCTTCCACTATTTTTTCTTCCGAAACGGTTACAATCTGGTCCACTTCGTTCAGTACAATCTGAAAGGTAAGGCTACCCAATGAAGTCAGCAGTCCGTCAGCAATGGTCTTTGGTGCGACTGATGGAAGCAGTGTTTTGGAGTAAAAGGACCGGAAAGCGTCATCGGCACCGTCAGGTTCAGCCGCAATAACCTTTACTCCGGGCAACAAGGTTTTTGCCGAAAGAGCAGTTCCGCTCAATAATCCACCTCCGCCAACAGGGGCCATCACAATGTCAAGCTGACCGATTTCTTCAATCAGTTCTTTGGCGGCGGTGCCTTGTCCGCAAATTACATTAAAATAATTGTAGGGATGAATTTCAGTGGCACCGGTTTCATTAGCAACTTTCTTCAGGGTTGATTCCCGGGCTTCCAGTGTAGGAATGCAGTAAGTGATTTGTGCTCCATAGCCAGCAACGGCTATTTTCTTTATTTCAGGAGCGTTATCGGGCATCACAATATAAGCGGGAATACCTCGAATCCGGGCCGCTAATGCCAAAGCAGCTGCATGATTGCCAGAGGAATGCGTACAGACCCCGTTCCTGGCTTCTTCCTCACTAAGTGAAAATACTGAATTACAAGCTCCCCGAAACTTGAAAGCACCAACCTTCTGCAGATTTTCACACTTGAAGAACAACTTGGCTCCAACAATCTGGTTGATGCTTTGGGAACTTAAAACCGGAGTGTGATGAATAAAGGGGCGAATGCGTTCATGCGCTTTTTCAATGTCAGAAAAGGTTGGGAGGAGGTTCATTTTTTAGATCGGTTTGAAATATATAAAAAGTGCACTCGTTTGTATATAAGAACTAATTATACAGATGATAATACAAGTTCAGCATGACGCTACGATCAACAACTAGTAATATGCAACCCCTAACTCTTATAGTCCGGCAACGAGTTCTTTCAAGATCAGCGTCATATTGGGCTCTGCTTTCATCGCCACTTCCTGTACTTCCTCATGTGAGATCTCAACGATCTGTCCGGGAACACCGCTGTCGGTTACAATGGAAATTCCGAAAACGGTCATGTCCATGTGTCGGGCCACAATGACTTCAGGAACGGTAGACATCCCAACCAGGTCGGCACCCAAATGACGGAACATCAGGTATTCGGCAGGTGTTTCGAACGTTGGGCCAGACACCCCTACATAAACCCCTTCCTGAACGATGATGCCGTTTTTCAGGGCTATGGCTTTAGCTTTGTTACGCAGATTCAGGTCGTAAGATTTACTCATGTCGGGAAAGCGTGTACCGAGTTCATTCATGTTCTTCCCGCGCAAAGGATGTTCAGGAAACATATTGATATGATCGGAAATAATGATGATATCACCCACCTTGTAACCCGGATTCAGCCCGCCGGAAGCATTTGAAACAAATAAGGTATTTATTCCCATCATTTTCATAACCCGAACAGGAAATGTCACTTCCTTCATCGAATATCCCTCGTAGAAGTGGAATCGGCCTTGCATGGCAAGTATCGTTTTACCGCCCAGTTTCCCAAAGATCAGTTTTCCCGAATGTCCCTCAACAGTTGAAACAGGGAAATCAGGAATCTCGCTGTAGGGTATTGTCATCTCAATTTCAATTTCATTGACCAGACCGCCCAGACCGGAACCTAAGATTATTCCGGCATCAACTGGCCTTTTTATTTTTTCGTTTATGAAGGTCGCGGTTGCTTTTATTTTCTCTAACATAGGTTACTATTTTTTCGTCAAAATTCTTTCCTTCACTATCCAAAAATTTAATTTTCAGGGGTATATAAAACAGAATTGCTTTCATGGAATCAGACAGATCCATATCTTTTAATCGCATTGAATCCTTCTCTGTGGTTATTATTATCTTCTTTTCTGAATCAATAGAGGCAAATTTTTGTTCTATTTGCTGAATGTTTAAAGCACTAAAATTATGATGATCCGGGTATTTCAGATCAGTAATATCTTCGGTAAAAGTGCTTAGGTATTTGTGCAAGTGTTCGGGGTTAACTATTCCGGTAACGAGCAAAACACTAACTCTGTCTGATGCCAACTTGGGAGTATCGATCGCCATTTCAGGAAAAACAGGGCTAAGCGGCTGATAAACCATAGTAGTAAAAAAGAGATTCTGATAGGGGCGCAGGTTCACATCTTTCATAATAATCCTGCGGGTGATTGGAGAAATTTCCTGAGGGCATTTGGTGTAAATGATCACATTTGCACGACGCATCTGCCAACTTGGTTCGCGCAAACGGCCAACCGGCATTAACTGGTCCTGGTCGATCGGACGGTTAAAATCGATAAGCAGGATGTTGATTCCGGCACTGACGCTGCGGTGCTGAAAGGCATCATCAAGGAGAATCACATCGGGTAGATGAGCTGCCTCCTGAACCTGTATCTTTTTAATGGCATGCACACGTTTTTCATCCACAATTACCTGAACATCACTGAACTTTCTTTTGATCTGCAAGGGTTCATCACCAACTGCTGTTGCCAGCGAACCGACTTCAACTTCCTGGTATCCCTTTGTTTTCCGCTTATACCCACGGCTGATCGTTGTAATGATGAATTGCTTCCGAAGCAGCTCAACCAGATATTCGGTATGAGGAGTCTTTCCGGTTCCGCCAACCGTAATATTTCCAATCGAAATAACGGGAATTTCAAATTCTGTGGATTGAAATATTTTATAATCGTACAGAAAGTTACGTATCGAAATAATTAACCCATAAATAGCAGAAATGGGATATAAAAGGAATTTGAACATCTTGGCTTTTCAGAATAAAAACAATTCGCTGCGAAAATAGCAAAATTTGAGGAGGGAAACGAATTATCACCTGATTATCGTTTGGTTTGTTAACCTTATAAAGGAATTGAACATGATAAAGAATTGAGATTCAATAGTTGATTTACAGTAAATTCAGTGCATTTTTAAAATACGCGTTCACTAATAGATAACTTTTTTTAGTGTTGGTGATCCGGTATCTTTTTTTTAATAATTCTTCAGGGCGAGCCTTCTTAATTTCCTTTAATAAATGCAAATAATAACTGTAGGCCAGGTAGACACCCAACCGGACTTGTTTTTTCAACTGACGAATACCTTCCATCGATTCCAAAAAGTCCTTTTCAATCTCGGCTTCCAACTGTTTTTTATTTTCTTCGGTAAAATTATTAAAATCAATGTCTGTAAAATAGGTGCGTCCTTTACCATTGTAATCATCATGAACATCGCGTAAAAAGTTTACCTTCTGAAAGGCTTCACCCAGTTTACGGGCAGGAATAACAAGCTGGTCATATTTTTCGGGTTCATTGAAATAGAAAACACGGAGGCACATCAGGCCAACCACTTCAGCTGAGCCATAGATATAAGTTTTAAGCAATTCGGGGGAATATATATTGTTGTTCAGGTCCATTTCCATACTCAACAAAAAGGCTTCAACCAATTCCAAATCAATATGATATTTCCGGACGGCCATCTGAAAGCTGTCTATAATTGGGTTGATGCTGAATTTACGCTCGATAGCTTTAAATGTTTCCTGCTTGAATTCCTTGAAGATGGTTTGCTGGTCCTGCTCAAAAAATGTATCTACAATTTCGTCGGCATAACGGACAAATCCATATATGCTGTATATTCCTTCGCGAAATTTTGGACTCAGTACACGTACTCCCATGGAAAAGGAGGTACTGTAATTGCGAGTCGTTATCCTACTGCAGTCGAGATTATTTTTTCTATACAATTCCATTGTCCTGAAGTATTCTTTCGGTTACCAATCGTGAACTGATTACTGTCATCGGAAGACCGGTTCCGGGAACAGTTGATGCGCCAACATAATAGATATTTTTGAATTTCTCATCCTTATTTTTGGGTCTGAAACCCCCAACCTGATTCAGGTCGTGAGCCAATCCAAGACCACTTCCCCGATACAAGCCAAACATGGTCTGCCAGTGTTCAGGATTTAAAACAACCTTGACCTCAGTATGTTTATGAAAATCGAAGCCGGTACGGTCACTCAAATCCTGTATAATATTGTCTGCAATCTCTTTATCATCGCTCCAGTCCGCTTTGTAGCGCAGATCGGGAACCGGACAAAGTATAAAGATACACTCTTTTCCGGGAGGAGCATAATCAGGGTTGTGCATTGATTGAATATTGACGTAATAATAAGGCTTATCAAGCTTAATCTTGTTCATAAAGATCTTCCCTGCATATTCCCTGAAATTTCTTCTCAGAAAATAATTGTGGTGATACATATCCGGTACTTTAGCATCCAGTCCAAGGTAAATAGTAAGCGGTGCCAAAGTCCATTTTTTCTGATCAAGCTTTTTATCTGAAAATGCAGGTCGCTTCAACACAGCACCACGAAACCATGCAGCATCAGCGTTTACTACATACTGATCAGCCTTCCATTCTTCACCTGAACTATCCACAAATGAACTGACCTTACTGTTATCTTCTGTAAAACTTGTAATTTCTGTATTATAGTGTATCTGAACACCAAACTTATCCAATTCGGAAAGAATTCCTTCCACAATTTTGTACATTCCACCTTTTACATTGTAATAGCCATCATGTACCATTTCAGTGTAGTTCAGGAGTGTATAAATTGCCGGCGTGTCATAGGGAGTGGCTCCAAGGAAAAATCCCACCAATGAGAAAATGACTTTAACTTCAAAGGATTCAAAATTGCGTTCCATCTCCTGCCACATAGAATAGAACATTTTCGGAGCGTGCTTAATTGGAACGGTTGTCAGTTTCAGCAAATACTGAGTCAGTGAATCGAAATTACGTTGAATCACAATATTTTCGGTATCGTGAAACAATTGACCGGCAACCTTCAGAAACTTATTTATTTTCTTCTCAAAGTCAGGTTCTATATCCTGAAATTCAAGAGCAAGCTTTTTCAGATCTTTATAAATTAGATAGCTTTTCTGGTCTCCTTCGAAGTGAACTGAATATAGTGGATCGAGTTCAACAAATTCAAAGGGCATTTTAATGTTACAATAACTTATTAATTCCTGAAATTCATAACTCATACTGAAAAAGGTCGGGGCCATGTCGAACTTAAAGCCATCCTTTTCAAGAAGGTTAAGTCTGCCTCCAGCACGATGGTATTTTTCAACCATCTCTACCTTGTAACCTCTGCTTGCCAATCGAAGGGCAGTGGCTAATCCTCCAAGGCCAGTCCCGATTATTAACACCTTTTTCTGCATCTGTTTAATTTATTCTCTATACACTTAAACAAAGTAAACGTAAAATGTTTTATTCAATTACGAAATTATTATTGGAAAGCTTATTGTTTTGCATAAATTTATTGAACTATGTCAACAGCAATTATAATCGGTTCAGGAATTGCCGGGCTCGCAACAGCTATCCGGCTTGCCCGTCAGGGAATTATTGTCGATATCTATGAAGCATCAGGAAAGGCAGGTGGAAAGATTTCGGAACTAAATAGTAATGGGTTTAGGTTCGATGGCGGTCCATCATTGCTAACCTTGCCGGAATTGCTGCTCGAACTACTCGATGATGATCTTCAGTTTCCGGTTCGAAAGCTTGATATTATTACCAAATATTTTTATCCTGATGGAACACAGATTATGGCATACAATGATATCAGGAAGTTGTCACAAGAGATTGAAGAAAAATTAAAAGTCCCGGCAAGTATGGTGACTAGCTATCTTAAAAAGGCAGCAACCGTTTTTGATCTGACTGCCGATCTGTTTATTTTCGGATCCTTTCATCGCATCAAGAATCTGATGAACCTGAAATCGCTAAAAACATTGTTGTATTTCCGCAAGCTTCAGGCTTTCAAAAGCCTTCACGAATTCAACGTACACGAATTGGGCGAAAAAAGACTGGTTCAACTGTTTGACCGTTACGCAACTTATAATGGCAGTGATCCTTATCAGACTCCCGCAACATTAAGTGTTATTTCTCATCTGGAGCATAACATGGGGGCTTATATTCCTGACAGAGGGATGTACCAGGTTACGGAATCTTTGATCGAACAAGCAAAACGACTCGGAGTACAATTTCATTTTTGTGAACCAGTACGTAAAGTTGAAACACATGCAGGAAAAGTTACCGGTGTCTGGATTGATACAGGATTTATACCTTCTGATATTGTTGTAAGTGATGTGGATATTCATCATTTTTATTCAACACTTTTGCCTGAAAGTAAACGGTTGGCAAAGATTAATAAAGAAGAACGTTCCTCCTCGGCATTAATTTTTTATTGGGGCATAAAAGGCGAATCTCCTGAACTAGATATACACAATATCTTCTTCAGCTCCAATTATCAGCAGGAATTCAGACATTTGTTTGAAATAAAGGAAGTGTACAAAGATCCGACAATCTATATTTACATTAGCAGCAAATACAACCTTACTGATGCACCGGAAGGTACTGAGAATTGGTTTGTGATGATTAATGTACCTGCAGATACGGGCCAAATCTGGGATGAATTCATTAGAAACTCCCGGGCTAATATTCTGGAAAAACTGGAACGTATGCTGGGTAAAAAGATTGCTGACAGAGTAATCATTGAAGAAATACTTTCACCTCCTGAAATCTGTAAACAAACAGGTTCCGTGAACGGTTCTATCTACGGAAGCAGTTCAAACAGCCGGTATGCTTCATTTAACCGTCATGCCAACTTCAGGAATGATCTGGAAGGTTTATATTTTGTTGGAGGGAGTGTACATCCTGGGGGAGGAATTCCGTTGTGTTTATCTTCTGCACGGATTGTGGAAGGATTAGTTGAGGAACAATTATTAAAGTATAAGTAATGAAGGATTTGATGAATGTCAGAAGTGTCAGAATTATTCTCGTGATATGGTACCTGGTTGGAATTGCCGGGTTCCTGATTCATCCTTTTCGATCGCTATTTCAGCGACTGACTCCTTATGGAATGGTGATGGCTGCCGTTTTGCTTTTATATTTTCAGGAGCCTAAAAGCCTTAAGAACTGGATTGCATTTGCTGCTATTGCGTTAGTTGGCTTTGTTGCTGAATTGATCGGAGTAAATACGCAACGACTGTTTGGAGTCTATACTTATGAAGATACCCTGGGACTCAAGCTATGGAATACTCCCATTGTTATCGCGCTAAACTGGCTTGTTTTGATTTACTGCATTGCTGCAATGTCAAAGAATATTCGGGATAACTGGTATTTCCCTGTAATTGGTGCTGCAACAATGGTTGCTTTCGACTGGATTATGGAACCTGTCGCTATTGCCACTGGAATGTGGAGCTGGGGAGTTCAGGAAATTCCGCTTAACAACTATACCGACTGGTTCCTGATCTCAGGTTTTTTGTTTCTGATGATTCGAATCCTGAAAATCGAAATTAATAACAGGATTGCAGTCGTTCTTATTGCAATGCAACTAGTCTTCTTTCTGTCACTGAATCTTTTAATCCGAAATGGGCTATGGGACTTCTGAAGGAAAGAGGAAACAAGGAAAGTGTCACTCTTAAGGCGGAAATGGCTGAAATCAATAATCTCAGCGATTTTTCTCTTTCCTTATTTCTTATTCATTATTCCTTATTCCTATTTTTACAAAGATGATTAAAGACAAATACAATGCGACTTCACTGTGGTTTTACAGTTCCTGGTTCAGGGTGCTGCAAAAAATATATTTCCGAAAGATTAGTGTCATTACCAATGATGTTTTTCCTGAAGGGAAGTCTGTACTTCTGCTTCAAAACCATTTCAGCTATTACGATGGCTACTGGTCGATGTACCTGTGCAATAAAATATTCCATCGCAGATTCCATGTCATGATGCTGGAGGACCAATTGGCAAAACGAATGTTTTTAACCCGGTGCGGGGTATTTTCGGTACGTAAAAACAGCCGCGATCTGGTTGAGTCGCTCAGTTATGCCAACGAATTGCTGCAAGACCCTGGCAATGTGGTAACCATTTATCCTTCAGGCGAAATCATCTCGCAACACCAGCAAAACTTTGTATTTCAGCGAGGATTTGTCCGACTTGCCGGAAATCAGGACAATTCTTCGATCATCGCATTGGCAGTTGTCCTGGTTGATCTTTTTAGTCAGGCACGTCCCGAAATACGGATATATCTTAAAAATTACTCTGAGGAACGGACGGCTGAAGCCATTGAAAGGGCTTATCATTCGTTTTATCAATTGTGTATCACGAAACAAACTGAATGATGGAAGTCCTGGCTTGGTTTATATTGTTTCTTTTGGCTCTGCGGACATTTATTTCATTGGTTAATCTTTTGTCCGGATTGCATCTTCCGGATAAAAGACCGTTGGAATTTCCCAAAGTTTCACTGTTGATTCCGGCAAGAAATGAGGAAGCTGTGATCGGAGGTTTACTGGAGAGTCTTGAAAAGTTAGAATATCCTGATTTCGAGGTAATCGTATGTAATGATCATTCTTCTGACAACACTGATGAAATATTAAATTGGGTTGCAGGGGAGAACGATCATTTCCGTTGGTTTTTAGGAGATAACTTACCCGGAGGTTGGCTGGGTAAAAATTTTGCCTGTCATCAACTGGCAAAGAAGGCAAACGGGAAATACCTTATTTTCCTTGATGCAGACGTTGAATTAAGTAAGGATTCAATCAGCAAAGCTGTGGACTTTTTTCAACAAAAGAGATTATCTCTATTATCGATTTTCCCGCAACAACAAATGGAATCCTTTGCTGAAAAGATTACAGTGCCCGTAATGAACTGGATATTGCAAAGTTTACTGCCTATGAACCTGGTGCAGAAAACCAGTTTCCCCTCATTGTCGGCAGCAAACGGACAGTTCATGATGTTTGAAGCCGAAAATTACTTCATCAATCAGTGGCATTCGAAAGTAAAGAATCAGAATGTGGAAGATATCCGGCTGGCCCGAATGATCAAGGCTGAAGGCTTGAAAACTGCAGTACTAATGGGAAATAAAGATATATTCTGCCGCATGTACCAACATCTCAATGAAGCAATTGCAGGGTTTTCGAGAAATATACATGAGTATTTTGGTGGATTAAGATCTGTAATGTCAATCTTCTGGTTAACTGTTTGTCTGGGACCGGTGATCGTTTGGACCGCTTTGGGATGGCTTTATTTAGGTCTGTTCATAGGCTTGGTAGTGATGAACCGGATTATGGTGGCAGTAGCCAGCCGTCAAAATATTGTACGATCGATATTGATGCATCCCTTGCAGATGATTAGTTTTACAGCGATCATTTTTTACAATATATATCGAAGTATTAAAAAAGAGACCGAATGGAAGGGACGAAAAATAAGGTTTTAGGCCTGATCATTCTATTAGTTTTCCCCATCCTGATGGCAATGGCGCAGAAAAAAGACCTGGCCTATTACCAGTGTGCTTTTTTTGAAAGTTACCGGAATGGAAACATGACCCCCTGGCCTGAACTGATCACTGAAATGGAAAATGCCAAATCCGTTGATCTTGCCTGGCAGACTGAAATGGTAAAAGCCATGTATGGATTGGTAGGTTATCAGATTGGAGCAGGCAAAAAAGACCTTGCAAGGGTTTATGTGATCAAGGCAGCTGATTACGTGGATAAGTTACTGGACGATCACCCCGAAAATGCACGTCTTCATAGTCTTTCGGGCGCACTTTATGGCTATAAAATTGCACTGGCAATTTACAAGGCTCCATTCCTGGGACCTAAAAGCATGTATCATATTGGCAAATCGATCGATCTCGATCCAACAGAACCTGCAGGATACATTGAAAAAGGCAATTCATTGATGTATCGACCTGCAGCTTTTGGTGGCGATAAAAAGGAGGCACTCATCTTTTACCGTAAAGCGTTGAAGCTAATGGACGTCAGGAGTCCACAGAAATGTGACTGGCAGAAGATGCTTCTTCGGGCATTTATTTTGAAAGCTTTATACGAAACCAATCAGACTTCCGAAGCCAGGGCTTTTAGTGCTGACATGCAGAAAGATTACGGTTCAATGGACTGGATCAAATCATTTGTAGGAGCCAATCTGATGGATGGAAAATAACTATGATCTCTATCAATTTTTTATCAGAAATTCTCCAAAACAAAATTTATAGGTACTGTATATGTTACTCTTACAGCCTTCCCACTTTGACGACCAGGAATCCATCTTGGCATTCCAATAACCACTCGTTTAGCTTCAGCATCAAGAAATGGATGAACACTTCTCGTTACTTTTGCATGACTTATGGAACCGTCTTTTTCAACAATATAACTTACAAAGACCTTCCCCTGAATGCCATTTACCATTGCTTCCCTGGGATATCTTACACTGGTACTCAAATATTTTCTCAATGCCATTTCTCCTCCAGTGAATTCTGGCATTTGTTCAACAAATGAATAGGGTAAATCTTCCAAAGAATCGACACTTTGCAATATCGGAACCACTTCTGTTTCCAATTTCGTTTGCCACCCTTCTTTGGTTAAAATGAGGTTTATATTGAGCTTACTGGTTACAGGAACATCCTCAACAGTTCCTGGGATAAATTCAGGAAAATTTGCAAATACAAAATTAATAATTTGAATATCAGAAGAGTTTTCTATTGATACAATCTCGAAATGGTTGATACTGCCTGTTTTATTTATGGTTAATTTAACGCTGGCATTCCTAAACACATCATTACCAAGTATTTTTACAAGGTCAAAGTTTACTGATTTCAGTTTGAGATATCCATTAAATGCCTGATCTCCTCCGAAATAGGTAGCAAGTTTATCAGGAATTTCATAGATCAAATCTTGAACAACTGCAACTCCAGAGACTAGTGTTCCGTAACGGTAAACACCTTTTCTAACCATAATTCCAGATTCGTCAAACATTTGAAATTCACCGTTTTTCAAGTTGTTCGTGTAATTACCTAAAAAACTCAATTGACCGTTTGAATGCCACATTCTATATTCTCCGTTCAATATTTTCTCATCACCAGAAAAGGCCATTTGCTTCTTCCCATTCTGATAAAAAAAGGTATGCTTCTGCAATTTTTCTTCTTTGTACAACAGTTCGCTGGCTATCGTCTCATCATCACGGTAGTCTGTCTGAATTCCATCGACAAGTAATTCACCCTTATGGATGTGTTCATCCAGATTATCCAGGTTAAATTTCTTTCCTTTAAAAAGCAACTGCGTCTTGGTTTTGAGAAAACCATCTTTTCTGAATTCCGAAATAACGAGGTGGTCAGTGCTGGCGGAGTCGTATTTAACCGACATTTCACCTTCAGTTTTCCCAAAAATAGGAACTCGCGTTTTACCGGTGATTTTAAAGCTGTGTACTCCTTCAGGTTTCTGGCAAGGGGCTTGATGAAAGGCAAACAGAAAAAGAACAGTTAATATTAGGGTAGTAGTTTTCATTGTTACCAATTATTAGGAAGTAAGGTTTTCCCAGGATACATAAATCTGGTTTATACCTGTATGCAAAGCAAGACATTTTATATTCAATAAATGATGATTTGAATACTAAATACTCATTTTATTGCCCCAGTTCCTTTTGGATCATATCCTCAATCTGTTTGGTAAGGAGGTTCGTGTCCATGCCTTTGGGATCAATGGGGTCGAATGCAGTAAGTTTTAAATGCACACCCACAGTCATAGGGAAATAGCCATGTTTCATCAATTCATAATTGCCATCGATTGCAAAGGGAACAATAAGTGCAGAAGGCGAAGTCTTAATAAGTGAAGCAATTCCGGCAGGCATAAATGGCTTTAGTTTTCCATCCCTCGTTCGCGTGCCTTCAGGAAAAATACAGGCTGCATAATTATTTGCTTCAATGTGTTTCCCCAGCATCAGGATATCCTTAACCGATTGTCTCGGATTTTTACGGTCAATCAATACCGAACCTCCATGACGAAGATTATAGGAAATACTTGGTATCCATTTTCCCAATTCGATTTTAGAAATAAACTTAGGATGATTCTTACGAAACCCAACGATAACTGCAGGAATATCAAGTGTCGACTGATGATTGGCCACTATGATGATTGGACGATCCTGAGGTATCTTTTCCAGTCCCCGAAAAGTGATTTTTGTTCCCAGTATCCACAGGTTATATAACAACCCATAATTCATCACATCAACGACCTTTTTGCGAACCGGATAACCCCAAATCCATTCAGTTAACATCTGTATAGGATGGAAAATGCCTAACAGAAGTCCGAAGAAAAGCAAATAGATAGGAGTCAGGATAAAGGACAGTATTTTTTTCATTCTTAGAGGTTCGATTTAATCGTAAGCAAAATAACCAAAATAAATCAATATTCTAACTTTCTCAAAGTTTATAATACTTGGATAAACTTTGGGAAAGTTCTTCTTAAAGTGGACCTTTTGCACTATTAATGTTATATAACAAGGGAAAGGATAATGATAGTTTAAACGATTAAGCAGATATTTGCCTAACAGATATTAATAAGATGAAAACAATTATCTTTTCCATAATCGTACTTTTCTCCTTCTTGAATGCTATATCTCAGAATGCCAAAACCCTTGCTGAAAAGCTGGGCTATGACCGGAATGCCAGGCTTCTGATCGTACATGCCGACGATTTGGGCTTGTCTCATTCGACCAATAGTGCCGTAATGGAGGCATTTCAGAAAGGCGCAATTTCCTCCGGAAGCATTATGGTTCCCTGTCCATGGTTTCCTGAAATTGCCGCTTTTGCCAAAAAAAACCCCAGGTATGACATTGGAATTCATACTACCCTGACGTCCGAATGGGACAACTATTTCTTTGGAGGAGTATTGCCTGCAACCGACATACGCCATCTGTTGAACCCAAAAGGATATTTCTATTCTTCAGTTGAAGAGTTTGCCAAACATGCAAATGCCACTGAAATAGAAAAGGAAATCAGGGCACAAATTGAAAAGGTACTGGCTTTTGGAATTAAACCATCCCATCTGGATAACCATATGGGAACCATCCTGTCATCTCCTGATTATTACCAGGTACTACTGAAACTTGGGCACGAATATCAGCTTCCTGTATTAATCCCGGCAGATATGATTGCGGGAGTCTCTCCTCAATTGCTCGAACAATTGAGCAAGGACAACGGGGTGGTCGATCATTTATTCATGATTAACCAGGCCAGTCCGGCAGATAAATGGGGTGTACCCTACCTGAATTTCATTGCAAACATACAACCCGGCCTGAGTGAAATCATTGTTCATCTGGCACGAAACACCGATGAAACCCAGGCAATCATGGTGAATCATCCTGATTTTGGTGCCGAATGGCGGCAACACGATCTCGACTTTGTGCTGAGTAATGAATTTAAAAAAGCGTTAGCTGAACATGATATTAAACTTGTTACCTGGCGGCAAATTGGCGAAATACAATACCCAACAAATCAGGGGAAAAGTAATGCGACAAAATAAAAAGCCATTCATACATTTGGATTGTAATCCACTGGTCTGACAAATAAATAATTTAACCAATATACCATACATCATGAAACAAATTGTAATTCTATTAATGCTTGTTTTTAGTTTCAGTGTTCTGTTTTCACAGAATTCCTCAACTGAAATGTTATCACTTTCACAGATCAAAAAGAATGTAAAGACCAAACGTGTCAGCAGCTATGACAAAACCGGCGGAAACGGCGACTGCTGGGGTGGAATTGCCTCCGGCGAAAAGAAAACCATTATGGATGTAAAAGGCGCAGGGATCATCGATCATATCTGGATTACAATTGCCCCTGAAGCTGGAAGACTGAACCGAAATGACATTATTCTCCGAATGTACTGGGATGGAAATACTTTCCCTTCCGTTGAATCACCCATTGGCCCATTCTTTGGGAACGGTTGGAATGAAACCTATGATTTCGTGAGTGTACCGCTTTCAGTGACCCCAGGCTGGGGAAAATCGTATGTAAGCTATTTTGCCATGCCCTTTGCCAAGGGTGCCCGGATTGAGATCGAAAACCAGAGTAATGCAACCATTCAGTCGTTCTATTTCAACATCGATTATACTGAAATGCCAGAACTTCCTGAGAACTCAGGTCGTTTCCATGCCTGGTTTAACCATCAACTGACTGATGCACTTCCAGGAGGAGAAAACGAATGGGGATTACTGGGCGAAACCGGAAAAAACAAAAATGGGAAAGGCAATTATGTGTTTGCCGATATACAGGGAAAAGGCCAGTTTGTAGGGGTAAACTACTATGTCAATTGCCCATCGCCCATGTGGTATGGCGAAGGTGACGAAATGGTATTTATTGATGGTGATACCATCCCAACCTTAAACGGTACAGGCACCGAAGATTTTTTCAACACTTCCTGGTGTCCTAAGGAAATATTTTCACATCCCTATTTCGGATATCCCCGCGTCAATGGGGAAACCGGTTGGCTCGGACGAACCCATATTTACCGCTTCTTTATAGCAGATCCTGTTTATTTCGACCGCTCCTGCAAATTCACCATCGAGCATGGCCATAACAATAACCTAACCCTTGATCTTGCTTCGGTGGCCTATTGGTATCAGGATAAAGCTACAAAGTTGCCTGCCCCGTTAACCAAAGAACAGCGCAAATACAAAGGAGTCATCGGTGCCTCTGAAATCCACCTATGGAGGGATGCATGGAGGAGAGACAATGGTTCAAAGAGCGAGCTCTGGGGTGATGAGAAGAAGGATGCAAAATAAATAATGATTATATAAGTAAGAGGCTCACATGAAGTGGGCCTCTTACTTTCTCACAAGTTTTTTGTTTCTTTGCCCATAGCACACGGTAATTCAAACATTATTTTAAATTCACATGACCAACAACGATATCCTCAAAAAACTACGTGTGGCGCTAAAACTTCGTGACGAAGACATCATTGAAATCTTAATGCTTGTCGATTTTAAGGTCACCAAAAGTGAGGTTAATGCCTTATTCCGAACTGAAGACCACCCGAACTACAAGGAATGCGGCGATCAATTGCTACGTAATTTTCTGAATGGTCTGATCATTTACAAACGTGGACCGGCAGCAGAGGAAAAGAAGGCAGTTCCAGAAAAAGGAACAGCGGAAAGGGAAAAGCCAAAAATTATTATTAAAAAACAGGGAAAGTCACAAGTGGGAGAATAAATATTTCAATACTGTCATTTATTTATGTTTATTCTGATTGGATTATAGTTAGTAAAGTTTAACTTTGGTTGTCATAACTTCAAAGACTAAACCCAATGGCCTCTATCAAACTTAAATTCCTGAAGTCAACCAATTCCCTGATCGTCTTATTAATTTCAATCCTTGGATTTTCATCATCGTGCAGAAAAGAAGAGTAAAAATATATGTATGGTACTCCTCATGCCAGTTTCATCATTACCGGTAAAGTTGAATCAGCTGCTACCAATACTCTGATCCCTGAAATAATTGTTGAAATGCGCGAGGTCGGGAATTCTCAGGATGGACAATCCGACAGTATATTAGTTGCCACAAGCTTTAGTTCTTCCTGGAGCGGGAGTTATTATTTGTTAGACACGAACACACCGGATGATAAGACCTATCGTGTCAAATTTATTGATATCGATGGGCCTCTCAATGGTGAATATGAAACCCTTGACACCACTGTTGTTTTCACGAAACCTAAATTTACAGGTGGTGATGGCTCCTGGAACTACGGCTATATAGATCAAGACCTGAATGTTAAACTGAAACTTAAGAAATGAGCGTCAGCCGAATTCCGTTAAGGAAGCGTATTGCCCTCAATCTGTTTGCCAGGCATAAAAGGAACGAATCGAAGATTCACGAGCTTAATTATATCTTTTGGGAGTGTACGCTAAGGTGTAACCTGAATTGTCAACACTGTGGAAGCGACTGTTTGAAAGATGCCGCTGTAAAAGACATGCCATTAGCTGATTTCCTTCGTGCAATTGATCAGCTCAAAGGAATAGTTATCCCAAACAAAACCATGATTGTGCTTACCGGCGGGGAAGCTCTGATGCGTAATGATCTCGAAGAAGTGGGGACCCGACTTTATGAAAGAGGCTATCCATGGGGAATGGTTACCAATGGAATGTTGCTGAGCCAAAAGAAATTGCTTTCGCTGGTTAATTGCGGGTTACGTTCGATTACAATCAGTCTTGACGGATTTGAAGAATCGCATAACTGGCTTAGAGGCAATAAGAAAAGTTACCAGCTTGCTTCTGAAGCAATCCGCTTGTTGCCAACAATCCCCAATCTAAAGTACGATGTGGTAACCTGTGCAAACCGGATGAATTATAATGAACTGGGGCTATTGCGGGATACATTAATTTCCTGGGGAATTGCAGAATGGAGGATCTTTACTGTCATTCCAATGGGGAGGGCTAAGGACAATGAAATGCTACAGCTTTCTCCTAACGAATTTAGCGACCTGTTTGACTTTATCAGTGTAAGCCGAAAGGAAGGAAAGATAAAACTGAATTACGGGTGCGAAGGATTTCTGGGGAACTATGAAGGAGAGGTCAGGGACAATTTTTTCTTTTGCCGTGCAGGGATCAACGTTGCCTCTATACTGGCTGACGGTTCAATTTCTGCCTGTCCAAGCTTACGTGATAATTTTATCCAGGGAAATATATCTACAGACAATTTCGCTGAAGTCTGGAATAACCGCTTTGGGATGTACCGTGACCGGAGCTGGACAAAAACAGGGGAATGTGCTGTCTGTGAATTTTATAAACATTGTGCAGGGAATGGGATGCATCTCCGTAATGAAAAAACCGGTGAACTTCTATTCTGTCATTTGCACCGAATTGAGCAAGGACAATAGATTGCCGCTATGTAACGATGCAGGTGATTATTCCTTATTCCCTTTTCTAATTAACAGGAAAAAGTCATTAGTCATTCGGAAACTGTCGTTCAAGCAACTTTTCTAATGACTAATGACACTTTTCCATCATTATGAACACTGAACACTCCTACTTCTTCCCCAAGCTCTCCGGTATTTTAGGCTTTCCGGCTTCAATCCATGCAGTGTAAATTAATTCGGCAAGCGTTTTTGAAGATTTCTGGAGTAGCTTGATTGTAAACAAACTGGTCTTTTCCCAAAAGATTTCGTAATAGCTGTCCTTGTATTGTCTGCCTGATTGTTCGTAAGCCTGTTGATCAGCCTTTAGTAACAATCCGATGAATGAATTATTGCTGTATAAGTATTCGAAAATAAACGGCTGAACCTTGTTAACCCTATGGATTTTGGAAACCTTGAGTTGAACATTATCGATGTACCGGTCAATCATGGTTTCTTCATACCGCCTGTGAACTCCGGTTTGTGAGGACAACTGTCCGTTGTAATTGGCCGTAACATGCAATGGCATAAAACCGTCGCCTACATAATGACCCAGATTGGCAGCAGTTAAAGCTGCATGGCCCCAATTCCCGGTTTTGAAATCATGAACAAGGGCATGATAGGTTGAATCAGTCGTCCAGGGCAAGGTACCGTTCTTAATGACTTTCGCTTTCCCGTATTTGGTGCAGGCCGCATTAAAATCCTCCTCAATCTTGTGCTTCTTGTTGAAGTCATCGTAGATGTCGATGTCGATGAAATGTTTGACGAATTCATTCTTATCGGTTTTCTTCAGCAAGTCGGCATCAGAAGCATGATCAGCCAGAATGGGCGCCCAGACTTTCAACTGCTGAATCTCTTTCGGGAAAAACTCAACGCAGGAAGAATTAATTTTCCGGTGTGCTTTTTCTCCCCAGCTGCAAAGACTGATAAGCACTACAAATAGAATGGAGTATCGGATTAAGTATGTATTCATTCGAAATGATTTGAAAGGCCTAAAAGTAGAATAATATTCACGACAGACAGTATAAAAACAAATTGATTTCCCCCATTTACCTCCTTTGGGCGTAAATGGAGAAAATCAATTGGAATAAAGGAATTTCAACAATAAGTTCCCCGATAATTCTATTTCTTGCCACAAAGACTCCAGGACACTAAATTATACTAAGACTTGATTACCATCCAGTATACTTGGTGAAACTTAGTTTCCTGGTGGCTTGATGGCACTTTTTTTATAGACTTCATTGAAAAGACTTAATGATCTATTTTGTAATACCCGGCCAGTCGTCAGTCCTGAATGGATTTGTTGGAAGTCCTTCCTTGTTGTATAAATTAAGATCGTCAGGATTATCGGCCCAGCCATAACGAACAGCTACTGGTGTCTGAACTTCATCCGAATGCATCACAACCGAATTGTCGCTCATCACCATCGCTTTGGCCCAATGGAATTTCTTGTCGGCACCTGCGATAGCAAACCCATTGATGTATCCATATTTGTTGTTTACTTTTAAACCTGTACCAGTATTGCTGAATTTTACAACTGCAGTTTTGCCTTCAACTTTCATACTTTCATAGGTGGGGCCTGTATAGACGATATCTTTACCATAGGTTATTTTCAGTGCATTCAAGGCCAGGCGTTTCCCAACATCCTGTTTATTGGTAGGATGGATATTGGTTCCGTCGCCAATATCAATTGCAGAAGCCATACCGGTATTAGGTAATTTCAGTGTCATCGTTTGTGCTTCCCGTAATTCAGCCCAACTGCTTTCGCCCGGTTGATCGACAGCAGGCATAAAGTTAGCCAGTTGTACCCAGATAAACGGGAAATCGCCCAGCTGCCATTTAGCACGCCAATCAGTAATCAGGCTTGGAAAAATCCTACGGTATTGTTTTGCCCTGGTGGCATTGTTTTCACCCTGGTACCAGATTGCTCCCTTGATACCGAAAGGCACAATCGGGTTGATCATTCCATTGAACAGCAAGGTAGGAAACTCATTTGGTCCAACGGATATATTGGCTGTGACCTCAGTAAATTTAATCTTCCAATCACCGGCAAGGCTCATTTTTGCTGATCCGGCAAGTGCAAACATATCTTCAGGCTTGCCATAGATTCCACCACCGCCGCCAGTATCGGTCACTTTAATCGCAATCACATTTTTGCCTTCTTTTAATGCTGATGCAGGAACTTTATATTTCCGGTCGATATCGTAACCAATGGTTTTCCCTACTTCTATACCGTTTACCCAGCAAATATCATTATCATCAATCTTTGCAAGCGACAATTGAAGATCGGCAGAGGCCTGCTCTTTATTCAGTACAAACGTTTTCCGGTACCAGCCGATTCCGTCGATGCCCACATAGCCTTGTTCTTCCCAAAGTTGAGGTGCTTTAATCGATTTCCAGGATGAATCGTCGAATCCGGTCAGAGTAAATCCCAGCTGAACACCGTTGTCCTTGGTAGGAAATTCACCCAAAAGGGCCTTCACTTTTTCTTTGATTGAAGCTCCATAATTGGCAAGGTCAGCCGATTTGAGATCAGTCAGTCTCCCTGCTAAATCAGGATCATTTTTAATTGTCTCCCCGCTGATCCAGGTCTCGGCATCCGTTCCACCCCATGAAGTGTGAATCAGACCAATTGCAACATTCAGATCCTGGTTGATTTTTCTGCCGAAGAAATATCCAACAGCCGAAAACCCTGGTACTGTTTTTGGAGTACAAACCGACCATTCGCCATTATCCAGATCCGTAACAGGATCTTTCGACACTTTCTTGCCAACAGTAAAAAAGCGGATGTTAGGATAATTGGCATTGGCAATTTCATCCAGTGCATTTTTGGTACCACTAACCGGGAATTCCATGTTCGACTGTCCTGAACATATCCAGACTTCGCCAATCATCACGTTGGTCATCTCAATGGTGTTTTTCCCTTTGAAGGTCAGTGTGTAAGGGCCACCATACTCCATTACCGGAAGCTTAGCCATCCATTTCCCGTCTTTGCCGGGCTTGGCTTTTACTGTCTTTCCGTTCAGGGTAATACTTACCGATTCGTTTTTGTCCGCCCATCCCCAGATAGTATTCTCGATACCTTTCTGAAGGACCATGTTCGAGCTGAAGATTCTCGCCGGTTTTACACTCGCGAAAGTGGTACTAATTTGCCCGATTACCAGCAATAACAGTATAATCAGGGCTGTTGGTTTTAGGAAGTTCATTGTTTAGTGAATTTACTTGGTTGAATTACAAATTTGCAGTTTATTTATGAACGATAAAAGGAAAATCGTTTAATTCATTCTATTTTCATCCCGAGTTCTCGGGACAAGGTTTTGGAAACCTTGAAGGTTTGAATTACTTTTGTTCATCATATCTAAAATTCATTTCATGGCAAATAAGAACAAAGGTAAGATGGTGCAGATGTTAAGTCCTGAAAACTATATCCGTAAAAAGGCACGGTCGTTGCCCATTTATGAATGCAGAATCAACGAAGCTTGGGAAGATACTCAATTGGTTCAACTATCTGTTGCCAGAAGCCATGTCAACGGCAATATCACAGCGTGCTTTTATTTGGTCGACCTCATGTGCCTGGGTGTTAAAGATACCGATTTCATGTTTAACGTACCCGTTCATACGTATAGGGAACATATGGAAAAGATCAACAATGGTTTGCCTTCAGTTGATATTGTTTATGAACTGGCTCACAACATTGTATTTGCAGGACTTGAGTTTGCTGACGATTATGGGTTTAAACCACATAAAGATTTTACTTCAGTCACTCAATTTATGCTGGAAGAAGAAACGGATGACATTGAACTAATTGAGATTGAATGTGGTGTAAACGGAGAGCCAACTTATATGCGTGGCCCTTTTGACGATGACCTTAAAGTAAAAAAGATTATCGCCCAGTTAGAAAAGACAGCCGGCCAAGGTAATTATTCATTCATTGACGAAGATGAGGATTATGACGGTGACTATGAGGATGCATCTGTGGAAATAGATGATATGTCCTTTGATGAAAAAAAAGAACTGTTTTTTGACCTAAGTAAACGGATAGATAAGCTTAACGAAGATGAACTACACCATTTTGGCCCTCTTGTTAATTCGTTGGTCGATGAAGTAATTGACATAGACCAGCACAATATATACTATGATGAATTGTTCGAAAAGCTTTGCATTGAAACTGACGAAGATTATATTCCAAACCAATTGTTAGGACTCAGCCCCAATGATCAAACAGTCTCGGACGAACATAAACTCCAATTTATAGGTATTTACAAGCTTATTTTAGAAAATCCGAAGCTTGGAAAGAAAGAATTAAAGGTGTTCGAAAAAGAGACTAAGCTTTTGCCTGCAGTATCATTCCTGGAGCTGCAAATCCTTCGGATGGAAGATTCACGCAAATATCCAAAACGGTTGAAGGAATATGTGCAAAAATACCCCGACTATTCTATAATACGCCTATTCTGGGCCACCGAACAGGTAACATCCTCGAAAATAAGTTTATCTGACATTCCTGATTATCCGTTTAATCCCGAATCATTTTTTCAGGACAGGATTATCATCCATCCAATTGAATATCTCAACTTATTGTTATTGTATGCTTTTGTTATTTCCAGTGAAAATGATCTCTGTAAACTTGAGGCCTTCGACTCGGTACTAAACGATTTAGATATATCTGAAGACGATGAAGCAGGAATTAGAGCAATTGTTTTGATTCATAAAGTCAATCAACTATTAACCCTATTAAAACGATAATCCATGGAACCAGAAATCAGCACAAAAAACACAAAGAACGAAATCCTCGCCGCTTACGACGAGTTGATAAAAAAGGTTCAGGAGAAGAAAACCGATGAGCCCAAAAAAGTACAGGAGCAACAGAAGCAGGAAACCATTGTAAAAAATGCAGCGGTATTGAGTAACGAGGGCATAGTCAAAGATATTTCAGGATTGAAAGTAAATCTTTCGTCAGCGCTTGATAAATTAAGCGAGAGCTTTGTATCGGAATTCCGAAAATTTGAAGAGTTGCAGCAAGCCATTAAAATTGAAAAACAACAATTGAATGACCTTTACCAGCTCTCAGCCAACACCGATTCACTGGCGGCTATGTTGCTCGCTCAAAAAGAAAAGAAAGAGCAGTTTGAACAGGAAATGGCTGCCCGAAGAACAGAGCTGGAAGAGAAGATAAAGACTGAAAAAGAACGGGCTGATGCTGAAATGGCTGAGAAGCGCATGCAATGGAAAAAAGAACAGGAACTTTATGGAGCGCAAACCAAGGAAGCGCTGGACGAAAAGAAAAAAAGCCAGGCCCGCGAAGACGAGGAATACCAATATAACCTGAAAATTACCCGTAAGAAAGAGGCGGATCAATACGAAGAAAAGAAGCAAAAACTCGAAAAAGAGCTGTCCGACAAAAAGGCAGCTTTCGAAAAAGAATTTGCCGAACGCGAGACCAAGATTCAGGAGGCTGAAGCCGAATTAAAAGAGCTCAGGATAAAAAATGCAGCCTTCCCCGCTGAACTCGATAAAGCAGTAACCGCTGCCACAAAAGCTGTTTCAGAAAGACTTGAAACCCGGTTTGGCTTCGAAAAAGAGCTTCGTGAAAAAGAAACTGCAGGCGAGCTGAAACTAAAAGACCAGATTATCGGAACCCTTAATGCGAAAATAAAAGACATGGAAACGACCATTAAGGAACTTTCACAAAAAGCAATTACCGCTGAGACCAGTGTTAAAGACATTGCCATCCGTGCCATCGAAAGTTCTTCAAAGCCCTATTTCATCGAAAAGACAAAAGACAGTCAGGGTAAAGAGTAATCCTCATCAGGCGTTTGTCAATTCGTCCTGCCCTACAAACAAAGAATATTCCCTCCAACCCTGTACACAGGGACGGAGGGGATAGAAATTTTATAGTATTTAGTCCACACATTCTCTACTTTTATTTCAGTATTTCAAAGAACGATCATTTCTCCTGAAACCACACCTGTAAAGAGCTTGGCTTTAAGATTAAATGAATTAAACAAATCCTCACGACACGATAATTCCATCTATAAATGTAATTGTTGACCAACACTTCTATTTAGGGTCTGCTGAAAAACTCCAAGAAGGTTAATACGACCTCAGAGAGGTCATATATTTATAGAGAATGATGATTAAAAAGTTGTACAACCCCAGCTGGGGTTGAATATTCACTCGTGTAATTCATTTTCTATAAACATTTTATCCCGGAGGGATAATTTTTA
>Ga0073936_10002668_pt1 | contig 26369 bp, 22 predicted proteins | sample AliMusrvi5mmetaG_FD_87041 | JGI IMG/M metagenome (GOLD analysis project Ga0073936, IMG submission 87041) | Freshwater lake bacterial and archeal communities from Alinen Mustajarvi, Finland, to study Microbial Dark Matter (Phase II) - Alinen... | ecosystem: Environmental > Aquatic > Freshwater >...
ATCATGGCAGATAGAATTTTTGCAAACTTAGAAATTGACCTGAGTTGTAAAAAAATGCGAAAGGTTTATCTCGATGCCTTATGGATAGGGAAAATTGCTTGTTGAAAAATTAACGAACTATTGTTCTATCAACTATCTCCCTATGATCTCACCACCTCATAACACCCATCCTTATTAAGCTTGATGATAGTAGATGGCCTGGACTGCTTCATTTTTTCGTGTTCTGTTTTTACTACATAATCAACCAATTTAATAATCTCCGGTTTGATCATGCTAAAAGTTAAAGGAGTCATATCACCTGAAAAGTTTGCAGAAGTTGAAACAATAGGTTTCCCGAATAAGGTCAGAAGCTGCTTGCAGAAGACATCCTTTGTGATCCTGATCGCAATGCTGCCATCAGGGCCTACAAGATTCTTTGCAATATTTTTTGCTTCGGGATAGATGATTGTTGTAGGTCTTTCAAAGCTTCGGATAAGATCAAAAGTGATGTCAGGAATATTATTCACATATTCTTTCAGCATGTCCATGTCACTTACCAAAACGATCATACTTTTAACTTCGGTGCGTTTTTTAAGTTTGTAAATACGCTTTACAGCATTCAGATTGGTGGCATCACATCCAATCCCCCAAACCGTATCGGTAGGATACAAAATAATACCACCTTTGGTTAGTATGTGAATTGAATTTTCTATTTCGTCAAGCATTGCAATAATATTTTAAAAGTCAATAGTCAATAGTCATCAGTCATTCGTCATTGGTTATTTTTGTTCTTCAATATTGACCATTGACAAATGACCAATGGCTTTGATCATTTTGTCAGTGTCAATCGAATAAGCACAATGGAAATGATTTTCCGGGCATTTCATGTATCCATGCAAGCCGCAGGACCTGCAATCAAGAACATCTTTTGTTTCGAAAATAAAGCTGGTATCAGACAAAGGTCCGAAACCATAAGCCGGAATTGTTGAACAAAAAATTGCTGAAACAGGCGCATTCATTGAAGATGCGATATGCATTGGTGCTGAGTCATTCACGAAATTCATCTTTGCATTTTTCATCAGGGCTGCGGTTTCAAGCAAACTTAATTCGCCTGCAAAATTAAAAGAAAAACGGCAATGCGATTCATCAATAATTTCGCTGCACAATTCTTTATCACCGGCTGCCCCGATAAAACAAATCTGTATTCCTGCAGGCACTTTCCTGACAAATTCTATCCATTTTTCTTTCGGAAATTGTTTGGTGAACCACACTGAAGCAGGGGCAACACAGATATAGTCACCGGAGATTAAATTTCTGATTTTTATAAAATCTTTTTCCGATGGATATAGCCGGGGCATGATACGGTTTTGATCACTATATTCTGAAACCAGTAAAAGGTTCCTGTCAATTTCATGAAGTTGAGTGTTCTTTCCGCTGATATCATGTTTTACACTTTTGCTGAAACAGAAAGAAAACGGATTCTTGTTGAAACCTATGGTACGCGCAGCTTTTGAGAAGGCAGTGATGAATCCCGATGAACCAAACCTGTGAAGATTTATCACGAGATCATACTTGTTCTGCCTGATCATCCTGAGTATTTTCAACAGGTTTTGATATTTATTGTTTCTCCTGTCCCAAATAATAATTTTGTTCAGAAAAGGATGATCAACAAATAATCCTTCGTTGCCTTTTCTTAAAAGAAAATCAATCCTGGCATCAGGGAAAACAAGATGTAGTTTTTCCATTACAGGCGTTGCAAGTATTACATCGCCAAGAAATGCAGTCTGTATGATCAATATTTTATTCAACGAAAGTTCTGAAAAACGTGCAAAGTTACTATTAATGCAAGTTTAAATTGAAAAAAACGAAGAAAAGTTATTGACAGAAAGAGGAACCTTAAACTTTAAACTTTGAACAAAACACCAAACCACAAACGTTTTTTCAGTTCATTCAACTCTCAGAAACGAAATCTCCACCGTTTCCAGTCTTTTCATGCTTTCAAAAACCGGTACAGATTCATTCTTTCTTACCTTGAATATCACAATACATTTAAGAGAAAAATCTGTTGAAATAATTTCAAGATTCCTGTCCTTAATGATCTTCATCACACTGTTCATTGCTGGGTAATCAAAGGTAACTTCATACACATCATTCACGGTTTTTGTAATGATCAGCGCATTTGTCAGGGCTTCCTGCGTTGCTGTTTTGTAGGCGTTGATAAGCCCGGGAACACCTAATAATGTTCCTCCGAAATAACGGACCACGACAACTAAAATATTGGTCAGGTCTTTTGATAATATCTGGTTGAAAATGGGCTTTCCTGCGGTACCTGAAGGTTCACCATCATCATTTGCTCTCCATATTAATTTATCATGCCCAATTCTGTAGGCATAGCAATGATGGCAGGCATCGTGGTATTCCTTGCGCACTTCTGCCATGATCTGTTTTGCGCCTTCTTCTGATGTTACAGGATAAGCAAAAGCAATGAACTTGCTGCCCCTGTCCTTGAAAACTCCTTCGGATCTTTTATCAATTGTATTGTATGTGTCTTCAAAAAGCATATTGAAAATAATGTGCCCGCAAAACTTAATTTGTGGTAGCAAACGTAATTAAAATGATTGAAACAGCAGCGATAAAAACACCCAGCCAATTGATCAGCGATAATTTTTCTTTAAAAATAAAATACCCTGCCAGTGCTGACAGAACGACAATAGATACATTGAGCACCGGGAAGAAAAACGAACTCTCAAAAAGACAAAGGCCTTTCAAAAAGAAATAGGTAGATCCCCAATTCAGCAAACCCAGTATTATTCCTGCAATGATGCTTTTTAGTTGAATTCTTCTCTTCTTAATGATTGATGAAATTGTCAGTATTGTTAATCCAATGAAAAAACTGAAAAGAAAAGCGGTTGATAAAAAAACAATGGTATCGTTATGAACAAAATTTCTTTCTGAATGCTTGAGCAAAGTATCATTAAAACCATTGCCAATGAACAATAATAAAGGAAGGAGGATGTAGCGCAAATCAGGTTTCTTTTCATTTTTACTTTTTCTGAATGTCAGGTAAAATGATAGAAGAGCCGCAATAATGCCTACAATTTTAAATATCCCAACCGACTCCTTATAGATAAGGACTCCAAAAATGATAGGGATGATCACTGACATTTTTCCCGAAACAGCAGTGATGGCAATGCCTGCTTTCTGCGTGGAAACAGCGAAAATATTAAAGGTAATGATGAGAGTGACTCCACAGACAATGGCATAGACAAACCATTCTTTTTCCTGTATTTCAACAAAAGAATAGTTTTCTGAAAGCATAAATCCAAGCGCTGATGCTATCAGATAATTGGTGACGAGCGCTTGCGTGATATTTATTTCAAATCTTTCAAAAAGCTTAAAAGTTATGAAGATGGCAGTAGATAAAAGGACAGAGAAAATGAGGTAGAACATTGTGTTTATTGATTACTAATAAAACGCAATTTATCTTTTCCAAACTCCATTTCTGAAAATAATTTTCCGTTAATTTCGGGAGCTTTAACACCTTCCGGCAACACTTTATTTCCTGTAAATATTCTTGCTTCGTCCCACAGTCCTTCATTGATGAAGGTTTGAAGAAGCCTGGAACCTCCCTCTACGAATAACGATTGAATGTTTTTAGTGTAAAGGGCGTCGCAAATTTCTTTTACTATTTTACTGCCAAAATCAATTGAAAAATATTCAAGGTTGGTGCTGTTACTCCTTGCGGAATTTGCAGAAGTAAACACCAGGGTTTTGATTTTTTTATTGAAAATATGCAGATGCCCAGGCAGTCGCAAATGCTGATCCAGCACAATTCTTAAAGGATCTTTTCCTTTCCACTCCCTCACATTTAACTCAGGGTTATCGTGCAAAGCCGTGTTTGTGCCTACCATAATTGCCTGCTCTTCGCTCCGCCATTTATGCACAAGAGAACGTAACTTGTCATCCGTTATCCAAACTGGTTTTGCCTGTGTGTTTGTTGTATTATTGTTGCCAATAAAACCATTGACCGACTGCGCCCATTTCAAAATAATATAAGGACGTTTCTCTTCATGAAAAGTAAGAAAACGCCTGTTCAGAAAACGACACTCTTTTTCCAAAATGCCCGATTTTACAATGATCCCGGCTTCCTCCATTTTCTTTATTCCTCTTCCGGAAACTTTTTCAAAAGGGTCAATAGTTCCAATCATTACTTTTGGAATGCCGGTTTTTATAATAAGCTCAGAGCAGGGTGGTGTCTTTCCAAAATGCGAACAAGGTTCAAGATTGACATACAAAGTAGATTCTTTAAGAAGTTCGGGATTTTTCACAGAGTTTATAGCATTTACTTCTGCATGCGGACCGCCAAATTCTTTGTGGTAACCTTCTCCAATGATAACTCCATTGTTAGTGATCACGCATCCTACCAAAGGATTTGGAGCAACATTGCCAAGCCCGTTTTCTGCAATTTTTAGGCATCGTGAGATGTATTTATTATCTTCCGTCATGGAGTCAAAATTACAATAATTAAAGTAATTTTACGTTGAAATATTTTAGCGATGAAAGTAAAGGAAATCACCGGACTGTTTTCAGAAGAATTAAAAGAGATCTACGCGGATAGGGAAATAAAAAATCTCGCTTTTTTTGTTCTTGAAGAAGTGCTTGGATACAGCAGGGCAGAGGTGATAATAAATCATGAAAAAGAAATTGACAAGGAAAAATTGACTTCTATCATTAATGCTCTCGGGAAATTAAAGCAGGAGATACCGATTCAATATATTTTTGGGAAAGCGGAGTTTTATGGTCTTCCATTTATTGTAAATAATGATGTGCTGATACCGCGACCGGAAACAGAAGAGTTGGTTGAATGGATTATTAAAGACAATATAAACAGTGCTGCAAAAATTCTTGATATTGGCACTGGCAGCGGTTGCATTGCCATTGCATTGAAAAAAAATATTCCCGGAAGTTCAGTCTTTGCAGTAGATATTTCAGAAGATGCATTGAATGTTGCCAGAGAAAATGCGCTGATAAATAATGTGCAGATCAACTTTTCAATAGTTGATATCCTGAATTACCAATCATCACTGGTGTTTCCTGAGGTTGATATTATTATCAGCAACCCTCCGTATATTCGGTCTTCTGAAAAAGTTTTAATGAAAAATATTGTAGTGCAAAATGAACCGCAAATAGCCTTATTTGTTCAGGACGATGATCCTTTGGTGTTTTATAAATCCATCACTTCATTTGCAATGACACACCTGATTCCTGATGGAAATATTTACTTTGAAATTAATGAAAATCTAAGTTCAGAGCTTGTAAACATGATTGAATCGGAAGGGGACTTCAAGACTATTTTGAGAGAAGATTTAAATGGAAAAAAACGAATGATCAAATGTTCTTTTAAAAGTCATTGATTTTGAAGAGTAATTTTATTACTGCATTGTTTTAACGACTCGATTTTTTTAACTTTGAAATTAATGAGCTATAGAGAGAATGTGAAAATTATTCACTTTCGGTGGTAAGAAATTTGGGTGTAAATTTTCTGATGTAACTATACTATAGATACAGATTCTGTCAAAAAATGTTGATTTAAAAAAAAGTTCAGGTACTAACAATAAACGAAAACGCTACAAAGGAAAAGCAATAATTACATCAAAAAAAACCAAAAAAGGTTGATTTTAATGTAAAACATGTCTTTTGTTTTTGATAATAAAATTCCTGTTAATGGGTATAGTTTTTTTCTTAATCCTTCTCTGGTATGGGCTGTGATACCTTTTAATCGTGATCGATCTTCTGTGTTTTAACATTCTTTTAAAACGATGATGATGACGATGGTGTCCACATGATTCTAACCCTGTTATGGTAAGAATGCAGATCAGTAAGATAATATACCACTTTTTCGTGATTTTCATAAGTTGTATTTATTCGTGTGAAAACTAAACAATTAACTATGGTTCCCTATTTAAATTTTCATTTGGTAAAACTAATAAAAAATTTTTAATTAAAACAAATCAGATGGAATGTTTTTTTATACTACTTTTAATATAATTAGGTTTCGTTTTTTGGAAAATAATATTGAAACAAAGCTAAGAATGTTTACTGCTGTTGAGAATGTTCATAAATTAATTGTTCTAAAACAATACGTTATCCGTGGTTTTTTTATATTTTTATCAGCTAAAATTTTAATTAAAAGCAAATGAAAATAAGATTTTTGACACTTATACTGTTTTTTGTTCAAACAGTTACATTATTTGCAAATGATGCTAAAATTCAAACAGCCTTAAATGGTACTTATACCATTGGTGGTTCCAGCCCGGATTATACAACTTTTAATGCAGCAATAGCAGCATTAAGTTCTCAAGGGATCAACGGTCCAACTGTGTTTCTTGTGCGTGCCGGTACTTATTCAGAGCGGGTAAGTATTGGAGTAATTTCCGGTTCCTCGGCAGTTAATACGATAACTTTTCAATCACAGAATAATGACAGCACTTCTGTTATTCTCACTGATACATCCTCCTCCCTGCCGACAAATAATTTTACTCTTAGTTTAAACGGGGCGGCTTACATTATTTTCAGTAAAATTACTATTCAGAGAAGTGGAACTGCAAATAATGCGGTCGTTATTGATATCTCAAACGCTGCACAGCATAATCAATTTTTGAATTGCAGGATCATTGGAGTTATAGCCTCTGCCAATTCATACTCCAATGCCTTGATGACTTCAATCAGCAATACAACATCGGTCAATTTTACAAATTTTTCAAACAATGTTTTCGTGAATGGATCTTACGGAATATATTTTCAGGGGCAATCAAGCAGCACTCTTGAACAGGGAAATATTATTTCAGGAAATACTTTTTCAAATCAATACTCCTGTGGTATCTACTTTGCATATCAGGATTCGCCGGACATTTCATCCAACACCATTACAACCAATAGTACTTACTCTTCTTACTATGGGATTTGTTCATTTTATTGCAACAATTCATTGAAGATTGAATCGAATAAAATAAGTACTGCAGTAGGAGCAGGGATTTATCTTCACAATTGCAGCGGTGCTTCTATTCATCCCGGACTAACATCCAATAACTTTGTTGCCATTGGAGGTACAGTTGTTTCTTCCGGCATTTATTTATACCTCTCTTCAACTCAAAATATTTACTACAACAGCGTCAATATCTATAATAGCAATTCTGCCTCAAAAGCGCTGTTTATCTCCGGACTTAGTTCGTCGAATCTGGATATACGAGATAATGTTTTTGCAGTAACCAATGGTTACTCCTTCTATGTTGATCAAAATGCAGTTTCTTCTTCGCCAATTGCACTTTCTGATTATAATGATCTTTATTCATCCGGTTCATATTTGGGATACTGGGGAAATTCAGGGAATAAGGCAACTCTTCCGGATTGGAAAACAGCAACAGGAAAAGATAATAATTCAATCAGCACACTTCCACTTTTTACTTCTTCAACAGATTTGCACTCTTCTTCAGGAATGTTGAATGCTCATGCTATATCATTATCTTCTACATTGACTCCGGTGACTACTGATATTGATGGACAGATAAGAAATTCGCTAACTCCGGATATTGGAGCTGATGAATTTTATGTTGAAGATTTGGGAGTGATTTCAATCATTGCTCCCGGCAATGGATGCCTGAATGTTTCCGGTCAAGTGAAGATGTACCTTAAGAATTTTAGTGCTTATAATTTTGCCGGGATAATACCTGTTTATTATAGGCTAAACGGAAGCCCACAGATTAATGAGAGTACAGGAACTGTCTCAATAAACAGTGGCGATTCAATTTTATTTACCTTTTCTACACCCATCGTTTATTCAATTGTTGGAAATAATACAGTTGATGCAGGAACTGCATTCACAGGTGATGTGAATATTTCGAACAATGCTTTTTCGGGTTATAATTTTACTGTTTATCCCGCTGCACATGCCGATGCAGGGGCTGATCAATATATTTGTACCGGTAGCTCCGTTACGCTGACAGCACAGAGTGGAACCAACTATAGCTGGAATAATGGAGTCAGTGGAATAGCAACAATTACTGTTTCTCCAGCTGATACAACAACATTTATTGTGACAGTAACTGATTCAAATGGCTGTTCTGATATTGACTCTGTTGTGGTTTTTGTAAGTAATATTCCGCCACCTGTTGCATTCTTTGGATATACTTCCAATGGTTTGTTGGTTACTTTCGCCGATTCTTCAACCCATGGTCTTTTTTATCAATGGGATTTTGGTGATGGTAACAGCAGCAATATGCAGAATCCACAACATTTGTATGCTTCGTCAGCCAACTATACTGTTACGTTGATTGTGACTAATAATTGTGGCTCCGATACTTTTTCTCTTGAACTATCTGTTGTAGGAATTCCGGATTATGAATTAAATTCTTTCTTGCAAATTTTCCCAAATCCTTCGGATGGATCAATAAATATTGATTTGTCAGGAATAGGAGGGAGTACCGCAGAAATAAAAATATTTGACCAGATCGGAAGGTTGTATAAACAGGACTATGTTAACCCGCATAATCAGAATAAAAACCTTGTTATTTCAGGTTTGAACAGGGGAATTTATTATTTGCAAATACGCACTGAAAAAGGCCTGATGACAGGGAAGATCCTCGTGCAATAAGTATTCTCTGTTATCGAATCACAACAATCTTTTTGCTGTAGTATTTGTTGTTGATTTTGATATTGGCGAAATAAACACCACTTTCTAAATTCTTTATTTGTATTGAAGATATCCCATTGCTGACTGGCACTATTCTGCATTGCTGTTCTTCCTGACCCATTAAAGAATAAATTACAACTTCAGCTTCATCGTTATAATTTTTCAGCAACAAATTAAATTCACCTGTTGACGGATTCGGGAAGACAACAAAAGGTTCATTGTTAGAAGCAGTTTCTACCCTTGGTAATGATGCATCAAAATTCAAGTACACTTTCATAATGACCGGAAGATGATCAGACATGTTGTAGAGTTCATAGGTTACACTGTCGGGAATCTCAGGATCCAAAGGTAGTGCAGTTAAGGAATCGTTCAAATGGTGACCATCATTACCAAAGGCTTTGTAAGTGCCCGGAATATATCTGACCTGGTTATTCCCCTGCATTACATCATTACTTACAAAAATAAAATCAAATCTGTCATCAAGCCCGCCTGAAGCACCACCACCAAATTGACGCAATCTGGTACTCTGTGTGTGCAGATGAGCATAAGTCAAACTGTCGTGCCAGTCAGCAATGGAATCCAATGGATCGTTCATTTGATACGCACCCGTGTCAAGCAATTTCACTAGTCCCGGTTCAGTGGCTGTATAAAAATTCATATCGCCTCCTATGAAAATATTTTTCCTTCCCGGCTTTTCATTCCAATGATTTTCCAATTTTTGTATTTCTCCTAAACGATCCTGTTCGTAACCCTGGCTTGCTTTGAGGTGGGCTATGTAAAAATCAAGAAAAGCGGTATCATGTTGACTAATGTAGGCGCTGTTGTTATAGTATAAGAGGTACTCGTCAATAATTCTTAAATCCGTTTGAACAGTATCCTGCAATGCGAGGCTGAGTTTATCGGAATTATAAAATAACATATTGTCAGTGTCGGGACCGTCAGTGTACGCAGCTTTTTTATAATGATGCGAACTGTCAATATTCAGAACATACTGGAGAATATGCTTTGCACTGGTATCATTTGAAATTTCATTAACTGCGAAAACATCAGGATGAATATAGTTTACTATGCCTTTAAGGTTATTCTTATTTGCGGTGTTTGAAGGAGAGTAGTTGAGAATATTGTAATACATTATTGACAGAGTATCTTGTGCCGAAGCTGCGCCTGTATAGCATATCAAAAAAATTATGAAGATTTTAATTCCTGTCCGCATGATCAATATTTTAAATTTTATTGGGTCGTAAAAGTACTACAAATTAATTTAGCGCATTCCTGGTTCAGTTCTGTTATCCGCCGGTTCCTTAAAATATTGTTTTAGAAATGCCATTGATTTGGACATTTCTAAGGAAGGTATTCTGTTAATTCCATCGAGACTAGATCTGTTTATTTAGTGAGTCTTATAAATTGGAACTCTTGCGGAATATGCATTAGAATTGTAATTGAAAATAATTTTTTCGCAGGAGTGTAAAAATTTTATTTGACCAAAATGCAACCAATTCTCATTCAAATTGCACAATTCTTTGTATCTTTATCACCGCAAATAAATTCTTCTTTTTTGAAATTAATGAATAAAATTTACTGATGCCTGTTGTTATAGATTTATCAAAGTATCGCTCACTCTTTTTTAGAATGGTTTTGTTAGCTATCGTGTTTTTTGCTAACACTACTTTTAATTCTGCTCAGGCGCAAAAAGACGATACAGTTCCACTTTACGAAAGTCAAAATGATAGTCTGAATATCACAGCAGGTTTTTATGATTTTTATGATTCCTTAGGTTCATTATTTTTTACACCCGAATCATCAGTTCCACATATTAAAGCTTGTTCAGCTGATTCGTTGTCCAAAGCCTACAATGGTGACTGGAGTAATGATCAGCTTTTCGTTTTCAGCAAAGATTTCGATGTTGCAAAAATGGATGATTCCATCAGAATAATATTACAGGATAACGAGGGTCATTGTTTTTATCAACCCAGGTCAGGGATTATGACTTCTAATTTTGGTTGGCGCGGATGGCAATTTCACTATGGCATTGACCTGGCTCTTCACACAGGCGATACTGTCAGGTGTGCCTTTGACGGTGTTGTAAGAATAACAAAATGGGGATGGGGTTTTGGAAATGTAATTGTGGTGCGGCATTATAATGGTTTGGAAACTTTATACGGACATTTATCAGCGTCCAAAGTTGTAGCCAATCAACGTGTGAAAGCGGGCGACATACTTGGACTGGGAGGCAGTACTGGGCGTTCAACAGGTCCGCATTTGCATTTTGAAATCAGATATAAAGGAGCGCCAATAAATCCAAATAATTTTATAGACTTTAAAACTTTTACACTTTGGAAGGACACAATCTATATTTCCAAGAAAAGTTTTCATTATTATAACGATATTAAAAAAGTGGCAGGAAGCGCAAACTATTATACTATCAGAAATGGCGATACTCTTGGTGGGATAGCAGCCAGATATGGTACAAATGTGACTGCTCTCTGCTATTTAAATGGAATTAAATCCACCACAGTATTAAGTGTTGGGAGAACGATCAGAGTGCGATAAATTGTCAGAAGGAAACAAAATCTTTTTAGTCACGTATAAGACAAATTAATTTCAAATTCGAAAATTTAATTGCTGTTGAGTTGAAGTTTTATATCTTTACAAGTTAATTGAGAGGAATGATTATCAGGAAAAATATTATTACGTTATTAATCTGCATTGTTCTTCCTTGCATTTCTTTTTCACAGAATGAATGGGCGACACGACCAAAGTATGCGCCATGGGGTGAGAAAGACAGAAATGTTACGAATGATAAGGGCAAACAAGGTGTCTGGAAATATTTTACCAGGGATAGAATATTGATTCTTAAGGTAAGCTATAAGGACGGGGTTAAACATGGCCCCTGCATTAAATATTATTCTTCGAATGGTCAGGTTCGTGAAGAAGCTAACTTTTTTTATGGAAAGAGAGACAGTACTTATACTACTTACTATATAAACGGGCAGGTTTACACAGAAGGATTTTATACAGAAGGCAAAAAAACCGGGGACTGGACATCTTATTTTAAATCATCTGGCGCTTTAAAATCGCAGGGAAAATATGTCGCCAATAAAAGAGTTGGCGAATGGACTTTCTATAGTTCGAAAGGCTACAAACTATCTGCAGGAAAATATGTGAATGGCGTAAAGGAGGGTGATTGGATAACATATACCAGTGATGGAAAAGTCAGAGAAACGATAAAATACATTTCCGGTGTTGCTCAATTAACAGAAGGCGCTGCTACCACCACTAAGAAAAATACCAAAAGCACCATAAAAACAATTCCTAAAAAGCCACCAGTTAAAACTGATACTACAAAAGCCGGAACTAAAAAGGAAGCACCAAAGGAAAATTAAATTTCCACTTCAATAACTTCTTTTCAATTCTCATCTGACGTTCTTTTATTAATTTAAAATGAGTGTGATTTTATTGTATTTTCAAACAATCCTCCTTTGAATAATTGAGAACTTTCAGGTGATAAACCTTGATCTTATTAAGGGCTATTTTAGTTCTGTGTCTTATTTTGAATTGCTTTTATTAAGTTTCAATAATTCCCCGGTTCCAAATAAAAAAGGAGTTTCGCTAATTGCAAAACTCCTCTTTACCTATTAACAACTTTCAAAAATTTATTACTTCAAACGATCTTTTATTTTAGTATTAGTGAATATTCCTTTTCTTGTCAATTATTGAAAGAATGAATTTTTAGGCTTACTGACCAATAACAACCTTTTTTAAGTAAGTGAAATTGTCAGTTTGTACCTTTATGTAGTATAACCCCTGTTTTAATTCTGAAGCATCAATCAATAAAGGATCTTTGTTGTATGAAATTTTCTTTTCCAAAACTGTTTCTCCGAGTATGTTTACCATTGTAATTGTTGCTTCCTGATAATTTTGGTTATTCAAAGTGATTTCAAATTTACCATTATTAGGATTTGGGAAAATTCCAAAATCTGAGGATGAACTTTCGCTGATTCCGGAAGTGGAATTAATAGTTGCCGTTACAGGTGCCATTGCACTTAAACAAGATTGTGGTTGTACCTGCCAGTTGTAGAAATAATAATAATGGTCGAGTGCACTTGCAGTATTTCCGGTAATTGAAACGAGTCCTGCTGTTGTGTAAGGATAGGAAGCGCCTGAAGATTCTCTCCATAAATTGCATCCTCCGTCAGTCCCAAGTTCATATCCTGATCCGGCAGGAACACTAAAATTCAAAGTCACAGTTTGTGTACCGGTTGGAATACTTGTAGTAACCGAATCCAGTATTATTCCACTACTATTCTTTAACCAAATACACCTGGATGCAGTTGAATTTGCATAGACAGTAACTGAATTGATAGTAATTGAACTTAACGCATCAAAGGTTAATGCCCAGTCTGATGAACTAGTATAATAGCTCCCGCTTGTTGTTTTTGCAGTCATGCCTGCAGCCTGGGGTGATTGTTGAATTGCTTCCTGAACATAATAAGTGGTTGTTTGATTTAGCACGGGTGTGTTGAATGATGTGCCTGTGCCTAATAAATTGCCGCCAATTTCCGCACTATACCAGTTCAGTGTACCACTTCCTGACGCATTTAAAGTAACACTGCAAGGGCCTGTGCATGATGCACCTGTTGTGGTTGGTGCTGCTGCTAAATTTACATTGATGTAACTTGATCTGATCTTCGAATTATTCCCAAAGCTGTTATAGGCCGTGAGTGTAACGTTGAATGTTCCACTTGTTGTATAAGTGTGTGACGGGTTTTGCAAAATTGATGTTGTTCCATCGCCAAAATCCCATAACCATTGTGTAGGAGCATTGGTTGAAGAGTCTTTAAATTGAATAATACCGGTACAACTTGAAGTTGCCATTGCAGCGAAATTAGCCACAGGTGGTACAGAATGATTTATTCCTCCTTTGTAAACAATATAATCAGCATCGCAACCAACAAGGTCGCTGCCATAGGTGATATACATGTATCCGGTTCCATTAATTCCCCATCCGGTACCCCATGAATTTCTTAAAATCCAGTAACCACCGCCGGCAACAGTGGAACTATCAACCCAACCAACCAAAATTACGGCATGGTCAATATTGTTTGCAGAGCCTGTTTCGGTCAATAGCCCTCCGGAATAATTGTTCCATGCACTGCTTGAAGCATCAAGTGCGATCCAGATCGGACCATAATTATAGATAGCCTCTTTCATATTTGCATCAGGTGGTACTCCATTGGTATCTTCGCCAAGAACATCAGCATAGCTGTCAATTGTTTCATGAAAAGTATAGGTGCCACAGGTTCCAACACAATCAGCAGTTTGATTAGAAACATTGCATGATGCATCTGCATAAGGGAGGTCAGCATTATAAACAGCACCCTGAGGAGAAAGCCACATATGATGAGGACAATTTCCACCCTGGCAACCATCTCCATCCTGAGCGTCGCAGTTGATAATAAACTGTTCAGAAATATCTCTTGTAACGCCATCAATTATTTTAATATTGCACTCAAGTGTTCCGACTCCTGCAAAAGCCCAGCAACTTCCGCATTGTGCCTGGTTTTCTATTGGAGTGCATTGCGAACGCCAATCCCAGTGTGAAGGAACTGATTTGGGAGTGGACGTAACATGCGTAAACTTTGCTTTTACAGGAGGAGTGTAGTTGCCAGTGTAATTTCCACCTGAATTTACAGTAATGGTAAAGGTTTCCAATGCAGGAACATCTTTAACCCATGGTCGTTTCAATTCAAATTTCAATAAAGTTGTTCCGCTTGACGAACCAACATACCTTAATATTTGGGTGCCTGATTGACCAACCATTCTTTTGCCGGATGATGTTACAGCATGAGGATCTGAAATAAAGTCATAGTCGCCAATTGTTTTTACAGTTTGTGAAAGTTTTTCAGTAGCTGTACTTGATTCGCACCAGATATATCCATTAGAAGGAGTTCTGGGCAATTTTACTTCTAAAACCTGATCGGTCGAAAGCGTTACTGTTTGTCCATTGTAACTTTTGGAGACATCAACAAAGTTCTGTCCAAAAGAGCTAAATACGAGGAGTAAGGGCGCCATCCACGTAATAGAATGAATAATTTTTTTCATTTTTTTTGATTTAATGATTGTTTGATTGTGTGAGTTTTTTTGAATAAGGGTTTTTAAAAATTTAAAATCGCATAAAGATAAGTGTACAAAAATATCTGTTCTACTTTGTGTGGTTGTTATGGAATTTTATCAAAATGTTATAAAATTTCATTGTGACCACAAAATAATATCTTGTAAAATAAATGCAGAACACTTTTCGTAAAGGGTAGTTTAGTGTTGAACAGAATCAATGATTATTTTTTAAAATAAGGAAGTTCAAAATTACGGTAAATTCTCCTGAATAATTTTAAATGAGTTATAATTATTGTTAAGAGAATCTTGAATTGGTTATTTTGAAAATAAAATTGAATATCCGCAATTATAGCAGTATAGGAAGCCACTGAGTTGTTATTAATAAATCAAGATACTTGATTTCGGGAAAACTTTATTTTTTCCCTGAACATTTTACTGAAGAGTTCAAATTATTTTAAAAGAAGAATTGCTCACCCAGCCTTTACTTCCGTTCTCAATTTTTATTTCGCTCCAATCGCCCACATTGTCTGTGACCTTCACTTTGGTTCCATCATGAATGACAAAAAGGTCGGTGCTATTGGCATCAGGAGTGCTTTTGGCAGTTACTGAAGGCGAAAAAATAATGGCTTCGGTTGTGTTATTTAATGAGGAATATTGCGACTGTGCAAAAATAAAAGAAAGAAGAGTGAGTGCAAGGGGAAGGCAACTTATCCAAAAAGAAAGTTTGCGTATTTTCAAAGTACGTGAGAAAAGATAAAGAGTAAAAATTCCAAGAAATATTACAAGGAAGATGATGCCCAATATTGCCCACATGTTGAATGAAAAAATATTCGACAATCCCCTGAACCACCTTACAAGGAAGAAGTCAGGGACGGTCTCCATCTTATCAACTATTTTTGTGTTTGCAACTTTCAGGTTGAAATTGATGTCTTCATCTCCCGGTTTCAGGCGTTTTGCTTTTTCATAATAAAGGATGGCGGATGGATAATCATTTAATTTGTAATAAGCGTCACCCATATTAAAATAAAGTGAAGGAGCTTCAAAGCCGCTTTTAATAACTTTAAGATAGCAATCAATAGCCTGTTGATAATACTTGCTTTTATAGGCTGCGTTTCCCTTTTCCAGCAAAGCCTGGTTGTCCTGAGCAAAGACAACGGAAGTTACTAAAACCAGTATGATCAAAAAATATTTTTTCATTCTTTTAATTGTCTCTTTTTCTCTTAATTTTTCCAAAGTGAAGAAAACTTTGGAAAAGCATCATTTTTATTTCCAATTTATACTTTACTTCAATTCGCTCTCCATTTTAGCAATAATATCAATGGCTTCACTGTAAATTGTGTTCGGTGTAACCGAGCCATCTTCGGGTGCAAAACGGGCATATTCGCAATTGTTCAATGTAGCGATGAACTGTTTTGCTATCTCCTCATGAACATTTTTTTCGTTGAATTTATCATTGACAGTTTCTTTTGAAAGTTCAGAAAGAGGGATTGAAAGTTTGTCACTCACATAGCCCCATAATGCTTTGAATACCTCATCAAGGAAAGGCTCTTTCTTATTTTCTTTCAAATATGCTTCAGCAGCTTTTAGTCGTTTGCGTGCAACTCCTGTGGCTTTTTTATTTCGTACCAAAGCAATATTGCTGTTTTCTTTCAGTTTCTTTCTGTAAATAATTACGAAAAGAATGAATAAAACAACAGGAGCAAGCAATAAAAGGAAAAATAGGGGAGAGCCATAAAAGAAACTTCCGATTTCTGAAAGGTTTATTGTGCCGGTTTTAATATACCTGATATCGCTGTTTAGGTATTTGATGTCTTCTTTATTGGCGCTGCTTATAGAAGTATTTTCATCACCACTTCCTTTCGAAATTTTTAGATTGAATTCAGGCGAAGTCAGCGTTACATATTTGTTTGTTGCAAGATCAAAATAAACGAAATCCACAGGCTTAATTGTGAAATCACCTGCACTTCGCGGCATGATAAGATAGCTGAATGTTTTGCTTCCTGAAACCCCGGCGGCGTTGGCAATAACATTTGATTTAATTTCGGGATCATAAGTTTCAAGATCGGCTGGAAAATCAAAAGCCGGCTTTTCTATAAGGCTGATATTTCCAATTCCGGAAACTTTATAAGTAAGATTTATCGCATCATTGGTTTTGCCGGTTGTCTTGTCAATTTTGGCTTCAATGGTGAACTTTCCTACACTTCCGGTAAAGTCAGCGGGCTGGTCTGTAATCGGCAGTGGTTTGACATTTATGGTAAGCGCATTTGAAGAGATGGCTCTTTTTTCATTTGAATAAGTTGTGAAAAAAGAATTACTCAGATTGTTAAAAAAAGGGTCGTTGAAGAAGCTTGCAAAAGGATCGTTGTATTTTTGTTGAGATTCTACCTGTACCAAAAAATCCAGACTCATTGGATCTAATGTCAGCGTGCCTGATTTCTGAGGGAAGAGCACAAATTGTTTTATTGTCCCCACAACATATTTCACTCCGCCGACAGTTTCATAGGATTCCTGAATTTGTCCTTTGTCATTTGTTAAAGGCTCCGACCAAAAATCTTTGAATGTTGGAAGTTTGGTAACACTATACTGATAAAACGAGACACGCCGGTAGTACTTATATGTCACAATTACCTGCTCTCCTTCATATGGATTTAACTTGTCAACAGAGGCAGTGACAAATAAATCCTTATTTCCTGCTTGAGCAGTTGTTGCTTTACTACCGGAAGTTGTTGAACCCTTGGAAGTACCTGTAGATTGAGTACTGCCTGCAGTGGTGCCACTTGTTACCTCAATTGGAATTGTGTTTGAAGTTACCCATTTGCCATTCACAAGAGCTTTTGCAGCATCAATAGTGTATTTCCCGATAGCTGTTGGAGAGATAAGGAAGGTGTATGTTTCAGATGTGGTAACTATGCTGTTCGTTATTGAAGTATATGAACCGCTGTATTCATTGACTACTGAAAAGTTGGTGAATGTCGGTTCTGAAAAACTCGTGGCATTTCCTCCTGAGAGTGTGTATGTGATCTGGAAAGATTTTCCTAATGGCACTTTGCTGTATTTGCAACTACCGGTTAGTGTTTGCCCCAGACCCTGACCAAGAGCGAATAGTAAGATCAAAAAAGTGATAATTATATGTCTGACCTTATTCATTTTTTTATGTTCCTATTTTCAAAATTCCAGTTTCTAAATGACTATTGACTATTAACTAATGACTAATGACTATTGACTTTTTTGTTTTACCAATCTTTTCCCGTAGTCACCTTCACTTTGACCACCTTTTGTTCTTTTAGTTTATCCTGAATGTTTTTGTCTTTATTGTTCAAAGCATCCAGCATACGTTCAGCATCTGCTTTCGACATTTGATCTTTTTTAGGCTGTTGCTTTTGCTTTGTTGAATCCTGTTTATTTTGCTTATCGTTTTTGTTGTTTTTGGTGCTGTCCTGTTTATTCTGATCTTTTTTCTGATCCTTATTTTGTTTTTGTTGCTGCTGCTGCTGCTGCTTTTGCAACATTTTCATGGCATAGGACAAATTGTATTTAGTATCCTGGTCTGAAGGATTGTTGCGCAAAGCATTCTTATAGGCGTTAATACTCTCAGGATATTTTTTTGTCTTCAGGTAAGCGTTCCCAAGGTTATGGTATATCTTGGCTTTTGTACTATTGTCAAGGTTGCTGTTTGCCAACAAGGAATTATAAGTTTTTATTGCGTTGTCATAGTTGGATTGTTTGTAAATTGCATCACCAAGATTGAAATTCCCTTTAATGTTGGTCGAATCTTTGGTCAGCGCTTTTTTATAAGTCACTTCCGCGTCCTTATAATTTCCGTCATTGTATTGAGAGTTCCCTTTCCTGATAAGTTTTTCGGTGCTTTGCGCGAATACCGGAATGCAGAAAAATACTGAAACTGACAATAACAATAACTTTTGAATTGAGATCTTTGAATTGAGATTTTTGATTTTCATTGAACCTGATCTTTAAATTATGTACGGACGTAATATTTTACGTCCCTACTTCTTTTTCCCATTTTTTCTTTCGCCAAATATATCCATCTTTCGGAACCATTTGCTCCTGCGTTCAAAAATAAATAATTCTGCGATCATAAACAAAAGTGCAACTGCAATAAAATATTGAAACTGGTCTTCATAATCAGAAAAAGTTTTGGTCTCGAACTCTTTCTTTTCCATTTTATCAATTTCTGTCATTATCTTGTCAAGCCCGATATCCGAGTTGTTTGCCCTGATGTAAACTCCTTTGCCTGCAGCAGCGATCTCCTGAAGCATGGGTTCATTAAGTTTTGTAACAATGGTGTTGCCTGCTGAATCTGTCCGATAACCTGATTCCACACCATCTTTTATTAATGGTATTGGACTTCCTTCAGATAATCCCATTCCAATGCAATGAACGAAAACACCGCTCTCTTGTGCAGTTTTAGCTGCTTCTACCGCGTCATCCTCATGATTTTCGCCATCAGAAATAAGAATAAGCGCTTTGTTTTTTGTCTTATCCTGAAAATTAAAACACTTTACAGCCGTTTCAATTCCGGCACCTATAGCTGTTCCCTGTTCAGGAACCATGTCTGTTGAAACAGTTGACAGAAATAATTTTGCAGCGCCAAAGTCTGTTGTCATTGGAAGCTGAATGTATGGTTTTCCTGCAAAGACTACAATACCTATCTTGTCATTATCCAGTTTGTCAATCAGCTTGCTGATGGCCTGTTTTGCACGAACCAGCCTGCTGGGTTTTATGTCTTTTGCCAACATGCTATTTGAAACGTCAAGCAAGATCATTAGTTCTACCCCCTTGTGTTTTGCTTTTTCAAGCTTGGACCCTGTTTGTGGTTGAGCAATTGCCATTATGATAAAGGCAAGTGCGATCATCATTGCAATGAATTTATACAGGGGTCTTAACTTTGAAACATCAGGCATCAGTTGGGAGATAACAGTTGAGTCTCCGAATTTTTTCCATGCTTTTTGCTTCCATATCCTCTGCATGATGTAAAGGAATACAAAAACAATTATAACAAGTAATCCCAGTAAATAATATGCGTGTGCAAACTTCATTTCTTAATTAATATTCCAAGTTCCAAATCTCAAATCAAAAATCATGAATCAAAAATGAGATTAAGGGATGCTTTTATAAATTATATATCTTGACACCAGTTCGAGAAGAAACAGAGCCAATGCTATCAATGCAAATGGCATGAACTCTTCAGTTTTCTTACTCCATTCCATGACATCTATTTTTGATTTCTCAAGTTTGTCAATTTCTTTATAGATCTCAACAAGTTTATTATTGTTTGTTGCACGGAAATATTTTCCGTTGGTTGTATCAGCAATTTGTTTCAATAATGTCTCATCAATTTCAACTTTTTCATACTGGTACAAAAGCTCACCATTTTGCTGAATTGCATAAGGCGTAAGCGCTTCCCCCATTGTTCCAACACCTATTGTATAAACTCTGATACCATAAAGTTTAGCGATTTCTGCTGCCGTTGACGGATCAATAACTCCCCGGTTATTTATTCCATCTGTGAGCAGAATGATCACTTTGCTAATAGCCTTGCTTGTTCTTAAACGATTCACAGCAGTGGCAAGTCCTTCACCAATGGCTGTTCCATCTTCAATCATTCCAAAATGAATATCGTCAAAAAGGTTTTTAAGCACTGAATGATTTGTTGTCAGTGGACACTGTGTGAAAGCTTCTCCACCGAATACCACAAGGCCTATTCTATCTGTAGGGCGACCATCAATAAAATCCTTTGCTACGGATTTGGCAGCTTCAAGACGGCTTGGTGTAAAATCTTTTGCCATCATGCTTCCTGAGATATCAGTTGCTAAAACTATATCAATTCCTTCTGTTGAAACATTGGAACTGCTGCTTTGAGATTGCGGTCTTGCCAGTGCTGTGATAAGGGCTGCAACTGCCAGCATCCTCAGTATAAAAAGCCCATGATATAAACGTTGCCGCAAAGAACGTGGAGTAATTCTGAAAACAGATGAGTCCGATACCTGAATGTCGGCACTCCCGGATTTGTGTTTAAACCAATACCAGACAGCCATCAGAGGGATGATGATCAGAAACAAAAAATAAGCCGGTTGTGTAAAATGAATATCAGTCAGCATGTGTATTTTCTTCCTGTTTGGTTGTTCCCTGATAGGTTTTTTCTTCGTTCACTTTTTGGTCATTCTTAACTTCTAAAACTTCGACAGGTTTTGTCATGTTCACAAATTCAAATGCTATATCCAGGCATTGATCATGCTCGTTCGGAAGCGGACTTGATTTTGCAAACTTAACCAGGTCTGCAAGGATCAGCATTTGTCTGAGTTTACTGTTCAGATTGCCTTGAATGCCTTGTGGCAACAGTGCAACCATGATTTCATCTGTTGTCATTTCCATAGCCAGGATACCAAATCTTCCTTCAATATATGTTCGTGTAATTTCAGTTAGTTCAGTGTAATATTCCTTTACAAAATTGTTCTGCCAAAGTTTTTTATTCCGCAATGAAATTAATGCAAGCAAAGCAATTTCATGAGGAGGCAATTTGGGTTTTGAAAATTTGATAAATGATTCTCCACGTCTGCGTTTGCGGATGATGTAAATCACCAGCCAGACAATAAGAGCGGTTCCAATTATAATGATGATGTAAGGCAATACTTCCATAAATGTCAAAGGAACATTCAAAGGCCCCTTGATATCTTTTATAGCCAAAGTAGTATCAACCTTGACAGTATTCGACATCAGCAATACCGAATCAGTCAGCGCTTCAAGATAGCTTGTATCACCGGGCTTTTTGTATTTGAAACTTATTTGCGGAACATAAAAGCTTCCAGAATCGAATGATGTGATCGTATAGTATTGGCTCAGGGTGATATTTTTCGCACCTTTATTTAGTGTATCAATCTTTGATTTTTTTACGATTTCAATATTGCTGTTCAATGAATCATTCAATGCCGGCCATAATACAGAAACCCCTGATGGGTATGTTACCTGTACTTTTAGCCTGACCTGGTCGCCTACCAGAATCTTGTTTGAATCAAGTGTGGCTTTCGCTGTTATAGATTGCGAAAACAACCTGGGTGTAACCAGTGTCAGCAGTAAAAATATGTAAGTAAAATGTCTTTTCATTCAGTTAATTTGCCTTGAACTTTGAACCTTGAACTCTTTCTACCATCTTGATTGTCTCTTCAGGAATAATTTTTTTAATGGTTTGATATAATCTTTGTCGGTGTCCAGATCTATTGCATCCACACCACACTTTACAAAAAGATCATTCAATTCAGCATCCACCTTTATTTTATTATTCCTATACATTTTTCTTAAAACTTCACTTGAAGTGTCAATCCAGCTTGTTGTACCTGTTTCTGCATCTTTTATTCTGACAAGTCCGACATTTGGAAGTTCTCGTTCCCTCACATCATTAATTTTAAGAGCAATGATATCATGTTTTTTGTTTGCAATTTTAAGCGCATCATTAAATCCTGTATCAATAAAATCGGAGATCACAAATGCAATGCTTCTCTTCTTGATGACATTCGTGAAATAGCGAAGAGCTCCGGACGTATCAGTGCCATTAAATTTGGGAGTGAAATTGATCAGTTCCCTGATGATCCTTAAAATGTGGGCTGTTCCTTTTTTAGGTGGTATAAACTTTTCAACCTGTTTGCTGAAAAAGATGACACCAACTTTGTCATTATTTTTAATTGCCGAAAATGAAAGCACAGCAGCCAATTCTGTGATCAGATACTGCTTCAACTGTTTCTGTGTTCCAAATTCATTTGAACGGCTGACATCAATGATCAGCATTACGGTCAGTTCACGTTCTTCATCAAATATTTTAATGTAAGGGTGATTAAAACGTGCTGTGACATTCCAGTCTATTGAACGGATATCGTCACCAAACTGATATTCCCTGACCTCACTAAAAGCCATACCTTTTCCTTTAAAAGCAGTATGGTACTGCCCTGAAAAGATCTGGTCAGACAAACCACTTGTCTTTATCTCAATCTTTCTGACTTTTTTTATGAGTTCACTTGTCTCCATTGTCATTTGTCAATAGTCATCAGTCATTAGTCATCAGTCATTAGTCATCAGTCAATAGTCAATAGTCATTGGTCAATTAGAAGCGAAACTATTTTCTATCTTCTATTATCTGTTTTCTATTTTTACGGTACTTCAACAGTATTTAAAATTTCATTGATGATCTCCTCCGTAGTCACATTCTCTGCTTCTGCTTCATAAGTGAGGCCGATCCTGTGGCGCAAAACATCATGACAAATTGCTCTGACATCTTCAGGAATAACATACCCTCTGCGTTTCAGGAATGCATACGCTTTTGATGCAAGTGCAAGGTAAATGCTTGCACGTGGTGATCCGCCATAGCTGATCATATTTTTAAACTTTGTCAGGTTATATTCCTGTGGGAATCTTGTAGCAAATACAATGTCGGTAATGTAATTTTCTATTTTTTCGTCCATGTAAACTTCCCTGACAATAGCTCTTGCCTTGATAATATCAGCAGTTGACATCACTGTGTTGGAAGCAGGCAATGAGACACCCATGTTTTCACGGATGATAAGTTTTTCTTCCTGTTTGCTGGGATAGGTGATCACCACCTTTAACATAAACCTGTCAACCTGTGCTTCCGGAAGCGGGTAGGTTCCTTCCTGTTCAATTGGGTTCTGTGTAGCCAACACAAGAAAAGGTTCATCCAATTTATAGGTTTGTTCTCCAATAGTAACTTGTCTTTCCTGCATGGCTTCGAGCAAAGCGCTTTGAACTTTTGCCGGTGAACGGTTAATTTCATCAGCAAGGATGAAGTTTGCAAAAATAGGACCCTTTTTCACCATGAATTCTTCTTTTTTCTGGCTGTAAACCATTGTTCCCACCAGGTCGGCGGGCAGAAGATCGGGTGTAAACTGTATCCTGTTGAACTTTGCATTGATGGTTTGTGCAAGTGTTTTGATGGCAAGTGTCTTTGCCAGACCCGGAACACCTTCTAATAATATGTGTCCGTTTGAAAGTAATCCTATGAGCAATCGTTCTATCATGGCTTTCTGGCCAACGATCACTTTGTTCATTTCCATTGTCAGTATGTCAACGAATGAACTTTCACGCTGTATTCTTTCGTTGAGTTCCCTGATATCAGTAGTTTCCTGCATAATTATATTTTTTAAACGGTGCAAATGTAAAAACATAAAGGAATACGAAACAATAGGCCATCGTTAAAAAATGTAAAAGATTTTCTTAAAAAAAGTTAACCATGGCTCTGAATCCCTTGCTGCTACAGGGGTTTGTGGAATGCGATATGAAAAATTGATAAGTTTTTTGCAACAAAATATTTTACCATTCTTTCAATATCCATACTTTTTTCCCCACAGTGACCGTAGCCGCAACCTTATTTCATCTTCACGATTATTTTTTCCCGGATCGTAAAATGTTTTTCCTTTTAATTTTTCCGGAAGGAATTCGAGATCCACAAAGTTATTCTCATAACTATGGGCGTATTTATAGTCCTTTCCATAGCCAATATCTTTCATGAGTTTGGTTGGTGCATTTCGGATATGTAGCGGCACAGGCTGATCTCCGGAACCTGAAGCTTCTGCAAGTGCACTTTCAATAGCCATATAAGATGCGTTGCTTTTTACAGAGGTCGCAAGATAAACTGCCGTCTGACTTAAAATAATTCTGCATTCAGGATAGCCAATAACATCCACCGCCTGGAAACAGGCATTTGCTAGCAACAATGCATTCGGATTGGCATTGCCAATATCTTCCGATGCAAGAATGAGCATACGGCGTGCAATGAATTTGGGATCTTCACCGCCAGTGATCATACGTGCAAGCCAATATACTGCCGCATTGGGATCGCTGCCGCGCATGGATTTAATGAACGCTGAAATTATATCGTAATGCTGTTCCCCGCCTTTATCATACAGTGCAATGTTTTGCTGTATCACTTTTAAAACTTTTTCGTCAGTTACAACAATTTCATTAGAACTTTCAGAACCTATAAAAAGTTCAAAAGCATTTAGGAGTTTCCGTGCATCACCACCTGAAATACGCAGCAAGGCTTCCGATTCTTCAATAGTAATTTTTTTTCCACTTTCAGTTTCCATGAATAGTCTTGCTTTTTCAATCAAACTTACCAATTCATCTTTGCCGAGATCTTTTAGAATGTAAACCTGGCAACGGGATAGGAGAGGGGAGATAACCTCGAATGATGGGTTTTCAGTAGTAGCTCCTATCAGTGTGACGATACCTTTTTCCACTGCACCAAGCAGTGAATCCTGCTGCGATTTGCTGAAGCGGTGTACTTCATCAATAAACAGGATAGATTGACTTGCTTCCTGTCCTGCCTTTTCAAATACAGCACGTACATCTTTCACTCCTGAATTTACAGCACTCAGTGTGTAGAACGGGCGGTTCAGTTGTTTTGAAATGATATAGGCAAGGGTTGTTTTTCCCACTCCTGGCGGTCCCCAAAAAATCATTGACGGAATGTTGCCTGATTCTATACCTTTTTTTAGTATGGCATTATCACCAACAAGGTGCTTCTGCCCGATATAATCTTCTAGAGAGGTAGGGCGTAGTTTTTCAGCGAGAGGAATGTGGTTCATAAATTATAGTCATTAATTGTCATTGGTCATTAAAGTCATTAGTCATTAGTGGGCATTTTAAAATCTTAAATCAAAAATCTTAAATCAAAATCAAAAATGATTGTGCAAATATAGGCTGACTGGAGATGGTATGCAATAAGTAAGTGAAAGTTTTGACATTTTTATAAGACAAAGAATTGTGTTGTGTTTTTTGGCGTTTGATAAATTGAAATAAAAAAGCCTCACTGTAACAGCAAGGCTTTTGAAAGATATTCAGAATAATTTAAAATTTTACTTTCGGAGCTTTTTCTGCTTCTGTATCGGCTTTGAAATAGGCTTTTTCTTTAAATCCAAACATGGATGCAATAAAATTATTGAAGAATTTTTTGATATAGACGTTGTAATCCTGCGCAACCTGGTTGAACCTTCCTCTTGTTGAAACAATGGAATCTTCGGTGGTTTCGAGTTGCGATTGCAGTCTAAGGAAGCCGGTGTTTGCTTTCAGGTCGGGATATTGTTCAACAACTACCATCAGTCTGCCGAGTGATGATTTTAGACCATCCTGTGCAGCCTGGAATTTAGCTACAGACTCGTCATTCAGGTTGTCTGCACTAACGGTTACTGAAGTGGCTTTTGCTCTTGCTTCGATAACTTCGGTGAGTGTTTTGTTTTCATGAGTAGCATAGCCTTTCACTGTTTGAACCAGGTTTTCGATCAGGTCGCTTCTGCGCTGATATTTGTTTTCAACCTGTGCCCATTGTGATTTTACGGATTCATCTTTTGTAACCATTGTGTTGTATTTGCTACAGCTTGGAATAAATAATATAAGCAGTATCACAAAAACAACAACAAGTATCATCGTTGTACCCAGGCAGCCTGTCTTTGGTTTCAAAGGGGCTTTGGGTGTTGGGGAGTTAGTGAAATTTGTCATTGGTTGTGCAGCATTTGGTTCCATGATTTTTTAAAATTTTTGATTAGTAAATTTTGATTAAGAA
>Ga0073936_10002672_pt1 | contig 26329 bp, 1 predicted proteins | sample AliMusrvi5mmetaG_FD_87041 | JGI IMG/M metagenome (GOLD analysis project Ga0073936, IMG submission 87041) | Freshwater lake bacterial and archeal communities from Alinen Mustajarvi, Finland, to study Microbial Dark Matter (Phase II) - Alinen... | ecosystem: Environmental > Aquatic > Freshwater >...
GCGCAGCCGCCCGCTGCGGTCGGCCTTCAATATAGTGTCGTGCGTAGCAGTCATAGGTGGCTACGCTATGACCGCTACGCTACGCCAGCCAGAAAGTTCGTATGGTGCTTGGGGCTACGCTTACCTTGGGGCTGCGCTTACGGGCCGCTGTCGCGGCCCCCAGACAGAGAAGAACCGCAGCGCCACGAAGCGGAGGCCGTGCAGGCAGGTATAGAGGCGGCCCCAATGCTCGCCGTGGAGCTTAGTCATGGCGTAGTGGCTGCACGGGTTGGCCGGGGTCGATTCCTCGGCCGACAGGGGCATTTCTGGGCCATAGACGCTGGACGACGACGCGAACACGAAATGGGGGATGCGCATGCGGCGGCAGAATTCCAGCAGGCGAGCGGTGCTTGGGACGTGATGGTTCCTATCGACTTGTCACTTTCAGCCGCAGGAACATCTGCGGTTGATCCGCCGGCACGGTGAAGAGATGCTCGCCATCCGTGCCGGTGTCCGGGATTTCAGTCCAGCTACCAGGCAGCAAGGTCGCGCTCCACTCCGCGCCGTAAGTGATGTTGGTGATTCCCGCAGGCTGGGTGAATTCGATGACATACCTGTCACCAATCCGTTTCCCCTGGGGCAGGGCTTGCGAGCCGTTGCCAGTGGCATCCAGCCCGAAGGCGTAGGCGAGGAGGGCGGAGACGCCATTCTGACCGGAACCCGCGGGTGCCAAACCCTGCGGCCCGGCTTCGTTTTGCGTGGTAAGACCAGACGGAACTCCCACGACACTCAGGTTGTGTTGCGCCGCCGACCCGCTGGCCAGGGTCATGATGCGCGTGCCCGGATCCAGCCCGCTGAGGTCCACCGCCAGTGGTGCAGCGCTCGGCATCATGCTGTTATTGCCTAACTGACCATAGGCATTGTCGCCCCAGGCCGCGAGCGTGCCGTCGGCGAAGAGCCCGAGGCTATGGCTGCCACCGAGCGCGATCTGTGTTAGGGATGCGCCGGCCATGTCGATAGCCACTGGCAATTGGCTCTGTGTCACACCCGCTAAAGCCAACTCGCCGCTTTTGTTCCAGCCCCAGGCGGTCAGTGTGCCATCGGTGCAGAGCGCCAGGCTATGAGCGCCACTGGCGCGGATGGCCATCACCGTTTTGCCGGCCAGCGCGCCGAACCCGCCGATGGGCACCGGCAGCGTGTTGGAAACTGTGCTGTCATTGCCGAGTTGGCCGAAGTTGTTATAGCCCCATGCTAACAATGTGCCGTCGGTGCATAGCGCCAGAGTGTGGTATTGTCCCGCAGCGAGCGCGGCGATGCGCAGACCAGCAGGCGTGGCCACCGCCACGGGGACGGACCGGGTGGTCGTGGTGCCGTCACCCAGTTCGCCCTCGTCATTGTAGCCCCAGGCCGCGAGCGAGCCGTCGTCGCACAAAGCGAAGCTGCCGTAGGCCGCCGCCGCTACCGCCACCACGTGTTTGCCGGCAAGCGCGCCCGCTGGATTGACCAAGGCCGGCACCCGGCGCGTCGTGGTATCGCCGGTGCCCAACTGGCCGTAGTTGTTATAGCCCCAGGCCGCCACGCTGCCATCGGAGGACAGCGCCAGGTTGTGGAACGGCCCGGCGGAAATGGCTATAACCGTCTTTCCCGCGAGCACTCCAGAGCGATCCACTGCCACCGGCACGCTGCTAGGCGCAGCGCTGTTGTTGCCTAACTGACCATAGGCATTGTAGCCCCAGGCGGCCAGCGTGCCATCCGCGCAAAGGACAAGACTATTCAGATAACCCTCTGCCACCGCCGTGATCGTTTTGTTAGCCAGGATGCCTGTGTCATCGACCTCGGTTGGCAACAGGCGGCGGGTCGTGGAATTATCGCCCAACTGGCCATAACTGTTGGAACCCCAGGCCACCACCTTGGTGGCGGCCCATTGCAGCACCAAGTCATTACCACTACCGCCGTAGTAGTTGGCAACGAAGTCGTAGCCCTTCCCGGCATAGTTCAAGGTCATCCGCTGGCCCTGTGCCAGATTGCCAAAGTTGCCATAAATGAAGCCGAGGCTGCGGTTGTTCACCATCGTGAGAATGGTTCCGGGCAGCGGCGCGTATGCCAGGACAATATCCACCGGAATGCCGCCCGCCGCGAAGTCATTGGCGCTCACCGGCACATCGCTGGCGGAACTGAAGGTGAAGTTCAAGGGCAGTCGGGTCACAGTGATGGTATATGTCTTGGTGGCGATGCCGTCTTCGGCCGTTACCAACGTGGTGATGGTGTTATCGCCTACGGCCAAGGCGATCAACCCGCTGGCCGTGCCACTGACGAGCGGCACTCCTTCCACTTGCATCGAGGCCCCCGGATGATCGCTCACTGGCGTCACCGTCACACCCTCCACGGCAAACGGCACCGTAGCCACATAACGGGTGGTGGTCTTGGCAAAGTCCGGGCCAAAGGCACCGGTATTTAAACTCAGCGCGGCGAGCTTCGCATTGTCACTGAGCGTGGTGAAGGTCATGTCAGCACTTCTAACTGAACCACCGTGGCCGGTGGTCATCACCCGGTAATGATAGAGCGTGCCCGGCGTCAACCCGCCAATGGCGGTGGTCACGCTGGTATCGCTGATGCCCGAGACGGCCGCCGGCGCACCTGCCAGCGTGTGACCGTAGGCCGTGGTCAGTCCGTATTCAAACGCCACGCCGATGGCATTGGCATTGCCATTGACGCTGCCGTTCAAGGTGGCGCTGAGGCCGGTGATGGCCGTGGCCGGCAAAGGCGTGGCGCTTTGCAGCGGTGAGCCAACCAGGCCAAACGAATGACCGGCAGTGGGGCCGCTGGCCGCCGAGAAGAAGCGTTCGCCGGGCCGCAACATCGTGCCAAGCGCCAGCGGGACGGTGCTGTTATTGGAGGAGCCCCAAGTTGCCACCGTCCCGTCCTGGCACAAGGCGAGGCTGAGAGACGACCCGGCCGAGATGGCAACCAGCGTTTCACCGGACAGCACACCGGAGCGATCGACAAGCACCGGCACAAGGCTCTGGGTATAGAGTGGGCTGCCGTTGCCCAACTGGCCACTGTAGTTATAGCCCCATGTGGCAAGCGCCCCGTCCGCGCACAAGGCCATGCTGTGCGAGTAGCCTGCGGCAATGGCCGTGATCGTTTTGCCGGCAAGAACGCCGGTGGTATCGACCAGCACCGGCACCGGGTTATTGGTCGTGCTCTTGTTGCCCAATTGACCGTTGTAATTGTAACCCCAATCAACAAGGGTTCCATCCGCGCACAGCGCCAGATTGTGAAATCCACCTGCCGCGATGGCCACGACGCTCTTGCCTGAGAGCACGCCGCTGGTTTTCACCAACACCGGCACGGGGCTTGCAATCGAACTGTCGTTACCCAACTGACTGTACGAGCAATCACCCCAGGTGACCAAGGTGCCGTCCGCGCACAGCGCCAAGCTGTGATAGATCCCGGCAGCGATGGCGACCACGGTCTTGCCTGCGAGCGCACCAGTTAGATTCACGGCAACCGGCACCGGACTGGAAGTTCTCGTATTGTTACCCAATTGTCCGTTATTGTTATACCCCCACGCCGCCACCGTGCCATCCGTGCACAACGCGAGACTGTGATCGCCTCCGGCAGCCACCGCCACCACCGTCTTGCCGGCGAGCACTCCAGTGCGGTCCACCAACACCGGCACCGGGGTTTGGTTCGTGGTGCCGTCGCCCAGCTTGCCATAAGCATTGTAGCCCCAGGCGGCCAGCGTGCCATCGGCACAGAGCGCGAGACTGTGCGAGCCGTTTGAATTGTTTGAGGTGCCTGCCGCGCTGGCGATGACGTTCTTGCCTGCGAGAACCCCGCTCATGTCCACTGGCAGCGGCACCGTGCTGGCCGTCGCGCTGTTGTTGCCCAACTGGCCGTTGGTGTTAGTCCCCCATGCCAGCAAGCGGGTGTTGGCCCACTGCAAAACCAGATCGTTGCCCGTGCCGCCATAGTAATTGGCCACAAACGAGTAGGTCACATCCCCATACGTCAGCCCCACGACTTGCCCCTGGGCCAGATTGTCGAAGGTGCCGCGCATCGGTCGAGTTCCCGTTAGGTTGAGAGCCGTCAGTCGGGTTCCGGGGGTCGGGGCGAAATTGAGGGCGAACGCCACGGTATTGCCGGTGACGACGAGATCCTCTGCGGTGAGCGGCACGTCGGTGGCAGAGTTAAAAACGAGCGTTTCAGGCAAACGGGTCAGCTTGACGGTGTAGGTCTGCGCGTCGATGCCGTCCGCCGCGGCAACACGGATGGTGATCAGGTTGCTGGCAAGCGTCAGAGCGAGCGCTCCACTGGCCGCGCCGCTGACCACGGTTGTGCCATTGACCGTGACCGTGGAAGTGGGGTAAGCGGCGAGCGGAATGACGGTGATGTTGTCAGTGGCGAACGGCACGGTGGCGAGGTAACTGGTGGTCGATGCGCTGAATGAAGGGGCGAGGGTACCACGGCTCAGCGTTAATCCGGTTAGAGTGGCGTAGGTGGTGGTGGTGAAGATCATGTCGTCACCCAGAGTCGTGCCGAACGCGGTGGTGGCGAGTACCCGATAGTGATAGATGGTGCCGGGGAGCAGACCGCTGATGGTGGCGCTGGTGCTGAGTTCGGTGTTACCGGCTGCGGTTCCAGGGGTGGCGACGGCAACGCCGCCGTAGGAGGTGGTCAGGCCATATTCGAAGGACAACGTGGCGGCAAGACCGTTGGCATTGACGCTGCCGTTCAAGGTGGCGCTCGCGTCATGGACGGCGCTCGCGGCCAGCGTGGTCATCACGGGAGGGGGCACACTGGCGACCACGGCGATGCTATGGGAAGTGGCACCGGCACCTGCGACGAGGCGTTCACCGGGGGCCAACGCGCCGGTATCGACCCATGCCGGGACCCAGCTATTGGAGGTGCTGTTGTTGCCCAATTGGCCGCTGGCATTGGCGCCCCAGGCGGCCAGGGTACCATCGGCACACAGTGCCAGACTGTGGGACGCGCCGGCATCGATGCCGACCACGGTCTTGCCGGCGAGCGCAGCCGTGAGAGGCACCGCCAGCGGGACTTTGCTATAGGTCGTGCCATTGTTGCCTAACTCGCCATCGGCATTGTATCCCCATGCGGCCAGCGAGCCATCCGCGCACAAGGCAAGATTGTGGGAGTTGCCCGAGGCGATGGCCACCACCGTCTTGCCAGTTAGAACTGTCCTTCTAACCGGTACTGGGACGTTGCTTTGCAGAGTGCCATTATCTCCCAACTGGCCATAGGTATCGTCACCCCAAGTCGCCATGGTGCTATCGTCGCACAGCGCAAGGCTGTGTGAAGTGCCCGCGGCAATCGCGACGACCGTCTTGCCGGCCAGCGCCCCGGTGTTGTCCACCAACACCGGCACGAGGCTGTTTGTCGTTCGATTGTTGCCCAGCTGGCCGGTGGTGTTGCTTCCCCAACTGACGAGAGTGCCATCCAGGCACAGCGCCAGGTTGTGGGAAGCGCCTGCGGCAATGGCCACCACCGTCTTGCCGGCCAGCACCCCGCCGGCAACCACCGCCACCGGCACGGCGCTGTCCTGCGAGCTGTTGTTGCCTAACTGCCCGGAGCCATTGGCACCCCATGCCGCCAGCGTCCCATCTGAACACAGCGCGAGACTGTGGGAACTGCCCGCCGCCGCGGCAAGGATCGTCTTGCCGGCCAATACACCGCTGCGATCCACCGCAATCGGTTCGCCACTGCTGCGGGTGCCTCCGTTCCCTAACTGGCCATTGGAATTGGAGCCCCACGCCGCCAGTGTGCCATCCGCGCACACGGCGAGATTGTGACTGCCCCCGGCGGCCAGCGCCGCGATCGTTTGGCCCCGCAGTGCTCCGGTCATGAGCACCGCTCCCGGCACCAGACTGCTCGCGGTGCCACCGTTGCCCAACTGGTTGTAACTATTGCCGCCCCATGCCAACAACCGCGTGTTGGCCCAGCGCAGCACCAGGTCGTTGCCCGAACCCCCGTGGTAATCGACCACAAACGAATAGATCACCCCGCCATAGCTCAGATACGCCCGCTGCCCCTGTGCCAGATTGTCGAACCCCCCCTGGATCGGATTGCCACCGGTGTTTCGCACCACCGTTAGATTGGTTCCCGCCAGCGGCGCGAAATTCAGCGCAAAGGTCGCGGTGTTGCCGGCGGCCAGGAACCCGTTGACCACCAGTGGCACGTCGCCGGCAGAGTTGAAGATGAGGGTTTCCGGCAGTCGCACCAGCCTAACGGTATATGTCTGCGCATTGACGCCATCGGCCGCAGTCACCCCGATGGTGATTGCATTCTCGCCAACAGTTAGATCGATGGGCGAGCTGGCGCTGCCGGACGTCACGCCGACGCCATTGACCGTGATGGCGGCGCCCGCATGTTCACTCATAGGCGTGACGCTGATGCTGTCCGCCGTAAACGGCACCGTAGCCGCGTAATCCGTTAGGTAATCCGCGAATGCCGGAAACAGCGCACCTCGGCTCAGCGCAAGACCCGATAGAGACGACGCCGTGCCGGTGGTGAAGGCCACATCCTCACCCCGTGCGGTGCCGGCGGAACTGACGGCCACCACCCGGTAATGATAGGTGGTGCCGGAGAGCAGGTTGCTCAGATCACAACTCGCCGCCGCCGGGGCTATTCCGATCACCGAAGCCGGCGTGGCGGCGACGACAGCTCCGTAGGAACTTGTTAGGCCGTATTCGAATGACACGGCCGAGGGCGTGCCTTGGGCACTGGCGCTGGCGTTGAGGGTGGCGCTGGTGTCCGTCACGGCGCTTGCCGCGAGCGTTTGCACTGCCGGTGTGGGCGGCATGGCCACCAGGGCGAAGGAGTGCGTGGCCGCCGGCCCGGACAGCCCTGCCGCAATCCGTTCGGCGGGTTGCAGCGCGTCGCTTGCCACAGCGACCGGCACGGAACTGCTGACCGTGCTATTGTTCCCCAACTGACCAAAGAAGTTGTATCCCCATGAGGTCATGGTGCCATCCGTGCACAGGGCGTAGCAGGATGACTTCCCGCATGAGATGGCAACAACGGTTTTCGCTGCCAGCAGGCCACTGCGGCTCACCGGCACGGGCACACTGCTGTTGGCCGAACTGCTGTTGATGGTGCTGTTGTTGCCCAGCTCGCCATCAGAGTTGTATCCCCAAGCGGCCAGGGTGCCATCCGCGCACAGCGCCAGGCTGTGGGCGGCCCCGGCGGCGATGGCAACCACCGTCCTGCCGAACAGCAGGCCGGTGCGATTCACCAGCGCCGGTACCAACCGGCTCCCCACACTGTTGTCGCCCACCTGGCCATAGTCGTTGCGACCCCAGGCGGCCACACTGCCGTCCGTGCAAAGCGCCAGACCGTGGTTGCCGCCGGCGCGAATGGCGCACACCGTCTTGCCGGCGAGCACACCGGCGCTCTCCACTAATACCGGCAGCGCACGACTCACGGTGCTGTTATTGCCCAATTGGCCATAACTATTGATACCCCATCCGGCCACGGTGCCATCGGCGCACAATGCGAGGCAGTGATATTCTCCCGCAGCGATGGCAACCACCGCCTTGCCGGCAAGCACGCCGCCGGCATTCACCAACACCGGTACCTGGCTATCGGTCAGGCTGCCGTTGCCCAACTGGCCATTGCTGTTATATCCCCATGCGGCCATGCTGCCATCCGAACACAGTGCCAGACTATGCGCCACACCCGCCGCCACGGCCACCACGGTCTTGCCGGCCAGCGCGCCGGTTTGATCCACCAACACCGGCGCATAGCTGTTATTGGTGCTATTGTTGCCCAAGCGGCCATTGGCGTTGCTGCCCCATGCGGCCACGGTTCCGTCGGAGAACAAGGCGAGGCTGTGGGCATCCCCGGCGGCCAACGAAGTGAGCGTCTTGCCTGCCAGCGAGCCCGGCATGGCCACCCCGATCGGCACGCTGTGGCGCAGCGCCGCACCCTCGCCGATCTGGCCCGAGTCGCCATTGCCCCATGCCAGCAGACGGGTGTTGGCCCATTGCAAGACCAAATCATTGCCGGTTCCGCCAAAGTAGTTGGCCACAAATTCATAGGTAACCCCCGCGTAGGTGATGCCCACTTGCTGCCCCTGTGCCAGGTTATCAAAAGTCCCGTGAATCGGCCCCGCTCCTGTGTTATTCACCACCATGAGCTGACTGCCCGGAATTGGCGCGAAGTTCAGCCTCAGGGTCACCGGATTGCCGGCCGCCAGCAAATCTGTCACGGTGAGGGGCACGTCTGTGGCGGAGTTGAACAGGAACACCTCCGGCAACCGGGTGACGGTCACGTTATAGGTTTCCGTATTGATCCCATCCGCCGCACTGACCCCAATGCCAAACGGATTGTTGCCCACGGCCAATGGGAGCGGGTCGCTCGGCACGCCGGAGACCCGCGTGCTGCCATTGAGCTTCAGCGTCGAGGTGGCGACCTGGGTCACGGCTGTCAGACTGATGTCGCTCACCGCGTATGGCACCGTGGCAAGGTAGTTGGTGCGGGCGGCGGCGAACGCCGGAGTGAGCGTGCCATGGCTCAGGGTGAGATCAGTTAAAGTTGCGAAACCAGTCGTCGTGAATGTTATGTCATCTCCTCTAACCGTGCCGCCCGCGCTGGTTGCGACGACCCGGCAATGATAGGTGGTGCCCGGCAGCAAGCCGCTCGCAAGACAGGTTTCCGCGGTGTCGGCCGTGTTTGTTAGGTTCGCCGGCAGGGCGGCAGCCACGGTCCCATAGGCTGTCGTCAGGCCGTATTCAAACGCCACGGTGGTGCTTACGCCTCGGGCATTCACCCTTCCGTTGAGCGTCGCGGTGGCATCGACAACCGCGCTTGCCGCCAACGTCGTCGCCGCAGGTGGCGGCGGCATGGCGACCAAGGCCAGCGAGTGTCCGCCAGCGGCCGCTCCGATCAGGCGTTCGCCGTCGCGCAATGCCGTGGTGTTCACCGCCACCGGGACATTGCTGTTGGTCGTGCTGTTGTTGCCTAACTGGCCGGAATTGTTATTGCCCCATGTGGCCAAGGTGCCATCGGCGCACAGCGCCAGACTGGCGCTGCCTCTGCCTGTGATGACAACGGGGGTCTTGCCGCCAAGCGCTCCGGTCATGGTCACTAGCACTGGTGTGCTGCTGTTCGTGGTGCTGGCGTTGCCGAGTTGACCGCTGGAATTGTATCCCCACGACGCCACGGTGCCATCGGCACACAACGCCAGGCAGTGACTGCTTCCGCCGGATATGGCAACCACCGTCTTACCGGCGAGCACGCCGCTGCGAATCACCTCGACCGGCAGCAGAGTGCCGGTGCTGCTGTTGTTGCCCAACTGGCCGTAGGTGTTGTCCCCCCACCCGGCGAGGGTGCCGTCGGAGCACAGTGCCATGCTGAAGTAATCGCCTGCCGAAATGGCGATGATGGATTTCCCAGCCATCACGCCTGTTAGATCAACCGCCACCGGTGCAAGAGCGTTCGTCGTGGTGTTGTTGCCCAACTGGCCATTGCCATTGGTCCCCCATGCCACCAGGCTGCCATCCGAACACAACGCGAGACTGTGATAAAGCCCGGCGGAGATCGCGACAACGGTCTTGCCCGCCAACACCCCGGTGGTATCCACCAGCAGAGGTGCCGAGGAGCTCGAAATGCTGTTATTATTTGCACCCAAGGCGCCATTGGAATTGGTACCCCATGCGGCCAGAGTTCCGTCCGAGCACAAGGCAAGGCTGTGGTAACCTCCCGCAGCCATCGCAATGACCGTCTTGCCGGCAAGCACACCCGTGGTGGTTACCGCCACCGGCAAAGGTCGCGACGTCCAACTGGAGTCGCCCAACTGGCCGGAGCTGTTCACTCCCCATGCCGCCACGGTGCCATCCGCCGCCAGCGCGAGACTGTGAGAACTGCCGACCGAGATCGCAACGACGGTCTTGCCAGCCAGCTTGCCACTCACGTCCACCGGTCCCGGAACCAGGCTGTTGAGCGTGGTGTTGTTGCCCAACTGCCCGTCGGAGTTATTCCCCCAGGCCAACAGCCGCGTAGCCGCCCATTGCAGCACCAGGTCATTGCCGGTGCCGCCCCCATAGTTTGCCACAAACGCGTAGGGCACACCTTGATAGACCATGCTCACCGTTTGCCCCTGGCGCAAATTGGCAAATGCACCCCGAATCGGCCCCGTACCGGTGTTTCTAACAACTGTCAGGGTGCCGCCCGGCACCGGCAGGTGGTTCAGAACGAACGCCGGCGAATTCCCGGATGCCACAAAATCCGAAACCGTTAGAGGAACGTCGCCTGGGGAATTGAAAACGAACGCCTCGGGCAGACGGGTCACCGTCACCCTGTAGGTCGAGGCGGCCGCCCCCCCGGCCGGCCTGACCACAATCGGGATCGCGTTGTTGCCCACCGCAAGCGCGAGCCGAGGGCTGGCGGCGCCGGATGCCACCGGGATGTCGTTCACGCTGATCTGGGATGTTCTCCACAAAGGGGTGGGCGTCAGGGTGAGGGTGCCGGTGGCATACGGCACGGTCGCGATGTAGTTGAGTGTCCGGCCCGCAAAAGCCGGCGACAGCGTCCCATCGCTCAGTGCCAGGGCAGAGAGGACGCCGAAATCCGTGGTGCTGAAAGTCTGGTCCTCGCCCCGCGCCGTGCCACTCCCGCCCATGGTGACGACCCGATAGTGATAGACACTGCCCGGCAACAGTCCGTCAAGCGCGCAGGCCACGGGAACGCTCGCGGTTCCGTTGACACTCGCGGGTATGGCGGTCGCAACCAGCCCGTAGGATTTTGTCAGACCATATTCAAAAGTCACGGCAGTGCTGGTGCCGTTGGCATTCACCGTGCCGTTGAGAGTCGCCCCCGTGTCGGTGATGCCGCTGGCCGCCGTTGTCGTGACCATGGCTGCCGGCAGCGAGGCCACGATGGCGAGACTGTGCGACAGTCCGCCGCGGCATGCGATCATGCGCTCACCAGACGCTAGCGCCGTGGTGTTGACTAACACTGGCGAAGTGGCCGAAGCCGTGCTGCCATTTCCCAACTGACCGGAGGTGTTGCTGCCCCAGGATGTCAGAGTCGCGTCGGCGCATAGCGCGAGATTGTGATTGCCGCCGGTTGCAATGGCAGCCACCGTCTTGCCGGCGAGCCCTCCCGTGCGGTCCACCATGACCGGCACGCTGCTGGTGGTGGTGCTGGTGTTGTTGCCTAACTGGCCACTGGAATTGTAACCCCATGCCGCCATTGTTCCGTCCGCGCACAGGCACACACTGTGAGCCGCACCGGCACCGATCGCCGTGACCGTCTTGCCAGCGAGCACGCCGGTGCGGTCCACCAGCACCGGCGGACTGGTGCCCGGCGTGTTATTGTTGCCCAGACGGCCGTAGTCACCGTTGCCCCACGCGGCCAGCGTGCCGTCGCTGCACAACGCCAGACTGTGATATGTGCCGGCGCTAAGCGCGACGATCTTCCTGTTGGCGAGCACGCCCGTCCGGTTCAACACCACCGGAACGGAACTCGACGTCGTGGCACCGTTGCCCAATTGACCATAATTGTTATTTCCCCAAGCGGCCACCGTGCCGTCCCCACACAGCGCAAAGTTGTGGTTGCCGCCGGCGAATATGGCGACAACCATTTTCCCGGCAAGCACTCCCGTCCGGTCAACCCATACCGGCACGTTGCTGACCACGGTGGTGCCGTTGCCCAACTGACCGACGCTGTTGGCGCCCCAAGCGGCCAGGGTGCCGTCCGTGCACAACACCAGACTGTGGGAAGCGCCGGCGGATATCGCGGCGATGGTCTTGCCCGCAAGCACGCCGGTTAGGTCCACCAGCGCCGGTGTCAGGCTATTGGTGGTGCGGCCGGTTCCCAATTGGCCGTACTGATTGTCACCCCATGCGACCAGGGTGCCATCGGCCGCCAAGGCCAGATTGTGCAGGTCGCCGGACGCGCTTGCGATGACCGATTTGCCGGCCAGAACGCCCAACATGTCAACTGCCCCCGGCACCGCGGCGTTTGTCAGGGAGTTGTTGCCTAACTGACCGCTGGCGTTGGCACCCCAGGCCAGCAGGCGGGTGTTGGCCCATTGCAGCACCAGGTCGTTGCCACTACCGCCATAGTAGTTCGCCACAAACGCGTATTGCACGCCCTGATAGGTCAACTTCACCCATTGTCCTTGCGCGAGGTTATTGAAGCGGCCGCCGATGGGCCGGCCGCCGGTGTTGTGGACCACCATGAGGCTAGCACCGGCCGGCGGCGCGTAGTTGAGCGCGAAAGCAGCCGCGTTGCCGGTGGCGGTGAAGTCCCCAACCGTCACCCCGGCGTCGGCAGCCGAGTTATAGACAAACACATCCGGCAGGCGCGTGACCGTGATGTTATAGGTCATGGCGTTGGTCCCGCCAGCGCCAGTGACAGCGACGGCAATCGGATTGTCACCCGGCACGAGCGGCAGCGGCACGCTGGCCGCCCCCGAAGCCACAGCCAGGCCACCGACGTTCACACTGGCGTCCGCATGCGTCGTGACCGGCGTCACCGTGACGGCACTCGTGGCATTCGGCACCACCGTCCGGTAGCTAGTGACGAGAGGGTCGAAGGCGGGCGATAGCGCCGCCCCGCTCACGGATAGACCGGCGAGGGTTGCCAGGTCGCTCGTGGTGAATGTCATGTCATCGCCCCTTGCGGCACCGCTGGCAGCGGTGGCCACCACCCGGTAATGATAGGGGGTCGCCGGCAACAAACCGGTGACGAGCGCGCTGACCGGAGTGACGTCGGTTCCAGTCACCGCTGCGGGCGTGGATGTTAGAGTGGCACCGTAGGAGGTTGTCAGACCGTATTCGAAGGTCACGCCGGCGTTTTGGCCGTTAGCGTTCACGCTGGCATTCAAGGTGGCCCCGGTATCCCTGATGCCGCTCGTGGCCAGTGTCGTCGCCATCGGCGGCACCGGCAAGGCGCTGATGCCAATGCAATGAAGTGCGGAAGCGCCTGACACGCCTTCCATGAAGCGCTCACCGCTGCCGAGCATGGTGTTTGCAACCAACACCGGAACGTTGCTTTGAGTTGTGCTGTTGATGCCTAACTGACCATAGGTATTGCCGCCCCAAGTGGCGATCGTCCCGTCCGTTAGAGTCACGACCCCACCAAGGTTTCCGGCGGCAACGGTCGACACGACCTTGCCCGCAAGCACGCCCGTCCGGTTCACCAGTGTCGGCACGCTGCTGTCGGAGGTGGTGCCATTGCCCAACGCGGCGTATGTATTGGAACCCCAGGACGTCAGCGTGCCATCGCTGCAAAGCGCCGTCGTAAAGCCACCTCCGCCAAGGATTTTCACGACGGTCTTGCCAGCCAGCACGCCATTGGCATTGACCAGCACCGGCCGTGATCGATCCGTGCCGGTGGAGTCGCCCAGCTTGCCACTCGAGTTGTACCCCCACGCCGCTAGGGTGCCGTCCGTGCACAGGGCGAAACTGCTGCCACCACTGGCCGCTATGGAAGCCACCCGTTTGCCGGCCAGCACGCCGCCTAGATCCACCGCCACCGGAGAACTGCTGGAGACGGTGCTGCCATTGCCCAACTGGCCGGAGCCATTGTAGCCCCACCCGACGATCGCGCCATCGGCACACAGGACAAGATTGTAACCTCCACCGCAAACGATGGTGATAACCTCTTTGCCTGCAAGCGCGCCGACCCGCAGCACGGCTGCAGGTTTCAAATTGCTCGATCCGCTCGTGGTGCCCAAGGCTCCGTTGGTGGTATCCCCCCAGGCCGCCAGGGTTCCATCGGAACAGAGCACGAGATTGTGATTGCTGCCGCTGGAAATCGCAACAACGCGTTTGCCTGCCAACACGCCCGTCCGGTCCACCCACACCGGCGCCGAACTGCTTGTCGTTAGCCCGTTGCCCAGTTGGCCATAGGAATTGTAACCCCAAGCGGCCAGCGTGCCGTCGGAACACAACGCCAAACTGTGCCCGGCACCGACGGCGACATCGGTCACCGTCTTGCCTGCCAGGACTCCGCTCATGTCCACCAGTCCCGGCACCAAGGAGCTTGTTAGGATATTGTTGCCCAACTGGCCGTTGGTGTTATTGCCCCAGCCATAAAGCCGCACATTTGCCCATTGCAGCACCAGGTCATTGCCACTACCGCCATAGTAGTTTGCAACGAACGGATAGGTGTACCCGCCATAAACGAGGCCGACAACCTGCCCCTGCGCGAGATTGTCGAAGGTGCCCCGTATCGGCTCCAAACCGGTGTTGTTGATTACTGTTAGAACAGTTCCCGGCACTGGCGTGTAACCCAGCGCGAATTGCGCCGTGAGTCCGCCCGCCGCAAGGCGCCCTGCCGTCATCGGCACATCCGTCGCGGCGTTGAATGTGAACACTGCGGGCAGGCGCGTCACCGTCACGGTGTAAGTCTCCTTCATGAGCCCGCCCGTCGCGGTGACAATCACCGGAATCACGTTGCTGCCGATGCTCAGATTGATGGCGGCGCTCGCCGTGCCAGACGTGACGGTGGCGCCATTGACGGTCACCGCCGACGTCGGATAGGCCAGCGTCGGAGTTATTGCCAGAGTGTCGGCACTGTATGGCACGGTGGCGTCATAGTCGAGCTTAAGGCTGGCGAAGGCGGGGTTCAAAGTGCCTGCGCTCAGGGCCAGATCGGCCAGCGACGCGATGGTGGTCGTGGTGAAGGTCATGTCCTCGCCATAAGCGGTGCCGCCGGGGCTGCTGCCGACGATTCGATAGTGGTAGGTCGTGCCGAACGTCAAATTGGTGGCGATGGCGCTTGCGGCGGTGGCGCTGGTGCCGCTCGCGGTCGCCGGGGTGGCCGCAACGGTGAAGCCATAGGTGGATGTTAGACCGTACTGGAACGACACGGTTGTGCTGCTGCCGTTGGCCGAAACGCTGCCGTTGAGGGTGGCGCCGGTATCGAAAAGATCGGATGCGGCCAGGGTGGCGGCGGCCGGTGCCGGTGGCGAGGCGACCAAGGCGAGGCTGTGTGAAGCGCCGCCGTCAACCGCCATGATGTGTTCACCGGGCATGATGGAAGTCATGTTGGACAAGACCGGCACGCTGCGGTTCGTCGTGCTGCCGTCGCCCAACTGGCCCGAGGAGTTCAAGCCCCAAGCGGCGAGAGTGCCGTCGGAGCAGAGGGCGAAGCCATGCGTGTTGCCGGTGCCCATCGCCGTCACGGTCTTGCCGGCAAGCACCCCGGCCTTGCTGACCGACACCGGCGCGCTGCTGCTGCTCGTGCTGTTATTGCCTAACTGGCCGTTGTAATTATAGCCCCAACCGGCCAGGGTGCCATCCACGCACAACACGAGGTTGAAAGCGGAGCCCGCCGCGATGGCTGCCACCTGTTTGCCGTAGAGCAAGCCAGTCCGGTCCACGAGCACCGGTACGTTGCTGGAAGTTGTGTTGCCATTTCCCAACTGGTTGGAGGAATTGTCGCCCCACGCGGCCAGGGTGCCATCGGCACACAACGCGAGACTGTGGGAATTTCCGGCGGCGACGGCGATCACCGTTTTGCCGGCCAGCACTCCGCTTCGATTCACCAGCACCGGAAGCGGAACCGTGCTCGACCCGGCGGTGCCGTTGCCCAACTGACCGTAGGAATTGTACCCCCAGCCGGCCAAGGTGCCATCGGAGCACAACGCGAGACTGAAGTTGCCACCCGCCGCAATGGCCGTCACGGTCTTGCCGGCCAGCACGCCCGAGCGATCCGTCAAGACCGGCGTGCTCGTGCTGCTGGTCGTGCCGTTGCCTAACTGGCCCCAGGAATTATCTCCCCATGCGGCCAGGGTTCCGTCCGAGCACAATGCCAGGCTGTGAGAGACGCCGGTCGCCAGCGAGGTGACCGTCTTGCCGGTCAGCACGCCGCTGCGGATCACCGTCACCGGCACCGGGGTGGCCACGCTCCCGCCGTTGCCCAACTGGCCGGCGCTGTTGCTTCCCCAGGCGGCTAACGAGCCGTCACCGCAGAGCGCGACGCTGTGATCGCCCCAGGTCGCCAGCGCGGCGGGGGCCTTGCCCGCGAGCACCCCCGTCATGTCCACCGCCACCGGCACACTCGAGGCGAGCGTCCCGCCATTGCCCAACTGGCTGCTGCCGTTGCCACCCCAGGCCAGCACCCGCATGTTCGCCCACTGCAACACCAGATCGTTTCCACTACCGCCATAGTAGTTGGCGACAAACGCATAAGTCACGCCCGCGTAAACCAGCTTCACTGTCTGGCCTTGCGCGAGATTGTCGAAGGTGCCCTGGATCGGGGCGGAACCGGTGTTATTCAAGACGGTTAGATTCGTGCCCGCCGCCGGCGCGCAATTCAGCGCGAACGTCGCGGATTTTCCACCAACCGCCAACCCGCCGGAGGTCACGGGAACGTCGGTGACGGAGTTATAGGTATATACATCCGGCAGGCGCGTCACCGTAACGGCGTAGGTCTTGGTGTTGGATCCGTCTGCGGAACTGACCACCGTGTTGATGAGCGTGTTGCCCACCGCCAAGTCAATCGCGGCGCTGGCGGCACCGGACGCCACCACGCTGCCATTGACCTTCACCGTGGAATCGTTGTGGGTCGCCACCGGAGTGACCATCGTGTTGCTCGTGGCATAAGGCACGGTGATGATATAACTCGTGGTGTTGCTGGAAAACGTCGGCGCGAGCACGCCACCGGTAACCGTTAAATTGTCAAGCATGGCCAGGGTGCTCGTCGTGAAACTCAGATCATCGCCGCGCACCACGCCACCCGCGCTGGTGGCCACCACTCGATAGTGATAGGTGGTGCCGGCCAACAAGCCGCCGAGCGAGGCGCTGACTGCGGTGGCGGTGGTGCCAGTCAGATTCGCGGGCGTGGCGGCAAGCGTGCTGCCGTAGGACGAAGTCAGGCCGTATTCAAACATCAGGGTTATGTTGGATCCATTGCCATTGACGGTTCCCTTCAGGGTAGCCGCTGAGTCGCTGACGCCGCTTGCCGCGACAGTGGTGGCCATCGGTTTGGGGGCGGTGGCGACGAGCGCCAGCGCGTGGCTTGCACCGCTTTCCACCGTCATGATCCGTTCACCTGCCGCGAGCCAACTCTGATTTACCAACACCGGTACCGCGCTGCTGAGAGCGGTGCCCGTGCCTAACTGACCGCCATCGCCCGCACCCCAGGCGGCGATGGCTCCATCCGCACACCTGGCCAGGGTGAAACTGCCTTTGGCGATGATTTCCGTTATGGATTTACCGGCCAATACGCCGGTCTGGGTCACCAGCAGCGGCCTGCTACTGGTCGTATAGGTCACGCCATTGCCCAGTTCGCCGTTGTAGCCATAGCCCCAACTTGCCAAGGTTCCATCGGAGCATAACACGACGCTGTGACTGCTGCCAGCGGCCATAGCTGTGACGGTCTTGCCGGCTAACACACCCGAAGCGTCCACCAGCACCGGCACGTCGGTTTGGGATGATGTCACGCCACCGTCACCCAACGCCACCCCGTATGAACCCTGCGATCCCCATGCGGCAACCGTGCCATCCGCACACAACGCCAGGCAGTGGGCGCTTCCGGACTTGATCGCCACCACCTTCTTGCCGGCCAACACACCGCCTTGATATAGCAGCACTGGTGTGCTCGCGTTACCCGAACTCGAGCTGAAATTGATCCCCCATTTCACCACGGTGCCGTCGGCACATAACGCCACGCTGTGGTTTGTGCCTGCGGCAATGGCGATCACCGTCTGGCCCGCCAGCACGCCGCTGCGATTCACCAACACCGGCACCGCAGTGTTGGAACTGCCGCCATAACCCAGCTTGCCAGAGTCGTTGTTGCCCCACGCCACCAATGTCCCGTCCGAACATAGCGCGAGGTTGTGGTTGGTGCCGCAGGCGATCTGTGTGACGGTCTTGCCTAACAAAACTCCTCCCATATCCACCCACACCGGGTTGGAACTGCTGGTCGTGCTGCCGTCGCCTAACTGCCCGTAATCATTGAGACCCCATGCCGCCATTGTCCCATCCAGAAACAACGCAAGAGTGTGGCCGCTGCCGCCCGCCAATCGCCGGATCGTCTTGCCAGCCAGCACTCCGCTCACGTCCACCGGGGTCGCGACGTTGCTGTTAGTTGTGGTGCCGTTACCCAGTTGACCGCTGGTGTTGTAGCCCCACGCCAGCACCCGGTTGGCGGCCCATTGCAATACCAAATCATTGCCGGTGCCGCCGAAATAATCCGCAACAAATTCATACGCCACACCGCCATAGGTTAATCTTACCAACTGGCCTTGCGCCAGATTGGCAAAGGCCCCGCGGATCGGATTGACTCCGGTGTTGTTCACAACCGTTAGGCCGGTGCCCGGTGTCGGCGCGAAATTCAACGCAATTGCCGCCGTCACGCCGCTGCCGTCAAACTCGCCCGTCGTCACCCCGCCCGCAGTGGCGGATGTGAACGTGAATACGTCGGGCAGGCGCATCACCGTGACCGTGTACGTGAGCGTGCTGCCGCCGCCGGCGGCCGTGACCACCACCGGCACCGGATTGCCACCCAAGGTCAGGCTGAGCGGCCCGCTCGTCGCGCCCGACACGACGGAGACGCCATTGACCCGGATCCGCGAGGCAGGATTGGCCGCCACCGGGGTGAGCGCGACGTTGGTGGTGGCAAACGGCACCACCACGGTATAGTCGGTGGTCGCCGGATCGAACGCTGGCAACAGCGGCCCGGCACTTGTTGTTAGCCCGGCCAGATTCGCCAGCGTGCTGGTGGCGAAAACCTGGTCCCCACCCGTGACCGTGCCGCCCGTGCTGGTGGCCACGACCCGGTAGTGATAGGTTGCGCCGGAACGCAGGCCGCTGAGGCTGGCGCTGACCGCCGTGGCGGTGGATCCTGTTAGATTGGCCGGTGTGGCCGCGATGGTGGTGCCATACAAACTCGTCAGGCCATACTCAAAGAGCACCGTGGTGCTGCTGCCGTTGGCGCTCACGCTGGCGTTGAGTGTGGCCGCCGGATCGGTGATACCGGTTGCGGCCAGGGTGGTCGCCGATGGCGGTGGCAGCGAGGCGACCAACGCGATGCTGTCAGACAGGCCGCCATCGACCGCGACGAAGCGCTCGCCGCTCCGCAGGGGGGTGCTGCTGACCAGCACCGGCACGCTGCTGTCGGTCGTGGTGTTGTTACCTAACTGGCCGTTGCTATTCGATCCGAAGGCGGCCAGGGTGCCATCCGCGCACAACACCAAACTGTGATTTGCCCCGGCACTTATGGCAGTCAGGGTCTTGCCGGAAAGCAGGCTGGCCACGTTCACCGCCACCGGCACATTGCTGGAGGTGGTGGTGCCGTTTCCCAATTGGCCGGACCCATTGGTGCCGCAGGCCGCGACACTGCCGTCCGCGCTCAGCATCAGGCTGTGGGAACCGCCGGCGGCAAGTGCCACCACCGTCTTGCCGGCGAGCACGCCTGTGCGGTCCATCAGCACCGGCACCGGACTTTTGGAATTGGCTGCTCCACCGTTGCCTAACTGGCCGGAGGCATTGCTGCCCCACGCCGCCACGCTGCCGTCCGCACAAAGGACGATATTGTGATAAGTCCCGGCTGTTAGAGCTGTCACCGTCTTGCCGGCCAGCACACCCGTGCGGTCCACCAACACCGGCGTCGGGCTGTTGGTTGTGAGATTGTTTCCCAATTGGCCCGAACCATTGCCGCCCCAGGCCGCCAGCGTGCCATCCAGGCACAGGGCGAGGCTATGGGTGCCGCCGCAGGCGATGGCAGCCACGGTTTTGCCGGCCAATACTCCTGTTAGATCAACCCGCGCCGGCACGAATTTGTTGCTCGTGGTGGCATCGCCCAACTGAGCGTAGGAATTGTCGCCCCAAGTGGCCAGTGTGCCGTCCGAGCACAGCACGAGGCTATGGGAGGCACCCGCCGCAATGGCCGTCACGGTCTTGCCGGCGAGCATTTCCGCGCGATTCACCCATACCGGCACGTTGCTGCTCACGTTGGTGCCGTTGCCCAATTGCCCGTATGTGTTATCGCCCCATGCGGCCAGCGTCCCGTCCGCGCAGAGCGCCAGGGTATGGGAGCCCCCGGCGGCGGTGGCGATGACGGTCTTGCCGGCCAGGGCACCTGTTAGACTCACCGGCACCGCGATGCTGCTGTTGGCTGCCAGGCTGTTGCTGCCCAATGCGCCGTTGACGTTGGTGCCCCAGGCCATCAGCCTGGAGTTAGCCCATTGCAATACCAGATCATTGCCACTACCACCATAGTAGTTGGCCACAAACGGATAGCTCACGCCGCCATACGTCAACTGCACGAGTTGTCCCTGGGCCAGGTTGTCAAAGGCGCCATGGATCAGGTTGGTACCGGTGTTCTTCAAGGCCATCAACTGGGTTCCGGGTGCCGGCGGGTAGCTCAGCGCGAACGTCGCGGTCAGACCCGTGGCGGTGAACTCGCCCGCCGTCACCGGCACGCTCGCCGCAGAACTAAATGCAAACGCGGCAGGCAGTCGCGTGACTGTTAGATTGTAGGTTTTGGTGTTGCTGCCGTCGGGCGAGGTGACCGCCACGGGAATGGTGTTGGCACCTATTGTTAGGGCGAGCGGCCCGCTGGCCGTGCCCGAGGCCACCGTCACGCCTTTCACCTTCAACGTGGAGGCGGGGTTGGCAAGTACCGGTGTGACCGTGATGTTGGCCACGGCATTGGCCACCGCCGCCACATAACTCGTGGTGACGCCGGAGAACTCCGGGGTCATGATGCCATCACTCAGGCTCAGCCCGGCAAGCATCGCGGAAGTGGTCGTCGTGAACGTCATGTCATCGCCGATGACCGTGCCGCCCGCGCTGGTCGCCACGATCCGATAGTGATAGGTGGCCCCGGATGGCAGGCCGCTCAGCGCCGCGCTTGCCGCAAGGGTCGAGGTGCCGCTAGCCGTCGCGGGACTCGCCGCGACGGTGGTGCCGTAGGCTTTTGTCAGACCGTATTGAAACGACACCGTGGAGCTGGTGCCGTTGGCATTCACGTTGCCGTTCAGAGTGACGCTGGTGTCCTTGACGACGGTGGCTGCCAGCGTGGTCGCGGCCGGAGGCGGCGGCGAGGCCACCACGGCGAGGTTGTGATACGAGCCGCCGCAGGCATCCACCACGCGTTCGCCGCTGCGCAGAGCGTTGGCGTCGAGCGCGACCGGCGTGCTGCTGGCGGTGGAGCTGTTGTTGCCCAACTGGCCGGAGGTGCCCTCGCCCCAGGCGCTCACACTGCCATCCGAACACCAGACCAGGCTGTGGTAGCTGCCGGCCGCGATGTCGGTAGGTGTCTTGCCCGACAACACGCCACCGGTGTCCACCAACACCGCCACATTGCTGGTCGATCCGGTGGTGCCGTTGCCCATCTGACCGTTGTAATTGTAACCCCAGGCGGCCAAGGTGCCATCCGTGCACAACGCCAGCGTGTGGCTGTATCCCGCTGCCAGCGAGCGCAGCGTCTTGCCAGCCAGCACGCCGCTGCGGTCCACCAGCACCGGGACATGTTTTTCGGTATTGCTGGCATTGCCCAGTTGCCCATACAAGTTGTAACCCCATGCGGCCAGGGTGCCATCCGTGCACAATGCCACAATGTGGTCGCCACCCACTGTCACGGCCTGCACCGACTTGCCTGCCAGCACCCCGGTCTGGTCCACCAACACCGGAACGCTGCTGCTCGTGTTGCTGTTATTGCCCAGATTGCCATAGTAATTGGATCCCCATGCGGCCAAGCTGCCGTCGGCACACACCGCGAAGCTGACATTTCCGCCCGCAGCCACGGCGGTGACCGCCTTGCCGGCCAACACCCCGCTGCGGTTCACTAGGACGGGCACGCTGCTGTTCGCCGTGGCGTTGTTTCCCAACTGCCCGTTCGAGTCGCTGCCCCACGCGGCCAGCGTGCCATCGGCGCACAACGCGAGATTGTGTGCGGAACCCGCGGCGATGGCCACCACCGTCTTGCCGGCCAGCACGCCGCCCGTTTCTACCAGTACCGGCACGCTGCTGCTGGTCAGACTGTTGTTTCCCAACTGACCATAGGCATTGCTGCCCCAGGCGGCCAGCGTGCCATCGGCACACAACACCAGGCTGTGTTGGTCGCCGCCAGCCACCGCAATGACGGTCTTGCCCGCCAACACGCCGCTCATGTCCGGCGATAGCGGGACGATGCTGCTGGTCGTCACTGCCCCGTTGCCCAACTGACCATTGGTATTGTTCCCCCAGGCCAACAGGCGCGTGTTCGCCCATTGCAGAACCAGGTCATTGCCACTACCGCCATAGTAGTTCGCCACAAACCCGTACTTCACGCCGCCATACGTCAGGGTCACCGCTTGTCCCTGCGCCACATTGGAAAACGCGCCCTGGATCAGGCCGCTGCCCGTGTTCCTGATGACGGTTAGATTGACGCCTGCCTGCGGCGCGAAGGTCAGCGCGAAGGTGGCCGGTATGCCGGTGAGCACGCAATCCGTCACGCTCACCGGCACCGTCGTGGCGGAACTGAACGCGAGCGTCTGGGGCAGGCGGGTGACGACGACCGTGTAGGTCTCGCTGATGGTGCCGCCTGCGGCGGTGACCCCGATGCTGATGGTGGTGTTGCCCACCGCAAGATTGACCGCAACCCCGGGTGCCGCCAGCACGCCATTGACCTTCGCCTCGGACGTGCCATAGGCGCAGGCTGGCGTCACCGTGATGCTGCTTGTGGCATACGGCACCGTGGCAATGTAACGGGTCTTGATGCTGGCAAAATCCGGGTACAGCGTGCCGCTGCTCAACACCAAACCCGACAACGCCGCAAACGTGGACGTCGTGAACGACTGGTCCTCGCCCGCCACCCGGCCGCCCCCGTTGGTGGCAACCACACGGAAATGATAGGTGGTGCCGCTCAACAGGCCGCTGAGCGTGGTCATGACCGCCGTGGTGGCAGCGTTGCTCAACGATGCGGGCGTCGCGGCAACCACGCTGCCGTACGCCGTGCTTGTCCCATATTCAAAAACGACGGAGGTGGTGGATCCTTGTGCGCTGACGCTGCCGTTCATCACCGCAGCCGTGTCGGAGACGCCGCTTGCTGCCAGTGTCAAGGCCACCGGACGCGGCGGCATGGCCACCAAGGCAAGATTCTCACGGGCGCTTGGATTGGCATTGATCGCCACAAAGCGTTCGCCGGCCCGCAGACCGCCGACCGCCAGCGGCACGTAACTCGAAGAGATGCCGGTGTTGCCCAACTCGCCAGCGTTATTGTCGCCCCAGGCGGCCAGGCTGCCGTCCGCACATAATGCCAGCGTGTGGCCATTTCCACCGACGGCGGCGATGATGACCTTGCCGCTGAGCGCGCCCACCTGGCTGACGGACACCGGCACCGAACTTAGATCGGTGATGGCGTTGCCCAATTGGGCATAATTGTTGTCACCCCATGCCGCCATGGTGCCATCCGCAGCCACCGCAAGAAAGTCCGCAGTGCCCTTGCCAATCGCCACCACCGTCTTGCCGGCAAGCACTCCGGCGCGGCTCACCAAGACTGGCACGGCACTGTTAACCTTGGTGCTATTGCCCAACTGACCGCTGATGTTGTAGCCCCAAGTTGCCAAGGTCCCGTCCGTGCACAATACCAGATTGCAAGAGTCGGCCGCGACGATGGCACGGATCGTCTTGCCCGCGAGCACGCCGCTGCGGTCCACCGCCACCGGGGTGAGGCTATTGGTGGTTCCCCCGTTGCCTAACTGGCCGTAACTGTTGGATCCCCAGGCCGCCAGCGTGCCGTCCGAGCACAGCGCGAGATTGTGATAGGCACCCGCAGCGATCAGGATCACCGTCCGGTCTGCCAGCACTCCGGTTCGGTCCACCAACACCGGCACGCTGATGCTCGACGTGGTGCCGTTGCCCAGCTCGCCATGGGCATTGTAACCCCAGGCAGCAAGGCGTCCGTCCCCGCACAGCGCCAAGCCATGATTGTAACCTGCAGCCACGGCCGCCACCGTCCTGCCGGCCAGAACCCCGGCGCTGTTCACCAGCACCGGCACCGTCGAAGCGGTGGTGCTGGCGTTGCCCAACTGCCCGTAGCTGTTCGAGCCCCACCCCGCCACGGTGCCATCCGCGCAGAGAACGTAATTGTGGTAGCCACCCAGACTCATGTCTAGAATGTCCTTGCCCGCAAGCACTCCGCTTACATCCACGGGCACTGGCAGAACGCTGGCGTTGGTGCCCCAGTCTAGCAATTTCCGGTTGGCCCAATACAGCACCAGGTCGTTGCCACTACCTCCATAGTAGCTCGCCACATATTGATAGGAAACACCGCCATAGGTCAGGGTGACCGCCTGCCCCTGCGCCAGATTGTCGAACGTGCCCTCGATGCGGGCGCTGCCCGTGTTGTTCACGACAGTCAGATTGGTTCCCACCAGCGGCGCGAATGCCAGTTCAAAGCTGGCCGTGCTGCCGCTGGCCACCAATCGGGTGACGGTCACCGCCGCCGTGTCGGCCGCAGTGAAACGGAAAACGTCCGGCAGGCGGGTCGCCACCAGCGTGTAGGTTTCCGTGGTGACGCCATCCGCCGCGGTGACCTCGATGGTGACGGTGTTGTCGCCGGCCGTTAGACCCAGCGGCGCGCTGGCGGCACCGGAGATCACCGGCGCACCATTGACTTTCACGGTGGCCCCGGCTTGGGCCACGGTGGGCGTGATGGCGATGCTGGTGGTGGCAAACGGCAGGGTGATGGCATAGCGGGTGGTGACCGGCTTGAATGCGGGGTCGAGCGTGCCGGTGCTCATTGCAAGCCCGGCCAGGGTCGCCGCGTCGCCGGTGGTGAACGTCATGTCCGCGCCTGTGCCCGTCCCGCCGACACTCGTGCCAAGCACCCGGTAGTGATAGGTGGTGCCGCTCAGCAAGCCGCCGATCGTGGCACTGGCGGCGGTGGCGGTGGTGCCGCCCACGGTGGCGGGGGTGGCCGCCACACTTTGCCCGTATGAGCTTGTTAGACCGTATTCAAAGGTCACGCTGGTGCTGGTGCCATTGGCATTCACGCTGCCCGCGAGTTTGGCACCGGTGTCGGTGATGGCGCTTGCCGCCAGCGTCGTCGGAATCGCCTGAGGCGGTGAGGCAACCAGCCACAGGGCATGATTCGTTCCGGCTGCGGAAGCCCCCGGCACAAAGCGCTCGCCAGCTCGCAAGGCATCGATATTGACCCACACCGGGACCTTGCCGTACGCGGTGGTGCCATCACCTAACTGGCCATTGGTGTTGCCGCCCCAGGCGAGCAGGGATCCGTTTGCGCATAGCACATAACTGCTGCGGTCGCCCGCGCTCAGGGCAACCGGTGTTTTGCCTGCAAGCGCGCCTGAGGCATCCACCAACACCGGCACCTTGCCGTCGTCCGACGTGCCGTTGTTGCCCAACTGAGCCGAGTTACTCAGACCCCATGCGCCCAGGGTGCCATCGGAGCACAAGACGATCGTATGATCGCCACCGGCTGCCAACGCGGTGATCAACTTCCCTGCCAGCACTCCGCTGCAATCGACCGCCACTGGCAGGTTGCTAGCGGAGTTGGTGCCGATGCCCAATTCATAGTAGTAGTTATATCCCCAAGCGGACACGGTTCCATCCGAACACAGGGCCAGATTATGGTAATGTCCCGCCGCCGCGCGGATGACGGTCTTGCCGGCCAACACACCGCCGCGATTCACCAACACCGGCACGCTGCTGATCGTGCCAGAGCCGTTGGAATCCGCCATGGCGCTGCCGTCGCCCAACTGCCCGGATGAATTGCTGCCCCAGGCCGCCAGCGTCCCGTCCGAGCACAACACCAGGCTGTGACTCGATCCTGCCGCCACGGCAGTGATCGTCTTGCCGGCCAGCACACCGGTCCGGTCCACCAAAACCGGCACCAGGCTCTTGGTGGTGCCGCCGTTGCCTAACTGACCGTTGGCATTGGAGCCCCAGGCCGCCAACGTTCCATCGGCGCACAGCGCCAGCGTGTGGGAACTACCGGCGGCTAGCGCAAGGACCGACTTGCCGGCCAGCGCGTCGCTTGGCATCACCGGCAAGGGCACGGTGCTCTTCCCCTCGCTGCCATTTCCCGCCTGGCCCACGTCGTTGGCACCCCACGCCAGCACTCGCGTGTTGGCCCATTGCAACACCAGGTCGTTGCCACTACCGCCATAGTAGTTTGCGACAAACGCATAACGGATTCCGCCATAGGTCATCTCCACCCGCTGGCCCTGCGCCAGATTGTCAAACGCACCGCGAATGGAATTCCGTCCCGTGTTATTTATCGCTGTCAGGGTGCTGCCCGGCACCGGCGCAAAGGTCAGGGCGAACGCCGCCGAGCTGCCCGTCACCGACAACTCGTCCGCCGTCACTGGCACCGTCGCAGCCGAGCCGAACGTGAACGTCGCCGGCAGCCGCGTGACCTTCAC